>Ga0163162_10001419_pt1 | contig 22265 bp, 23 predicted proteins | sample S55metaG_FD_115310 | JGI IMG/M metagenome (GOLD analysis project Ga0163162, IMG submission 115310) | Switchgrass rhizosphere microbial communities from Kellogg Biological Station, Michigan, USA - S5-5 metaG | ecosystem: Host-associated > Plants > Roots > Rhizosphere > Soil | place: USA...
CGAACGGCAAGCAGATGACTCCCAACGGAGCCGCAATCCAAAACCCCGCCTTCGACGCCACCCCGGCCAAATACATCACCGCGATCATCACCGAGCACGGCGTCCTCCGCGCCCCCTTCGATCAATCGATCAAGGAGATGTTCGAAACGGCGAAGCAAGAGCTGACGACGGCCTAGGCCGCGTCAGCCTTGCGTGAGGTAGTAGATCCACTCCACCTGAATCAGGCCAAGCGCGACAACTCCAACCCATCCGCGCCAATGAGCCTTTCTCGAGCCGACCGTCCCATAAGCAATCGCACCCAATAGTGCCAGCGGAGCGACGACAGGGAAGTGGTACGTAGGATGCGACATGGATATCCAGTAGGGAAGGCCGTATAGCACCACCGTCCCCGCCAACAGCCAGACATCCCACCTCCGCCAGAACGCCGCCGGCGCGCACGCAATCCAGAACACAGCGAAGCCGGTGACGAACAGATAACAGATTGCATCCATCGCCAGAACAACGGGGAAGAGACTGTGCTTCCAGTCCGGTACTCCCCTCAGATTGACAGCGGTAAACGTATCGAAGCCCCAGAAGCACCGTATCCGGTTCAGTGTCCGCGCAAAAAAGATAACTGGATGATGAACGACATAATCGACAGCCAGTTTCTTGTAAGCGTCGGACCGTTCACTCATCGGAAGAGCAAGTGCGCGATCCATGGTCTCTGCATACTCAGGGAAGTTGAGAATCTCGTCCGACCCGAACTTGGCGTGGGAGCCGAAGAACCACGTCCGATACATCGGAGTCCACGGATTATTCCCGTAGTAGAGATTGATGGTGTTGGCCGTATTGATCGCCCAGATGCCGCCGACCTGATGCACCTTCAGCATCCAGCCGAAGATCATAGTCCCGCCTATTACGACCGCAATGAGCGGCTTTACCAGATCTTTGCGCCGGAGGAAGACCATCGCCGGCAGCACAATCAGCAATGGAAGCACGCTTGGACGCACGAGCGAGAGATAGCCCAGCGACCCACCAAGCAGGAGATACTCCGCCCATCCTGCCCCCTGCGCACATCGCACCGCAGCACTCAGTGCCAGCAACAGAAGGGCAGCGCCTGGCATCTGGGTCATCGGCTCGATGGAAAAGTGCACTTCAGCCGGAGCGATGGCGAAAACCAATAGTACGACCCAGGCGATCCTCTTTACCTGAAGATCCCACGCTAGCCGATAGAGGCTCCAGCAGAACAACACCCACCAGAGCAGCGTTGAGGCCCGCAGCACCGCATCGCCCCAGCCTGCCGAAAGGAAGATTGCGAGATAAAGCGGAAGCCCCGGCGGCCAGTACGGCAGAAAGTGGGAGCCGCCTGCGAGCAGAGCAGCCATCTCACGATAGTCTGTCGAGTCCGATACCAGCGGTTCATGTGCACCTAGTGCCAGAGCCAACAACCGGATCGCGACGCTGAGCAAAAACACAACGAAATACGCCCGGCCTGGAGGAACTGCGTAGAACCACTTGAATCTTTCCGGCCGCGTTGTCCCCGGCTCGTGCAGGTCTTTCAGATCTCCAGCCACTGGTCTCCGCCCTTAGAGTCGGTAAGCATTCACAAAGAAAAACGACAAGTCATCATCATACGTCGTACGGTTTTGTGGCCAGAAAAACCGATGTGGATTTACTCCATCGCTCTCACTCACACCCATCGGTAACAAAACCTTCTACCCTAGATGGAGCAGCGTGATTCCCCGCATCCTCAACCCGCGTCACCGCTCGCTCCTTCGCGGAGGAATCCTCGTCCTCCTCAGCCTCGGCGTAGCGCTGCTTCTCTCGGACTTCCCCAATAATCGCGCCAATGCCTGGATCACTCTTCCGGCGCTAGGCTCCATCGGGGGCACCATCGATCACCTGCGTTGTATGCGCACGAAATGGAGCTGGTATCACGGCGGAGTGGTTCTGATGATTTACATGGACCTGATGGCCATCAGCATGATCCTTTTCTTCCTGCTCTACCCCTACGCCCAGTGGCTTAGCGGAACGCACTAAAAGATACTAGCGACTCAACGTCAGCTCATAAGTTTCTTTTCTTGCTATAACTCCGTTTTGTAGCAGGCTATCCTGCCGGTCACAAACATTTAGGAATGTGTCTCCTCCTGCTGTATCCTTTGTTCGAAAACTGGACCGGAGAACCCATGCTTTGTCGTTCTGCTGCAATCACTTTGCTTAGCTCGGCCCTCTTGGCGCAAAGCTCCCAACCAGATCCCAAATCCCCTTCCACAGTCACTCTCAAGGCGAATACTCAGCTGGTCATCGTCGATGTCACTGTCACTGACTCGCATCGAAAGCCTGTTCATAACCTGAAGGCCTCCGACTTCGTTGTGGTCGAGGACAATGTATCCCAGAACATAAAAGCGTTCGAAGAGCACGTATATGTCCAGGAGCCTACGACTCCCGTACAACGACCTCCGTTGCCACCAGGTGCTTTTACGAACTTTTCCCCTGTTCCGCCGAAAGAAACTCTTAACGTGCTTCTTCTCGACACTCTTAATACTCCCCTCAAGGATCAGGCCTTTGTTCGCGATCAGATCAAGCAATATTTGAAGAAGGCACCTGCCGGCACTCGCATCGCCATCTTTGGTCTCGCCACGCGTCTCTATCTTCTCCAGGGTTTTACCTCCAACCCGGATATTCTCAAGGCCGCAGTCGACCGAAAAAACAGCTCAAAATCCTCACCGCTGCTGAACGACGCCGTGGGAGGGGGCAATGGTGACGTTTCCTTGTCGCAGCAATATGACGATGCCTTTGGGAATCTGGGTTCAGCCGGTGTGTCTCGAGCCATAGGCGAACTACAGCAGTTCGAAGCTGAACAGCAAAGTTTTCAGCTTCAGCTCAGAGCGAAGTACACGCTCGACTCTCTCAACCAGCTCGCTCGGTATCTTAGTGGTTTGCAGGGACGCAAGAACCTCATCTGGTTTTCCGGATCGTTTCCTATCAATATCCTTCCTGATGGGAGCCTGGACCGTCCTTTCGCCGTCATGGCAAGCTCAGAAGATGAATTCCGCCAAACGATAGATCTCCTTGCACGCAGTCAGGTGGCGGTATATCCGGTTGACGCTCGCGGTCTGACGACCTCACCCACCCTGAACGCCTCTAACTCCAGCACCAGCAGGTTCGCTCGCGATCCCACAGCGTTAGGTAAGGATGAGACGAAGTTTTACGAGCAGATCGCTGACGAACACAGCACCATGCTGCGCATGGCGGAACAGACAGGCGGGCACGCTTATATCAACACAAACGACCTTTCTCAGGCAGTGTCGGATGTCACAGAGAATGGATCAAATTACTACACCATCGCCTACTCTCCGGCCAATACGAAATGGGATGGCCGCTATCGCAAGATTCAGGTGCGGATGCCTCAAAATGGCTCCACGCTTACGTATCGCCGTGGATACTACGCCGACGATCCGCAGGCCTCTCATCGCAATTCTGCTTCCGGAGCCGTGGCGACACAGCCAACAACGCCCTTCGATCCCATGCGCGCAGCAATGATGCGCGGCGCTCCCGATCCCACGCAAATCATCTTCCAGGTTCGGGCCGTTCCTGCAAGTGCAACTACCGAAGATACGCTTGCCCCCGGAACTGCCGCAGGCCCCGATTCTTCGAAGATCAAACCGCCTTACCGTCGCTACAACGTTATCTTTGCAGCAGACCCGCGTCCCATCCGCTTTACCAAATCTGCCGAAGGAAACTATGTTGGCCAGATTCAGTTTGTCACCTATGTCTACGATCAGGATGGACAGCTGATCACTCGCACCGGAAACGAGGTCCACACTAATCTACCGCCGGAGGGATACGTAGCGACGTTCCGAACAGGCCTCCACTTTCTTCAACAAATCAGCGTTCCTGACAAAGGAAATTACTACTTTCGCATCGGCGTTCGCGACGTGGATGGAGATCATGTCGGCGCAGTTGAATTTCCTGTCGCAGCGATCCGAAACCTGCCTCCAGAGTCAGTGAACCCTCCTCAGTCCGGGAATGCCCAAAAATAGAAATTGGAGCGTGATCACCTCGATCGAGCTCGCTCACTCCAGAGGTTATTGCACTCTTCTATCTTTCTTCTTCCATCCTGTACGGTGATAGACTCCGATACATTAAATTCGGTTCGTCGGAGACCTCAATGATTAAAGGCTTTCGCGACTTCATCCTCCGCGGCAACGTCATCGATCTGGCTGTTGCCGTCATCATCGGCGCCGCCTTCTCATCAATCACCAAATCGCTTGTGGAAGACATCATTACCCCACTGATTGCGGCGGTGGTTGGCAAGCCCGATTTCTCAGCGCTCGTGTTCAACCTCAGCGGAACGCCAATAAAGTACGGCAGCTTCCTAACTGCCTGCATCAACTTCCTGATCATCGCCTGCGTGATTTACTTCTTCCTGGTCCTTCCGGTTCAGAAGCTGCTGGCCCGCATTAATGGGCCGGACGCAGCGGCTGTCAAACCTTGCCCGGAATGCCTCTCTGAGATTCCCCTGGACGCGCATCGCTGCAAGTTCTGCAGCCAGCCTGTCGCGTAGCATAAGCCTGTCCTACGCGGCTCCCTCGGATGCCGTGCAGAATGCTGTACTCTACCTCTACATTCCTTAGAGGTTTGCTCTTGCGCTTTGCCCCAACCCTGGCCTGCCCTTTTTTGCTCGCTGCACTCACTGCTTCGGCCCAAACTCCGCAGGTATTTGGCTATCGCGACTTTACCCAGCAGGCCAAGTGGGACGCTGCCTTTCTTCCTGTTCCCGATGCAAAGCTCGCCGGCGAGCACCTGAAGACCCTCACGGCCGCTCCTCACTGGGCGAGTTCGCCGGAGGACTACGCCACGGCCGTTTACGTCGCCAATAAGTTCAAGGCCGCAGGGCTGGATACGCAGATTGTTCCCTACAACGTGCTGCTGAACAAGCCAGTCAAGATCGCGATTGAGGCCGTCGGAGTTGACGGGCAGAAGATTATGTCCGGACCCTCAGCTGAACATGTCGATCCAAAGAAGTACGGAGGCGATCCCTTTCAGGACGACCCCCGTATTCTTCCCGGCTTCAATGGTTCGTCCCCATCCGGCGATGTCACTGGCGAGGTTGTTTACGCCAATTATGGCAACCTTGCCGACTTCAAGAAGCTCGACGAACTGGGAGTCAGTGTGAAGGACAAGATCGTCCTTGTCCGTTACGGAGGCAACTTTCGCGGTGTGAAGGTCTACCTTGCGCAGCAGTTTGGAGCCAAGGGCGTTCTGATTTATTCCGACCCCGCCGACGATGGGTACTTTCGCGGGGATGTCTATCCTAAAGGTCCCTTCCGTCCAGATTCCGGTATCCAGCGTGGCTCAGTGCAGTTTCTACCGATCTACCCCGGTGATCCGCAGACTCCCGGTATCGCGTCTACGCCCGATCTTCCTGACTCAAAGCGCATCCCGTTGGCACAGTTGAAGGGCAACCAGCCATCGATTCCTTCGAACCCGATCTCCTACAAGGATGCCGGGCCAATTCTGAAATGCCTCAGCGGCCCCGAGTCGCCACGAGCGTGGCAGGGAGCGCTTCCGTTCACCTATCACGTCGGCGGCAACAACAAAGTCACCGTCCATATGCATCTGGAGCAGGACACCGCCCTGCGTACTATATGGGATGTCATCGGCACGATCGACGGAACGGATCCAGCGCAGAAGGACGACTGGGTCGTCGCCGGCAATCATCGCGATGCCTGGGTGTACGGTGCTGTCGACCCCAACTCCGGAACAGCCGCGATGCTCGAGGCCGTTCACGGTCTCGGTGAACTACTGAAGCAGGGCTGGCGTCCCAAGCGACGCATCGTTGTGGCATCGTGGGATGCAGAGGAAGAGGGCCTGATGGGGTCCACGGAGTGGGCGGAGCAGCACGGCAACCATCTTGCTCACGCTGTCGCCTACCTGAACACGGACGTTGGGGTCTCCGGCCCTGAGTTCAAAGCAGCTGCTGTCCCATCGCTCAAACAGTTCATCCGAGAAGTCACCAAGCAGGTCCCTTCGCCAAAGGGAGGAACCGTTTATGAGCAATGGAAGATTGCCCAGGAGACGGACGCTGAGCGCCGGATTGCCGCTGCTTCAGGAACTCCCGGCGGGCCATCCCGCTTCAACGCGCAGGTCGAGGACGACGTCCGCGTTGGTGATCTCGGTTCGGGCTCCGACTACACGCCCTTTATCCAACACCTCGGCGTGCCATCAACTGATATCGGCTCCGAAGGCCCTTACGGCGTGTATCACTCTGTCTTTGACAACTACAACTGGTTTACAAAGTTCGCCGATCCTACGTTCGTTTACGAGCAGCAGCAGGCGCGCATCTTCGGCCTTGAGATTCTCCATATGGCCGACACCGATGTTCTGCCATACGACTACGAGCTCTACGGCAAAGAGATTGTCAGTTACCTCGAGACAGCGCAGAAGCACGCCACGACCGGTAAGTTGACGCTCGACTTTGCACCGGCTCTCGCTGCAGCACACCGATTTGAGGCGGCCGGAACAGCAGTCCATGCACGACAGGTTGCTCCCCCCGCGAACTCGGCGCAGCTGAACTCCTCGTTACGAGCAGCTGAGGGAGCGTTGTTGAACCCTGATGGCCTGCCTCATCGGCCCTGGTACAAGCACACGATCTATGCCCCAGGCGAGTACACGGGCTACGCCGCTGTGGTTATTCCTGGAGTGAACGAGGCCATCAGCGAACCGGATGCCGTCCGCGCTCCAACCCAGTTGGGTCTGCTCGCCGAGGCTTTGAACCGATCCGCTGCGATCCTTGAAGGGGCAGCGAAGTAATCACGGCACCTGAGGTAAGCAATAAATGCTCGGGGACGCAACCGCATCGCCAAACCGGGAAAGCCGTCTACCACCAATGGGTCAGGCTGCCATTCTCAAGTGGGATGTACCCAGAAAGGTACCTGCCGCAAGATGCTCCATGAGACGGTAAAAACCGCCCCAAGGAGTCTTCCCCAATGGTCCACGACTTGGTTCTTGCTCTGATCTTCCTCGCTATGATCATCGCTCCCGCACTTTTGGCCATGCGCTCAGAAAACGAGGAAAAGGACACACTCTAACCATTCAACGGCATAACGACAAAGGGCGAGCCTGAGGGGCTCGCCCTTTGTTTGCCGCCTGCATTTCTTAGCCTCTCAGCGCCATCTGCTCGGTCACGATCTGGGTCAGGTCCGGCTTCTTCAGGCCATGCTCGCGCTCGTTGAACTGGTCCACCTTGCTCGACCAGTTCATGGAGCAGAACTTCGGTCCGCACATGGAGCAGAACGCCGCTTCCTTATAGTAGTCATCGGGCAGCGTCTCGTCGTGCATACCGCGGGCCGTATCGGGATCGAGCGAGAGCGCAAACTGCTTGTCCCAGTCGAAGGTGTAGCGTGCATGCGAGATTGCGTCGTCGCGGTCGCGTGCCCCGGGACGGTGCCGCGCGATGTCTGCCGCGTGAGCCGCAATCTTGTACGCGATGATGCCGTCCTTCACGTCCTTCTCGTTGGGAAGTCCAAGGTGTTCCTTCGGAGTGACGTAGCAAAGCATCGCCGCGCCGTGCCATCCGATCATCGCTGCGCCGATTGCACTGGTGATGTGGTCATAGCCAGGAGCAATGTCGGTCACCAACGGTCCCAGCACGTAGAACGGAGCGCCATCGCAAAGCTCGACTTCCTTATCCACCTGCTCCTTGATCTTGTCCATCGGCACATGGCCTGGGCCTTCGATCATCACCTGCACATCGCTCTTCCATGCCTCGCGGGTCAGTTCACCAAGCGTCTTCAACTCGGCAAACTGCGCCTCGTCGCTGGCGTCCGCAACGCAGCCCGGACGCAGACCGTCGCCCAGTGAGTAGCTGACGTCGTACTTTGCCATTACCTTTGTGATGCGGTCGAAGTTCTCATACAGGAAGTTCTGCTTGTGGTGATGTGTCATCCACTGCGCCATGATTGCGCCGCCTCGGCTCACGATGCCGGTGATGCGCTTGGCCACCATCGGGACGTACTGGATCAACACGCCGGCATGAATCGTAAAGTAGTCCACACCTTGCTGCGCCTGCTCCTCAATCACCTCGAGGTACATATCGATGTTCAGATCTTCCACACGCTTTACGCGGCTCAGCGCTTCATATAGCGGCACCGTCCCAATCGGTACGGGCGAGTGCCGCAGGATCGCCTCGCGGATCATCGGGATGTCGCCGCCGGTCGAGAGGTCCATCACCGTATCGGCGCCGAAGTGTACAGCGGTATGAAGTTTGCGCAGTTCTTCATCCACATTGGAGACAAGGGCCGAGTTCCCGATATTCGCATTGATCTTGCAGAGCGATTCCACGCCAATCGCCATCGGCTCCAGCTCAACGTGGTTGATGTTGGCAGGAATGATCATCGTGCCCTTGGCGATCTCGCTACGAATCAGTTCAGCAGAGATCTTCTCGCGCTCCGCAACGAAGGCCATTTCCTCAGTGATCAGGCCTTTGCGAGCAAAATGCATCTGCGACATGTTCCAGTCGCCCGTCCGCTCGGCCTCTGCCTTCCGCTTGACGACCCACTCGGCGCGGCCCGTTGGAACCCTGTATCCATTGCCGTTGCCATTTGTCTGATTGCCGTTTGTGCTCATAGGTCTCTCTTTCAACGAATCGCTGCGCCTTTGCGGACGTATTCCGAGTATATCGCTGGAGCGGTACTCGCTGCCCGCGACAACCTGTCAGACCCGATCGCATCCAATGGCATAGAACGAGCACGCCCGTGAGTCTCCCGGCGCACGATGCCGTCTCCACGGAAATCCAATTCGCCCGTATCGCCTACTCCTGTTCGAGGAGCCGGTCGAGTGTGGCCATAAATCGAAAAGGAGCTCCAGCCATGAAACTATTCACAGCCAATATCGAAGATCTTCGCACGCTCTACATTACTAACCTCAGAAAAGCTCTCGACATGGAGCAGGAGATTACCGAAGCACTCCCGAAGATGATTGAAAAAGCAACTGATACACAACTCGCGACGGCCTTCCGAGATCATTTACGGCAGACGGAAGGTCATGTCGCCAGCGTTGAAACTCTGCTGCGGCGCGCAACCCGCAACAACGATGCAATGACATGCAAAGCGATCGGCGGACTCATCACCGAAGCCGAGGACAGCATTAAGGACGCTGCAGATCCTGCGATTCGTGACATCACGCTTATCGCCGCTGGGCAACAGGTAGAACATCACGAGATTGCCGTCTATGGAACCCTGCGTACCTGGGCCATCCTGCTCGGTCTTCCCGACGATGCACGTACACTCGAGTCGATCCTGAACGAAGAAAAAGCCGCAGATAAGCTGCTGAGTACGATCTCTGACAGCGTTAATCTGCAGGCAGCAGCCTAGCGCAAAAAATATGCCGGCAGGCATCTTCACCTGCCGGCATGTCTAGGAGACTTACTCGTTACGCAGCGCCACCATCGGGTTAATCCGAGAGGCGCGGCGGGCCGGAAGGTAACCAGCCAAACCAGCTACTGCACCCAGCAGAATCGCCATCGCCACGAACGTGGTTGGATCTGTAGGGGTGGTACCAAACAGGAGTGAAGCAATCAGATTGGCTACGGCGAGTGATACTACGGCGCCGACGACGATTCCAACGGCCGCCATCCTCAACGTCTTGGATAACACTCCCATCTGCACGTTACTTGGGGAAGCACCCAGCGCCATTCTCACTCCAATCTCCTGAGTCCTGCGCGTCACGGAGTACGAGATCACCCCATAAATTCCCAGCGAGGCTAGCAAAAGTCCAAGTGCTGCAAACACGCCGACCAGCATCATGAAGAACTGCCGTGGAGAGACTGCGTGGTCGACCAGTCTTTGCATTGGGCGGAACTCAACTGCTGGCTGGTTCGGGTTGATGTCCCGCAGGGTCCGCATCACGCTGCCTGATAGTTGCTGCGGCGGAAGTTTTGTTCGCACAACGAGCACCGCCCCATCTGGGCCCCAGTCGCTTTGCATCATCGGCAAATACATCTGCCAGCCCGATTTGCCCTCGACGTTTGTGTCTCGAACATCCGCGATCACCCCGATCACGCGAACGTCCTTCTTCCCCATCACCGCCATCTTTCCAACGGCATCCTCACCCGGCCACAGACCTTTGGCCGCGCTCTCATTCAGTACTATCGCGCCTTCGCTCTTGTCGTTGTCCTGCCATGTGAAGTCCCTCCCGCGCAGCCGCATCCCCATAGCCCTCAGATACCCCGGCGAGATGATATAGACAAAGGACCCCGGAAGCTCCCCCGGCTTGTAGTTTTTTCCCTTGATCCTCGGCGATCCCCACGACCGGTTTCGGTCCAGTGGCAGATTATCGGAGAATCCCGCCGCCTCCACGCCCGGCAATGCACCAACTCTCTGGGCGATGTTCTGCAGAATTGCAGTCCTCTTTTCTGTTTTGCCGCCGTCGTCATAGTCCACACGAACCGCCGCCGCCGTACTTGGCTGGAATCCCAGATCCACGTCCAGCACTTTCAAAAAGCTGCGGAGCAAGAGGCCCGCACCCACCAGAAGAACGCACGCCAGCGCGACCTCAGAGATGACCAGTGCAGTGCGCATCCTCTCATGCTGACGGCCTTCGGTTGTTCCGTGCCCGCCATCCTTCAGGGCTTCCTGCACATTCGAGCGTGAAGCTCTGATTCCCGGAACCAGTCCGAACAGCACCGCCGTTGAAACCGTTATCAACAGCGTCCATCCAAGTGCCGTGCCATCCAGTCGAACGCTGTTGAGAAGGGGAAGAGCAATCGATCCCTGGTGCGCAAGATAGGTCAGCAGGGAATAGGCCAGGGCAAGTCCTAGTGCAGCTCCGGCTGCTGCCAGCACGAGACTCTCCGTCAGTAACTGCCGAATAAGCCGCCCCCGTCCCGCTCCCAACGCACTGCGCAGCGCGAATTCTTTGCTCCTCGCAGCCGCCCGAGCCAACAGCAGATTCGACAAATTGACACACACAATCAGCAGGATCAATCCCACCGCGGACCACAACACAATCAGTGACCGACGCAGTTTGCCGCTCACATACTCCTTTAGATAGACAGGGTGAGCCGTGTACTGTCCCTTCGAATCCGCAAACCGCTTACCCCAGTAAAACTGCGGAAACAGCGTCTTCGCCTCCGCTCGCGATTGCTCCAGAGTTACGCCCTGTTTCAGCCGGCCGATGATCGCGATTGTGTTTCCTTCAAAACGGATATCGTCCATGATCAGCGGAGTAAGGACATCCACTTTGGCTCCTGGCGAAAACGCCGCCCCAAAGTCAAAGCTCGCCGGAAGCACTCCTGCAACAGTCACCGGCTTTCCATCCATCTCGATTGGCTTGCCTACGATGGCACGATCTCCGCCAAACTGCCGCTGCCAGAACGGATAGGACAACATCACCGCGGGAGGCCCGCCCTTCACAGACTCTTCGGTCCTGAATTGCCTTCCCAGCATTGGTTCCACACCCAGCACATGGAAGAAGTTTTCCGCCACCATGATCCCGGTCACAGGCAGTGGAACCCCGCGCCCCGTCAACTTGTAATTGTCTTCCGTCGAAAAAGCGAAATATCCCGTTACATCGTCGTACGACCTATTCATCAGGCGAAGATCTTCATACGCATCCACCGAGTAAGTGGAGCCCGATAGACCCTTCGCATTGGCAGGCGCAATCCAGACGAGCCGCGAAGCATCATAAAACGGGAGTGGCCGTAGCAGGATCGTATTGACCACGCTGAACACGACGACATTGGCGCCGATGCCAAGCGCAAGAATCAGGATTGCCACCGTAGCAAACCCGCGATCCCGCCCCAGGGTGCGCATCGTATAGCGAAGATCCTGCAGCACTGTCTCCAGCCATGGCAGGCCGCGCGTCTCCCGCTGTCGCTCCTTCGCCTGCTCCACTCCACCGAACTTCACCATAGCTTTTCTCCGCGCCTCTTCCGGCGTCATTCCGCTGCGAATGTTGTCTTCCGTCGCCATCGCAATATGCGAAGCAACCTCCTCTTCCAGATCGCGATCGAGTGGCTTCCGGCGAAAGAACGCTTCAATCCGGGCCAATCCGCGACGCAGTGAATCTGCTGTCGAAAATCTGCGGTGGCCGTTCATTGCTTGCCCTCGTCGCCCATCGCAAGTACTCGACCCATCACCCCGGAAAGCCGCAGCCAATAGGCCGTGTCATCGGCGAGCTGCTTCCTTCCACGCTTGGTGATCGAATAAAACTTCGCCTTCCGATTGTTGTCCGACGCACCCCACTCCGCGTCGATCCACCCCCGCTGCTGCAATCGAACCAGCGCAGCGTAAATAGTTCCCTGATTCAACAGGACTTCGTCGCCGCTCACCTGCTCGATGCGCCGCGCGATGCCGTAGCCATGCATCTCTCCAATGGCTGCAAGCGTCTGCAGCACCATCAGGTCCAGTGTTCCCTGCAAAAGGTCGAGTTTAACGTCTCCCATGGGGTCTCTCCTGTGGCATAGCCACACCTATACCTGTGGATACGCCACAGGAGCCGGAAGGTTCCCCCGAATCCCTATTTTTTTGTCAAAAAGGTGTCTTCGCCGTCTCTTCTCGCGTCATTCCTTTCAACCGGCGTAAAATAAAAGGCAAGCTATGTCAGCCCCAATCAAGAGCCCGCTGAAGATCGTCGTTGCCTCCGTCATCATCCTGGCGACCGTCGCCTACCTTGCTTTGACAGGCGTACGCGACAATAAGAGCTACTACGTCACGATCGGCGAGCTGCAGGGCATGGGCGACAAGGCTTACGTCCGCCATCTACGTGTGGCCGGAAACGTTGCCCCAGGCTCTATCGAGCGTGTCGGAACCAATGCCACCTTCACTCTGCTCGAGCAGGGCCGCACCCTCCGCGTGTCCTATCGTGGCACCGAGCCCCCGCCCGATACCTTCAAGGATGATGCGCAGGCCCTTGCTATCGGAACCTATGGCCGCGACGGTGTCTTTCAGGCGACCCAGCTCCAGGCCAAGTGCGCCTCGAAGTACGCGCCTGCCCCCGGCCAACAGCCTCCCTCCAAGCCTGTCGCTACAGTTACAGACATGCCGGTCACACGCTAGACGTTCCCGCTCAGCCCTTCGAAGGCACTGCTGGCTGATCCCGTTGCAGGCGGTCTACTTCTTACCAGTCAGCGCTTTTAGATAGCGATACTCAAACTCCACGCCCGTATAGTACGAATCCACCCCAATCCTCTCGTCCCTGCCGTGCGCCCGCACATCGTCCTCATCGATTCCCATCCCGCAAAACCCATACGAGGGAATCCCGGCGGCCATGGTGTACTTGCTGTCCGTCGCCCCTGTCTCCATCTGCGGAATCACAGGAATTCCCGGCCACATCTTCTCCACAACCGTGTGAAGCGTGCCGAAGACCTCCTCGTTCAGCGGCGGAGGCGTAACCGACATCTCCTTCAGTCCCTCATCACTTAACTGACGCGCAGAATTCAACAGTTGCACCTCGACCTTCGGATCGGCGAATACCTTTACCAACTGCTCACGAGTCTCAGCCGGTGTATGTCCAGGAAGAATCCTGCAGTTCACATTCGCTTCGGCTCTCTGCGGCAGGGCATTCGGCGCATGACCTGCACTTACCATCGTTGCCACGCACGTTGTCCGCAGTGTCGAGTTATATAGCGGATCCTCCGACAGGCGGGCAACTGCCGTTGCATCGGGAGGCGTCTTCAACACACCACGGAGATCGTCGGCCTTCTGCCCTTTCTCAATCTTCTCCATCGCTTCAACGTACCCGCGCGTTACTACATTCAACTCAACCGGAAATCGATGCCCCTGCAACTTCTCGAGCGCGTTTGCAAGGTGATAGATCGCATTGTCCTTTGTCGGCAGGGAACTATGCCCTCCGGGATTGGTAACAGTCAGCCGGAAGTCGGCGTACAGCTTCTCCGTAGCCTCTACCCCCAGGCTCACCGGTTTGCCCTTTGCTGTGTTCAGGCCACCGGCATCAGGATTCAGCGCAAACTCCGCGTCGATCAGCTCACGATGGTTATTCAACAACCAGCTCACGCCGTTAGACGCTCCGCCCTCTTCATCCGCAGTCAGCGCCAGGATGATGTCGCGATCCGGGACAAACCCCTCGCGCTTCATGCGAAGCAGCGTAACCACCAGCGCAGCCGCCGAGTCCTTCATGTCCTGCGTTCCGCGTCCGTAGAAGTAACCATCCTTCTCGGTGAAGACGAACGGATCAGTCGTCCAGTCCTCGCGCTTCGCTTCAACCACATCGATGTGTCCGATGATGAGTACCGGTTTCTTCGTGCTCCCCGGCCTCCCGTGATACCGAGCCACCATATTGCCGTTGCGATCATTCGGCCCCAGCACGACAACATCTTTTTCCGCGAACCCGGCATCCAGCAGCCGCTTCCGCATCGTCTCCGCAGCCGCCGTAACGCTGCCCACCGAGTCTGTCGTATTAATCTCAATCAGCTGCTTGAAGACATCCCGCGCCAGTTCCTTCGTCGCTCCATCCATCGGAGCTACCTGCGCCTGCATCACCCCGCCCAGTAAGCCCGCACACAAAACAGAACCAACCGCAATCGTTCGTCCCAAAGCACTCGCCTCCACTTCAATCCAGCTCTAGCCATATACTCGCATGTAGCTCCAGATACGAGTCAGCGAATGTCTACCGCCGCCCCAATCCGCGCCGCAGCAGCTGCAACCGCCGCCGCCTCGCTTGACTCTGTCTCGAAGCTCTACGGCTCCTTCGCTGCGCTACGCAACGTCTCCGTCACCTTCCCCTCCGGCTCCTCCACCGTCATCCTCGGCGAGAACGGCGCAGGCAAATCCACTCTCCTGCGCGTCGTCGCGGGACTCATCACTCCCACGCGCGGCAAGGCCACCGTCTTCGACGGCTCGCCCCAGCAACACCGCCATCGCATCGCCTACATGAGCCATGCCACCATGCTCTACGACGAGCTCACGGCCATGGAGAACTTGAATTATTTCGCAATGCTCCATCGCGGCGAGGGCTGCGCCTGCGTTGGTTCACCGGAGATGGCACTCCGCGCCGTCGGCCTCGATCCCAACCTCACCCGTCCCGTCGGCCAGTTCTCTCAGGGCATGCGCCAGCGAGCCTCCCTCGCCCGCGTCCTCCAGACCGACCCCGAGCTTCTCCTCCTGGACGAACCCTTCTCCAACCTCGACGTACAAAGCGCCTCGCACCTCGTAGAGCTCCTCACCGACTTTCGCACTTGGCCCGTTGCCGGCGGAGGCGCACGAACCATCATCCTCACCACGCATCAGGCTGCCCTTGCAGAACCCCTTGCCGACCGTGTCCTCACCATGCGCCAGGGACAGATCATCGACACCACCGGAACCAATGGATGAAGACCTCCTTACCCACTAAAACCAACGCTGCCCGACTCCTCGACTCCCTCGGCATAACGTACGAACTCCGCGCCTACGAGGTCGACCCCGAAGACCTCACGGCCATCTCCGTCGCGCGCAAGATCGGTCTTCCCGCCGAGCAGGTCTTCAAAACCCTCCTCTCGCACACCAATATTGGCGAGCATCTCTTCGCCGTCATTCCCGGCGATGCCGAACTCGACCTGAAAAAACTAGCCCACGCAGCTGGAGCAAAAAAAACCGATTTGGCGTCTCTCAAGGATGTCGAACCCCTCACCGGCTACATCCGTGGTGGAGTCACCGTCATGGGAGCGCGCAAGCCCTTCCCCGCATTCGCAGATGAGACCATCGAGATCTTCGACATCATCAGCGTCTCCGCCGGTCTACGTGGCCTCCAACTCATCCTCTGCCCCGCCGACTACCTCCGCGCCGCCGACGCCACTCTCGCCGACCTCACCAAAGCTCCCGCAGCCGAATCTCACGGAGAGCCTCGTTGAGATACGCCCGCTACGTCCTCGACCATCTTCTTAAAGACCTCCGCCTCGAGTGGCGCTCCCGAGACTCCATCAACGGCATGCTCTTCTTCGTGCTCCTCGTGGTCGTCGTCTTCTCCATCGCCTTCGACCCCGCCGGATACCCTACCGTCACCCGGCAGATATCCGGAGGCATCCTGTGGGTCGGCCTCCTCTTCGCCTCCATGACCGCGCTCAACCAGTCCTGGACCCGCGAGCAGCGTAATCAGGTCCTCGAAGCCCAGCGCATGGCCCCCTCGCCCGCCTCCGCTCTCTTCCTCGGCAAGGTCCTCGCCAACATGATCTTCGTCCTCGCCGTCGAAGCCGTTCTTGCCCCTATCTTCGTCGTCTTCTTCAATCTGCAGGTCCTGGGGAACGCCTGGCTGCTGGCGCTAATCCTGCCGCTTGGAACTTGGGCTCTCGTCATCAATGGGACATTCTTTGCCGCCTTTGGCCTCCGCGCCCGCAATCGTGAACTTCTCTTACCCCTGATCTTCCTCCCGCTCTCCATTCCTGCCGTGCTGATGATGGTTCAGGCCACCACCGGAGTCCTCACCGGCGACCTCGATCCCATCCAGATACGCTCCTGGATTACCATGCTCGCCGGCTTCGACATCATCTATACAACTGCCGGAATCCTCTTCTTCGACACGATTCTTAACGCGGAGTAGTCAGGGCCCCACAGATAAGTGGCAAATTTCGGGATAAAATAAAATTCATCGTGGCCCGTTCGCCCATCCTTCGCGTAATCGCTTGGCTTTGGCTAGCCGCTTCTGTTGTGGTGCTCGTCATAGGTTTCCGTCAGGCCATCTTCCTCGCGCCTACTGAAGCCACCATGGGCAATCTGCAGCGCATCTTCTACTACCACCTCGCGCACGCGATCCTCTCCCTCGTCTTTCCTTACGTAAACCTCGCCGCCTCGCTGGCCTTCCTCTACTGGCGCCGCCGCGACCCCCTCAAAGCCCTCTCCGCCGACGCGCTCGCCGTCGCCTCCGCCGAGGTCACCGTTCTCTACGCTGGAATCTGCCTCGCCTCCGGAATGCTCTGGGGCAAGCCCGCCTGGGGAATCTGGTGGGCCTGGGATGCCCGCCTTACCACCGAGCTCATCCTCTGGCTCCTCTACGTCAGCTACCTTTTGTTGCGCCGCTTCTCCCCCACCGGCCAGGTCGGAGTCCTCTCTGCTGTCTTAGCGGTATTCGCAGGCATCGACGTTCCCATCGTCTTCATGTCCATCCGCTGGTGGCGCACCCAGCACCCCGCGCCAGTCTTTGGTGGCGATGGAAGCATCGACCCCGCGATGCTCCCCGCCGTCTTCTGGAATCTAGGTGGCTGGGCGATGTGGGGAATCCTCATCATCGGCCTTCGTTTTGCCCTGGAGCGCCGTCGTCAGCTTGCCGAGCAGGACGCAGCCCTCCTGGCCATCGAAGCCTCACTCGAGACCCCGCAGTAACGGAGACCATCGCATCCCATGACCTGGCAGACCTTCTTCGACTTCTCCACCATGGCCCACCGCCACCTGGTCTTCGTCTACGCCGGTGTTATCGCCATTCACCTCGGCTACATCGGCTGGATTGCCCGCAGCTGGACCCGCACCACCCGTCCGCGCAGCTAGTCCTACTGGCCGCCCATACCACCTCAAAAGCCGTCATCTGAGCCGTAGGCGAAGAATCTCCGTAGTTCGCTAATGGCAGTACTGCCTCACGGCCTTCACAATCTTCAAAGCGCACAAATTAAAAAAATCAACGAAGCCACAGAGGCTGTAGCTTCGTTGTCCGAGAAGGATTTACAGACGATGCAAGAGCTCCCCATCTGGCAACTCTCGTCATCACACAGGTAAACCCGAGGTAACCAAAAAGGTTTCGGCTCGCCGTCGTGGCACTTTTCCACAGTCCATGCCCGGCTTGCGACCTGCAACTCCCCCCGATAGACTCGCTCCTAGTGCCCATCGCCCACAATCGTTTACGCGCCTGCGTGCCCGTGCTGCTCCTCCTCGCTTTGCCGCCGCTCTCCGGGTGCCGTCGCCGAGGTTTTCCTGACGTCCCCGCCGGTTACCGCGAGTTTGCCTACGTCACCAACGGCGCGTCCAACACCGTCAGTGTGCTCGATCTGGTACACCTCCGCCCCGACCGCACCCTCCGCGTGGGCGAGAATCCCACAGGGATCAGCGTCAACCCACAGCGCAATGAGGTGTACGCGGTAAACACGCAGTCCGGCACCATTACCGTCATCGACGCCGCTACGAATACACTTGCCGCCACCATCGGTGTCCACCGCCAGCCCTACTTCATCAGCGTCGATGCTCAGGGCGGTCGAGCCTACGTTGCCAACTCCGGCTCTAACTCTGTCAGCGTCATCGACCTCGATCGTCGCCGCGAAATCGCCGTCGCTGGTGCGGGAGAGCAGCCTGGATTGGCCCGCATCTCTCCTGACATGCGCTCGCTCGTTGTCTCAAACCGAGGCTCGGGAAGCGTCTCCGTCTATGCCGCAGCCCCCTACATCAGCTCCCGCGGATTGGAGCAGGGAGCACGCGAAGGTGGACCGCAAGGCCCCGCCATGACTACGCCGGCCCACCCTCCCAGTCCTCCGGGGCCCCCGCTGCGTCTCCGTATGGCCTTTCCCGGATGCCCCGGGGCCACCGACGTCGCCATACTTCCCGACTCCTCGAAGGCATTTATCGCATGTTCCGCCGGTCACCAGGTCATGGTCATCAGTCTCGCAGCGGAGCCCGGAACCTGGCCCGCGCGGCAGGATCCGACAGCCACATCAGACCATTTTCTTGCTTTGCTCGACGTGGGCGTCACGCCTGTCCACCTGGCCTTGAAACCCGATGGTGGAGAGATCTTTGTCTCGAACTTTGGCTCCGACTCAATCTCCGAGGTCGACACCTGGAACAACCAGGTCATCGGGACCTACACCATCGGCAAGCAGCCCACTCACGGCATCGTCAGTCGCGACAACTCCACCCTCTGGGTCTCGAACTTTGGGTCCGACCTGATCAGCATCTACAGCATCGAAGACGGCCAGCTGATCACGACCGTCCATACCGGCTCTGGCCCGGACGCGCTGGCCTTCTCTGCGGATGAACACCTTCTGCTCTCCGCCGACGCTCACTCCGGAGACGTAGCCGTCATCCGGACACAGGGCAAACAAGGAGCAGCCCTGTTCACCATCCTCCCAGCCGGCTCCTCCCCCAATGGGATAGCTGTCAAAGCCATTCGCGCCACACCCTAACAGAGCGCAATCAGGACCCGCTTGCCTTGAATGGCAGGATCTCGCGGAGCCGCGTATCGCGCAGCCAGAGTCCCGCCCAAAGGATGATCCCAATGATGACAGGGACCAGGCTGGAAGGAATGGACTCTCCGCCACGAAGGTTGATGCAGGTTGCTCCGCCGAGGTAACCGGTTAGAAGTACGGCTCCGGAGACCGAGGTACGCGGGAAAAGGTAAACCGCGATGCAGATTAGTTCGAGAATGCCGAGATGGTTAACGTGGTGTTGCGGAAAGCTCGGAGGCGGTGAGCCTGCAGCCGGTACGTAGGTGAACTTGATGACAGCAGTTAAGACAATCAACAGAGCCCCGAGTGCCGTGAAAATGTAGCCAGTCCATAGAGCTCCTTTTGACGCAGGCTTGGCAAAGGGGGTGCTGGTAATCGGAAAGAGCCGCCGAAGATCGGGATACCGAAGCCAGATCCCGCCCCACAGAAATAGAGCAATGTAAACCGGGAAGAGGAGGTGGGAAAAGAGAGGGTTGTCGACGCGAAGGTGAAGGGCGATTGCTCCGCCGAAGTAGCCGGTAAAGAGAACAGCTCCGAGGACGGAGGTGCGCGGGATGAGGTACAGGGCGAGCAGGATAAGGGCGAGGACGCCAATTGCAGGCAACATGGGGAGGGGAAAGCCTAACTGGTTGTTGGCTTCGATGACTGCGGCCCCGTGGGTAAACTTCATGCCGGAGTCCATCAGCATGAAGAGGGCAAACAGCGTGGTAAAACCGTAGCCGGTATATACGTACGCTTTTGAGGGAACAGGAATTTGGGTTTCGACGGGCATGGTTCTTCTCCGTATAGGACTTTTGGCAGGTGCTTCGACTGAGTTTGGCGCGCGAGGGGGCGCGCCAAACTCGATCACATGTCTAGTGTTGTCTTCGCTGAGCAGGTGCGCGTTGGTTTAGTTCGGCTTGCGGGAAGAAAGCTCGGCGCGGATCCGTTCCTCGCTCTCACGTAGCTCCGGGGTCAGCTCGGGGCCGAAGTCGTCCAGTTCGTAAACCTGACGGATCTCGATCTCGCTCTCCTCGTGAAAAGGATTGGGGCAGCGTTTGACCCATGTGATGGCCTCGTCGAGAGAGCTGCACTGCCAGATCCAGAAGCCGGCGATGAGCTCCTTGGTCTCGGCAAAAGGACCGTCGAGAACGCTACGGTCGTGCCCCTTGAAGTGAACCCGGGCTCCCTTGGAACTGGGCTGAAGCCCTTCGCCGGCCAGCATGATTCCGGCCGCGGCCAGCTCTTCATTAAACTTGCCCATGTCTTCGAACAGCTTCTGGTCGGGGAGTGCCCCGCCTTCTGAGGCCGCGGTGGCTTTGATGATGATCATGAATCGCATTCGATACTTCTCCTTCTCGGCTTGAGGCCTCAGGTTATGAGTCCTTGGTGTGGGATAGGTGCGGCTGCATGTCGGCAAAGCCGTCGAGCTGCTTCTGGACGTCGGCAGGGAAATCGGCAAGCTCCTGGACCTGGCGAATCTCAATAATCTCGTTAGGTCCCGCGGGGCAGCGCTTGGCCCACTCGATGGCTTCCTCGCGGGAGCGGACCTGGATCATCCAGTAGCCTCCGAGAACTTCCTTGACTTCGGTGAAGGGGCCGTCGGTGACCACGGGCTTTCCGTTCGGAAAGGCAAGGCGGGCTCCCATCGACGGAGGGTGGAGGCCGTCGAGTGAGAGAAGCACGCCCGCCTTTTTAAGAGACTCGTTGTATCGCATCATGCCAGCGATGGCTTCAGCGGACGGCATCTCGCCTGCCTTAGCGCTTTCATAGCCATGAGGGATCATTAGCATCATGAATCGCATCTTCGTTACTCCTAAAGTAATGGTTTAATAAATTGAAATTAGTCGAGGCCACCAGGTTGGTCGTAAATCTGACGTACTTCGACCACCCCGTCGCCTGCTATCTCAAGGAACTCATGCGCTTCGGCGATAGCCTCCTGCTTTGACCTCAGCTCGAAAAGAGCGAAGCCACCGATGATCTCCTTGGCTTCGGAGAAGGGGCCGTCGAGGACGGAGAGCTTGCCTTTGTTGAGCCCGACGAGAGCCCCTTTGACGGTGGGAGCGCAGCCTTCAGTCGAGAGAAGTTTGCCTTCGCTCATCTTCTTTTGTATGAGTACACCCATCTTGTGCATCATCTCGGGGCTGGGTGGGACGCCCGCTTCTGAGGCAGCGATGTTGGCGGGACGATAGACCATGAGGAAACGCATTAGTTCTCCTTATTAGGTAGACATTTGTTGGCCTGAGAGCGGATTAGGGCTTCAGGTGCTGATGAAGAATTAGCTTGATTACGGGCACTTTATTAGGTCGATGCAGACTCCGTTTTGCTTAAGGGCACGGCTTCAGCCGTGCCGTAAGCGGCTTTGGTGGGGCTTTAGTGCGGCTTTAGCCGCTGAGGCACTCTTTGGTCGAAGACACTCTTCCAGCATCTTCCTCAGCCGAGCCACAAGCGCCTCAGCTTTCAGGCAGCAGGCTGTCCGCAGTTGATCATCCACGGGATACCGAAGCGGTCGGTAAACATGCCAAAGCGGTCTGCCCAGAAGGTCTGCTGGATCGGCATCGTGATCCTGCCTCCCTCAGAGAGTTCGCGGAAGATGCGCTCGGCCTCCGCGATGTCAGTCAACCCAAGACTTACGGCGAAGCCTTCTGGCTGCTTATAACCCTTCGGTGGAGCGTCGGACGCCATCAAGACCGTCTTGTCCACGGTGAGGTGAGCATGGAGAATCTTCTCGCGCCACTCAGGGGGCGTGTGGGCCTCCATGGGAGAGCCGGCGTGAGTCATCATGGTGTCGATCGTGCCTTTGAGGACGCCTGCATAGAACTCAAATGCTTCCTTACAGTCGCCGTTGAAGTTGAGGTAGGGCTGAATTTGCATCATGGTGCACTCCTTGGTGTCGTCAATGAGGGAAATCTGAAGGTTCGTCTCTGCCGCTCTACAGATACGTCGAACGGAGGTGGCCGGAATCGACACGGTGAATGATATTTTTTGAATTTATCCGCTAAAACTGCCTGTCAATCCCCAGGTCACCAAAAGATCGAGCTAGTCGACACAAAACAAAATCTTTGTACTCCAACTGAAAAGTGCCGATCAATTACGCTCTGCTCGCTATACTTAAAACAGATCAGAAAAACAAATGCCCCGGCTCATAAGTCCGGGGCAACTCCTTTTA
>Ga0163162_10001421_pt1 | contig 22260 bp, 14 predicted proteins | sample S55metaG_FD_115310 | JGI IMG/M metagenome (GOLD analysis project Ga0163162, IMG submission 115310) | Switchgrass rhizosphere microbial communities from Kellogg Biological Station, Michigan, USA - S5-5 metaG | ecosystem: Host-associated > Plants > Roots > Rhizosphere > Soil | place: USA...
CGTTAAAGCTACAGACCTGACTTACAAGATGGTAACGATGGATGGCGGGATTACCACGAATATTTCAACTACAACTTTTGGCCCTTCATATTTAGTTAACGGCCAGCCGTCAAATGATATCACCCTTAAAACCGTTGGCACTTATATTTTAACGGGGGTTAAGGTTGACATTACTGGCAGTAAACCCGATATCATTGCAGGATCGGCAACATTCAATATGTTAATAACAAGCATTAACGCAAATAATCCAAACGGAACGACACTTAATCTGCAGGGCGCTATACAGTTTTTAGGAAATCACCAGGCGAAGATCACTATCCAGGGATCAAGCGTAACCTACCTGGTAGATATGATTACCGGAACTGTAACAGTAGGATAATTTGATTTGATTAAACCCCGGCCGCCTTCACCCTAATGAGGCGGCCTTTTTTTGGTTAATGATAATCGCCTTTTCGTTGTGAATCTTCAAAAAAGTAACTCAGGTATATTTTCTGCTCCGTTCTGACAGAAAATATAGGGGAGAAATTTTTTAAATACCTGTCGTCATAATATTGAAAATCTTCTATCCCCAGGCTAAGATTCTTATACAACTGGACATTTATCCGCGGCCTTAAAATTGCCACATAGTTATCGCCAGGAGGGCCCACAAAAGTGTGCAATATATAATAGTAGTAAGCGACTGACGCACTTATAAATTTGCCGAAATTAATCGAGGTCTCAAACTTAGCCTCCAAACCATCATTGTAAGTATAATCTCTTACCTGTGATGTATCAGGACCATACCTCGTGCTATTCCCGGCTAATGGTATTGCAGCAAGATGTATATTGGTATATAGATTAATGTTTTTACTTATGGGAAGTTTAGTAATCAAACCGCCGCCAAAGCCCAGCGCTCCCAACTCAAAAGTTCTGTTATCCCAGTAGTCATAATACTGGAATGCGCCATATAATATGGATAGTTTCCCAATGCTGGTATTGTTGCCAAACAATATACCATAGCCAAGGATATTATCCAGTAGTTTCCTTCCGGAGCCAAAGCTTAATTCCGTACGAAACCTGAAAACATCAAAGGGTTTTCGTTTCACTTCCTCAAATGGGTTACCATAATCCAGCTGCAAGTTGATCAGGGCTTCGGATGTCCCTTTTCCGAACAATGTTTTGTTGTCGCTAATAAGATGCAAACCGCTTGATAGTGTTACGTTGAGCGGCTCCTTTTGATAAACTTCGGTTGTTGTATGCCTGAACGTTTTTCCCTGTAAAAGCCGGTTTAACCCTCGTACAGGATTAATTAACCCGGCCACGATTTCCCTGAACGCCCTGTTACCGCCTGTAGCGCGGTCATCGAGTATGTTTGAGCTTACGCGATAAAATATTTCACCAAGAAACGCCCCATTAACCGGCGTGTTGATAACATCATTATACGAGGGGCGGGTATTTTCGCCAAAATATTCCCATAGCAGGCTGCCTCCAACTGCAAAAGGCAGAGACTGCGCATAACTATATCCCTGTGACCTGGCAGCATTGAAATACATGGAGCCGGTATAAGGATGACCGACAAAGTTTATCCCGAACCGGTCCGAATCCCATTCCCAGCCTTTTTGTATATTATACTTCCAGGTACTTGGCCCGATGTGGGAGAAACTTTCATTTAGAATATACCTATCGAGTGTGTAAGTGAATGCATTGATGCCCAATACATTTACAGCGGGTTTCCAAACGGGATATTTTTTATTGTAGTTTATATCGTCGTTCAACAGGTCGCCATACTTGTTTTGTTTGGTGGGATCAATCAGCGGGCTGGTTTTTGGCGCCTTGCCTCCTGTAGAGTCTGAAAGTATAGCTGCCTTTATTTCTTTCGATTGCTTGATTTGCTGGTTTGGAGAGCCTTTACCAGGCACAATGGTATCGATCGGGATTACCTTTTGTGCAAATAAACTTGCTGAAATACACAGAAACAGGGCAACTACAATTGCTGATTTTAATTTGGGAATACGTAGGGAGGGGAGCATATTGGTTATAGCTAAAAACTGATTCACAGATGGTTTAGGTTAATAACCAATAATGTCCCTAAGTGTTTGCGATTGGGAATTAATCAGTGTTTTCGGCAACCTTTTGACGGTGGGTATTTATTTTATTATCGCCCTTGGTTTTGGTATTTGGCTACAAGCAAGACAGACGCCATAGCAAAGAAAGCATTCTTAAACCTTCTATAATAAACCAGCGCTTTGTTTAAACAACCACCTCAAACCGCTCCTTTAAAAACTTCCCGGTATAGGAGTCCTTTTCTTTGATCAAATTTTCTGGCAGTCCTTCGAAAATTACTTTACCGCCGTTGTCTCCTCCTTCCGGGCCAATGTCAATCACCCAGTCGGCGCATTTAATAACGTCCATATTGTGTTCAATTACAATAATGGTATTCCCCTGGTCAAGCAAGGCATCAAATGATTTGAGCAGTTTTTTAATATCGGCAAAGTGCAAACCGGTTGTGGGTTCATCAAAAATGAACAGTGTTTTGTGCGTATTGTTGCCTTTAACCAGGAAAGACGCCAGCTTTATACGCTGCGCCTCGCCGCCAGATAAGGTATTGGAAGACTGGCCTAACTGAACATAACCCAAACCGACATCAACCAGGGGTTTAATTTTGTTGATGATCTTAGGCTCCTTTGTAAAGAACTCCAGGGCCTCATCAATGGTCATGCTCAATACTTCTGATACATTTTTGTCCTGGTAGGTAACATCAAGGATGTGCTGTTTAAAACGTTTGCCGCCGCAGGCTTCGCAGGTTAAAAATATGTCGGCCATAAACTGCATCTCTATCTTTACCTCGCCTTCGCCCTGGCAAACATCGCATCGCCCCCCTTCAACGTTAAAAGAGAATGCAGAAGGCTTTAAACCAGCCGCTTTTGAAACCGGTTGCGAAGCATACAGGTTACGAATCTCGTCCCAGGCCTTTACATAAGTAACCGGGTTGGAGCGCGACGAGCGGCCGATGGGGTTTTGATCCACCAGCTCCACCTGTTCGATTTTTTGATAATCGCCCTCGATGCTATCATATGAGCCGGTTTGTTCTCCGGAATAATTGCCAAGCGTTTTTTGCAGCGCAGGCGCCAGTATGCGTTTCACCAGGCTTGTTTTACCTGAACCGGATACACCGGTGACAACGGTAAGCACCCCTAACGGAAATTTGGCGCTTACATGCTTCAGGTTATTCTCCCTTGCACCTTTTATCTCAATAAAATCATTCCATTTGCGGCGAGACTGAGGTATGGCAATCTCTTCCTTACCGCTTAGGTAGCGCCCGGTTAAGCTGTTATTGTCTTTGATAATATCCTCGTAAGTTCCGGAGAACATCAGGTTCCCGCCATGTGTTCCCGCTTCAGGGCCAATGTCAATAATATGGTCGGCGCCTTTCATGATTTCTTCCTCGTGCTCAACCACCAATACCGTGTTGCCTACATCGCGTAACGATCTTAACACACCTATTAGCCGTTGCGTATCGCGAGGGTGCAACCCTATACTGGGTTCATCGAGTACATATACCGAGCCAACCAGGCTACTCCCTAAAGACGTTGCCAGGTTAATACGCTGCGATTCACCACCTGACAGCGTGTTTGATAGCCGGTTCAGCGTTAAATAACTTAACCCAACATCATTTAAAAATGCAAGTCTGTTGGTGATCTCCATCAACAAGCGCTTGCCTATTTTGTGGTCATTTTCGTTTAGCTCAATGGTTTTAAAAAACTCCAGGGCTTTATCCAGCGCCATCAATACTACGTCGGTTATAGACTTGCCATTTATTTTTACGTAGGACGCGTCCTGCCTTAACCGGCTTCCCTTACATTCGGGACAGGTAGTTTTGCCGCGATAGCGGGACAACAATACACGGTACTGAATTTTGTAGGTCTGTTCCTCCATTTCCTTAAAAAATGCATCCAGTCCGCGAAAATAGATATTACCGGTCCAAAGCAATTTTTGCTGCTGCTCTGAAAGTTGGTTGTATTGGCGGTGTATAGGGAAATCGAATTTAAGCGCATTTTTTATCAGCACATCATTCCATTCGCGCATTTTTTCGCCGCGCCACGGAGCGATTGCACCTTCATAAACGCTTTTACTTTTGTCGGGTATAACCAGGTCCTCATCAATACCTATCACCTTGCCGTAGCCCTCACACCTTTTACAGGCACCATAAGGATTGTTAAAACTAAAAAAGTTTGGCGTAGGCTCCTCAAAGCGGATACCATCCAATTCAAACCTATCACAAAAAAAACGTTCTTGCTCTTTATCGCCATCCGGCTCCTGGTATCTAACATAACAATCCCCCTTGCCTTCAAAAAATGCAGTTTGAACGGAGTCGCCCAAACGGCTTACCGTTTCATCCTCATCATTTTTGGAGATACGATCGATGACGATCCTGACAGTTTGCAGTCCATGGACTATGGACGATGGACCATGGTCTTTTTCGTCCTTCGCCTCTTCCTCACCTTTTACCTTTTTGCTTTTCGTTTTCGGCTTTTCGCTCCCCTCACCTTTCGCCTTTAACCCTTCGCCTTTAACCTCTTCTGCTAGCCAGGATCCATCGTCAACTATGCTCATGTCTTCCAGCATATCTTCTATCCTTGAAAGCTTTCCGCGAAATTCAACCCTTACAAAGCCTTTTTGAAGCAGTACTGCCAGCTCTTCCTTCAAACTGCGGTTGTTATGCGGATATAACGGGCATAATATGGTTACCTGCGTTTCTGTCGGCAGTGTCATGATAAAATTAACTACATCTGTAACGGAATCTTTTTTTACGATGCCGCCAGATACAGGTGAAATAGTTTTACCGATCCGCGAAAAAAGCAGCTTTAGATAATCATAAATTTCAGTCGACGTACCGACAGTGGAACGCGGATTTGAAGTAATTACTTTTTGTTCAATGGCAATTGCAGGGGCAATTCCCTTTATATAGTCGACATCGGGCTTATTCATACGCCCGAGGAACTGGCGCGCATAAGATGAAAGACTTTCTACATAACGACGCTGACCCTCGGCATACAACGTATCAAAAGCAAGCGATGATTTGCCTGAGCCCGACATGCCGGTTACTACAACCAGCTTGTTTTTGGGGATGGCCACATCCATATTTTTCAGGTTGTGTACCCTTGCTCCTTTTATTATAATATGATGCTGAGGATCTTTTTCTGCTTCTTCCATGTATCAGTCCATAGTTGATGGTTCATAGTTCATGGCAAAAGAATTTGCCCGAACTATAGGCGATTTTGGCTTATAGTTGATCACTTATCTCATATAAATGGCGCTCTGGCTATGAACCATGAACTATCAACCATGAACTATTCGCCCAATTCGCAAAAATCCTAAAATATTTAGCAGTATCCAAATAGGTTTAAGAAATTGTTACCTCACAACCGCTCTATTCCGTATTTATTTGCTTTTGGGTGACAATGGGAACTTTTCAGGTTCTATTCCCGTCCAAATGCTTTTCTTAATTCATCCTTAGCCTTCTCTAATACTTCCTTTTGGGTATCGGGAAGATTTTTGCCCGACCGATAAATAAATGTTTGTAACGTCCCCTATGATTTTCGACCAATTAGTTGTCCTATTTCAATGATGTTATACCCGATTTTTCGGGGATACACTACGGTGATGGAGACTTATTTTGATATTTTTGATCGGAGCGTATAAAATTCATTGAGTATCACCGATAGAAAAAACCAATAATTACTATATTTGAATAGATAAAACCTATAGTTGTTTCTTGGTTCGCGACCTCCTGGATTTTAATTTTAAAGCTTATGACCATTACCCAACTCGAATACATCGTCGCAGTAGATACTTACCGGAGCTTTGTAGCAGCAGCCGAAAAGTGTTTTGTTACCCAGCCTACTTTGAGTATGCAGGTACAAAAATTAGAGGATACCCTCGGTGTCAAACTGTTTGATCGCAGCAAACAACCTGTTACCCCTACCGAACTAGGCGCTGAAATTATAGCGCAGGCGAGGCTTATGTTATCAGAGGGCGAAAAGATCAGGGAAATTATCACTGACAGGCAGAAGGAACTGTCGGGTGAGCTGAAAGTGGGGATCATTCCAACGGTATCTCCTTATATATTGCCCAAAATTTTGAATGGTTTTATTACAAAATACCCACAGGTAAAATTGATTGTGTGGGAGCAAACCACCGAGCAGATTATCCAGCAATTAAAATTAGGCACCATAGATTGCGGCATACTATCAACACCGCTTCATGAAAGCACGCTGACTGAAGTGCCCGTTTTTTATGAGAACTTTGTGGCTTATGCGTCCAAAAACAGCAAGCTGTCGAAAAAGAAGAGTATTAGCCCCGAAGACATTGATATGGAAGAGATATGGATATTAAATGAAGGCCATTGTATGCGTGAGCAGGTACTTAACATATGCCAGCGGCGTAAGGCAACGCAAGGGTTTAAACATTTTGAATATAATACCGGTAGTGTGGAGACATTAAAGCGCATGGTAGACCAAAACAACGGGGCCACTATCTTACCAGAGTTGGCGCTGGCCGATTTAAGCGACAAACAATTAGACAAGGTGCGTTATTTTAAATCGCCGGAACCGGCACGCGAGGTAAGCATCGTTATTCAACGTAATTTTTTAAAGCGGCGAATGATCGAAGCCCTTAAAAATGAGATACTTGAATTTTTACCAAAGCGGATGAAAAATAAAAAGAAAAAAGAAGTGATTGATATTTAGTACACACTAAGAAAAATCTATCTTCCTAAAGCTAATTATTTGAACTCCCGGATGCCCGAAGCAAGCACATCCGGATCTATTATTTTTTCAATAATCCAACGATGACCGAACGGGTCAATTATTTCGCCCTGCCGGTAGCCATAGTCATAATCCTGTACAGGCGAAGCTAATATTGCGCCTGCGGCCACAGCCCTCTCCGTAATGGCGTGTACGTCGTCGGTCATCAGGCCGATAGTAGCAGTAACGCCCTTTACCACATCCGGACTAAAAACGCCCGAATTGTCCATTGCTTCATGAAGGTGAAACAAAGCGCCATCGATTGAAATTCCGGCAACGTGTACGCTGCCGTCGTCATTACACACCCGCCACAATTCATTGGCGCCAAATGCATTTTTATAAAAGTCAATATCAGTTACACCATGATCAATGGCCAACATGGGTACAAATGCTGTTTTTGTTTTCATCGTTAACTTTTGAATCTCAATCCAAATATATGTCCAATAGCCCTTCAGGCAAATCAACGGTCACAATTTCCTTAACTACATCTATACCCTTAACAATCTCTTCATTCAATGGGAATAGCACTTCGCAATTTTTAAAGGTAACGGTTGCGATCAATTGCTGGGGATATTGGTGTATATCGGTTATAATACCTAATTCGCCTTCATTTTCATCAATGGCAGTAAACCCTTTAAGGTCCATAAGCGTAAATTCCTGCTTTTTCTTTTTGGGTTTTAATTTATTGGGCAGATAAATATTTTTGCGTACTAACAAAGATGCTTTTTCGATCGTATCAACATCGTCCAGCACAAGATAAGCCGCATTTTTTTGCAGATATTTTATAGAGGCTACAAAGTAAGGAACAAGTTTGCCTGCCGTATCGATAAATAGGGTGTTGAATTTTATATTTTCCAGGCCTTCAAAATCCACATACAGATGCAACTCCCCCTTTAACCCCTTAGGTTTTAATATACTCCCTACCCTGAAACATTCTTCCGTTGTCATTATAAACAGGTTTAAATAATAATGGCGAAGAACCTTAGGTTGCTTCGCCATTATTTGTTTTTTGTCCCGATAGCTATCGGGATAAATTATTCAGCGCTTTCAGCGGCCGGGCCGGCTTCAGCTTCAGCAGTTGTATCGGCTTCTGTTTCAGCAACCGGTGCTTCTTCTTCAACAGGTGCTTCAACTTCTTCTACTTCTTCAACCGGAGGTGTGTTTTTTGCAACAATAGCGGCAGCTCTAACTTCCTTCTTTTTAGCTTCAGCGGCTAATGCTGCTTTACGTGCTTCATCTTTTGCAGAAACCAAACCCGATTTTTTGCCGGTAATTTTGTTTTCTTTGTGGTCAAGCCATTCCTGGAATTTTGCTTCGGCCTGTTTTTCGGTCAAAGCGCCTTTCTGAACGCCACCCTGTAAATGTTTTTTGTATAATACACCTTTGTATGACAGGATTGCCTTGCAGGTATCCGTTGGCTGTGCGCCATTGTTCACCCAATCAAGGGTTTTGTCAAAATTGATGTCAATAGTTGCCGGATTGGTGTTAGGGTTGTATGAACCTAAACGCTCAATAAAACGCCCGTCTCTTGGAGCACGTGCATCCGCTACTATGATGTAGTAAAAAGGTTTTCCTTTTTTACCGTGTCTTTGCAGTCTGATTTTAGTTGCCATTTTTTATTTTTATGTATTCAACATGTCCCCGGAGTTATTTCAGCGGGGATGCAAAGGTAAAAAATTATATTTAAAATTTAAACGTTAATATCTAAATAAATTAGTTGACAGCAAACGGTATATCTTTTTAACTTAAATACCTGCCTTAACAAACTCATAATTCAGCCCGAATGGCCTATGTTTAAAATTACTGGCTTTATCAAACTGCTTAAAACGTAATTTAATATCGGAAATATTGATATTTGAAATTTATTTGTTAGTTTTAAAAATGGCTGAGCCCCTTAATTTAAACTATGCCCGATCTTCTTCTTACTGAATTAAATGACTGCGCTATAACTTTCGACCTGGATGAGCAGAAATTCCTGGTCATCAGTCCACATGTAAACACTGTTTTGGGCCACCCTATCGACGACTTTTATCAAAATACCAACCTTCCTTACGAGATCATTGATCCGGACGACCGTGAAAATATAAAGGCCCTGACCGATAAACTGTCTGTTGGCGAGTGTATAGGGTTAAACTACCGTGTAAACACTGTCGAAGGCAACCTGAAATGGGTACATGATAAGAGGCGCCTGTTAGCCGATGAGGTAACAGGCCATAAAATTTTGCACAGCACAATAAGCGAAATAGGCAATAAACGGCGTGCAGATAAGCAAACACAAGCGGACCCTGGCTTTTTGTTTGAAAACAATCCGAATCCTATGTGGATATACGAAATCTCCTCGCTTCGTATATTAGATGTAAACAAGGCAGCAATAGAAAGTTATGGATATTCGGAGCAAGAGTTTTTGGCGATGAATATCAGTGATTTGCGCCCGCCGGGAGAATTGGAAAAGCTCAACAACTACCTGTATCAAAAGGATTTTTACGAATCCCGCATTTTTGACCTTAACCGCGCCGGCGTATGGAAACATCAAACCAAAAAAGCCGTAGTAATATCGGTAGAAATCACCAGTCATTACATAAGATTTAATAATACTGATTGCAGGGTGGTGGTAGCAACGGATGTTAGCGAAAGAGTTAAGTACCAGGAAGAAGCTAAGGTCAGGGAGCAATTCCTCAATTCCCTCATAGATTCGCAAACCAATTTCCTGATCAGGGTTAATTCGGAAGGCAGGTTCACCTTTGTAAATAAGCAGTTTTTAAAAACATTTGGTTATAAAAAGAGCGAAATAACGGGCAAGCACCTTTCATTCACCACAACCCCCGAAGAAATTAACTTATATGAGAATGTATTTGCTAATTGCATTCAACGGCCGGGAAAGGTGATTCAGCTTGCCCTAAAAAAAGTGGACAAGGTTGGCAAGGTTCACGAAACGGAGTGGGAGTTTATAGCTACTACTAATGACGAAGGCAATGTGACCGAAATACAAGGAATAGGCCAGGATATAACCCATAAACTCGCAATTGAAAAGGAGATAAAAAAGACCTCGGATAAGCTGGATACCTTTATTGAAAGTATAACCGATTCCTTTTTTATTCTTAACAGGAAATGGCAATTTATGCGTGTTAACGCCGCATTCGAAAAGGTATCAGGAAAAAAACGTCACGAGCTTTTAGGCGCCGTGATTTGGGATTTATTTCCGATGATAGTGGGAACGAGCTTTGAAAAATTATACAGGAAAGCGCTCAACGAAAATATAACCCTGCAGTTTATTGATTCCTTTGATTCCGCAAGTAAGTGGTTTAATTCCACAGTTTACCCTTCGTCAGATGGCCTTACCGTTTTTATAAAGGACATTACCGAGGAGAAGCGGGCTCAGGAAGAGGTGATGTGGACCAAATACAGCCTTGAGGCATTGATAAACAACACCGAAGATCAGATATGGTCTGTAGACAAAGAAACGCGCTATGTTTATATGAATAAAGCTTATCGCGAAAAGATTGCTCAACTAACCGGGTCCGAACCAAAAGAGGGTGATTACTCTTATCTGCATACCGGCTATAGCGAAGACGTGATAAAGCAATGGAACGAGTATTACCGGAGAGCACTTACCGGCGAAAGATACAGCATTGTAAACGAAAGTATTGACCCGACAACAAAACAGAAATTGAGTTTCGAGATCAGCTTTAATCCCATATATAAAACCAAAGGCGACATTACCGGAATAGGCTGTTTTGCCCGAAATATTACCGAACGGTTAAAATCAGAGAAAGCGATAGTGGATCAAAACGAACGTTTAAGACATATTGCATCGGTAACATCGCACGAGTTACGCCGGCCCGTTGCCAGTATGCTTGGACTTATTAATATTATGGATCGCGACAACTTTTTTAATCCTGATAACAAAGAAATAATTGAGCATTTACTAACTGTAGGCAAAGAGATTGACGAAGTGATACGCCTGATAGTTGACAAAACATTTACCGGCGATCAGTCAACCGATTTCCGCACCCCATAAGTTAATAAAGATCCATGAAACGTTCTTAGCTGTTATGCAATAGATTTTGGATTACTGATATTGTAGTCCGGCTCCTTTAGGATAGCAATCAGCGTTTCGATCTTTACCGGCTTAGAAATATAGTTATCCATACCTGCGTTAAAGCATTCCTCCCTGTCTTCAACCATTGCATTAGCCGTCATCGCAATAATAGTTGGCTGCATGGTATAATTCTTCCGGATATAACGGGTTGCTTCCAGGCCGTCCATTTCGGGCATCTGGACATCCATCAATATCATATCGTAATATTGCTCATCAAGCATTTTAATGGCCTCTTTACCATTTGATGCCAGCGCAGGCTGGTAGCCAAGTTTATCGAGTACTTTTAAGATCATTTTCTGATTAATCAGGTTATCTTCGGCCACCATGATCTTCAGGGGATGATCGATTGCAAAGCCCTGATCGAGCAAATTGGCCGGCCTGCTTTCAACTTCAACCTGTGGAGCATGTTTATTTAATTGGGTTAATATCACCCTGCGTAAATGTTGCTGTTTAACCGGCTTGGTTAAAACGGCCGAAAATAATTCAGGATATTTCTTTTGGGTTTCGTCGCCCATCGAACTTAAAAGGATAATAGGTAGTTGCCCGTTCTTTTCCTTAATAAGCCTGCTCAGCTGGACGCCATCCATTACCGGCATTTGCATATCGGTTATTACCAGATCGAATACCTTGTTAGTATTTAACAGTTGCAATGCTTCGTGACCGCTTTTGGCAATAACTGGCTCGAGTTTCCAATGTTCGAGTTGGAGCTGCAAAATCTGACGGTTGGTGAGATTGTCATCTACTACAAGCACTTTTTTACCAGCAATTTCGTCCATATTGAACAATTCAGCTGATTGCGCTTGCTGCTGACCTATCTTACAAATAATTTTAAAGTTAAATGTGGTGCCAGTTCCTGGTTCGCTATTTACCCAAATACTCCCGCCCATTAGTTCAACCAAACGTTCGCATATAGCCAGGCCTAAACCAGTGCCTCCATATTTGCGTGTAGTGGATGAATCAACCTGCGAAAACGCTTCAAATAATTTAGTCAATTTTTCTTGCGGTATCCCTATTCCGGTGTCTCTTACTTCAAAACCAATTTCAATTTCGTCATCACTTAACTGGTTTACCATACTTACACCCAAAAATATTTCGCCTTCATGGGTAAACTTAATAGCATTTCCGAGTAAATTGATCAATACCTGTCTCAATCTCATGCCGTCGCCTATCAAATTGGATGGCAATTTTTGATCAACCTGGTACATTAAATCGAGGTTCAATTGGGCTGCCTGGCCTGCAAAAAGGTCGAGTACCTCTTCCACGCACGTTCTCAGGTCGAAATCATGCGGATCAAGTTCCATTTTACCCGACTCGATTTTCGAGAAGTCGAGAATGTCGTTTATTACATTAAGCAATGCTTCACCGCTATGTAATATAGTTTGTGAATACTCCCTTTGTTCGGGATCAAGGGCAGTTTCGTTAAGCAACATTGCCATACCTAACACGCCGTTCATTGGTGTGCGTATTTCATGGCTCATAGTGGCTAAAAATATACTTTTGGCCTGGTTTGCAGTTCTCGCTTCGGCGGTCTGGCTTGAAAGCTCTTCATTTAGTACCTGTAACTCTTCGGATTGGGCCTGTAATTCTTCTGATTGCACCTGTAATTCTTCGTTCACTTCCTGAAGGATCGCGGTCTGTTTATTTAATTCACTTGTACGTTCGATAACCAGGGTCTCCAATGCTGCTTTTTGGGCTTCAATTATATGTACGCGGCTTTTGTAGATAATATAAATTACTGCGGTTAATGAAATAAATATCAAAAGCCTAAACCACCAGGTTGCCCAAAATGGTGGGTTTATGATAATTCTTATAGATGTTCCCTTCTCATTCCAAACGCCATCGTTATTGGATGCTTTTACCCTGAACACGTAAGTTCCGGGGTCGAGGTTAGTATAAGTTACTTTATGTTGCGTGCCCGCATAGTTCCAATCTTTATCAAACCCTTCGAGTTTGTACGCATATTTGTTTTTTTCCGGTACTGTATAACTTAGTGCCGAAAATTCAAAAGTTAATACAGTTTGATTATGCCTAAGCTCAATTTCTTTTGTTTCGGTTATAGCCCGGGTTAACGGAGAATTGTTTTTACCCACGATAACTGATTGATTAAACAATTGAAAATCGGTAAAAACAACGGGCGGGATATTGTTATTTTGTTTTATTCCAACGGGATTTATTTGATTAAATCCCTTAATACCACCAAAATATATCATTCCGGCGCTGCTGATAAAACCTGCGTGGAGCACAAACTCGCGGCTTTGCAATCCGTTATCGAGCGAATAATTTTTAAACTTATATGTTCTCGGATCAAATTTGCTAATACCGTCGTTTGTCCCTAACCATAGGTTGCCTTCCCTATCTTCCACAATGCTGTTAATAACGTCGTTACTTAAACCGTTATCGGAATTAAAGGATATGAATTTTTTTATACGGGGTTGCCACAAATTAAGGCCCCCGCCCATGGTGCCAACCCAAATATTGCCTCTCTTGTCTTCTTTAATAGCATAAACAATACTGCTTGATAAATTGCTGTTTGCTTTATTGAGCCTGCTAAAAGTTTTGCTTTTAGGGTCGAAAATATTGATACCGCCATCGTGGGTGCCAATCCAAATATTTCCCTGCCGGTCTTCATAAAATGCCCGGATGGCATTGGCCGATACCAAATGCGGATCGTCCGGATTTAAAACATCATGCCTGTAATGGGTAACTTTCTTCGTAGCGATGTCAAGTACATCAACTCCCGCTTCATTTGTTCCTATCCATAGGTTGCCCTTATGGTCTTCCATTAATGCGTAAATATGGTCGTCACTTAATTGGTTGGAGCCATTGCCTTTGGTATAATGGGTAAAAAAATTTTTCTCCGGATCGAAATATTCAAGGCCTCCGGCATAAGTGCCAAGCCACAAACATTCACTGTTTCTGTGTTTTAAGATAAACAAAACCGAATTGATAGACAAACTATTTACGTTGGAAGAATCGTGCAGAAAATGCTTAAAAATGCCTGTTTTAGGATTAAACGAATTTAGTCCGCCGCCATCGGTACCTACCCAGATATTACCATTTTTACTTTCTTCAAACGAGGTAGTTACACGGTGACTCAAGCCTTCGCTGTGGATGCCCTTACTGCGATAAACGTCAAATAAAGGCAAATTTTTATCATATTTATTAACCCCTCCTGAATAGGTTGACACCCATAATATTCCCTCGGCATCTTGTAAAATGGCGCGAACGGAACTCCCCATTAAACTATTTATGTCATCGGGATTGTTACGGCTTAAATAGAATTCGCCTTTCTTTACATCGAAATAATTTATACCGTTTTCGGTACCAATCCACAAACAACCGTTCGAGCCTTTCGCGAGGGAAAACAGCGTGTTACTACTAATACTTTTTTTATTTTTTGGATCATTTTTATACGCAGCAAAGCTATGGCCGCTATAATCGTATTTATTTAATCCGCCGTAGTTGGTCGCTATCCACAAATCTCCTGACTCATCCTGGCAAATCGCCCTTACATTATTGTCTGTAATGGATTTGGGGTCGCTGTCATTATGTAAAAATTTAATAAACTGATTCTTATTCCTGTCAAACAGGTTTAAGCCACCTCCGGTGGTCCCTACCCAAAGATTATGTTTATTGTCTTCAAACAACGCTGCAATACGGCTATCGCTTAAACTATCCGGATTAGAAACGTTCGCGTAGTAATGCTTAAATCGATTTGTTTTACGATCAAGAATGTTAAGGCCCCGAAATGTACCAATCCATAAATTTCCCAAATAGTCTTCGGTTATGCTTGATATGGAGTTGCTGCTTATTGAACTTTTGCTTTTGTTTGCCCTGTAGGTGACAAAGGAATCGTTACCCCTGTTATACTTGCACAAACCATCATTCGTACCTATCCATAAAATTCCCTGGCTGTCTTCAAACATCGCCACTATACTATTCGCGCTTAAGCTATGGGGATTTTTAGGAACGTTTCGATACACGGTAAAATGATAACCATCGTACCGGTTAAGGCCGTCATAGGTGCCAAACCACATAAAGCCATACTTATCTTTTAGCGAGCATAAAACTGTGCTTTGTGATAAGCCATCGTCAGTGGTAATATGTGTGAACTTTAAATTTTGCTGTGCATTTGCGTAATAACCGCAAAATGTAATGCAGGCCAATAGCAAATAAGCAGCATAAAACCTAAGAAACAAGCATTTTAGTTGTTTTGCCATATATTCCATAAAAATCATTAGTCAGGCACAATTAGATTTATTAAGTATAATTTAAAGGCCGTGTTGTATTAATTAAAACAATTTCGCCGCGAAATACATACTTCAAATCCATTTATACGATTTTGCTTTCAAAATGTTAGCGGTAATAATTATAAGGGAATAAAATGTGAGATAGGTGTCTTTTCCTGTTATATGTAATAAAAACAATGACAGAACAAATTCTTAGCTAAACCTATATTTGTAACTTATTATAAGTTTAATAACATTTATAAAAACGACCCGGGTATTTAATGAGGAACTTTTAAAATAGATGATATTATCGTAACGCAACCTTCCACTTCCAGGCCTTATGAGAGGTCGCTATTGTATTTGAGGAGTAATAATAACTAATTTAATCAGTGAAATCAGAATTTGATAAATTTGTCTATCTGTTCATCAACAAACCGGACGGTGTCTTCTTTAATCAAGTTGCCATCTTTGTCTATTTCGGTTTTAAAATTAGGGATGTGCAGCTTTAGCGACATCACATGCAGGTTTAGATAATGACAAACTCCCGTAAAATGATCAATGCCGCGGATGTTGCCATATTTACCGGAAGACAAGCCTGTTAGGGCCGCTTTTTTTTCGTAAAAACTTTCCGGAAAGCTGCAAGCGTCAATAAAAACCTTTAAAGCGCCTGGAAAACTGCCGTTATATTCAGGTATAATGAATAAGAATTTATCGGTGTTGTCGACAATATCCTGCAGCGGTTGAAATTCGGGGCTTCGTTTACCGTATAAATCGGTTTCGAGTAAATTTGCTGGCAACTGTGTTAACGACAATATCCCGGCTTCCACTCCTTTTTCACTCAATCTGTTCTGATAGTACCGGGCCAGTTTGATGGTTGAACTGCCCTGACGGTTGGTAGCTGAAATTATAGTGACCATTATTATTCAAATAAGTTGGCAGATCAATGAAGCAAAAAGTTTAATAAGCTAAAGCGTTATTTTGCCCCCAATAATTGCTTTAGGCAAAGTAAATGAATAATTCAAACAAATCGGCAAACAATAAATATGGCGTTATTTTGTTTGTAAATTGCGCCTGGCTGTGGATTTCTCAATTATTAAAATACGTATCTTAGCCCGATAAAAACTTTGCGAAAATAGGAATTTCTGTTGCTATGTTTCGTTTGTACTGAAACCCTTTTATAAACATTGAAAATATAAAATGAGTAAAATTATTGCTTTAGCCAACCAAAAGGGTGGTGTTGGGAAAACCACATCGTCAATAAACCTGGCTGCAAGTTTAGCCGTGTTAGAATATAGAACATTATTGGTTGACGCAGATCCGCAGGCTAATTCAACATCGGGTATAGGGTTTGATCCGCGAAATATAAAAAACAGCATATACGAATGTATCATTAACCAAATTGACCCTCATGATGCCATTCAAAAAACGGATACCCCTAACCTCGACCTGTTGCCCGCCCATATTGACCTTGTAGGTGCAGAAATTGAGATGATTAACCTGGATAACCGGGAATATAAGATGAAATCGGTGCTTAACAGCATCAGGGACGAATATGATTTTATCATTATTGATTGTTCACCCTCGCTGGGCCTCATTACCATAAACGCATTAACGGCTGCCGACTCAGTGATAATTCCCGTACAGTGCGAATATTTTGCATTAGAGGGGTTGGGCAAGCTTTTAAATACGATCAAGATTGTTCAATCGAGATTAAATACCAAGTTAGAGATTGAAGGAATATTGTTAACCATGTACGATGTAAGGCTGCGTTTATCAAACCAGGTGGTTGAAGAAGTAAGAAGCCATTTTGAGGACATGGTATTTGATACTATTATACAGCGCAATACACGCTTAAGCGAGGCGCCGAGTTTTGGCATTTCGGTTATAATGCATGATGCAACGAGTAAAGGGGCTATAAATTATCTTAACCTGGCACGCGAAATAGTTCGTAAAAATGGTTTGGTTACTCCCGAAACCACAGAAAACACAGCAACAGCATAACAAATGAGTACAGAAAAGAGAAACGCCCTGGGAAGAGGATTGAGTGCCCTGTTGAATGATTCTGAAAACGTATACACCAACAAAAGCAACATTGCTTCTGAGCCGGAAGTTAGCAGCCCGGGCTCAGTAAATGAAATTAAGTTATCTGAAATTGAAATAAACCCTTTTCAGCCCCGCACTGATTTTGATGAGCAGGCCTTGTTGGAGTTGGCCGACTCCATAAAATTACAAGGGCTTATCCAGCCAATTACAGTGCGGCGTTTAAATGCGCATAGCTATCAGATTATCTCAGGCGAACGCCGTTTTCGTGCTTCAAAACTGGCTGGCTTAACCCAAATACCTGCTTATGTACGCACCGCGAATGATCAGCAGATGCTGGAGATGGCCCTCATCGAAAACATCCAGCGCGAAAACCTGAATGCTATTGAAGTTGCCCTAAGTTTTCAGCGGATGATTGAGGAATGCAGCCTGAAACAGGAAGAACTGGGCGATAGGGTGAGTAAAAACCGCTCGACAGTAACCAACTACCTGCGCCTGTTGCGTTTGCCTCCAGGCATACAGGCATCTATCCGTGATGGTCAGATCAGTATGGGACATGCGAAGGCCCTGATAACGATAGATGACTCCGCTAGACAAATATATATCCATCAACATATCATTCAGCAAGGTTTATCCGTTCGTAAAACGGAAGAACTGGTCCGCGACCTGCAAAGGAGGCCGGTAAAAAAGGAAGGTAAACAGCCTGAACCTGTTTCTTTTCAAATCCAAAAAATACAGGACGACCTGGCTTCTAAATTTAGCGCCAGGGTTAGATTAAAGGTTGGGAGCCAGGGAAAAGGTACTATCGAGATTCCATTTTTATCGGATGAAGACCTGAACCGTATCCTCGAAATGTTGGATTGGTAAATCATAGCTTCGCTGCTTGCGGGCATTTTAATTTAAATGATGTATAGATATTTGCTCGTAATTTTATTGTTAGCCGGATGTTCCTTTGCCGCTTCGGCACAACAGCCTGATACCTCATCGTTAGTTGTAAAAAGGAAAACGGATAGTGTGAACGTTAAAAAGCGCGACACCGTGCCGCCGGTAAAAAAGGCACCCCTTCCCCCAATTAAAAAGGAAAAAGTTTATCACCCCGATAGCACCCACAACCCGCATACCGCTGTGATGCATTCGCTGATGGTTCCCGGGTGGGGGCAGCTCTATAACCACCGTTGGTGGAAAGTGCCAGTTATTTACGGCGGGATGGGCTTACTGGGCTGGGCCGTTGTTTTTAATGAGAAATATTACAAACAGTTTTTAGCTCTGGCGCAATATTTGGAACATGGCGTAAAACCAGGCCCGAAAGACAAATATTATAATGAATACAATTTGTATGTGGTAAGTGCAGGATATCAGGCTTCCGCTATTAACAACGCCACTGATAGTTACCGCCGCGACCGTGATTTGAGTATTTTAGGCCTCCTGGGCGCCTGGGGTATTAATGTTATCGATGCTTATATCGACGCTAAATTTATTCACAGCTACACCGTTGATAATGACCTCTCCATGAAAATATCGCCCGGGTTAATTAACCAGCAGCCAGTGTATGCTCAAAATTTAAGTAATTCATTTATTCCGGCTATAAAAATTACCTTTACACTCAAATAAAGAAATTTATCTAAATTCGGGGCCACAAAATCAACAGCTTTTTTGCCTGTATATCAACCCAATAAATTATTGTAATGAAACTCGCATTATTAGGATACGGTAAAATGGGCAAGATCATAGAAAAGATCGCCATCGACCGCAAGCACGAAATAGTCTTAAAAATTGACTACGATAACCAGCATGAGCTTACTACTGAAAACTTACAGAAGGCAGATGCCGCTATCGAATTCAGCACCCCTGCCACAGTATTAAGCAACATTGACCATTGCTTTAATGCCGGCGTACCCATAGTAATTGGTACAACCGGTTGGTACAATGAGCTGCCGCAAATTAAAGAGCGCTGCGAGGAAGGCAACAACTCGTTGATCTATGCGTCCAACTTCAGCGTTGGCGTAAATGTGTTTTTTCATGTCAATAAGGTTTTGGCAAAACTGATGAATAACTATCCTTATTATGAAGTTCAGGTTGAAGAAATACACCACTCCCAAAAAATGGATTCACCAAGCGGCACCGCAATAACCATCGCGGAAGGAATAATTGATAACCTGGATGCGAAAAAAGAGTGGGTAAATGTGCTTACCGCTGATGGCGATGAAACGGCTGATGGCAATATCAAAAATAACCAGTTATTAATAGAATCGTTCCGTATCGACAGCGTTCCGGGAACCCATACCGTAATATATGATTCAGAAGTTGATACAATTGAGCTTAAACATACCGCGCATAATCGAAATGGGTTCGCGTTAGGCGCCATTCTGGCAGCAGAATGGATTAAGGATAAAAAAGGGTTCCATTCAATACATGACATGTTTAATTTTAACGTAACATAAATTTATTATCCCCAATATTGTAAAATGAACTGGAAATTTTGGAACAAAAAAAATAACCCTAAGAAAAAAAAGAAAACGGTTACCCGTGAATGGGTTGACGCTATCATTTTTGCTGTAATTGCCGCTACATTAATTCGTACTTTTTTTATTGAGGCCTACGTTATTCCTACGCCGTCAATGGAACGATCTCTCCTTGTTGGCGATTTCCTTTTTGTAAGTAAAGTGAACTACGGCGCACGTACGCCTATAACACCAATAGCATTTCCGTTTGCTCACCATACTATGCCGCTAATTGGAACAAAAGCTTATTGGGATGGCATTAAATTACCGTATTACCGTTTGCCGGGATTTAGCGATGTTAAAAAAGGCGATGTAGTAGTATTCAATTACCCGATGGATGCCGATTCACCGCTTTACCGGCCGGTTGATAAACGCGAAAATTTTATAAAGCGGTGCCAGGGTACGCCCGGAGATACTTTGAGTGTTGTTGACGCACAGGTATATGTAAACCATAAATCGATGCCAAATCCCCCGGGCGAGCAGATAGATTACAGCTATACCACAAACGGGATGGATGTTAACCCCCAGGTTTTTGACGAGCTTCATATTTCTCTTTATGAAGGCAACACCAATCCCACGATGACCAAAGAATCGGCAAATATATTTAAAGGGTACTCTAATGTTAAATCGCTTACCCCTCGTATTTCGCCAAAAGGCGTAGCCGATCCAGGCTATCCCGTTTATCCTACAAATCCGGCTCATCCGGTGGCTCCTGCTAATTTAATGTTAAATGGTAAGGCGCCTGACTATAAATGGAACGTTGATAATTACGGCCCAATCATTATTCCCAAAAAGGGTTGGACAGTGAAGCTCGACAGCATGACTTATCCATTGTACGTACGCTGCATTACGGTATATGAGGGCAATAAGGTAGAAGTAAAGGGAAATGACATTTTTATAAATGGCAAAAAAACCGACAGCTATACTTTTAAGCTGAACTACTATTGGATGATGGGCGATAACCGCCATGATTCCGATGATTCGCGTTTCTGGGGATTTGTGCCCGAAGACCATATCGTGGGCAAGGCGCTGTTTATCTGGATGAGCTGGGACGACAATGCTTCTTTCTTCAGCAAGATAAGGTGGAGCCGGCTGTTTAGGGGCGTACACTAAAACTGATTCACGGGGATGGCTTATTACCTAATAATTTATATAATAGCAGCCCCTTTTATTGTTTTATTGTTCGCAGGCTATTGGAAGTTATTTCAAAAAGCAGGCCGGCATGGTTGGGAGGCGCTTATCCCGATATATTCCCACTATTTGATCCTCAAACTGAGCGGGAGGCCAACATGGTGGCTCATCTGGATGTTTGTACCGGTTGTGAATGTCGTTGTTAGTGTCGGTATTTATATTTCCTTTATCAAATCATACGGGAAGTTTATCCTTCGCGAACAGCTTGCCGGTGTATTATTGGCCTTCATCTACCTGCCAAAATGGGGGTTCGACCGACAAGTACAATATTTAGGTCCGTCGGCTACCGCTGAGTTTCAAGAAAAATATCCGCAAGCTTCAAAAAAATCAACCGCGAGGCAGTGGACCGAGATAACAATCATCGCGCTGGCCGTTGTGGTTTTTATACGCACTTTTTTGATAGAGGCTTACATGATACCCACGCCCTCTATGGAGCGGTCGCTGCTGGTCGGAGACTATATATTTGTCAGCAAGATAAATTATGGGCCGCGTATCCCTATGACCCCTTTTTCATTTCCATTTGCCAATCACACCATTCCACAATTTAATATTAAATCGTACTGGGACGGTATTAAGATTCCATATTACCGCCTTCCGGGATTAAGTGAAATAAAAAACGGCGATGTTGTAGTGTTCAATTATCCCATGGACGCCGATTCACCGTTATACCGGCCGATTGACAAACGCGAAAGTTACATAAAGCGCTGCGAAGGGACACCGGGAGATACCGTACGCGTTGTTGATGCACAGGTATATGTAAACCATAAAGCGATGCCAAATCCGCCCGGAGAACAGATTGATTACAGCTATACGGTAAAAGGAACAGATATAAACCCGGAAGTTTTTAATTCGCTTCATATTTCCCTTTACGAGGGCAACATAAATCCGACCATGACAAAGGAATCGGCAAATATATTTAGGGGGTATTCCAATATTAAATCGCTTACTCCACATATTGCACTACGAGGAATAACGGACAGTAACTACCCTGTTTATCCTACAAATCCGGTCCACCCGGTTGGCCCTCCAAACTTACTGTTAAACGGCAGAGCGCCTGATTACAAGTGGAATGTCGACAATTACGGCCCCGTCATTATTCCCAAAAAAGGATGGACAGTAAAGTTGGATAGTATGACCTATCCTATATATATACGTTGCATTACGGTATATGAAGGCAATAAGGTAACGGTTCGGGGGAACGACATATTTATAAACAACAAAAAAGCCAATAGCTATACTTTTAGAATGAATTACTATTGGATGATGGGCGATAATCGCCACGATTCTGATGACTCCCGCTATTGGGGTTTCCTGCCGGAAGATCACATTATAGGCAAAGCCTTGTTTATTGGCCTGAGCTCAGACGCTAATGCGCCATTGTTCAGTCGAATCCGGTGGAACAGGTTATTTAAGAG
>Ga0163162_10001422_pt1 | contig 22254 bp, 22 predicted proteins | sample S55metaG_FD_115310 | JGI IMG/M metagenome (GOLD analysis project Ga0163162, IMG submission 115310) | Switchgrass rhizosphere microbial communities from Kellogg Biological Station, Michigan, USA - S5-5 metaG | ecosystem: Host-associated > Plants > Roots > Rhizosphere > Soil | place: USA...
GCTGAGGTGGTGCGGAGCAACTTCAGCGGTAAAGCCTATATCAGCTATGATCCCACTCAAACCTATGACTTTTCGCAAAACGATCAGCAGACCGAACGGGCCGCGCTGGAATCGCTGGTTAAGAATGCCACGGCCTGCAAAGAAAAATGGTACCAGTATATCAGGGACAACCGGGAAGAAATAAACAGACTGGCATCGGGTAACACCTATGCTAAGGCACTGGTGCCTTTATCAGATGATCCTGCTGCATTTTTGAGATTTGTCGCAGATAAAAGCGACAAAGGCTACATGCAGAAATTATTTGCTGACCTGATCGATGCCTGCGATGAGATCGCGGCGCTCGATGAATTGGTCAACGCCTATGGCAGGCGGCTGGTCGCCCATATCTATCATATGGCCATCCGAAGCATTACTGCAAATATCGAAGCCTATAAACAGCGGAACAGTGTGCTCACTTTCGATGATATGATCGATAATCTGCACCACGCGGCATCCCTTGATACGGGCGGCAGGCTAACAGCTCTGCTGCAGCAAAAGTACAAGGCTGTATTTGTGGACGAATTTCAGGATACGGATAAGCTGCAGTACGAACTTTTTGAGCAATTCTTCGGAACCGGAAGCATCCTGTTCTACATTGGCGATCCCAAACAGTCTATTTATGCCTTCCGTAAAGCGGATATCCAGACCTATTTCAAAGCCGGGCAGGCGGTACAAAACCAGTATGGGATGAATACCAACTACCGTTCAGCCCCAGGCCTGATCGCAGCAATGAACATTTTTTTTCAGCCCGCACCTGATTTTGATACCTTTCACTTTGGGAAAGCTGCGGAAGGAATTCAATATATCCCGGTAGAAGCCCCCGCCGGTATCGAAGATATGGGCCTGTATCACGGGGATAGCAAACTTAACCCACTGGTCGTTTATGATGCAGCGGACCAGCCATCTCTTGCAGCAGCAACTGCACTATCTATTCTGGATGTGCTGTCAGACCCGACCTACCGGTTTCAGAAAAAAGGTCAGCAAGGTTCCGTAACTCCCGGTTCGATAGGCGTTCTGGTTCGCTCCGGCTACCAGGGAGCGATGGTTAAGAACGAACTGAGCAGGCTGGGTATTCCAGCTGTAACTATCGACGAAGCCACCGTGCTGGAAAGTGATGAAGCGGACTATATCAGTTACCTGCTGAATGCCTTTGAAGATCCGGCGCACGGAAATATTAACAAAGCCCTGCTGGTACCTTACACCGGTATTGACCGGGAACAGTTGCTTACGCTGGATGAAGATCTGCTGGTTGAGCAGTTCAAAAGCTACGGGCAACTTTGGGAAACCGACGGGATCTATGTAACCCTGACGAGGTTCTTTATGGATTACGAGGTCAAGGGCCGGCTGATGAATGACCGTTATAACCATGGAGAAAGGGTCCTGACCAATCTGATCCAGCTGACCGAGATCCTGCATAAAGTGCAGACGAACAAACAGTTCGTCAATATTGAGCTGATCAACTGGCTGCGTAAAGCGCTGGAAGGAATGGAAATGGATGGTGATGAATATGAGCAGCGTGTGGAGAGCGATGAAGATGCTGTTAAGATCGTGACCATACACAAGAGCAAAGGTTTGGAATACCCCATCGTTTATGCTCCTTTTCTTGATCTTACAGTTGGCGATAAACGTGATTTTTGCAGTTTTCGTGACCGGGACCGGGAGGAATACCTTTTCGCGCTGAAAAATGAACTGAGCCCGGAACAGCAGTCAGACTGGGAACTGCAGCAGGAACAGGAAAACCGCCGATTACTTTATGTAGCAGTAACCCGCGCCGTATACCAGCTGTTCATCCTTAAAAACAAAGGCGGCAAAAAAGGACCTACCAGCCTCGATTATTTTTATAATGCCCTGAAGGCAGCACCGGTCGAAGGACTGATCACTTCTGCTGATAGCACTTCAATTCCTGTTAACGCTCCATATAATCAGGTCAATGAATGGAAACCGCTTGTCAGGCAGGAAGCACCGAATTTTGTCCTGCTGGAAGCTAACTGGCGCAAGCTGAGTTATACGTTTCTTTCTGCGTCGCATGTTTACACGCTGAAAAGCAATGCGCTGTCTCCGGACGATGATTATGAGGAATTCATCTATAAACAGCTGCCAAAAGGAAATATCACCGGTAACTTTCTGCACTACGTTTTTGAGCACATTGATTTTACCAGGGCAGATAAATGGGAGAAAACACTGACGGAAGCAACTGCACGGTTTTTACCCGGGCTTGGAACAAACAAACTGCCGATGCTGATGGAAATGGTCAGTCATTCACTGAATGTCAGCATCGTAATTGGCGGAAACAGTGTGGCGTTATCAGGCCTGAGCAGACACAATAAGATCAGTGAGTTTGAATTTGATTTCCCGGTTCAGGAATTCAATGCCCGCCAACTTGATGCATTGAGTACGGATGGTACCCCGATCCTTACAGCCAATGGCAGAACATATTCCGGTATTATGAACGGTAAGATCGATTTGTTCTTTGAAAGCGGCGGCCGTTACTACATTTTAGACTGGAAGTCGAACTTTCTCGGCGATCATCCTGATCATTATACCGGTACAGCGTTACAGGATGCCATGGCGGACAACAATTATCATTTACAATATATGATCTATGTGGTAGCGCTTAAAAAATATCTGGAAGTGCGTATAGACAATTTTGATTACTCCACCCAGTTCGGAGGTGTGATCTACCTGTTTTTTCGCGGGCTTCGCGCAGGTAAAGCAACCGGCGTATTTACGTTCTGCCCGACCCTGGAAGAGATCAGCAGTTTTGAATCGGTATTTACAGCGGAATCACATTAACCATCACAACGAAAACATCCATGGATTTTCTGAAAATAGATTACAGTTCCCGGGAAACAGCCTTAGCCGGTTTTGACCGGATAGCGGAAAAGTTTTCCCTGGATATCCAGTTAAAGGTGAATGATACTTTTTTCCGTATTGTTGATTTCGAGTTTTATAGCTACAGCAATACTATACCTGACCCGCATACGTACAGGCATGACGAGCAGCTTCAGTGCTGCAAACTTTACCTGCACGGTTCCGGTATGGATATCACCTTTGGCGATGGTAAGAATCACGGTGGCATCCTGCTGCGCAGCATCGTCAAATTATACGATGGTTCGGATAAAATAACCGGCTTTATGAAAAAGCAATATGACGGCCCGCAAAAAGTGGCAACTGAGTTGTTCTCCAATTTAAAGCCACTCAACAGTGATGGTATCAATGAGATCCGCCTGATCGATATTGCTGGCCGCAACCAGGATCACCAGTTCTTTCCCGGTGCTGCGGTTTTAAAAACAAGCCGGGTGGGCTTAAGAGCAAAACCAACTGACCCTGCAGGCCTGTATTTAAATCTGAACCTGCGTTATATTGTTGTTTTACAGTGCTTTCCTGGATTCAGGCAAACATTTAAAGGGATCGAAAATATCCTCCGGGAAAAGTTGATAAGCGGTGAAATGAATGATGAGCAGGTGAAGGCTATACTGAATTATTCACTCCGGTAATATGATCACTGACACTGAAACCAATATATTGTACCTGGCTGATCGTTTAACTGAAATGTATCCATCATTTGCAGCTGATTTCCTGACATTGCTGGACGCAAACTCCATTTCCTATAAATTTCTGCCAAAGACAAAGGATATCTGGGCGGTCGATTATATGCCTGTTCAATTAGGTATGAACTCATTCGTTCGTTTTGTTTACGATCCGGATTACCTGAGAACAAAAGCCGGCCAAAAAACGATCTCCGATGTACCGCAAATACTGAAAGATATCCGCAAAGCAGAGCGACATCCTTATAGACGGTGGCAATATCATCAAAAGCAAGGATCAGGCTATCCTTTGTGATAAGGTATTCAGCGGAAACGCCCAATATACGGAGCCAATGCTGATAAGGGCGTTGGAGGAAGTCTTAGAGGTAAGCAAAGTCATATTTCTCCCAACTCAGAAAAATGATTTCACTGGCCATGCAGACGGTATGGTCAGGTTTATCAGTGATGATCTGGTTTTGATCAATCGGTATGCGGCGACAGACCGGGAAATTTACCGGGCGGTCATGATCGCTTTAAACAACGCCGGATTAAAAACTTACGAGCTTCCTTACGACCCTTATCTGAATTCATCAAATGATGATGCCACGGGTATATATATGAATTACCTGGAGATGGAAGGATTGATAATTTTACCCGTTTTTAATATCCGGGCGGACGAAGCTGCGTTAAAAGTAATAGAACAGCTTTTCCCTGATCATAAGATCCTCACCATTAACGCTTCGGATATCGCTAAAATGGGAGGTATCTTAAACTGTATCAGCTGGAACATCAGGATTGATTCAGTTTAGATGCGGGGGAAGATCCATATCGAAAATATTCATTATCACCCAAATTTAATTTTTACAAACCTTCTAAATGGCAGGCGAACCCTGTTTCATACCTTTCATTGCGATAGGTTTCACCATTCATCTTCGTCAACGGCAGGCTGAATAAGGCTGACCTTTGTCGATAAATGATGATATTTTTTAAAAATATCCAAACTGCTCTTAATGGCTGGATAATCTGGATGGATCATCAATTCGTCATCGATGATATCAAAGACCTTGTAATTCGCGATAACGATGCATTTTTTGATCCCACGGGTGATCGCTACATTCAACCTGTTCGGACTATAGAAAAAGTCAAGCCGCCTCATGGATTCCAGCGGATGCGAATTGGCCATGCTGTAGATGATGTAATCACGTTCCTGTCCCTGGATACTATCTACGGTATCGGCAAATAATCCTTTTACATTATTTCCCACGGCCTTCTTGATCTCTTTTTTGATCTCCCTGACCTGTGCCCGATAGGGCGAAATAATGCCGATATCCTTAGTGTTTATGCCATTCTTCACAAGCTCTGATACAATGCCAGCCACCAGTTTCGCTTCATGCGGGGAACGTCCCTGTGCATCGAAGACATCATGAAGCGCCAGGATATGCGAATCATGATTGAGCAACGCTCCATGTTCATCACAGGCATAACTGAATTGATCAGTACAGGTAGATGCGTCGGCACACAGACGATCATCGTAAAACAGGCTGTTTGGTATAGTTATGAGCGCCTTATTCAGTCTGTAAGACGTATTCAGCAAATTGATCTCCGCCGGATAGATCCTGGCCAGCCTGCTGAATATTGATTCTGTGAACATTTCGTTACCTGACCCTTTCGGAATGATCGGGTCGAGCTGTTTATGATCGCCCACAAAAATATATTTCCCGGTCCTGCACATGGCTGCAATAGCCAATGGTATACTTAGCTGGGAGGCCTCATCAATGATCGCGACATCGAACTCCCAGCCATCCAGTCTTTTACCAGCCGGATAACATAAGGAATAGGCTGTTGCACCGATCGCGATCCCCCTGCCATCATAGCCGGAACTATTATAAGTAAACCTTGTTTTCTTAGTTATGCCTGAATTTTGAAGTACTTCTCTATTTTGTGCCTTTTCACCGATTTTGATCACTTTAGCAGCATTGCCTACCTTTGATGCTACCGCATTCATAGCGTTGTTGATCGCTGTGTGTGTTGGAGCAGTGATGAATACCTTCAGGCCACTTGCTGTCAGGTGTTTTGCGATATTTCCTATGGTTTCGGTTTTCCCGGTTCCCGGAGGGCCTTGTATGATGCAAAAATCGCTCGCGTTGACAGCATTCAGGTATGCCTGGTTTTGGGAGCGGTTCAGATACTCAACACTCCCGGAATAATCAGCAAATGTGTTGCGGGCCTCGCCATTCAAAAATCTGCTGATCTTTTGAAGTACCTGCGCATTGGTTTTTAAAAGGACAGCTGCGCTATATAATAGTTTTGTGCTGATATCGGTATGCGCTGCATCGATCTCCCAATTGTTTTTAGGATGATCATTTGTGTCGATGTAACAGAATTTGACATTGAAGTCATTAGGCTTTAAAATGAAATTTTCCGTGCTGTCCTCTTCAATGTCCATTTCGTAGCGGTAGGGCCCATTGCTCAGGATAACGCTGTTTCCTTCCTTGAATTTCGAGATATTATTATCACAAAAGATATGTACGGTATCAATATATTTCAACGGAAGAGGTAGTGGGTTACAATAGCCATTAGGCGGCCCCCCGTGAAAAGTAAATGCTACACGACAATTGGATATGGTCGTTCCTTTGGCTATCCTTTCTTCCAATGGCTGCTGCATGGTCTCTTCATGATCCTTCAGGTTTTGCTGCCGGTCGATCTCTATCGCCGCGACGAATTCTTCTAATACATTCATGTTATATTTTAAGGTTAAGTGAATTTAATATCGCAAGGGTTTCTGTCCGCATTTCCGGAACATTGACCAGATGGTAAGTCTTATAATTTTCGTGCAGCACCACTAATTTCATGGAAGAGATCCGGAGCGAAAATTCGGTTTCAGCAATATATTTATAAATATTTTGCTGCAGGCAATAGCGGAAATAGCTGGAATTATCGAGGTGGCTGAGTTCGGATGAAGCGTAGCCGTGTCCGAATATTCTCGGTTTTCCGTCAATGATCAGCTTTTTACTGCGCTTCCAGTCCAGCATGACATATTCAGCCTTATCCGGCTTTCTGAATAAACAATCAATGGTTCCGGCAACATTAAACCTTTTGGAAAAGATCACTTTTTCCGCCTCAGAAAATTCAAGGTTCCTTTTCTTAACTTCATTTACATAAAAATCGGTGAAATAGCCAAACTCTGCTGAAGTTGCATCAAATGCTTTCCCGGTCAGAAAATTCTCGATCTGTTCATGAAGAAAAGTGCCCTTATCAGCGGCTTCATCCCTGACCATTAAATGTTCGAGCAGAATATCCTCTTCCGGCCTTTGTTCTTCTATGGCTTTCTTCTCAATATATCGCCGGAGATCAAAAGGGAAAAAGCGCTCGATCAGGGTCGTTACGGAAATATATTCCGCGTTACCTGTCGTGTCATTAGGATCAAGGTATTTATGGGTCTCTTCGTCGAATGCGATACTTGCATTCCAGGCACTGTTAAGGAATTTCTCAGTTCGACGTATCGAATGCTCTATCGCTTCCTTTTCTTCGGTATTGACCAGGACCTCTTTGATATTCCGCTGTTTCTGAAACCCGCTTATCCCGAGGTATCGCTCACGATAAAAGTTTTTCTGCCATTGAATGGCGTCATAATCATTCCACTGAGGCTCGCTGAAATCCCGGCTTTCGTCCCTGCGCGCATCAGAATAAATGGAAGCAAGCACATTTTTGATATGAGTGATACACTTTTCAGCTTCCGTATGCACCTGTTTTTCGGTGAACCGGATCACGATCCAACCACTTTCTGTAAAGAACAGGTCCCTGATATCATCGCGTTTTTGCTCTTCTTCCGAACGCAGATTGTGTGTAGGGTATCTGTAGTAGCCGTCGTATGGTTCGTCCAACTCAATATCGATATATAAATTCAGTTCTCTATCATACAGTACAATGTCAGGTTCGTAGGGCCTGTTGAAATTAGGGATGACCATATGCACATTGTCCAGAAAATCCTGGTCAGGCATAAAGAACCTGAGCTGGCTCAGAAAATCATTTTCCTTGTAGCCTTTCTGATTGGATCTGCCTGCTCTGGGAAGCTTCAAATGTGAATTGGCCTTCGGCATTTTGACCACGGGATAGAAATACATTAATCCCTGTTCAAAAAAGCTGTTGGGAGAAAATAAGATACGCAGACCAGCGGTCTGTTCGGGAGCAGGGGCTGATATGATGACCTCCCGGCTTTGCTCGTGAAGGCTCGGGTTTTGTATGCGGCCGGTGTTTTGTTCTGCACTTTTCGATTTATGATCAGCAGATGGAAATGTGCTTATTGCCGTTTGAGGAACAGGTTGTTTCCCTGTTATCACACCAATATGTTCTCTTTTTGCCTTAACCTTTGGCCACTCCAGTTTAATACCGGTAAAAAAGATACTCTTTTTTTCTTTTGACAGTTCAGCAGGAGAATTTACGCCAAAGGATCGCAGTCTTTCGAAAAAAAAGCTTCTGTATTCCTGCTGTAATTGTGATAATTCTCTTTCGGTCATCAGCCCTCAAGATATTAATTCTTATCCATACACTGAATATGAATAGCTACCAAATTCCTGTAAAAGAAAATAAAGCCCAATAAATAACCCCCGCCTGACCTTTATACTAAATCTCATCCAAAAGTGACCTGATATAGTTTTGGATATCATCCCGGTCCTGAAGTTTGATGCCGTTAAATTCACTCACGATCAATGCGTTACCGTCAGGCAGATCGGCTTGGGGGTAAAGGCAAGCTACAGCCTTTTGCTGTGCTTTGGCAAATCGTACTGTATGCATCGTCCCCCCGTCAACTTTCGTTTCAATAACGGCCAATCCTAATGACAATGCACTTTGAAGACGATCGCGCTGAATAAAATCACTTGCTCTTGGCACTTTATTATAAGGTTGTTCACTAAGCAGCAAACCATTGTTTTGCAATATGGCATCAGCAAGACTACGATGCTCAGAGGGATAGATCAGGGGAAGTCCGGAAGGAATGACCGCGACGGTTGATGCATGGTGTCCCACTGCTGTCCGATGGGCTAAAGCATCACATCCTTTAGCCAGCCCGCTGACAATGGTGAACCCGGCTTCTACGAAGTATTTTGACAGTCTGGGACCGGCTTTCAGAGCATAAGCTGATGCGTCGCGGCTGCCGATGATGGCAACGGTCGGCCTATCCAGGCAATTAAGCGCTCCTTTATAACTGATCAGCGGTGGAAAATCGGTCAATTCCCTTAATTTAGATGGATACAGAGCGTCTAAAGGAGATAAGATGCCGATACCTGAAGATATGGATCTTGCCCAATTCTCCATACCGTTATCGATCCCCAACTTAATTGCATCGTTATTTTCGGTATTTAAGAAAGCCGGTATTTCTTTTGGATGTTCCGGCAGATTTGCCGCGATAAGTTTTCTTAACGTTGAAGGTCCATAACCTTTCAGGTGCGAAATGCAATATAATATCTGAGTTCCTGTCATAGGTTTAATTATATGGTTCGCGAAAGAAAATGCCCGTATATGTTGGCCTGTGGCCATGATGACCTTATAGCCCGGGAGATCTCACGGCTTGTAGTTCCGCTGGTGTAAACATCATCAATGATCAGGATATTACGGTTATTCCAATCTTTATCTGAACGAGCGCCATATACACCCCGGATAGCCTTCTGGCGTTCTCTAAGGTTCATATATTTCAAATTGGATACTGGTCTTGTTTTGTAAAGTATTTCCGGACGATAGGCATAGCCGAACAAAGACTCCAGTTCTGCGCCGATCTCATCAAGTGGTGAAGAAACGGCAGACATTTCCCGGCTGTTCAGTGCCCTGACAACTAAGTCGAATTTGACACCACGTTCTCTGACACTCTCCACAAAAGCCCTTTTCTGGATCGCCACTTCCTGCTGATCACCGTTTTTGAAACGCCATACTTTTTGATTGTAATCCCCGCCACCCCGGTTGGCTGAGACATATTCAAACAAATAAAAATTTTTGTCATCACCATAGTCCACAGCATGATAAGGCATAACAAGAGGTCGTTCCCTGTTATGGAACCATTCCGAAAAATATCGGAACTCCATGGCTTTCACGCTTCGGTATCCTGAACGCCACAGGTCAGGATCAAATGGTATTTCATTCAGTCCTGATAGCATTTCGTACCTGGCGTGCCAGTCCATATTAACCTGCTGATTATTTACCTGAAATAGTTCGGCGTTCTGCCGGTGTTCAGATGGATCTGTACCAAATGCTGGTATCAGGTGGTGAAGGTCTATTCCGGTGATATCACCCGCTGCGACCGAAGCGGACAGGTGCAAGCGCAGCATACTGCTAAAGTTCATATCTGAAAATAACAGGGCGATCTTTTTTCCGGGATGCCTCAGGCCAGTATTGAACAGCTTGATAGGCAGGTGGTGTAAGGCATAGTGGTCAAGTAGAACAGGTACACGGTAATTCCTTTGCTGATCTTCTGTCAGCAGATCGAAATAAAGAGGGCTTTTGATAATCGTGGATGACGGGATCTCCGCGTAAATATTTTGATAATATAAGCCATGTATATTAGCTTCAACCAGGTTATCTGTATTTCCCGAACAGTCTATTACGGCACCAAAGCCTTTGCCGGAAAGGTAACTGAAAATCGACCCTGGCTCCAGCAATGTACCGTCCGGTAACCGCCGGCCCATGGCCGCAACGAATAAAGAATTTGCGTCATAACTCATTTATCAGGATTCCGTATTATTTTCGGAAAATTAATATTTTTATCGCAAATCCTTATAAATGGCCCTTGTCACTTTTTTTGTTAAAAAACACGTCAGCCTGAACACAACAGATGCTCCGGCAGTACTGACTAATAACTTGTTACTCCGTGAGACCCGGATGTACTTTCGGCTGAATTTTTTGAATATTACCGATGACGCATTCAAACAAGGCCGCTCGGATGCTGATCTGCAATTACAGATCGCTGTTCAGGGAATGCCGCAGTTGCTGATCAATAAATTATTCCGGTATCACAGCTCATTTCCGTCTACGGTCGGGTATCTGACCAACCAGCGTTATATCGCACAGGATGGTGAGCATTTTTGCACGACCTGGAGCCGAACAGAGAACCGGTATACTGAGCTTATGCATATCAATTATACTGCCCGAGAGATCAATCGTTTTATACCAGTAAATTCTTCACTATGGACGTAAACGAAAAAATACTGTATGCAAATAAGTTATTCGCAGGAAAAAATTACGAAGATGCCTTGCGATTATATATTGAGATCGTTGATGAGAAGCCCGGTGAAGCGGTCCTGTATAATAACGTTGCATCCATTTTATTTGCAATGGACCGCCACGAACAGGCATTACTGTACTATCATAAGGCCAAAGACAAAGGTCTTGCCAATGCAGAAATGTTTTGCAGCATGGGAGCCTGTTATGAAAAGTTAGGTGATACCCAGCATGCATTATTTGCTTATACCGGTGCGATCATGTGCTCACCAACATCCGGAAAATCTTATTACCTGCGCGGGCGGGTATACAGGAAACTTGGTGATCTTTCGAAATCGGCTGCTGATTTTGATATGGCAGTAACGTATAATTACTATGACTGAAGAACGTTCAACACATATTTTAGGGAGCAAAGAATGTTTGCAATTCTTTGCACATAGTAATACAGGCTTTATCCTTGAAAGAGTTTATCAGTTCGGACCGTACTTTATGGTTTGCCGTAACCATGTCACTGAAAGCCTTGCCGGTTTGAGTAATGATGACCATAACATTTATGAGGTTTCCTGGGAATTGACCGGAAATGAGATAATATACGGAAATAAATATATGATCCTGGAAGGATGGGGCGATGAACAAAGTGGTGGCAATGCCCAATTCGAAGGCCACAGGCTGGCAATCCCGGAACGGGAGATGTACAAGGTGTTGAACAATTTAATGAAGATGCATCCGGACCTACACAATATTGAAAATTATGATGAGACAACCGCATTGGAAGATTATGACTTTTTAAATTAAGTACAAAGAGAATCTATGGGTAAAATTATCCTTGGTAGCGGTAACCAGGTCGAATACCTTTCAAAATGTAAACTTTTTAAATAAAATCTTGTAAATATTGCGAGATGAAAACCAGGGAATGACCAAGCTTTTTGACATTTATAAAAACCTTTTACAGGAACGTCTTGATAAATATCTTTTACTTCATATTGGTGAAGACTCTATAAGGTACGATTTTTTTGCTGCGATAATAGAATATTACGGATTTAGACCATCCCAGATTCAACTGGAAGTGGCTATTCACGCAAACTGTTTTATTCCTGTAAGAGATGTCAATGCTTACAGAAAAGAAAAGCCCATGATTGACCTGGTGGTTAGCGAACCCCATTTAAACATTGCGGTAGAATTTGGATTATTCCGGCAAAATAGTAATGAAAACGGAACGATCAATCAAACAGCCAGGACTGTAAAGATGCTAAATGACATGATCCGGGTTGGTCTGGAAAGGCATTTTACAGGCAGGAATGCATATTTTGTATGCGTTGCAGACCATAAAATGCTAGGACATCAGTTAACCAGTAAAATACTGGGAAAATTTCCTGGGGATTACCACATTACTAATGAAGTTATTGAGCATCAGCTAAAGCAAAAAACCAATAAGTTTGATCACAGATTTCTTAAGGTATTTCAACCTATGAACAGATCGATCGATTGTAATTTAATATATAATTCGGCTTTAAAAGCAAATCATGTTAAACAACCAACACATGTTTTGATATGGGAGATCGGAATAATATGAGTAATTGGAAATCAGCCTTATTTTTTGTATGAGTAATATTGAATACGATTTAGGTAATCTTGGTGAAGCGATCGCAGGTCAGTTATTATCTATAGTTTTTAATGGGGAAGTTCAGAAAGAGACGTTAAGGGGGGAAGGGTTTGGAGCCCTCGACCTTCAACTTAGTTATCCCTCGGTTTTTGATGGAAAAGCCTTAAAGAAATTAGCAATTCAGGTAAAGACAGGCGAAAGCTTTGCTTATTGGAATAAAAAACGGAAATGTTGGGTATTACAGGGAATTAAAAAAGAACATATAATTAAATGGCAGAAGACTAACCAGCCAGTGTTGATTGTTTGGGTAAATCCACGTCAAAAATCGGAGGCGTTTTGGCGGTTTGTAAATAACAAAACCTCTTCTGAAGTACTCTATGTCACCAATTCCCACAAATTACGTCCGGACTCCTTATTCGAGATTGACAGACTTTTAAATTGTGCTTATCAGGAAAAAGGTGGAATTCCACTACTTACTTTAAAACAATTTGACAACTTAGCTCCAGCGAGGTTTTGGGCAAAGCAAGAATATCGTAAGATCAAAGGAATATTTGCAAGTAGATTGGGAGATTTTGAGATTTCTAATTATGCTTTTCGTCACCTTACCAGGGCTGGCCGAAGCAAATCCCATATAAAAGATAGCTTATTATTATTGCCACATGTTAAAAAGTTCCTCTCGAAGATACCACACAAAATTCAGGTCTTAGCCCCGGAAAATGGACCCTTGGAAACCGTTATAGATAACTTTACTTTGATCAAAAGGAAGGTTTTGTTTATTTATAAGGATTGTAGATTTAATGATATGCCCCGCTGTGTAGTTTATATAAGATTTGAAGAGATCGTTTTATTTCCAACAGACTGGACTTACAAGTTTATTAATGGTGGTAAAACGAATCATTCAATGAAACTTGAAAGCATATACAGAAAAGCAGAATAATGTTGCATCTTCCTCTCTTCACTATCCTGAGTCGTACTGCCTCAAATGTTTGATTCATATAACTCACTGCAACTAAAGCCGCAGTTAGCGTAAGAACTGAAAGATGCAACGTGCCGAAGGTAAAAAAAATCATCGGATTCATTAAAATTACTCGAGTGGATTTTTTTGAAATCATTTTAATACCGAATGCCAAACAAAAAATTGAACAGATATCAGTGTTGAGGTGTTGGTAAGAAACACTACACTAATGTTACCAATTTGCAACAAGCTTTCTTAAATTTTTTAGTTATCAGTTCTGATACACTTTCTGGATGCCAACTTGACTTGTCTTGATTAAAGTCGACAACTTGCCTAAAATAATGATATTAAAAGTGTTTTTACAAAATTGAGATTGAACATTTATTTCGGTGATTTAGCACGCTTCGCTTTCATTCAATTAGTCACAATTTTGACGATATCGCGTTGATAAAATTCCATAAAAAAAGTTGCCAGTAAATTTGACAACTTGCCTAAAAATGTGATCCCATTAGGATTCGAACCTAAGACCTACAGATTAGAAATCTGTTGGTCCGACTCGGATAACATCGGATAAGATTTATTTACTATTCACTCAATTTTGTATCAAGGCATCGCAATAAAAAGTGGCGAGCCGAACATTAAGCTCATTTTGAATAAAGTGAGTTTAATTTACCAAACGCAAAACAAAATAGAGGATTATGGCAACAGAAATCATTACCAGAGAAGACCTGGAAGCTTTCGGCGAAAAGCTGATCAACCAGTTCAAAGCATTAATAGGCGGCGGTTCACCGGAAGGTGAACGCCCCAAATGGCTCAAGAGCTACCAAGTCAAGAACCTGCTCAAAGTCTCCAGCAATACCCTTCAAACATTACGGGATAACGGTACTATCCCGTTTACCAAGATCGGCGGTATCCTCTATTATAATTACGAGGATATCCAGCGAGTCCTCAAGGGAGAAGTGCAAAGTAAACGCATCAGGTTAAGTAGGTAGAACTGTCTTTTGGATATGGAGCAAGCCATGTTTTCGCTACGCTTAAACGGCTTGCTCCCTACCGGGAGTGCAGTGCATCGTTCACTTCGTTACTCGATTAATCATGGGAAGACCAGCGGCAAATGAGGAAGACAAAAGGATCGTCCAGGTCAATATCAGGCTGACCATTTCTGAAAACGAGAGGGTGACCACCAGTGCTGAAGCTTCGGCCATGACACCCGCAAACTGGATCAGGCAGAAGATCTTTACCGGCAAATTCCCGCAGGTCAAAGTTTCGCCGGTTACGGCAGCGATGTACCGGGAGCTGCATAAGATCGGCGTCAATCTGAACCAGATCGCCCGGCAAATGAATGCAGGCAAACAACCCAATTTTATCGGAGTGATCTCGGAGTTAAGCAAACATCAGACAGCGATCCTCAAACATTTGATCCATGACAGCTGACCAGGTGAAAGGGAAGGGGTTCAGGGGAGCACTGAACTATAACCTCGAAAAGATAAGCAAGGGCAAGGCAGAACTACTGGATATGTCATTTGCTGAGCTAAAGGTTGGGCCTATTATGGATGAAGTCAGAATGGTCAGGATGCAGCGTCCAAACCTGGCCAAATATTTCTATCACACCTCGCTCAACTTTCCTGTAAACGAAGACCTGGACAATAAGCAAATGAAGGCTATCGCCCATGATTATCTCGATGCTATGGGATTTAAGAGCAATCAGTACATGATATTCCGGCATTATGATGCTGATCATCCGCATTTGCATCTCTTGGTCAACCGGATCGGCTATGACGGGTCACTGGTTTCGGACAGCAATGATTATCAGCGCAGCGAAGCAGTTCTTCGGCAGCTGGAAAGAAAATATGGCCTTACGCCGGTAATATCCAGCAAACATGCGCAGGAACGCGCCATGACGAAGAATGAACTGGAAATGATGAAGCGGACAGACGAACCATCGACAAAAATGAAATTGCAGGTTATCCTTAAAGAGGTACTCAGGCAAAAACCTGCAACCGCAGAATTTATTCAGGCACTTGAGGCCAAAGGCATCAACGTACGGTTCAACCAGGCCAGTACAGGCTTTGTCAGCGGGATATCTTATGGCTTTGAAGGTTTGCAGTTCAAAGGGCAGCATATAGGGAATGCCTATAAATGGTCATCAGTAAAAAACAGCATCGGATATGAACAAGAAAGAGATCGCGCAACAGTTCACGAAGCAAATATTAGGGCAGGAGCAAGACAAACCATCGGAGGCACGATCAGCGCCGGAAGCGGAACAGGAACTCCAGGCATTACAAAAGGAAATCGAAAAGTCCAGAAAACTGCTTCAGACTCTCGAGCTATTGAGTCTCAAAGCACAGGACAACTACAGGAAAAGATCGGAAAAGCAAATAGCGGAGACCATTTACAGGTTCAGGGAACTGGATACCCTGACCAAAAACATCGCATTCCAGATCAAAATGACAGTATCGGCCACCGAACAGATCAGGCAGGACAACAACAGGGTTGGCAGCAGGTGGCTGCTCAGGGTTTACCTGATCGCAGTCTTATCAGCGATCTGCTCCGCACTGACAACCCTGATGGCAGTGTGGCTGATCTGGCACTGACCGGAATGCGGAAGAAACGCAAAAAGAAAAAGAGGTTGTCCTTATGAATTTGACTTTGAATAAAGCTACATATATACAAATGAAGATCTCTGCAAATACAGCAATGCAGATATCTGGAATTGCATAAATCTACAAATGCAAAAATACAGCAATGCAGTTATGAAGAAATCTGCATTTGTACAAATGCAGATTTAGATAAATGAATAAATGCAGGAATAAAGATTTGTACAAATCTATAATTACAGCTACGTAAGGTAGAATCTGAACTTGCCCTTAATACACACGATATTACTAATAACCTGCCTTCACTCACAATTGGGTTCAATAATCACCTTTAAAATGAAATTCTATGAAAAAGAAATGGATGTACGTTTTAACAACAGGTCTGCTTTTCGTTTGCCTTCCGCATTTTTCTCATGCAGAAGGAATAGCTGACAGTATCCACGGTCTTCAGGGCACACTCGACAAGGTTTATGATGATATGATGCCAATGTGCAGCCAGCTGACAGACGCAGCCAGGGCTATCGCCGGGTTTGCTGCGCTTCTTTTTATCAGCGCACGGGCGTGGCGGCAGGTCGCATCGGCTGAGCCAGTCGATTTTTACCCTTTACTGCGCCCTTTTGCGCTCGGAATAGCTATTACATTTTTTCCGGCAGTGATCGCGGTCATCAATGGTGTCATGAAACCTGTGGTTACCACTACACAAGGCATGGTACAAAATTCAGATGCTTCGATTGACCGGCTGCTCAAAGCCAAAGAGGAAGCACTGAAAAGCAGCGAAGAGTGGCAGGCCTATGTTGGAGATGACGGAGATGGCGATGAAAAGCGATGGTATAAATATACCCATCCCGATGATAAGACCGGCAGCGGTAATGATGGTATGATCAATGGTGTGACCAATGACATGAAATTCTGGATGGCCAAACAGGGTTATGCTTTTAAGAACAATATCAAGCAATGGCTGTCGCAGGTGCTCGAAATTATATATGAGTCGGCGGCATTATGTATCAATACGATTAGAACTTTTATTTTGATCGTACTCGCCATTCTCGGGCCACTGGTATTTGGGCTGAGCGTTTTCGATGGATTTCAGCAAACACTCACACAATGGCTGGCAAGATACCTCAATGTATTTCTTTGGCTGCCTGTGGCGAATATATTCGGGGCTATCATCGGGAAAGTGCAGGAAAATATGCTGACCTTGGATATTGCCCAGGTTCATGAGAATGGCAGCACCTTTTTTAGTTCGACGGATACCGCATACATTATTTTCCTGATCATCGGCATTGCCGGGTATTTCTGTGTTCCGTCAGTAGCGGGCTATATAGTTCATGCAGCAGGAGGGAACGGTTTGCTTCAAAGAGTCAATACCATTGTTGTCCAAAATAGCAGAAGTGCCATGAATACTTCCTACCAGGCAGGTTCGGCTGTAGTACAACAAGTTGGCGGCTGGTTTAGCGGGAACAGTTTCGGTAAAGGAAATACTGATCCTTACTTTGCAGAAAAGCTTAGCGGGAAAAATAAGAATTGAAATTCTGCCTATACAGTTAAAAATTAGATTTGCCGATTTGTGCGGGTAGCAACTTGCACAAATCAGCAAATTAGCCGGTTACACCAGCGATCATTCGAAAAAACGCTGCAATTTATGGCCGCAATTTATTGCAACAGACGCAGCGGCTTACGATTGCCACACAGTTGAGAAACAACGTTTGTTATGTGCAACCGAGAGAGGCCCATATCGATCATATCTCTCAGCAATGATGTTGTCGCAATCTCCATTTTGAAAACCAAGCTCTTATCCTCGATAAATTTGTAGATTTCTGGTTTTATCCAATCGTGACCATGTGCAAAAGCCGCTATATGCATCTCGTTGACGATCTGCTTATCCGTTTTGGCTGCTGAAAAAGCCTCCAGCAATCCAACCAAGATAGAGTCAATATTGAAGGCAAAGCCGCACTGGAAAGCAGTATAATCAAATCTTGATTTTGTACTCCTTAATATGATACTGTATAAAAGCTGTTGCTTTAAATCCATTCTATTTTAATGAACTATTTTTACTCAACAGTTCGTTTTTTTCTTTTTCGGCTTGAAGTAGGCGTTCGTACAGTTCAACAATCTTTTCTATTGTATTAAATGTCGGCTGGTAATTAAGTGAACTTGCAATTAGTGTTGAGTTGTCACTGCTAGTATTGTGGAAGGTATTTGATATAATATTGAATACAGCTTCTTCACTAAAGTTTTTTATTGCTTCTGAGCTCAACCCTAACACTGCGGCAATTTTCTCTAACGCTTGATCTTCTACATCTTCGCTTTGCTCAATTTTTGATATTGCTTGCTGGCTAATGCCAAGTGCTGTCGCTAACGCTTCCTGCTTCATTCCACGAAGCTCACGTAGTTTACTGATTTTTCTTCCTATATGAGGGGTAGATGATGTCATTTGTCAAAGGTATCGTTTACTGTAAATGTACGAAACATGCTGCTATTTGTGAAATACAACTGATTTTGGTTCGGTACGCCCCGCTCGGCTTTTTCTTTTGTGTTACCGGTAAATGGTTGCCGGGTAAACATTTGAATGATGGAAGCAAAGCAAAATAGTGATCAGCCTTACTATTCGAAACATCTAAACCGGAATGAGATAGCATCGCCGATCGTTGTCATCGGTGACTTCTTTTCAGCTGACTGGCTGCCTGGTCACCTTGACAAGTTAAAGGAATGGCGGCAATTCGTGGTTGAAGAAGGTTTCTATACAGGAAAGAGTCCTGCCAGCCTTTTGATGACACATCAATTAAGTGCCCGCTTGCTGGAAGCAATGTATCTACTTAGCAAAAGTAAAGCTGCAAAAAAGCATTTTAGAACCATTCATACCAACTTTGATGAACAACTGGCACAAGAAGAACGCGAATGGCTCCATTACCCCGTTTTGCTCTCACCGTTGGAGCGAATCAACCCGTACCTGGCAATTAGCAATCTATTCGAGATTTATACGATAGAGCAATACCTAACCTTTCTGTATGAATGGTTGGAAGCCGGGTTGTCGGTAAGTACGATTGACGATGATCTTGATATGAGTGATGTAATTTACTTTTACGAAAACATGCAAAAGCTTTATGAAGCTGCATGGATCATTCACCAGCGCGAGATTAGGCCTGTTCTCAAGAACAGCGCTTCGGATAAAAATGCCGCGGCATTTCCACCGCAAACAGTAATACAAAACCATTCGCTGGTCAGTAGCAATTGCACCTTTAACGACCGCCTCAGTCCGGAAACAGCTTTAGGATTAGATCAGCTTGTGAAATTTATCGTGAGCAGGATACCAGCTATTCAACTGATCATCTGCCTGGGGACACATCCCAGCACTTCTACTTTTTATTTGCTTGTGGTTGTCGCCGATAACCAATCTCCTGAGCATGAGATTGCGAACAGGATAGAGGATAGTTGCAGACAGTACGTGAACCTATATGTCATTTTATCCAAAGCAAATCAATTTATCCAAGGGCTTGAAGAAGGCAACAGGTTTTTCACAAATGCGACGGTCAAATCCAAAATCTCATACCAGTCAGATGAGTTTTTTGTGCCACAATTAAAGCCTATTGATAATGAGGTTATCATCAAAGAAATTGAAACAGACTGGAAAAGGTGGGGAGGACAGGGCAGAGAATTCCTTGACTCAGCCTGGTATTGTATTAATGAAGGGAGTAACGGTATTACACTGTTTCTTTTACATCAGGCAATGGAGAGCACCTTAAGTGCTATCATCCGCATCGTCCTTGGTTATCGACTTACTGTTCATAACCTGTCAAAATTACTTAGGTTAACGCGATTGTTTACCGATGATTTGGCCGGTGTATTCGATTATTCATCCGATGAGGATGTCAGGTTACTGGGTTTGCTGCAATCAGGTTATTATTCCGGCAGGTACAAGGATGTGTTCGCTCCGGCTAACAACAGCGTTAATATACTGGCCGATAGGGTATCCGATCTATACGCCATTGCTGAAGAGATCTACCGGCAAGCTGTTATGTCCTAAGTTCCTTTTTATCACGGTTCCTGTGCTTTCTGCATATAGCAAATGGCTCTTCGCGTAAGAAACTTTAATGATTTGAAAAAAAACACAATTTTTAATAAAAATCCAGCTATGAAAAAAAGAACACAAATACGCCCAAAAAAGATACCATCAAAGTATTTTAAAGTTAGAACTATTGTTGAGTACAATCGCAAGCCAATTTGCACTACTGATTCTGAAGATGATGTATTTTATAAAGATAATGAAGAAGAATGGTTCCCTGGGAAGAATAAGTCCTCGTCTGACAGCAATAACTATAGTTCATATACTTAATCTTTTTCAGTTAAATTATTATCCCGAACCTTAGCACTAAATTCAATAGGACGATATGAAATTCATAAGCGGTATGAATGAATGGCTACGGGAAGGCTTATCGGCCTCGTTGCCCCGCTTACCGAAAGCGATAACATCTTCGCATATAAAGTAGCTGACTTGGTACCACCGCAGAGACGACCTATGATAAAGCCATAGATGGATTGAAAAATTAATCCCTACAGGGAGGCAGTCGGCTTCATTGCACCACACGCTAACGCTCTGGGTTCCATTCCGCTGCCAGCCTTCCTGCCGCACGCGCAAAACTGTGATCCGGCAGGCTCCTCACAGATTTGCTTTTTCCATTCGCGCGAATGACCATTTCTTTTCCATTCCATAAAATCTCTCACATAGCACGGGAACTGTGCATCATAAGTTTGACTTATTCTATTTTCAACGAAAACGGATAAAAAGGGCAGCGAAGGTGTTGCCCGCGATCATAAAGACTGCCGTCCTATCCGCAAAAGACTACGGCATAAACGGCTGCCTCCCCAAAGGGTCCCCTCCAATTATTCCGTTTCCTTTTGCCTGTTGCGGGCACACTGGGTTGCTTTCTTTTTTTCCGTTTTTTCTTTTGAAAATAATAATCAGGCAAAGCCTTCGGAAAGAAAGGGAAGCAGAAAATAAATTTTTAACCCTTTTAAATCATTTAAAAATGAAGACCGCAGAAAAAAATGGTACAGCAGCCCAAGGCATCGCAACAAAAGCAAACGAAGCAGCAAACAGAATTTCAAACCGTCCAAGCTTAACAGGAAAGGAGGCCAAAGATGAAACCGCTAAAGATCAAACACCTGCCCAGAGCCCGCAAACCGGGAGCGCCGAAGCTGCCACCGCTAAGGCCGGTGGTCCGGTTGCAATGGATAACCAACTCGCAAACCCTGCACCCGGAACAGAATGGCCGGAAGAAAACCACGACACCGAAAACTCATCACCCAAAAATGGCGAGGAGATAAAGTTTGAACTGCAAAGGAAACCAGCTTTGAACTTAGAACAAACTTTGAAATCAGTAGGAGACCTGCACCGCTTGAGCGTTCAGCGTTTAGCCCTTATCGCCCGTATCAAGACCCTCGAAGATTTCGAGGTGAAATTAGCCGAAGAGCACGACGAACTGGAAAGCAACCCATACCAGGGCTGTAAACTGATTATCGAAGATGACAGGCGCAGGCAGTTCGTCACCAACACCCCAAACCTGATCCGTATGGTATCACAGTTCATCTTTGATGCCTGTCATGAAAAACTGGCCGAGATCGAAGCGAATATCGTTTTTCCAAATGCCTGACGAAACATGCACCCGGCGATCAGCCGGGAGCATGTTTAAGTACCAAACATCAAAGGCAAGCCTAACTATCCAAGATCATGGAAGACAAGATTTTTTTACTGGTGAAAGTCACCATCAAAACCACGCATGTCAACATACATGATGCAATCCGGGAACTGCAATCAAAAACGGATTTGCAGTTAGGAAGCACGACGAAAGTGAAAGTTTTGAAAACAGAGATCATGCAACTGAATACAAAAATCCATTAAAATTAAAAAATCATGGCACACCAAATAAACTTCAATCAGCAAACAGGCAAACACAGTTTTATGAGCGTAAAGGAAAAACCATGGCACAGCCTTGGGCAGATCATAGACCGTTACCCGACAAGCAGCGAGGCGATCCAATATGCAGGATTAAACTACACTGTAGAGAAACGTCCGCTGTTTACCTGCGATACAAAAAATTTCTTTAATGAAGGCAGCGATGATATAATCACACCCAATATCGCTGTTCCCGGATTCTTTGCAACCGTTCGAAACGATACCAATCAAGTTTTAGGCGTGGTGGGTAATGATTACGAGGTGGTACAAAATGCTGATGCATTTTCGTTCTTTGACGCTATCGTTGGTAACGGGGATGGAATCCTGTACGAGACCGCAGGCGCACTGGGAAACGGTGAACGGGTATTTATAAC
>Ga0163162_10001425_pt1 | contig 22248 bp, 22 predicted proteins | sample S55metaG_FD_115310 | JGI IMG/M metagenome (GOLD analysis project Ga0163162, IMG submission 115310) | Switchgrass rhizosphere microbial communities from Kellogg Biological Station, Michigan, USA - S5-5 metaG | ecosystem: Host-associated > Plants > Roots > Rhizosphere > Soil | place: USA...
GATCTCGCGCAGCGCCTTGGTGGCGCCCGGCTGCGTGAGCGACATTTCGTCGGCGGCGCGGTGCAGCGACCCGTGGTCATCGAGCGCGATCAGAAGGCGGAGTTGCTTGAGCCGCAGGCGGGCGGCAATCGAATCGACGTTCGGCAGCATGGATTGCAGGGAGGCGGATGGTGAGATAAGGGAGAACACGAAGATAACGGAAAGTTATCGGACAGGCAGCAGCTTTCATTATTCAAAGTGCCGTGCATTCCCTACATTGTGGGTCAGACGTATGTTGCGCTTTACGAAAACCGCATCGCGACGCCGCGATGCCGACGAAGGAGACGTTGATGAAACTGCTGCGCTACGGCGCGCCGGGCAACGAGAAGCCCGGCCTGCTCGACAACACCCATACCATTCGCGACCTGTCCGGCGTGATCGACGACATCGCCGGTACCGCGCTGCTGCCCGAGGGGCTCGAGCGCCTGCGCGGCATCGACCCGGCGACGCTGCCCGCCGTCTCCGCCGCCGAGCGCATCGGTCCGTGCGTGGGGCGCATCGGCAAGTTCATCTGCATCGGGCTGAATTACGCCGATCACGCGGCCGAGTCGGGCCTGCCGGTACCGGCCGAGCCGGTGGTGTTCAACAAGTGGCTTTCGGCGGTGGTCGGGCCGAACGACGACGTGCGCATCCCCCGCGGCTCGCAGAAGACGGACTGGGAAGTGGAACTGGGCGTCGTGATCGGCAAGGGCGGCGCGTATATCGACGAAGCCGACGCGCTCGGCCATGTCGCCGGGTACTGCGTGATCAACGACGTCTCCGAGCGCGAGTACCAGATCGAGCGCGGCGGCACGTGGGACAAGGGCAAGGGCTGCGACACGTTCGGCCCGATCGGCCCCTGGCTCGTCACCGCCGACGAGGTGCCCGATCCGCACCGCCTCGCCCTGTGGCTGGAAGTGGACGGCAAGCGTTATCAGAACGGCAACACCAGCACGATGATTTTCAAGGTGGCGGAGATCGTCTCCTACCTGAGCCGGTTCATGAGCCTGCAGCCCGGCGACGTGATTTCGACCGGCACGCCGCCGGGCGTCGGCATGGGGCAGAAGCCCGAGCCCGTCTATCTGCGCGCCGGGCAGACGATGCGCCTCGGCATCGAAGGGCTTGGCGAGCAGCGCCAGCGCACCGTCTGACGGCGGGCGCGGCGCACGACAGACGCAAAACAGGAGCAAGGAACACATGAACCGGTACGACTTCACGAAGCGCAGCGCCGTGGTGACGGGCGGCGCGCAGGGCATCGGCTACGCGGTGGCCGAGCGCCTGCTTCAGGGCGGCGCGCGCGTCGCGCTCTGGGACCAGGACCAGGCCGCGCTCGGCGCTGCGAAAGACACGCTCGCGCAGTTCGGCGACGTAGAGACGCTCACCGTCGACATCACGGATCGCGACGCGGTCCGGCAGGCCGCCGACACGACCGTCGCGCGCCTTGGCGCCATCGACGCGCTCGTGCACAGCGCGGGCATCGCGGGCGCGAACGCTCCGCTTGCGGACTATTCCGCCGACGAATGGTCGCGCGTGATCGACGTCGACCTCAACGCCGCGTTTCACGTCAACCAGGCTGTCGTGAAGACGATGATCGCGCGCGGCTACGGGCGCATCGTGAACATCGCGTCGATCGCGGGCAAGGAAGGCAATCCGAACGCCTCGGCGTACAGCGCGGCGAAGGCGGGCCTGATCGCGCTGACGAAGAGTCTCGGCAAGGAGACGGCGACGCTCGACATCGCCGTCAACGCGATCACCCCGGCCGCCGCCCGCACGAAGATCTTCGACCAGATGGCGCAGCAGCACATCGACTACATGCTTTCGAAGATCCCGCGCGGACGCTTCGTCGACGTGAAGGAGATCGCGTCGATGGTCGCGTGGCTCGCCTCCGAGGAGAACTCGTTCACGACGGGCGCCGTGTTCGACCTGTCCGGGGGCCGTGCCACGTATTGACCCCGGGGTGAGGCCGGGGTGATCCCGGCGCGCCGCACACAAAAAACCATAAAGGAGACAACCGTGGATACGTTCACATCGACCGCCCCGCAGGCGGCCGCCTCGCACGACGACGCCAGCCTGTACCGCAAGGTGTTCTGGCGTTTCGTGCCGCTTTTCGTGGCCTGCTTCGTGTTTTCGTACCTGGACCGCATCAACATCAGCTTCGCGAAGCTGCAGATGCAGAGCGAGCTGGGTTTCAGCGACGCCGTCTACGGCTTTGGCGCGAGCGTGTTCTTCGTCGGGTATTTCCTGTTCGAGGTGCCGAGCAACATCATCCTGCACCGCGTCGGCGCGAAACGCTGGATCGCCCGGATCATGATCACGTGGGGCATCGCGTCGGCGGCGATGATGTTCGTGCAGAGCGAAACGTGGTTCTACCTGCTGCGCTTTCTGATCGGCGCGCTCGAAGCCGGCTTCGTTCCCGGCGCGCTCTATTTCTTCACGAAATGGTTCCCGTCGTCGCGGCGCGGGCGCATCAATTCGTTCTTCATGGCGTCGATTGCGCTGTGCGGCATCATCGGCAGCCCGCTTTCGGGCGCGATCATGAAGTTCTGCGACGGCCTGAACGGCATGGCCGGCTGGCAGTGGCTGTTCCTGCTCGAAGGCATTCCGTCGGTCGTGCTCGGGCTCGTGGTGCTCGCGATCGTCGACGACCGGATCGAGGACGCAAAATGGCTCGACGCCGCCGAAAAACGCGCGCTCGCCGAGCAGCTTTCGCGCGATCCGAAAGTCGGGGAAGTGCATTCGCTCAAGGCGGCGTTCAGGGAGCCGGTCACGCTCGTCATGGCCGTGATCTACCTGTTCCTCGCGATGGGCATCTACGGGCTCGTCTTCTGGATGCCGCAACTCGTGAAGACGGCCGGCACGACCGATACCTTCGCGATCGGCCTGATCTCGATGCTGCCCTACGCGGTGGCGGGCATCGGCATGATCCTGATCGGCCGGCACTCGGACCGCACCGGCGAGCGCCGCTGGCACCTGGGCGCGTGCGCGCTCGCGGGGGCGGTCGGCTATGTGCTGTGCGGGTTCTTTCCGGGCAACATGGTCATGCTCGTGCTCGGCCTCACGATCGCCGCGACGGGCATCATCACGTCGCTCGGCCTCTTCTGGATCCTGCCGACGCGCTTTCTCTCCGGCATCGCGGCGGCAAGCGGCATTGCGCTCATCAACTCGGTCGGGCAGTTCGGCGGGATCATCAGCCCGTACATGGTCGGCAAGGTCAAGACCATGACGGGCAGCGCGACGCCCGGCCTCTACGCGATCGCGGTGGCGTGCCTCCTCGGCGCGGTGCTGATCTTGTGGGGCCTGCCGCGGCGCCTCTATTTCCGCGAGAACGCAGGCGACTGACGCTGTCTGGCGTTCGGCGCGTCACCGGAAGGTCCGTGACGCATCCGGCCAATGCGCGGGCGGCCCGGCAAGGCGCGCCCGCGCATCGGGGCCGCATCGGGTCATGCCGCAATGGGTCATACAGCATCGGGTCATGCCTGCACCGAATGGCCCGGCATGACGGCAAACGCGCCCGGAGACACGGCTGTTGCGATGCAACAGCGTGTCAGCCGAACCTGACGAGATCCAGCGCCGGGAGCGTGCCGCCCGGGAATTGCGCGAGGCGCCCGCCGCCGTCGATCGCGCCGAGATCGATGGCGAAGAATCCGCAGCTTCGACCAGTTGACCGCCACCAGCACCATGTCCGCCGATGCGGCTTCGTCCACGGATGCCGCCCTGATGTGCGGGCCGAGTTCGGCGACGAGCGGCGCAAGCGACTGAGGCCCGCGGCTGTTGGCGATCGTCGCTTCGATGCCCCTGTTCGCCAGCGCGCGGGCGAATGCCGAGCCGATCGCGCCCGCGCCGATGATTCCGATTGTCATGACCGTGTTCCTTCGCATGGGTGGGGGTTCAGGCCGAATAGCCGCCGTCGACGGCGATGTTCGCCCCGGTCACGAAGCTCGCGCCCGGGCTTGCCAGATAAGCGACGGTGTCGGCGATCTCGTCGGCGTGCGCGTAGCGCTGCAACGCGATGTAGCCGCGCGCCTCGCGGGCGAATTCGCTCGACGCGGGGTTCATGTCGGTGTCGGTCGGGCCGGGCATGACGTTGTTGATCGTGATGCCGCGCGGGCCCAGGTCGCGGGCGAGCGCCTGCGTGAGCCCCGCGACGGCCGCCTTCGTCATCACGTACAGGCCGCCGCCGGCAAACGGCACGTACTCGCTGTTGATGCTGCCGATGTTGATCACGCGGCCGCCGTCGCCCATGTGGCGCGTGGCTTCCTGCGTCGCGACGAAAAGGCCCTTCACATTGACGTCGACGATGCGCTCGAAGTCGTCGAGCGTGAATTCGCCGAGCGGCTTGACGATCGCGACGCCCGCATTGTTCACGAGAATGTCGAGGCGGCCGAAGGTCTCGCGCGTCTCGGCCACCGCCGCGCGCACGGCGGCCGGGTTGCCGGCGTCCGCCGCGATCGCGATTGCGCGGCCGCCGTCCGCTTCGATGCCGCGCACGATTTCGCCGGCCTGCCCGGGCGATGCGCTGAACGTCAGCGCGACCGCGGCGCCGTCTTTCGCGAGACGCCGCGCGATGGCCGCGCCGATGCTGCGCGAGCCGCCCGTGACGAGGGCGACCTTGCCCGCGAGCGGGCGATGGGGAGTGAGAATCGACATGGTGCTGCTCCGGTTCGTTGGTGTGCCCGAACTATGGCTCGTCGATTACCCGTCGGGTAGACTGTAATCCGGTGAATAAGATTCAACCAAAGGTTGAAGAAAAAACATGGAAACGCTGAGCGGACTCGAATCGTTTGTGAGGAGCGCGGAGGCGGGGAGCTTCTCGGAAGCGGCGCGGCGTCTCGGCCTGACGCCCGCGGCCGTGAGCAAGAACGTGGCCGCGCTCGAATCGAGCCTCGGCGTGCGGCTTTTTCAGCGCAGCACGCGCCGCCTCACGCTGACCGAGTCCGGCGAGCGCTTCCTCCATACGGTGAGCGGCGGGCTGGAGACGATCCGCGCCGCCATCGCCGGCATGGCGACCCGCGACGGCGAGCCCGCCGGCGTGCTGCGGATCAGCATGCAGCTTGCGTTCGGCCTGGAGTACGTCCTTCCGCTGATGCCCGCCTTCCTCGCGCGCTATCCCGCGGTCACGCCCGAATGGCAGTTCGAGAACCGGCAGGTGGACCTGATCGCGGAGGGCATCGACGTGGCGATCGGCGGTGGCATCGATCTCGCGCCCGGCGTGGTGGCGCGCGAACTCGCGCCGGCGAATCTCGTCGCGGTGGCGTCGCCCGCGTATCTGGAGGGGCGCACGCTGCCGTCGTCTCCCGGCGAACTGGCCGCCTTCGACGGCATCGTGATGCGCTCGGTCCCAAGCGGGCGCGTGCGGACCCGCCCGATGCGCAACGCGGCCGGCGCCGAGGCCCACGTGGAACTCAGGGCGCGGATGATCGTCAACGATCCGGAGGCGGTTTGCCGGTGCGCGCTGCTGGGCATGGGCGTCGCGCTCGTGGCGATGCCGCACGCGGCGGCACATCTGCGTGAGGGCGCGCTCACGCGCCTCGTGCCCGGCTGGTACGCGGACGCGGGGCCGATCTCGCTCTATTTCGCGAGCCAGAAGCTGCTGCCGGCGAAGACGCGCGTGTTCATCGACTATCTGATCGCGCAGTTCCGCGAGCGCGGGATCGCGCGGCGGCTTTCCGCCGCAGACGCGTGACAGAGGCATGACGGCACGGCTGTCGTCCGGGCGGACGGCCGCCCGCTCGATCACATGCGCGCACACAACCCGCAGTGCGCGCGTGCTTTTCGTTATGATGCCCCGGGGTGCCGCGCGCTTCGAGCGGCGTCCGCCGATCCGCCTCGCGTCCGACCGCCACATCCATAACAACCACCACGCCCCGGAGCGCCGATGAAATTCAAGATGGACTGGACCGTATTCATGCCGATCGTCGCCGTCGTGGTGTTCGGCATCACGATCGCCATGCCGAACAACGTGTTGCTCACGCTGTCGGCGATCTCGCTCGCCGGCGCCGTGTTCGCCGCCGTGCATCACGCTGAGGTGGTCGCGCATCGCGTCGGGGAGCCGTTCGGCACGCTCGTGCTCGCGGTCGCGGTGACGGTGATCGAAGTGGCGCTGATCGTCTCGGTGATGCTCTCCGGCGGTCCGGAAAAGGCGGCGCTGCCGCGCGACACCGTGTTCGCCGCGATCATGATCGTGTGCAACGGCATTGTCGGGATCTGCCTTCTGACGGGCGGCTGGCGCCATCACGTGCAGGACTTCCAGTTGCAGGGCGCGGCCGCCTCGCTCGCGATTCTCTGCGCGCTCTCGGTGCTCACGCTCGTGCTGCCGAATTTCACGAGCACGGTCGCCGGGCCCGTGCTCTCGACGTCGCAACTGGTGTTCGTCGGCGTGATCTCGCTCGTGCTGTACGTGGTGTTCGTGTTTGTCCAGACGATCCGGCACCGCGACTATTTCCTGCCGTTCGTGCCCGCGCGCGACCCCGACGCCATCGCGAACGAGGAAGTGCACGCGCCGCCGCCGACCGCCGCGCACGCCTGGACCGCGCTCGGCCTCCTGCTGCTGTCGCTCGTGGCCGTGGTCGGCCTGGCGAAGCTCCTGTCGCCGGCGGTCGAGGCGGGCGTCGCGCGCGCCGGGGCGCCGGAGGCGGTGGTCGGCGTGGTGATCGCGGCGCTCGTGCTGCTGCCCGAGGGCCTCGCCGCGTTGCGCGCGGCGCGCCTGAACCGCCTGCAGACGAGCCTGAACCTCGCGCTCGGCTCGGCGCTCGCGAGCATCGGCCTCACAATTCCGACGGTCGCGGTCGTCTCGCTCGTCATCGGCCAGCCGATCTCGCTCGGCCTCGACATGAAGGAAACCGTGATGCTCTCGCTGACGCTCATCGTGAGCGTCATCACGCTCGGCACCGGGCGCTCGACGGTGCTGCAGGGCGTCGTGCATCTCGTGATCTTCGCCACGTTCCTGTTCCTTTCCGTGGTGCCTTGAAAGGCCGGGATGGCGGCGCGGCGGCAGTCACTTTGCGCTGCCATGCCCGGCTTTTTTGCGAGGCGGCGCGCTCGCGGGCACTCGCCGCACGTCTCGAAGGAATGCGGCTCGCGTGCCGACGCCGATCTCGTGATCGATCTGCATTGCGACCGGGAAGCCGTCGCACATCTGTACACGACGCCCGGCGCGCCCGCGGCCGTGACCTTCGAACTGCGCGACGTCTCGCACGAACTGGCCGCGCGACACCCGGGCGATCGTCGCCAATGCGAAGGCGCTGCGCGCGCGACCTGCTCGTGCCCCGAGCCGCTTCGGCGCAGGCACGACGCCGTCCGCCGCGCATCGCTGCTTGTCGTGGCCAGTCACCGCCCGTCATAAAAGAAAAAGCGCCCGTTCCACTCGAATCCAGTTGAGTTCCGCGCTGGAATCGTGTTCTCATCGAGAACCGGTAATCAAAAGGGACGAGTGATGGCAGGAAATCTGGAGCGGGCGCTATCGATCATCGAGTTGCTGGCCAAGAACGGCGGGCGCATGCAGCTCGCCGCCATCGCCGATACGCTCGACATCCCGCGCAGCGGAACGCACCGGCTGCTCGCGATGCTGATCGACGAGGGCTATGTCCGCCAGGACGAAGACCACGGCGAGTACATGCTCGCGCTCAAGCTCGTGTCGCTCGCGCTCATCTACCTCTCGACGGGCGGCGTGCTCGACGTGTCGCAGCCGGTGCTCGACCGGCTCGCGGCGGCGTCGGGGGAACTGGCGCGGCTCGGGGTCGTCGAGGGCGATCACATCACGTTCGTCGGCAAGGCGCAGGGCGCGAAGTCGGGGCTGCGCTATGACCCCGACATGGGCAGCCAGCCGCCGCTGCACTGCACGGCGAGCGGTCAGGCGTGGCTCTCCTCGCTTTCCGACGAGGAGGCGCTCGAACTCGTCTCGCGGCAGGGCGGCCTCGGCAAGCCGGGGCAGGGCGGACCGAAGGCGCCGAAGACGATCCAGCAGTTCCTGCAGGACCTGCACGACGCGCGCAAGCGCGGCTACGGCATCGCGAGCGAAACCTACGAGGCGGGCATGACGTCGATGGCGGCGCCCATTCACCATCCGGTCACCGGGGTCGTGGTCGGGGTCGTGAGTCTCGCCGGGCCGACCAGCCGGCTGCCCGAAGCCCGCCTGACGGAACTGGCGCCCGCGCTCCTCGAAGCAGCCTCCGACATGGGCGCCGCGACGCTGAGTTCGCCGTACTTCAAGCGCGGCCTGCCGCAGCCGCAGACGGCGACGACGCCCGCGCCGCAAGCGGAAAAGGCGGAAGCGCCACGCAAACCGCGCAAGCGCGCGAGTTGATTCCAGACGGCGGAACAGCGCGCGATCGTCGATGCGATGCGGCGCTTTCCCGGCGGCGACTTCATCATGGGCTCGATCGCGGCAAACCGCATCCTGCCGGACGGCCCCGGCCGGGAGCCGCACATCGACCATCCGTATTGGGATTTCCACATGCCCGGCACGATCCCGGCCGGCATCAATCGAGCTTTCCGCTCAACGCGCAGGGACGCAGGAACGCGACCGGATACTGACTACCGACGAGACGCGCGGCCTCATTGCCCGACGGGCGGCACGTCGCCGCCCGTCGCCATCCACAGCACTTCTGCGTCTTCCTCGCTCGTCGACACGGCGGCGTGGCCCGTGCGGCTGTCGAAATAGAGGCTGTCGCCGGCGTTCAGGTGGGTGGGCGCATAAAGCTCCGAATACAGGCACACGCTGCCGCTCAGCACGTACAGGAATTCTTCGCCCTCGTGGCGGCCCCAGTCGTCGAAGGCGTCGAGCGTGTGCGCGGAAATGCGGATGCGAAACGGCAGCATCGCCTTGTGCGCGAGGTCGGTGGCGAGCAGTTCCATCTGATACCCTCGGTACGCGTGGCGCTGGCCCTCGTCGCGCCGCGTGAGCGCGCGGCGCCCGCTCGCGCTCGGCTTCGCCGACGAGCCGAACAGTTCACCCAGATCGATGCTGAGTCCGCGAACGATCTTCTGGAGCACGTCGAAGGTGGGCGACATCAGGCCGTTCTCGATCTTCGAGAGCGCGGAGCGCGACACGCCGCACAGGCGGCTCGCGGTTTCCAGCGTCAGGTCGTTCGCGACGCGCGCGGCCTTGATCCGGCGCCCGAGCGCGGCCGTCGACGGCTCGGCGGAGGGGATGATGGGGTGGCTGGCCATGTCGTCTGAAGGCATGCGGGCAGTGGCGTAATGTTTCCGATAATACCATCGCGCATGCGGCGAACGCGTCCTGACAGGACCGGTTCGTTTCAGGAGAAACCCTTGTCTGTCAAAGAGAATGAAGCTCGGAAACAATCCCGATTGCCGCAGAAAATCCCCGCGTGTATAGTTTCCGAACCTACTCAAGTTTCGTATCGGAAATAAAGGAGCCATTGTGGACGCTAATTCGATCCTCTCCGAACTGGGCATCGCGAAGCTCGCGGACGACGGCGACATCGCCGCCACTTCGCCGATCACGGGCGAAGTCATCGGCCGCGTGAAGAGCCACACCGCGGCGCAGGTCGATGCGGCGCTCGCACAGGCCCGCATCGCCTATGCGGCGTGGCGCAACGTCCCGGCGCCGCGCCGTGGCGAACTGGTGCGCCTGCTCGGCAACCGGCTGCGCGAGAAGAAGGCGGCGCTCGGCCGCCTGGTCTCGCTCGAAGCGGGCAAGATTCTTCAAGAAGGCCTGGGCGAAGTGCAGGAAATGATCGACATCTGCGACTTCGCGGTCGGCCTGTCGCGCCAGCTGTACGGCCTCACGATCGCATCGGAGCGCCCCGGCCACAGGATGGCGGAAACGTGGCATCCGGCGGGCGTCTGCACGGTCATCTCGGCGTTCAACTTTCCCGTCGCGGTCTGGTCGTGGAATGCCGCGCTCGCGCTCGTGTGCGGCAACGCCGTGATCTGGAAGCCGTCCGAGAAGACGCCCCTCACGGCGCTCGCCGTCGACCGGATCATGCAGGACGCGCTCGCCGAGTTCGGCGACGCCCCTGCTGGCCTCGCCTCGCTCGTCGTCGGCGCACGCGAGGTGGGCGCGCAGCTCGTCGCGGACCCGCGCTCGGACATCGTGAGCGCGACGGGCAGCACCGCGATGGGCCGGGCGGTCGGCGTGGAAGTCGCGCGCCGCTTCGGACGCTCGATTCTCGAACTCGGCGGCAACAACGCGGGAATCGTGTCGAAGAGCGCCGATCCCGAACTCGCGCTGCGCGGCATCCTGTTTTCCGCGGTCGGCACGGCGGGCCAGCGCTGCACGTCGCTGCGGCGGCTTTTCGTGCACGAAAGCATCTACGACGACACCGTCGCGCGCCTGAAAGACTTCTACGCGAAGGTGCCGATCGGCAACCCGCTGGAAAAGGGCGTGCTGATGGGGCCGCTGCTCGACAGCGATGCGTTCGCGCGCATGCAGCGGGCGCTCGAGCAGGCGAAGAGCGAGGGCGGCAAGGTGTTCGGCGGAGAGCGCGTCGACGTGAAGGGATGCGAAAAGGGCTACTACGTGCGCCCGGCGCTCGTCGAAATGCCCTCGCAGACGGCCGTCGTGCTCACCGAAACCTTCGCGCCGATCCTCTACGTGCTGCGCTACAGCGACTTCGACGAAGCCATCGCGGCGAACAACGCCGCTTCGCACGGGCTGTCGTCGTGCGCGTTCACGACCGACCTGCGCGAAGCCGAGCGCTTCCTGTCGGCGTCGGGCAGCGATTGCGGCATCGCGAACGTGAACATCGGGCCGAGCGGCGCGGAAATCGGCGGCGCGTTCGGCGGCGAGAAGGAAACGGGCGGCGGCCGCGAATCCGGCTCGGACGCGTGGAAGGGCTACATGCGCCGCGCGACCAACACGGTCAACTATTCGTCGGCGCTGCCGCTCGCGCAGGGCATCGACTTCTCGATCGGCTAGGCGCTTTTCCGGCGGTGCGGCCATTCCCGGAGCATTTCCGGGCCGCCCCGGCCGTCCGTTGGCGTGCGTTCGGATCTATTTGCGGAGACTGCGGCGTGGCTTCGAAGGTGGTGATCGTGGGTGGCGGTGTCATCGGCAGCTCGGTGGCTTATTTTCTGCGCGCGTCGGACCCCGCCGTGCAGGTCACGGTGATCGAACGCGATCCGACGTACGCGCGCTCGTCGTCGGCGCTGTCGGCGGCGTCGATCCGGCAGCAGTTTTCCACGCCGCTGTCGGTCGCGATGTCGCTCTTCGGCATCGACTTTCTGCGCTCGATCGGCGCGCGCCTCGAAGTGGGCGGCGACGCACCGTCGATCGATCTGCACGAGGGCGGCTATCTCTTTCTCGCCACCGCGGCGGGCGAGGCGACGCTGCGCGAGAACCATGCGCTTCAGACGCGCCTTGGCGCCGACATCAGCCTGCTCGACGCCGCGCAGTTGCAGCAGCGCTTCCCGTGGCTGAACACGGCGGATCTCGCGGCCGGCGCCTTCGGCGAAAGCGGCGAAGGCTGGTTCGACGGCTACGGGCTCGTGCAGGCGCTGCGCAAGAAGGCGCAGTCGCTCGGCGCGCGCTACGTGGCCGCCGACGCGGTCGCCCTCGAACGCGACGGCCGCAAGGTCACGCACGTCGTCGCCTCCGACGGCGAGCGCCACGCCTGCGACATGCTCGTGAACGCGGCGGGCGCGTGGTCGCGCGCGCTCGCGCGGATGCTCGGCATCGACATTCCGGTCTACGCGCGGCGCCGCAGCATCTTCAACGTGTCCACGCCCGCGAAGCTCGCGCGCTGCCCGCTTCTCATCGACCCGACCGGCGTCTACTTCCGCCCGGAAGGCCGCACCTATATCTGCGGCACGTCGCCGGCGGCGGACAACGACCCGGACGATCTTCCGCTCGACGAGGTCGATCACGCGCTCTTCGACGACGTCATCTGGCCGACGCTCGCGCACCGCGTGCCGGAGTTCGAGGCGCTGCGCGTGGAGAACTGCTGGTCCGGCTACTACGAGTACAACGTGTTCGACCAGAACGCGATCATCGGCCATCACCCTGACGTGGACAATTGCGTCTTCGCAAACGGCTTCAGCGGCCACGGACTCCAGCAGGGCCCGGCGACGGGGCGCGGCGTGAGCGAACTGATCCTGCACGGCCGGTACACGACGCTCGATCTGTCGCCGCTCGGCTGGGAGCGCGTGCTCGAAAATCGTCCGATCGTCGAGAAAAACGTGGTGTGAGAGCGACACTCGGCCGCGCCGCGCGTGCGGAGAATTTTGGCGAGAAACAAATGCCCGGCACGATCCGAGCATTTTTTACGGTTTCCTTTCAATATCCGGGCTGGAATGCGGTTTGCCGAACGGTTTTTCACATCCGGAGCGACGATCGTGAATAAAGCTGACGTTTGCGCGTCGTCCATCGATGAAATCCACTAGGGCGGACTCGATCCGAAGCGCGCACTCTGTAAGTTGAGGAGCAAGCCTCCGTTTACTTCCACAAGGAGTGACAAATGGACACCATCACGCATGCGACCGTCGTGACGTGGCTGGAAGACGCCGAAACCCACGGCGACGATTACGCACCGATTTCACACTCGTCGAGCCAGGTCTGCGAGCGACCGGAATACGTGGCCGAAGTCTTCGGCCGATTCGCGAGCGAGACATCGGACGACGGCCAGAATGGCCGCGTCGTGCGCGGCTACAACTAGCCTCACAACTGGCCTCACACTCGCCGATCCCTGACCGGCGGCAGCGGCGCAAACCGCTGACGCTGCCGGCGCAACGCACCGAATGACACGTCCTGAACGGGCTCAGCCCGCTCGGGATCGCAGCGATTGAATCTACGACGCCGCCGCCCGGCGACCCGTCCAGCTTTCCTTCCCCCTCCCGAAGACGCTCACCACCCGGCCTCAGGTTGCTGCCTGAAGTGGCCCTCAATTTTTGCGTTGACTCATTGCACTCACCAGCCTATAAACATCCCATTGGATGGTAATTGGATGGTGAAATGACGAATCAACCAGTCGAAGCGCCGCGCCCGAAGGGCGGTGAAAGCGAAAAAATCACGATCAATCTCGGCCCCGTCGACCTCGGTCAGATCGACCTGCTCGTCGAAGAGGGCTTTTACTCCAACCGCACGGACCTGATCCGCACGGCGATCCGCAACCAGCTGGCGATTCACGCGCAGGTCGTGAGCGAAACGGTAACGCGGCGCGCGCTCGTTCTGGGCTTGCAGCACTTTTCCAGACGCGACCTGGAAGCGGCGCTCGCGGCTAACGAGCGTCTCAATATCCACGTGCTCGGCCTCGCCAGCATCGCCGCCGATGTCTCCGCCGAGCTTGCGCTCGCGACGATCGAGTCGGTCGTCGTGCTGGGCGCGTTTCACGCATCGCCGGCGGTCAAGGCCGCGCTGGCCGGCCGCATCAGCTAGGCGGTGTCGCACCGGCGGCAACACACAACCGACAACGGAAAACGAAATGAAACTGAACGAAGGCTTCCTCAACTCGATGCACAAGGTCATGTCGCTCTTGCGCACCCACGGCCCGGCGGAGGCGACCGAGGCGATCCAGCGCGCGCTGCGCGGTGAATCGGCCGAGGCGCCGCGGGCGGAGCGCGACGCGCATGAAGTACCCGGGAAACGCGAAGTAAACGGCGAGCCCTCGACCCGCTCCGCTGGCTTCGAGCCGACGCTCAAGGACAGGCTGAAGCAGACTTTCGGGCAGACCTTCGCGCGCGCTCCCGCCGCGACCACCGCCGACGTCGAAGTCGAGGATCGCGGGCATGTCAGCACCCACGCCTATGCGAACGCGGCGGGCGCGCGCGACTATCGGCTCTATGTGCCGGCGGGCTACCGCGACGAACCGCTGCCGCTTGTCGTAATGCTGCACGGCTGCACCCAGGACGCCGACGACTTCGCCGCCGGCACGCGGATGAACGCGCTCGCCGAGCGGCACGGCTGTATCGTCGCGTATCCGATCCAGCCGCAGCGGGCCAATCCGTCGAAGTGCTGGAACTGGTTCAGGCCCGGCGACCAGCACGCGCAGACGGGCGAGCCGTCGCTGATCGCGGGCATCACGCGCGACGTGATGGCGAGCCACCGCGTGGACCCGGCGCGCGTGTATGTCGCCGGCCTGTCGGCGGGCGGCGCGATGGCGGACGTCATGGTCCGCGAGTACCCGGACCTCTATGCGGCCGCCTGCGTGCATTCCGGGCTGCCGCGTGGCTGTGCGCACGATCTGCCATCGGCGCTCGCGGCGATGCGCGGCGGCAGGCGCAAGGGCGCGAAGGGCCGGCACGGCGCCGCGGGCACGACGCCGCCCGATACTCCGAAGCGTCCGATCATCGTGTTTCACGGCGACGCCGACACGACCGTGCATCCGTCGAACGCGATGGAACTGGTGCGCGGATTCGGGCTGGATGCGTCGACGGAAAACCGCGCAGCCAGCGGCCGTGCGTGCACCGTGCGGCGGCTGAAGTCGGAGGGCGGCGTCGATGCGGAACTCTGGACGATTCACGGCGCGCCGCACGCGTGGGCGGGCGGCAGCGCGAACGGAACGTACACCGATCCTGCCGGACCCGACGCCAGCGCCGAAATGATGCGCTTCTTCCTTGCACATCCGCGCCGCGGCTGAGGCCGCGCGGTTCGCCGTCTCGCGTTTCGGCGTCTTTGCAGGACATGTCTGCGGCGGGCGCGCAACGCCCCGTGGAGGCCGCTTTTTTGGTCACCTACTCTGGTTCCGAAACGGGGAGCGCATATGGAAAGAACGATCGCGATTGGTGCGCCGGTTTCCGGCGCGTGCGCGTCACACGTCGCGCGGGCGGCACATGGCGTACGGCGATGAACCCGATCTCGCCCGATGACGACCCGCCGGTGAACGCGCCCGGCCCATTCTCTGCGCCCCGCGAACTGCTCGTGCCGCCCCGCGACCCGCGGCGCATGGGACGGTACGCGGACGCTTCGGCATGCTTCGTGGTGGCGTGGTCGCTGCTCGAAGTGCCCTGGGAAATCGACGCGAACAGCCGCGGCGAGGAGATCGCGGCCGTGCTCGCATCGAAGACGCTGCTTTTCGTGATCGTCGCGTTCATGCTGCAGGGGCGGCGCGTCGCGAGCTATCTGCTGCTCTTCGTCTGCCTGATGAGCGTGCTCGCGATGGCCCCCGAGATTCCGCTCGAATTCAGGCGATCGCCGTGGCTCGCGGTGCTTTCGGGCGTCGAATGCGTGAGCAAGCTCGCGACGTTCGCGTTCCTCGCGCTGCATCTGAAAGGCGGATTCTCGCGACGCGCCGGCTGAGGGCGGAGTGGCCGGAACGCCCCGGCCGAACCTGCGAAAGGGCAAACGCGCAAAAACACAAAAACGCAAAAACGCAAAGCGCGCTATCTTCACTTACCGGCTCCATAAAGAAGCGAAGACTGGCCGGGCCGATACGCCCGTGCATCGGGCGCGGCTCGCAGGCGCGAACGGGCGCCACCGCGGGCGCGATCGGCGAAAGGAAACAGCCGCGCTCTTTCCAGGAGATTCGTCATGAGTCGAATTCGCGTCGTTTCGGCAGCCGTTGCCGCGTCGATTGGCATTGCGCTCGCGTGGAGCCCGGTCGCGATGGCGCAAACCGCACCGGACGTCGCCGCGTCCACGCCGAAGGAGATCCGCAAGGCGGAGCGCAAGGCCGCGCGCGAGCGGAACAATGCCGAGTTGAAGGCACTCGAGAAGCAGGGCTATCAGCCCGCCGGCAACCAGATCAACTATCCGCAGAACATCCAGGAAGCCCAGCGCAAGGTGGATGCGTCGAAGACCGCTCAGGGCACGGCAGCGTCCGCGCCCTGAGCGTTTCCTGACGCCGTCTGCGGGCCGGAGCATGCGGCAATGCTGCGATGCGGCGCGTCCCTCCCCATCAGGGCGCGTCAGGACATATCAGGGCGCGGGTTCGGCCGCGTCGCTCGAGATTGCCTGCCGCAGATGCGGCACCGCATGCGCGCGATACCACTGGAGCATCTCGCGGATCGCGGCGTCGGCGGGCCGTGCGTGCGCGCCGCCGATCAGTTCGCCGCACGCCCGGGCCATCGCGTTCATGATGCGGCTCGCCTCCGGAACATAGGGCAGATCCGCGTGACTGTCGTGGCGCTCGCGGATGATCCGGTAGCGGATGTTCTCGGGAAACGTCCACGCGCTGACGATGAAATCCTGCACGCTCACCGCCTGGCCGCCGACCTCGACGGCGATGCCGCGGTGCCGTTCGGCATAGCCCATCGCTTCGATCTGCTCGCAGGCGTCGATCGCGGTGTTCATCATCTCGCGGATCAGGTCCCAGTCTGTTTTCATCGTTCGGTCCTTGGGCTTTTGGCGGGGGCGCCGTGGTCTTGCCGGCTCGCGGCTGTCACTTCGTCATCGCGCGGACTTTTTCCGCGATCGCGCGGCCGAGCTTCTGTTGCGATGCGGCAGTGAGATGCGCGCCATCGACGCCGTCGATGCGCACGACCATGGCGGCGTCGAGAAATTCCACGTGCTGCTTCTGTGCGACGGCCGCGTACGCTTTCGCGAGCTGCGCCCACTTGCCGGCGGTGTCCGCGCGAGCGGGATCGGCGGCCGCGTCGACGGCGACCGGCGGCGGCGCCACGACGAGCACCTTCGGGCTCGGGTCGAGTGTGCTGATGCCGCCGTGCATGTCCTTCACGATCTGCACGAGCTTGTCCATGCCCTCCGCGATCCGCGCGGGCGTTCGGCCGCCCTGCGCCGTCAGCTCGCTGCCGCCGAGCATGATCACGACCACGTCGAGCGGCTGGGCGCGCGCGAGGACGCCGGGCAGCGCCGCGCTGCCGTCGAGCGCGGCACTTTGCGCTGGCGAGTTCGCCGAAGGATTCGCCGACGTGCTGGTCGACAGGTTTGCCGGCGGGTTCGACCGGTCCGGCAGGTCGGTCGTGCGGCCGTTCAGGCCGTCGTCGATCACGACGTAGTCGCGGCCGAGCGCCGCCTGCATCGCGGCGGGCCATCGCGCGGACGCGGGCAGGCGCGCGGGTGCGCCGTGCGTCGCGGGCTTGCGGCCCCAGGTGAGGGCGTCGCCGAATGCGAGTATCCGCTTCGGCTCGTCGGCGCGGGCCGCCGCCGTGACGGCGAGCGCCGCGATGACCAGAACCGTTGCGATGGCAGTGCGCAGCAGGGGCCGCGGCATCGTTGTCTCCGGGTTTTGTGTGCGCTCGGGCGCCACTATCGCTGTTTTTCCCGCCGTCTTTTGCGCCTCATGGCAGGCCTCGCGCGGCATGCCGGACCAAAAGCTGCCCGACAGTATGACCGACGGGCGCGGGTGCCGCCAGACGAAAGCCAGACGAAAGCAAGACGCCGGCGACGAGGCGGCGCGGCATGACTGGGGGCGGATCGCATGCAGCCGGGCCTGCCAAGGCAGCTTTTCCGATCTCGCGTCACAATGGCGCCTGACTTGTCCCGAACCCGCTAATCCTGCGCGCCGTACCGGCGATCGTCCGTGCGCCGCGCGCCTCATTCCCATGGCATTGAAGAATCTGCTGAGGCGGCTCGACCTCACGACCCTGCAACTCTTTCTCGCGATCTTCGAGGAGGGCACGCTCACGCGCGCGGCCGAGCGCGAGGCGATCGCGGTATCGGCCGCGAGCAAGCGCCTGCTCGAACTCGAACAGGCGGTCGGCGCGGTGCTGTTCGAGCGCCGGGCGCGCGGCATGGACCTGACGCCTGCCGGCGAAACGCTGCTGCATCACGCGCGGCGCGTGCTGCGCGACATCGAGAACATCGGCATCGAGCTCGCCGAGCACGCGACGGGCGTGCGCGGCTACGTGCGGATGATGGCCAATCTGTCCGCAATCGTCGAGTTCCTGCCGGAGGACCTGCGCGCGTTTCTCTCGGTGCACGACCAGATCAAGATCGACCTGGAGGAGCGGCCGAGCGGCGGCATCATCGAGGCGGTGGCGGACAGCCTCGCCGACCTGGGCATCTGCTCGGGCGACGCGGACACGCGCGGACTTCAGGCGACGCACTATCGCCACGACCGTCTCGTGATCGTGATGCGCGACGATCATCCGCTCGCGAAGCGCGAAAGCATCGCGTTTGCGGAAACGCTCGACAGCGACCACGTCGGCCTGCATTCCGCGAGCTCCATCAACATGCGCACGCATCTGGCCGCGCGCCAGGCGGGCAAGCCGCTGCGGCTGCGCATCCACGTGCCGGGCTTCGATGCCGTGTGCCGCATGGTGCAGGCGGGCATGGGCGTGGGCGTGCTGCCGTACGACGTCTACAGCGCGATGGGCCGTCCGCTCGGCCTGGCGGCGGTCGCGCTCGACGAGGACTGGGCCGAGCGCAGCCTGATCATCGTGGTCCGCGATGCCGCGGCGCTTTCGCCGGTGAGCCGCCTTCTCTTCGATCATCTGCGAACGGTGGAAGCGCTCTCGGCTCGTGCCGACGGCACCGCCTGAGCCGAACGTTCTCGATCGGCGAACGGTCCTTGCCGAAATGCGGTTGGACTCGCGCCCGGCGCCGCTCCTAAGCTACTCCCATGCAACACAAAATCGGGAGACAGGCATCATGAGCGGACCTCTTAAGGGCATTCGGGTCGTCGAGATCGGAACCCTCATCGCGGCACCTTTCGCAGCCAGAATGCTGGCGGAATTCGGCGCCGAAGTCATCAAGATCGAAACCCCCAACGGCGGCGATCCCCTTCGCAAATGGCGAAAGCTGCACGAGGGCACTTCGCTCTGGTGGTACCTGCAGTCGCGCAACAAGAAGTCGGTGTGCGTAAACCTCAAGTCGGCCGACGGCATCGAGATCGTCAAGCGGCTCGCGAAGGACGCGGACATCGTCATCGAAAACCTGCGACCCGGCGCGCTCGAGAAGCTCGGCATCGGCTGGGACGTGCTGCACGAAATCAACCCCAGGCTCACGATGGTCCGCATCTCCGGATACGGCCAGTCGGGCCCGTACCGCGACCGCCCGGGCTTCGGCGCGATCGGCGAGGCGATGGGCGGCATCCGCTACACGACGGGCGACGTGGACGGCGCCCCGGCGCGCGTGGGCGTGAGCCTCGGCGATTCGCTCGCGTCGCTGCACGGCGTGATCGGCGCGCTGATGTCGCTGCTGCGCGTGAAGACGGGGCAGGGCGAGGGCCAGGTGGTGGACGTCTCGCTCGTCGAAAGCGTTTTCAACCTGATGGAAAGCCTCGTGCCGGAATACGACCTGCTCGGCCACGTGCGCGAAAGAAGCGGCGGCGCGCTGCCGGGCATCGCGCCGTCGAACACGTACCGCACCGAGGACGGCGGCTTCGTGGTGATCGCGGGCAACAGCGACCCGATCTACAGGCGCCTCATGCAGGTGATCGGCCGCCCCGATCTCGCCGACGATCCCGCGCTCGCCCACAACGACGGCCGCGCGCTGCAAAGCGCGATGCTCGACGAGGCGATCACCGCGTGGACCTCGCACCACTCCACCGAGGACGTGCTCGCCACGCTCGAACGCGAGGAAGTGCCGGCCGGGCGCATCTATTCGGTCGCGGACATCGTCGCGGACCCGCACTACCAGGCGCGCGAGATGTTGCTCGACGCGAGCCTGCCGGGCGGCGCGTCGGTGAAGATGCCGGGCATCGTGCCCAAGCTCTCCGACACCCCGGGCGAAGTCAACTGGCAGGGTCCGGCCCTTGGCGAGCACACGGGTTCCGTGCTGGCCTCGCTCGGCTTCGATGCGAGCGACGTGGCGCGCCTGCGCGCCGAAGGAGCCGTGCAATGATCCGCGATTACTCTCAACGGCTGGTCGTTCAGGAAGTGGCGCCGCGCGACGGCTTGCAGATCGAGCAGAAGTGGGTCGAGACCGACGACAAGATCGCGCTGATCGACAACCTGTCGGCGTGCGGCTTCACGCGCATCGAAGCGGGCTCGTTCGTGTCGCCGAAGGCGATCCCCGCGCTGCGCGACGGCGACGAAGTGTTCCACCGCATCGGGCGGCGTCCCGGCGTGATCTACGTCGCGCTGATTCCGAACGTGAAGGGCGCGGAGCGCGCGCTCGCCGCCCACGCCGACGAACTCAATCTCGTGATGTCCGCGAGCGAGACGCACAACCGCGCGAACATGCGCATGAGCTGCGAGCAATCGCTCGCGGGCTTCGGCGACATCGTGCGCCTCGTCGCCGGCTCGGGGGCGTCGCTCAACGCGACCGTCGCCACGGCGTTCGGCTGTCCGTTCGAAGGCCGCATCGACGAGGACCGCGTGGTGTCGATCGTCGACACCTACCGCGAGATGGGCATGCAGGGCATCACGCTCGCCGACACCACGGGCATGGCTAATCCGCGTCAGGTCGCGCGGATCGTCGAGCGCGTGCTCGGGCGCATCCCCGCCGAGGCGCTCACGCTACACTTTCACAATACGCGCGGCCTCGGGCTCGCCAACGTGCTCGCGGCCTACGAAGCAGGCGCGCGCCGTTTCGACGCGTCGCTTGGCGGCCTCGGCGGCTGTCCGTTCGCGCCGGGCGCGTCCGGCAACATCTGCACGGAAGATCTCGTCGCGATGTGCGAGGAGTTGAGCATCCCGACCGGGATCGATTTGCTGAAGCTGATCGAGCTGTCGCGCACGCTGCCCGCACTCGTCGGCCACGACGTGCCGGGGCAGGTGGCCAAGGCGGGCCGCAACTGCGACCTGCATCCCGTTCCCGCGTATGTACGCACCATCTGATTTCACTTGAACCCTCAACAACAGATTCGACCGGACGGCTCAGGCCAGTCCGGCGTGGAGACGATCATGAGTGATCTGGGCGCAGTATCGGCACCGAGCCAATCGAACAAGAATGAGAACGCGGCGGACATCATCCGCAAGGTGGCATGGCGGCTGATGCCGCTCATCATGCTGTGCTATCTGTTCGCGTTCTTCGACCGCATCAACATCAGCTTCGCGAAGTTCCAGCTACAGAGCGATCTGGGCTTCTCCGACACCGCCTACGGCCTCGGCGCGAGCCTCTTCGTGATCGGCTACGTGCTCTTCGAAGTGCCCAGCAACCTGATGCTCTACAAGGTCGGCGCGCGCCGCTGGATCGCGCGGATCATGATTTCGTGGGGCCTTGCCACCACGGCGATGGTCTTCGTTTCGACCGAGTGGCAGTTCTACGGGCTGCGCTTCATCATCGGCGCGATGGAAGCGGGTTTCGCACCCGGCGTGTTGTATTACCTGACGTTGTGGTTCCCGGCGAGCTATCGCGGACGCATCACGTCACTGCTCTTTCTTGCGTCGGCGTTCTCGGGTCTGGTTGGCGCGCCGCTTTCGGGGCTCGTGCTCGGGCACCTGGACGGCGCGCTCGGCATGGCGGGCTGGCATTGGCTGTTCCTGCTCGGCGGCCTGCCGTGCGTGCTGCTCGGCATTCTGGTGCTGAAGGTGCTGAAGGATCGCGTCGACGATGCGGGCTGGCTGACGACGTCGGAAAAGATCTATCTGAAGAGCCAGATCGCGGGCCAGAGCAAGCCGGCGCCCGGCGGGCATTCGCTGCTCGGCGCGATCAAGACGCCCGGATTCCTCACGCTGGGACTGATCTATTTTCTGATCCAGATTGCCTCGTATGGGCTCAACTTCTGGGCGCCGCACCTGATCCGCACGGCGGGCACGAACAATCCCACGGTCATCGGGCTGCTTACGGCGGTGCCGTATATCTGCGGCGCGATCTGCATGGTCGTGGTGGGGCGGATGTCGGATACGTCGGGCGAGCGTCGCAAGTTCGTATGCGGCTTGCTGCTGATGGCTGCGGTGGGCTTCTTCGCGGCGGGCGTGTTCGACAAGCAGACGACGCTGTTGATCGTGGCGCTCGGCGTGATGGGCGCGGGCGTGATCGCGGCGATTCCTGCCTTCTGGGCGCTGCCGCCCAAGCTGCTCACCGGCGCCGGTGCGGCGGGGGGTATTGCGCTCATCAACACGCTCGGGCAACTGGGCGGGATCGTGAGCCCGGTCATGGTCGGGCGCATTCGCGACATGACCGGCAGCACGACGCCTGCACTCTATGCGATTGGCTGCATGAGCGTGATCTGTGCGCTCATTCTGATGTACGGGTTGCCGCAGTCGCTGCGGCAGAAGGATCATGCTGGAGTGTGATGAACGAGGGGGGCTGGCGCGGGTGGGGGCACACCGTTTGATGTGCCAGCACTTCCATGAAATTTGATACGTTCGCGGTCGATCGGCACAGGGAGGCCGCTGGCGCTTGGACGGGGGGCGTGTTGTGTTTGCACCGTTTGATGCGCTTGTGCTTCTATGAAATTTGTATTGGCTTTGGTTTATAAGCTTCGCCCCTGTGCGGGGCGGCAGTCACTTTCTTTGCTGCTGCAAAGAAAGTAACCAAAGAAA
>Ga0163162_10001426_pt1 | contig 22245 bp, 22 predicted proteins | sample S55metaG_FD_115310 | JGI IMG/M metagenome (GOLD analysis project Ga0163162, IMG submission 115310) | Switchgrass rhizosphere microbial communities from Kellogg Biological Station, Michigan, USA - S5-5 metaG | ecosystem: Host-associated > Plants > Roots > Rhizosphere > Soil | place: USA...
CTCGGGTCTCCGTTCTTTGTTCTTTTCTGCTGCTTTTCATCGTTGCAGTGCAGCAAAGTACATCTCAGTCGACCGGCGGCACGATCCTGTTTGAAGGTGCGCGCCTGATCATCGGCGATGGCAGTTCGCCTATCGAGAACTCTGCCTTCCTGATTGAGAGCAATCGCATCAGTAAAGTCGGGAGGAAGGGACAGGTGCAGGCACCCGCCGGTGCGACTCGCATCGATTTCACCGGCAAAACTGTCATGCCGGGCATTGTTGATGCCCATAGTCATCCCGGCTACACGAATATCAGGGCGAATCGAACCGAGAAAGAAACCTACACGCGAGAAAATCTGGTGGACCACATGAGGAGGATGGCCTACTACGGCATTGCCGCAACCATGAGTCTCGGTGTCGATCGTGGCGATATCCCATTCCAGGTGCGGGCGAACCCGACTCCAGGGGCAGCCCTGTTATTTACGTCGGGCCCCGGCATCGCGCTTCCGCTGATGGGACCCGGGGCGGAATATCGAAAGGATGCGGCCTATGGCGTGACAAACGAGGCGGAGGCGCGAAAGGTCGTGCAGGAGCTGGCATCGAAGAAAGTCGATATCGTCAAGTTCTGGGTGGATGACCGAAATGGGGCCGTGATGAAACTGCCACCCAATATCTACCGGGCCATTATCGATGAGGCACACAAACACAATTTGTGCGCGATTGCGCACATTTTTTATCTGGACGATGCAAAGGAACTCATGCGGGCCGGAGTCGACGGATTTGCCCATGGCGTTCGTGACAAGGATATCGATGATGAATTCATGGCCCAGCTTAAACAAAGGAGGGTCTTCTTCACACCAAACCTTCCCGACAGGCCAATTACGGCAGACGATCTTCCCCTGATTGCTGAGACTCTGCCGGCTGCACAGGTTCAGCAACTTCGCTCCGAGATTGCCAATCGTAAAGCGGAGGATGGCGCCGACGCGATTCGTCTGTTCAAAATTCAGGCACGAAATCTAAAGCGGATCAACGACGCTCATGTCGCCACCATTGGCTTGGGAACCGATTCGGGTGTGTCGATTGGTTGGACTGTGCACACGGAACTGGCGGATATGGTCGAAGCCGGAATGACACCGGGAGAAGTCATTACTGCCGCCACCAAAACATCCGCAGAAATTGTGAAAGCGAGTTCACTCGGAACGATTGCTGCGGGCAAGAGCGCGGACTTTGTGGTTTTGGACGCAAATCCGCTGGAGAACATCCGAAACACGAGACGCATTTTCAAAGTCTACATTCGAGGCAATGAACTGGATCGTGCCGCGATGAAGCGAGAATTCACACAGTGAGTGCGGTGTCGTTCCTGATGTTTGTCGCTATGTTTGTCCAAGCGCCACAACCCGTCGATCGTTTTGTCACGGTCAGCGGCATGCGAATTCATTATCTCGACTGGGGATCGCCAGAGAAGCCGCCGCTCATCATGCTGCATGGCATCGGACGAGTCGCCCACACGTTCGACCACATAGCGCCGCACTTTGCTTCGAAGTATCACGTCATGGCCATTGATATGCGGGGTCACGGTGATTCGGGGTGGGATCCGATGGGAGCGTACCTGGTTGAAGATTATGTAAAGGACATCGAAGGCCTCGCGGACCAGCTTCGTCTCCGAAACATCGTGATTTGGGGAAACTCCACAGGCGGCCGGGTGGCGCAGGTCTTTGCGGGTTTGCATCCGGACGTTGTTGCAGCCGTGATTTCGGAGGACGTCGGGCCCGAGCGTCCGTCGCAGCTTGCAGATAACGTCGCCAGACAACTCAAGCAGGAAGACGCAACAGGATGGGCGACCGAGGAAGAACTGCTGATTCAATTGAAGAGTTCATATCCTCGCACGTCGGAAGAAATCCTCCGGTCCTACTCGCATTACGGGACAAAGAAACGCGCCGATGGCCGCGTCATCTGGAAGCGCGACCCGGCCATCGCCAATGGATTCGTCCCAACCGAACTTTGGCGATTCGTTCGTCAGATCAAACCGCCAATCATTTATATCCTCGGAGGTCGCAGCACCGTCGTGCCTGCAGCAACTCAGGAAGAGTTGAAAAAAGCGTTGCCTCAAGCTGAAATCGCAATCATCCCGGGTGCCGGCCACTATCCAAGTGAAGAGAGCCCTGCCGAATTTCTCGCCGTCGTCGATAAATTTCTCAGCCGGTAGTTGCGAACTGAAGCTTTAGTGACTATCCACCGGAGCAGTGTTTCTCTGCTTCCGACTTCACCTGAATCTTTCCGGATTGAATGGAATCGATGGTTTGCCGGACTTTGGGGACATGAGACGCGTAGACGGATTCCTTCCGGATGTATTTCTCCACATTTAGAAGATCCAGAAGCACAGCTTCCTTCTTTTTACAGGTGCAGATGTCGTAGCTGGTACCAAGCTCCCGGAACAACCCTTCTTCCAGCAGTGTTGCTTCCTTCAAATACGCGGAACTCTTCACCTGCTTTTTCACGTGTGCGATATTTTTCAGTGTGCCGGTCCAGTCGAAATCGCCGTACCGATCGCACCCTCCGTATTCCCAGGTTTTTGTGATGTAAGCAGGGAAGTCTCCCTCGAGCGACAACTGGTTCTGAAAGAATGTGCGATCTTCCGCATTTCCAAGTGCGGTGCTTTTCCTGAACGCATCGATGGAGGGAGAAAACATTTCGTGCTCTCCATAGGCGCCTTTGAATGCGGGAACAAATGTCGGGAATTTATTTGAAACCAGATCATGGATCGCAGCACTTCGCCTGGAATCGAAATTCGCTTCGTTGATAATAGATTCGTCGAAGGAATCGAAAATCTTTTTGAAGTCAGCTTCGATCTGTTTAGCCTTTTCGAAGATTTTCGCCAGTGATGGCTTCTGGCCGCCTTTGTTCGAACAAAGACTTCTCCAATCCTCCCGATACGATTCAATCAATGCACGGGTGTTTTCGGGAATCGAGAGTCCGGTGCCATAGTCGATTTTTTCAATGGCTTCTCTACAGGCGGGGTACCTGTCTTCTCCCAATGTGAATGCTGAAAAAACACCAAAAGTAACCACGCAGAACGCAATGATCCCGGTTGACGCTCTTGCGGCGCTTCTCACGGAATCACTCGGTCGGACGATAATAACCGTGCCGGTAGTCGGCATTGAGCTTGTCCTTCGAACCTGCAGGGGGGATGATTTCCACACGCACGGACCGCCACGATCCATCGTGTGCGGGATCGCTTGGGACGTATCCAATCGTGTACTGGGTTCGCAGATCGTGCGCGGCTCGTTCCATCATGGCGCGAGCCTCGTCCACATTGTCGGGAAAATAGGCGCGGCCGCCGCTGGCCTCGGCGATCTTGGTCAGCGTAGCTTCCGCCTTCTCTCCTTCGGCAGCACTCAGTAATCCGACGACAATGATCGCGACACGACTACGCTTCACAGCTTCAAGAGCCTGGGCAAAAGTCGTATGAGATACGTTATCCAGGCCGTCGGTCACCAGCAGCAGTGCTTTCTTCTGATGTTTTGCCTTCTGCATTTGGTCGAGGGCAACGATCAGTGCATCGTATATGGCGGTCTGTCCGAAGGGTTTCGATGCGGCCAGCGTTTCTTCAAGGTCGGAAATTTTGGTCGTGAAGTCGCGTTCAACTCTGGCATCGAAATCAAAATGAACCACAAAAGATTCATCGTCCGGATGGCTCTGTCGAACAAATGCCAGTGTTGCAGCGTCCAGACGAGTTTTTCGGGGTTCAATGCTTCGGCTGTTGTCGATAACCAGCCCAAGACTTACCGGAATATCCTCGTGCTTGAAAATGGTTATCGGCTGAGGGATCCCGTTTTCCTTGACTTTGAAATTCTCGATCGTCAAGCCGCCGACATTTCTGTCTTTTTCATCTACAACGGAAACATGAAGCTCCATGAAGTCCGAGTTCACGCTCATTACAAACGGAGCGGGACTGTCCTGAGCCTTCAGCGGAAACGCAAGGACGACTATAAGGATGCAACGCGCGAGATTTTTCATGTTTGTGTGCGGTGTTTGTACCATTCCAGCATTACCGGAATCAGCGACAGGACAATGACAACGCCGATTACCAGGTGCAGATATTTGTCCACGTTCGGTATCACGCTTCCAACACCATAACCCAGGAGCGTCGTGCTGAATACCCAAAGAGTTCCACCAACAATATTAAAGACGACAAAACTTCGGTAACGCATCTTTGCAGCGCCTGCCACGGCGGGAACAAAAGTCCGGATGATGGGAACGAAGCGCGCGATGACAATCGTCTTGGTCCCATGCTTTTCGTAAAATGCATGCGCGCGATCGAGTTGAGTTCTGAATTTGGGATAACGGTCCGCGAGGGCATTGCCGGCAGTTCGCCCGATGGCGTATCCGGTCTGATCGCCAATGATCGCAGCGAGCGTGGGAAATACCAGCAGCCATGCGATATTCAATTCTCCCGCAGCTGCAAGTATTCCGGCGGTGACCAGCAGGGAATCGCCCGGTAGGAAAAATCCGAAGAACAGGCCGGTTTCCACGAAAACAATTGACGTAATGCCAATGATTCCGCCCCATTGTATAAGCTCGCGAACGTCCATTAGTTGTCTTAACGCTTCAATAAAACTTCCCAAAAGGCCTCCCCAACTGCGAATCTTCGCAACGCCTGAGCGTAGCATAGGGGCTTTGGCAATTCGTTGGTTCGATTGACACTTCGTGCAAGCGAATGCTTAAATGAACTTCGTCAGGGCGGTTAGCTCAGCTGGGAGAGCGCGGCGTTCGCATCGCCGAGGCCGAGGGTTCGAGCCCCTTACCGTCCATATTCCGAGGCCATCATGAAGAAATTATCGTTCGCTGCTGGATTGCTATCGCTGCTGGCCGTTTTTGGCGGAGCTTTTCTCCTGGCTCAGTCCGGGTCTGCGAAACCTTCACCATTTATGGCAAGCCGCGCATATGCGGACATGAAAACCATGGTCGATTTGGGTCCTCGCCCGGCGGGCAGTGCAGCGATCGAGAAAACACGGACGTACATTGTGGCTGAGCTGAAGAAAGCCGGGCTGAAGCCGGAATTCGATGAGTTCGAAGCCGTCACGCCTCGCGGCCGGCGCAAGATGGTGAATATTCGGGCGATCCGTGCCGGCACAAAACCCACGACGATTGCGCTTTCAGGGCATTACGACACGAAGCTTTTTGATGAATTCAAGTTCGTTGGAGCCAGCGACGGCGCATCCAGTGCTGCCTGGCTGGTTGAAATGGCGCGGGTCACCACCAACCTGAAGCTTGAATGCAGTCTGGAATTCCTGTTCTTTGATGGTGAGGAAGCGGTCGTGGATTGGTCGGATACCGATAGCCGCTATGGAAGCCGCTTTGATGTCGATCGACGGAAGAAGGCAGGAACGCTCCAACAGCTGAAGGCGATGGTCCTCGTGGATATGATTGGTGACAAGAACCTGAATATCAAAAGGGAAGGACAGTCCACTGATTGGCTGACAACGATCATCTGGAAAAATGCTCATGCTCTCGGCTTCAACCGCGAGTTTCTTGACGAGTCCATCATTGTCGAAGACGACCACCTGCCGTATTTGAGCGCGCAAGTTCCCGCCTCGGATCTGATTGATTTTGACTATCCCGACTGGCACAAGCAAACCGATACGCTGGATAAAGTCAGCGGCGAGAGCCTCAAAAAAGTGGGGGACGCGGTCTATGCAAGCCTGCCGGAAATTGATCGTCGCGTCAGCGCTGCAACTGCGACAAAGTAGCGCCGGTTCCTACGCTTCCAGTTCCGGTTTGCGCTTCTTGCCGAACAGAAATGCCACTCCAATTCCAAGAACGTACAGGGCAAACATTGGAAGAGCGACGACCAGCATATCCGGGATATCGGTGCTTGGGGTGATGACGGCCGCGACAATAAAGATTATCAGAATCGCGTATTTCGTATTCTTCATGAAGAATCCTGCGCTCACGAGACCAAACCGGCTCAGTAGAAACATCAGAGCAGGAAGCTCAAAAACCACGCCAAGGCCCAGTTCGATTGCAATGAACTGATCAAAATACTCGAGCCCCGATATCATCGGTTTCATCCCCATGTCGTTCTGGCCAAATCGGAGCAGAAATTTCATGGCAAACGGGAAAGCGATCAGATAGCCGAATACGCCGCCCAGGATAAAAAGTACGGACGACGAAAGTATGAAAGGCAGCGCATAGCGTTTTTCGCGCTTATACAGTCCCGGGGAAATGAACATCCAGACTTGCCCCATGATGAATGGGGCAGCCAGAAATATCGCGCCCATAACAGCAACTTTGATTGCCATGCTGAAGCCGTCTGTCGGTTTCAACATGTTCAACGCAATTGGCGAGTTTGCGAGTGGATTGGTGTCGTAACGAATTACGGACCATGCCTGCTGTAACTCCGCCCACGGGCTTACCTTTGCATCCGTTCCGGCGGCGGCGATAGGGATTGCAATAATGCGGTAGATCTTTCCGGAAAAGGCCCAACAAACGCCAAAAGCCACACCAACGGCAATGAGAATCCGAATCAGGCGCTTGCGCAGTTCCTCGAGGTGGTCGAGGAACGACATCTGCCCCTGGAGTTCGCCGTGCTCCTCGAGTTCTTCTTCTTCGTTATCCGTGGTATTCGCCATGAATCCTCAGTTCCCGTTGGGCTGTGATGATGGTGGAGGGTCGATCGGGTGTTCCGTAGTCGAATCGGCATTTGGGGGGGGCACGTGAGATTCGTGGTCTGCCTCCCGGGTTGTTTCATTAACGGGGTTGACCGAGTTCACCGCGGCAATTGCTTGCCGAACAGGCTCGTGAACGGTTTCCTTGGTTTCCTGGAGCTGTCTTTCGGCTTCACGGAGCTGTTCATCCCAGGTGGCTTTCAGCTCATTTTTAGCCTTATTGAACTCCCGGAGTCCCTTCCCCAGTGATTTGCCGAGTTCCGGCAGTTTCTTTGGCCCAAAAACCACCAGAGCAACGATAAATATAGCAATGATTTCGGGTATACCAAGCGGACCCATCTCGCAGCCTCCAATGGGCGTAATGATAGCATCAGACGGCTGAATCGTCCTTCGTTTTGATCCGTCTGAAATTACCGGTGCATCTGATATACTGCCCAAGCTATTCGCTTGATCCAAAGAGGAGTACGCCGATGAAGGTTACGGAGTCGCGAGTTTTCAACCTGGTAGTGATATTCGTGTTGTCCGCCATTCTGGCTGGGGTGATGCAGGCTCAGTCCAGGAGCGCAACGAAGGTCGATAGTGCCGACGAGTCGGCCCTTACCCTGTTCACCAAAGTCCTCGATAACGTTGAAGTCAATTATGCGACTCCCATTGATTCCGACAAGGCCATCTACGGCGCCATCGATGGAATGTTGCGCACGCTCGACCCACATTCCAAATTTTTTGATCCAAAGGCATTCAGCCAACTGCAGGAAGATCAGACCGGCAGGTATTTTGGCCTGGGGATCATGATCACAACACGGTTTGGCAAGGTCACCGTTATTTCGCCCCCGTTTAAGGGCTCTCCTGCGGAAAAAGTCGGGCTCCGAGTGGGCGATGTGATCAGCTTTGTCGAAGGTCAGTCTACACAGAATCTGGATGTCACAGCGGTCGTCAACAAACTAAAGGGGGGACAAGGGACTCCGGTCCACATCACTGTCATTCGGCCGGGAGTGGCAGATCCTCTTCAAATGACGGTTATCCGAGATGCGATCTCCAAGTTTACGATCAACAATTTTTATATGATCCGGCCGGGCATCGGGTACATCAAACTCGACAGCTTCGCCGAGACATCGGGCAAAGAATTGCGCGAAGCTTTGCAGCAGCTGGACGCCAAGAAGCTCGACGGTATGATCTTTGACCTCCGCGGCAACCCCGGCGGATTGCTGACCCAGGCGATCGAAGTCGGAGCAACGTTTCTGCAGAAGGGCCAGGATATTTTGAAAACTGTCGGGCGCCTTCCCGGCTCGACCAAGACGTATCCTTCACAGGTTACGAATTCCGATAACACCTATCCCATCGTTGTTCTCATCAACCAGGGAAGCGCCAGCGCTTCGGAAATTGTTGCCGGCGCGCTTCAGGATCATGACAGGGCGTTGATCGTCGGAGAGACAAGCTTTGGCAAGGGGCTGGTTCAGTCGGTGTATCGTCTTGGCAACAAGGGTGAAACCGGACTCGCTTTAACGACGCAGAAGTGGCTGACTCCGAGCGGGCGCCTGATCCAGCGCGATTATTCGCAGATTTCTCAGTTCGATTATTACAACCATCGCGATACGCCAGCTAATCCGGGGACTGCAGAGACCAAGTTCTCCGATTACGGCCGGCCACTATACGGTGGCGGAGGCATCACGCCGGATCATATCGTCAAGATTCCGGAGAAGACGGATTTCCAGAAATTGATGGATACCAAGTTCGCATTCTTCGGGTTTGTAAACGGGCAGAGTGGTTTTCTGGCTTCCAACCCAACCATAACGCCTTTGTTCCAGGTTTCGGATTCGATGCTCGCCGATTTCAAAAAGTATGTGCAATCCCGCGGCATTGCATTTTCCGAGGCGGACTTTGATGCCAATCGAGATTATCTGAAACGCATGATCAAGGCGGAGGTTTTCCAGGATCGACTTGGCGTTGCCGAGGCTGCGCGTGTTCTGCTCGATGCTGATCCGCAGGTTCTCGCGGCTCTTGGATATATGTCCGAAGCCAAAACGCTGAGTCTGAATAAGACCCGCCGGCAAGTGGCAGCCCGCTAGGAGTTCACCCTGCACAGAATTCCGGTCCGGCTGGACCATTCGGCCTACAGCATCATCGTTGGGCCGGATTTGCTGAGCCACCTCGAAGAACACCTCAAACGGGCCAGGCTGAACGGCCCGTTTCTTATTGTGTCGCAACCCCGAATCTTCAAGGCCGTTGGACAGGATCTGAAAAAGCGCTTTCCTGTCGTCTTAATACCTGATGGCGAGCGGGCGAAGAACTTGAGGACTGTGTCGCGCCTGCTGGATCGTGTTGCCGCGATTGGTATGACACGACAATCCACGCTGATTGCATTGGGTGGCGGAGTTGTGGGTGACATTACCGGGTTCGTCGCTTCCCTTTACATGAGAGGAATTGCCGTCGTCCAGGTTCCGACCACATTGCTGGCACAGGTGGATTCCAGTATCGGCGGGAAGACCGGGGTCAATTTTCGGTCCGTAAAGAATTTGGTGGGCACATTTCACCAACCCAGTCTTGTACTCTCCGATCCTCTCCCGCTTCAGTCGCTGTCCGAGCGGGAATATGCCAGCGGCCTGTATGAATCGTTGAAATACGGGGTCATTTCCGATCGCGCCCTGTTCGATTCCTTTGTGAGGCACATCGATCTTCTGCGAAAACGTGACCCCCGATCCGTGGAAAACCTTGTTGCCCGGTGCGCTGAAATCAAAGCAGGAATAGTCTCCGCCGATGAACGGGAAGGCGATTTGCGGCGCGTCCTGAATTTGGGACACACGGTCGGGCACGCCCTCGAGTCGGCAGCAAATTTCAAACGGCTGAAGCACGGAGAAGCCGTCGGATACGGAATGATAGCGGCGTCGCGTATCAGCACCGCCCTTGGACGCATGTCCAGGACGGATTCGGAGAGAGTGGAATCCGCAGTTCGCTGCATCGGGGAGTTGCCTTCATTGGAAGGGACCAGGATGACACCGCTTATCAAGGCACTTCAGCAGGATAAGAAGGTCCGGGACGGGGCGGTGCACTTTATCCTGCCCCGGGAAATCGGACGTGTGGAGATTACGCCCGACGTACCCTTACCGCTGGTGCGCGAAACTGTCACGGCTTTAATCCATGAAAGCAAGACCCGACGGTAAGGCGGTTCAGCGAATGTTCGCGGAGATTGCTCCGCGATACGACTTCCTCAACCATTTCCTTTCCATATCTATTGATCGACGGTGGAGAAAGGTGGCCGTTGCACGGGCGGGCGCTTGCCTGAAAGGCAAGACCCAACCGATCTGTCTCGATCTCTGCAGCGGTACTGGCGATCTGGCCATTGAAATGAATCGAGGATTGAATGTGCCGGTTGTGGCTTCCGATTTCTGCCACCCGATGCTGATTCGCGGCCTGCAAAAAGTTCGCAATGTCGGTCGAGACGGTTTCATACCTGTCATTGAGGCCGATTCGCTCGTTCTCCCCTTCGCGAACCACACGTTCGATGTCGCGACCGTTGCGTTTGGCCTCAGGAATTTGGAAGACGCGAAAGAGGGACTTGTGGAGATGAAGCGTGTCTTGAAACCAGACGGCGGGGCGATCGTTCTCGAGTTTTCGCGTCCGGTAGTACCAGTGTTTCGACAGTTATTTGAGTTCTACTTTCATCACGTCCTTCCCCATCTGGGCGCTCTGATCTCGGGACAAAACAGCGCGTACCGGTATCTTCCGACCTCGGTACGCCGATTTCCCCCTCAGCGTGAACTTGCTGCCATGATGGAGTCCGTTGGGTTCAAGAACGTTGGATATCGCAATCTCTCCGGCGGAATCGCCGCCCTCCACTGGGGCACGAAATAGGGGTCACACTCCTGGTTATCCTATTTGCCCCCTATTTCTCACTCCAGTTCGTATTCCTTCACCTTGCTGAGCAGGGTCTTATAAGACACGTCCAGAATCTCCGCAGCCTTCGTCTTGTTCCAATTTGTGAGGTCGAGGACCTGTCTCAATTTTGCACGTTCGGCCGTGCGGGTTGCACGGCCAGCCACATCCGCTAACGTACCGGACAGATCGAATACATGTGCGAAGTCATCGAATGTTGAAGGCCGTTGAAATGCGAAATTCAAGTTGCGCAGCTCAATCTGTTTGCCATCCGTCAGGATCACTGCGCGTTCAATGGTGTTTTGAAGCTCGCGCACGTTTCCAGGCCATGAGTAATTGTCGATTGCCTGTTCCGCTTCAGCACTGAGCTGGAGACCTTGCCGATGAAGATCCCGGGCAAATTTCTCCACGAAAAACTGGGCGAGAAGGCGAAGATCCGATGTCCTCTCACGAAGAGGCGGAATATGGATAGGAAACACCGATAGACGAAAGAACAGATCCTGTCGGAATTCCTTTCGTTCCACCTGTTGCTGAAGATTCCGATTCGTCGCGGCAATCACTCTCGTATTAATGCGGAGCGTCTCGAGTCCGCCGATGCGTTCAAAGGACTGTTCTTCGATCACTCTCAGTACCTTTGCCTGTACGGAAATATGCAGTTCGCCAATCTCATCGAGAAATATTGTGCCCTGGTCGGCCAGCTCAAACTTCCCGGCCTTTCGCGCCGTGGCGCCCGTATAGGACCCTTTCTCATGACCGAAAAGTTCGTTTTCGATCAGCGTGTCCGGAATCGCTGCACAGTTGACAGTGACGAAGGGCTTGTCGCGGCGCGGACTCAGTTGATGAATGGCTCTGGAAAATACCTCCTTGCCCGTACCGCTTTCTCCTGTCAGGAGCACCGTCGCATCCGTGGGAGCAACTCGTTGAATGTCGCTGCTCACCCGCAGAATCGCCGTGCTTTCGCCGATAATCCTGGGGATGCCATAACGTTCCTGAGCTTCTTCCTTCAGAAGCGTGTTTTCCAGTTGAAGAATGCGATGTTGCAGCGCCCGTTCTATCAGGAGAGACAAGTGCGAGATATCCACGGGCTTTGTCAGAAAATCAAACGCGCCATCCTTGATGGCTTCGACGGCTTCTTCGATCGTGCCAAATGCAGTCATGATCAGAACGGGAATTGTTGCGTCGACTTCCCGCTGTGCGCGGAGTACTTCCAGCCCCGACAAGTTTGGAAGGCGAAGGTCCGTAATGACGAGGTGATATGGCCGCTTCCGAATCTTCTCTATGGCAACCGGGCCGTCATTGGCTTCATCAACGGCATATCCCAATTTCTTGATGGCAGTCGCCAGCATCTGCCGAAGGCTGTCTTTGTCTTCTACGATTAGAATCCGCACGGACCGACATCATAACTGAAGCGACAAGCCGCCGGTCAGTGGATCCTCGCGTTTCGGATATTCGTGCGGACGGATAATGCAAAAGTCTGGCGAGCATGATTTCTCAGCTCCTGCGCGGTCTGAACCGCGAGCCGGATGTCCACGCGTTCGATTCGGGCCCGGTTCATAAGCGTGTCGGGGATTACTATGTCTCCGAAGCGATCGAAGTAATCAAAGTGAAGCTGTGTCACGTTGCTGGACAATTCATTGGCCGGCGCCCACGAAGGATGAAGAGGGTCGCTCATGCTTGTGGCGGTCGTTCGTCTCACGGAACCGGAGGAGTTGTCCTCGTAGATCGCAACAACTTCTTCCAGCGACACCGTGGGATTCGCCTGGAATCGTACCGTCGTGCCGGCATTACCGGCAGGACCTGTGGCGACAGGGGTCACGCCCACGCTTTTGATCGAGGGCGTGATGGAATTGATTGAAGCTCGAACCCAAAGCCAGCCGCTCGTTTCGGAAGCTCCCCAAAAGTACACGAATCGGCCAGTGGGTCCTCCACCGACAGCGTTGTACAACCCGACGGCGTCGTCCACGGTGACTGTCATTGGGTTCCCGACTGAAAACGTGATCGCGGAGGGGACGGTCATCGAGGTCTCCGCCGGAGCGAGGCCGGCTCGAAAGTTGATCCGCGTGTTACTGGATCCGTAGAGAATGGCAACCGTGTCTTCGCTTGATGTGTCCGCATAAGTCTCCACATACCGTGGAACACCCTGACCGGCCATTCGGATTTCGTTGGCGGTTTGAAAGATGGCGGCCCGTGCGGCCTGCTGCATTTCGGTCACAAGGTTATGATCGTAAAACACGCGTTCGTTCTGGTGGAACAACTGGAACACGGCGATGCCGATCACCAGCGTGATTGAAATCGAAATGAGGATTTCGATGAGAGTGAATCCTTTTTGCATGATCAGCGCGGTCCTGATCCTCGCGCGAGTTCCAAAGGTGTGGATGCGCCAATTACCGCAAAGATTGAGATTGTTATGGACGGATTACCAGGGTCCTGCACCTGCCAGAGCCGAAGATATGCCGATCCGGAATCCGGAGTGGCGGCAACGACCGTTCCATCGATGTCGATCCGGACATACTCCATAAATCCTGCCATAGGATTCGAGGGATCCAGACTCCCTCCGGCAGGGGAACCCGTTGTTCGAAGTTGCTCCATCTTGTCGTAAAGAAGTAGCGTCGCTGTCGTTCGCTGCCGGTTGCGCAAATTCATACCCGTGGTGACAGAGAAAATCGATACGACCGCGACCACGCCCGAGACCAGAATGACGGCGGCGACCAGAGTTTCAATCAGGGCGGATCCGCGATTCCATTCCATGGGTTCGGCATCGCACGCATCATGCCATTTGCAGAAAGGTCCTTAATTTCGGAAGGGAAGTGTAACCAGGAAACGAGCCCCGTGGGGTTCTGCATTCTGGGCTTCGATTCTTCCGTTGTGCGCCATCACAATTTTTTGCACAAGGGAAAGTCCCAGGCCAGTACCACGAGGTTTTGTCGTGAAAAAGGGGTAAAAGATTTTCGTCAAATCGTGGACTGCAATGCCCGGACCGTTGTCCTCGATGACGATACGGACACTTTGGGAATCCCGCTCGGAGATTTTCTCCATCGCGACGGTTACACGGCCTTTTGCTTCCGGAGTTCCCGTTGAGGCTTCAATGGCGTTCAGCAACAGGTTCACAAACAACTGACGAACCAGTGTCGCGTCACACCCGACGCGCGCGGGAATGCTGGAGATTTGGATCAGTTCGAAGTTTCCTGGACGTGAATGACGGACATCCCCAATGACACTTTCCAGCAACGCGTCGAGGTCCACTTCCAGAATCGATGGATTGACGGGTCTTGCGAAGTTCAGGAAATCCGTAACAATCGTCGACATGGATTGGGACTCTTTTTCTATCTCCTTCGCATAGTTGTGGAGAATTTCCACGCTGCTCTCACCGGAGGAAAGCTGTGCGTAGCCCAGGATAGTCGCAATCGAATTCTTGAATTCGTGTGCAATTCCGGCCGACATTTCGCCCAGGGCCGCGAAGTTTTCCTTCAGCTTGATTTGATTCTGCAGATCCACAATCTCCGTGAGATCGGATAGCAGGCAAATCGCCCCTTCCACTCCTCCGGTTTCGTTTTTAACTGGAGAAAGATTGATACCGATTCTTTTCTCGTGTTTAGGGGCAACCGGAACATGGAATTCCACTCTGGTAAAAACTTCCCCGGCATCGATGCACCGATCGAGCAGATTCTGGAGCCGTTCGGATTCGCTGACCAGTTCGCGCAGTACTGCATTGGTCAGCTTTCCCTCGAAAATGCGTTCGCTGGCGCGATTATGGCCAATGATCAATCCGTGTCGATTGACAGTGACGACACCACTTGGCATTTCGTCCGTGATTTGATCGTGGAGACGGCGATGTTTGTAGTCCGAACGGAAGCGGAGAAGAACGATGGAGATGGCAATGAGCGCAATGGCGACGGAGAACTCGGCCAGGACATTCATAGCGCCGGCTGAATCATATGCATCCAATACCAATCGATGAGGAAATTCCCATACAGGACCGCAATGATTGCTGCAAAGCCCAGGAATGTTCCAAACGGCAGCTCGTAGCGTTTTCCTTTTCCGCTGATCAGAATAAAAGCCACGCCAATGACCGCGCCGAGCACCGATCCAATCATGATGGTAAGCAGGGCCAGAGGCGCGCCGAGAAAGGCTCCAACCATCGCCATCATGACGACATCTCCGAATCCCATCGCTTCAACTCCCATCACCCGGGTCACCGCAGCACCGACGAGCCATAGGAACCCACCGCAAATGACGGCCCCTGCCAGGCTTGCAACTAGGGCAACCCATCTCGGAGACAGTCCGCCAAGACCCGCGTACTCCAGCCACCTCGATGCGAACGTACTCGGCCATTCCAGAATGACATTGACGAGAATTCCAATCCAGATTCCGTTGATCGTGATGCTAAACGGCAGGATGCGGCGATCCATATCGATGAAAGCCAGCGTGATCAGGGCCGCGGAGAAAACCAGATATATTCCCCATTCGGAGGTCAAACCAAATTTGTAATAGAGCAGAATACTGATGGCAGCGGTCAGTAATTCAACGCCGGGATACCTTGCTGAAATCGGTTTCCTGCAATTGCGACAGCGACCCCGAAGAATAAGGTAGCTGAGGACTGGAAAATTATCGTACCAGGCAATCCACTTCCGGCATTGCGGGCAGCGGGAACGCGGGTGCACGACGGACTCTTCGGGTATTCTTGCAATACAGACGTTCAGGAAACTGCCAATCGCGAGACCGAAGAGAATACAAACAACCAGTTCCATCGTCAGCGAAGTATACGTAACTCCCTCAGGAAAACATAACGCGCCCCGGCGTAGGCAATCAGCGCTCCCCGCCATCCGTCCAGAAAACCAAGGCGAAGAAAGAAACTTCGAAGAAATGATATCGGCGGGCCTGCCAGAAGCATTAGGGGATTTCCCCGCTTTCCGGCCGCATGGGCAGCATCTGAGGCAGTCTGGGTATACCGATCGATCCGTTGCAGGTGATCCGCCCAGTTTCGGTAAGGAAAATGAAGCAGATCTCCGTGGAATTGGGCGACCGGCCCGTTGGCGCTCAGACTTTCGTGAACGAAGTCTCCCTGCCAGTGCGAGACACGCCGATCGAACAGCCGAATCTTGCGATCCGGATACCAGCCGGAATGGTTGATCCACGCTCCAAAATACGACACGCGACGGGGCATCGATCTCGCGGCACATTCGCCCGGCCGATGCTTCCATTCCATGATTTCGCCGGCCAGTTCGACGCTGGGCCGTTCATCGGCGTCGATACTGAGAATCCAGTCGTTACTGGCCTTTTCAGCGCCGAAGTTTTTCTGCCGCGCAAAACCTTCCCATGCGTGGATGATCACTCGCGCTCCGCATTGTGCCGCGATTTCGCGGGTGCGATCCGAGCTTTCAGAATCAACGACGAGAATTTCATCGCAGCAGGACAGGCTTGCAATTGCCTCCGCAATTCGTTCCTCTTCATTGTGCGTAATGATGATGGCGGTGATCGGCGTCATGATGAACACGGTATGCTATAACCGAATCGAATGCGGAACCTCAAGCTAACCATCGCATATGACGGTACGGAATTTCATGGCTGGCAGTCTCAACCCGGCCTTTCCACGATACAGGGGGAGTTGGAAACAGCGCTGGCGAAGCTATTTAATCACGAAGTCACCGTAAACGGTTCTGGACGAACCGATGCCGGAGTTCACGCAGAAGGACAGGTTGCCAATGTACACACCATTCGAACAATGGATACCGGAGCAGTGTTGAAAGGAAGCAATGCATTGCTGCCGCTGGCGATTCGGGTGCTGAAAGTCGAAGACGTCGATGAATCCTTTCATGCCAGGATGTCGGTGCGCTCCAAGACTTACGAATATCGTATCTGGCGAAAGCATATCGTCAGTCCGTTCCAGTGCCGTTACGTATACAAATATCCCTACGCCATGAACTCCGATGCCGTCGATGCGGCAGGTCTGCGCCTGCTGGGCACTCACGATTTCACTTCTTTTTGCGCGAAAGATACGGTTATCGAAAATCGCATTCGTACGATCTTTGATATTCATTGGCGAAGAGCGGACGAAGAATGGATCTTCAGTATCGAGGGAAGCGGATTTCTTCAGCGCATGGTACGGACGATTGTCGGAACGCTTCTTTATGTCGGTCAGGAACGGCTTCAGCCGGATTGTATTCCAGCGATACTTCATGCAAAGGACCGCAACCTTGCAGGTCCCTCAGTACCTGCGCATGGACTCCATTTGCTGCGTGTCGACTACTGAGACAAGGAAAAAGGGGCCAGACGTGTCAGTCCCGTTTCTGCACAGGAAAAGGGGAATGGAACGTCTGACCCTTTTTTCTTCAACAGAGATGATAAGATTTTGCACCAATGTCTGGGAAGCCTTCGGAACTCCTCAACCAAATCGACAAGTCCGCACTGCCGGCCCACATTGCGATCATCATGGATGGCAATGGTCGATGGGCTGCAAATCGCGGAATGCCGCGCGTCGCCGGTCATCGCGCAGGTATTGATGCGGTGCGCGCAGCAGTCGAGGGTTCGGCAGAGCTGGGCATTTCCGTTTTGACGCTCTACGCATTTTCAGTCGAGAACTGGAAGCGGCCTCAGGCTGAAGTGACGACACTGATGTCGTTGCTCAAGGAATACGTCAATAAGGAAATCGAAAACATCCATCGCAACAATATTCAGTTTCGTACCATCGGGCGAACTGGTGAGCTGGATGATTCCGTTCAGCGCGAGCTTGAAAAGGCCAGGGCGCGCACCGCGGGTAATACCGGCATGGTGTTCAATGTCGCGTTGAATTATGGAGGCCGCGCGGAGATCGTCGATGCGGTCAATCGGCTCATGGAAAGCGCAGACAGGAGCAAAGGACCGATCACGGAGGCGGACTTTGCAAAATTCCTCTACACGGCGGGTTTGGCCGATCCGGATCTGCTGATTCGCACCAGCGGTGAAATGCGCATCAGTAATTTCCTGCTCTGGCAGATTGCATACGCGGAGATTTACGTTACCGAAGCACTCTGGCCCGACTTCGGAAAGAAGGATCTCTACGAAGCCATCATCGCATTTCAAAAGCGCGAGCGGCGCTACGGCGGATTGGAGCCACAGCTGGTTCGCGGTCAGTAGCGAATGAAACGAGTTCTAACCGCCATCATCGGCATCCCATTGGTCATCGCGGTGACCCTCCATTCTCCTCACTGGCTATTTGCGCTGATCGTCGCACTGGCTGCCGGACTGTGCTTTAACGAACTGATGACATTCGGAGCGTTACGTATGGGATCACGGCCGGGTGCATGGACGGCCGTTGCAGGAGCCGCCGTCACTGCTTCTTTTGTCGGAGACGCGGTCTGGGTGATGACGATCCTGACCGCGTCTTTCGTTTTCTGCGTTGCCGTAATGATGTTTGAAGGTTCTTTGGACTCGGTGCTGCCGAATGCCAGCATGGTTGCAATTGGCATTGTCTACTGTTGTGTACTCCTGGGTTTCATCGTATGGTTGCCACGCCATTCGGTACTTGTTTTGATGGGAGTCATCTGGGCGGGCGATGCGGCCGCATATTACGCGGGGCGGGCGCTTGGGCGACACAAGCTTGCACCGACGATCAGTCCGCATAAGACGGTCGAAGGGGCCATCGCCGGATTGGCTGGAAGTGTCCTGGCCGGTATCATCCTTGGATCCTGGCTCCTCCAGCGCCAGATCGCTTTTCTCGCTGTTGCTTCGCTTGCGGCGGCAATTGCCGGACAGCTGGGTGACCTTGCGGAGTCGGCACTCAAGCGCTGCGCCGGTGTTAAAGATTCTTCCTCGCTGCTGCCCGGCCACGGAGGAATGCTGGATCGATTGGACAGTCTGATGTTTGCAGCTCCGGTGGTGTACTGGTTTTTTCATTCATGAGGCAACTCACCATTATCGGCTCGACCGGATCGGTTGGACGAAACACCCTGAAAGTCATTGATCACCTGGCAGATCGATTCTCGGTGTTTGCACTTTCGGCGTACTCTTCCATGGAACTGCTTGCCGATCAAGTGAGGGAGTTTCATCCGAAAATCGTTGCATTGTCCGATACTGCGCGTCGCGATGAGTTTCAGTCTCACTGCAAGCGTCTGGGAATTGGTGTGCCGGATGTCGTTATCGGTGAAAATGGACTGCGGACCATTTCGTCCGCGCCGGAAGTCGATACAGTCGTCTCTGCGGCGGTAGGGGCTGCGGGTCTTGTTCCCACATATGCGGCGGTGGCCGCCGGCAAGACTGTGGCATTGGCGAACAAGGAAGCCATGGTTCTGGCTGGGGAACTGCTAAGTCTGGTTGCTTCGCGAACCGGAGCCAGGATCATCCCGGTCGACAGTGAACACAGCGCGCTGGATCAGTGCCTGAGATCCGGCCAGCGCGGCGAAGTCCAACGATTGATACTTACCGCTTCGGGCGGACCATTTCGCGAGACCCCAGCCGACAGACTTGAGCATGTCACTCCGGAACAGGCTTTGAATCATCCCACGTGGAAGATGGGGAAGCGCATCACTATTGATTCTGCGACTCTCATGAACAAGGGACTTGAAGTGATTGAGGCCCGCTGGCTCTTCGATATCCCGCAGGAGCGAATCGACATCATGGTGCATCCTCAATCGATCGTGCATTCGATGGTGGAATTCACCGATGGATCTACCATTGCACAACTTGGAACTGCGGATATGCGACAGCCAATTCAGTACGCGCTGACCTGGCCGGAACGTCTGGAAAGCTGTGTTCCCCGTCTGGATTGGAAAGACGTCAGCCGCCTCGATTTCATGCCGCCAGATACGGAAAAATTTCCCTGCATCGGTCTTGCCTATCGTTCGATTCAGCTTGGGGGAACAGCTCCAGCTGTAGTCAATGCAGCGGATGAGATTGCTGTCGCGGCGTTTTTGGCCGGCCAGATTCCATTTACACGTATTCCCAGTCTGATAGAAGCCGCACTCGATGCCCGGGATTTACATGCCGCGGCGGACTCCATAGACGCCATTCTTGAAGCAGATTCCTGGGCGCGGGCATTCGCCCGGGAGTGGGTGAAGGTCACCTCGCGATAGCCGCCCGAATATTTCGATGCCGGTAGGTATTTCATTCCAGTTAGAATTACCTTATGGGAATTCTAAGAGAATTATTTGCGGCGGTCCTTGTGCTGGGCGTCGTCATTATTCTGCATGAACTGGGGCATTTCCTCGTTGCCCGGTATTTCAAGATACGGATCGAAACGTTCTCCGTCGGTTTCGGACCTCGGTTGATCGGATTCCGGCGTGGAGACACCGACTACCGCATCAGCGCTTTCCCGCTGGGTGGATATGTCAAGATGGCCGGAGACACTCCGTCGGAAACGTTGACGGGAGAACCCCACGAATTCCTTTCCAAGCCCAAGTGGCAGAGATTTCTTGTCGCATCCGCCGGTCCGATCATGAACATGATCCTTGCTGTGGTTCTGTTGTCCGGATTGTTCATGTATGGCCGGGAAGTTCCCGAAGTGCTGACAACTCAGGCGAGTATCGGCGTTGTGGAACCGGGATCTCCCGCGGATCAGGCCGGAATCCGAAAAGGGGACCGTATTTCCGAACTCGACGGCAAGCAGAATCCAAACTGGCAGGACGTGGAAGGCCGGGTGGCCTTGAATGCCGGAAGAAGTCTCCCGATCATTCTCGATCGAAACGGCGAATCCATTTCCACAACATTGACGCCGGTTAAAAAAGAACCGGCCGAACGGGGCTACGTCGGCATGGGTCCACACGTGCCCATCCTCGTGAAGTCCGTGTGGGGCGAGCCCGCGAAGCTGGCCGGCCTGCAGCCAGGCGATGAAGTGACGGTCGTCAATGGAATCGATCTAACGTCTTCTGCACAGTCGATTCAAACTATCCTCCAGGGTATTCCTGATCCGAATTTCCCGATCATTGTGAATCGCAATGGCGAGACTTTGAAACTTCAGATCACGCCAGTTCTGAGAAACGGTCTCAAGTATATCGGCATGGATCTGGTTCCCCCGCCGACAGTCAAGATCAAGCTCCGCTTCTCCGAGGCTGTTTCGAAATCCATCAGCACCAACGTCGAATATGGAAAGACAATCTTCCAGGTCATTGGCATGCTTTTCAGGCGCGAGGCGTCGCTCAAACAACTGGATGGCCCGATTGGAATCGTACGGGCGTCTGGTGAAGCCCTCAATGAAGGTTTTACGACGCTCATCAGCCTCATGGCGCTGATCAGCCTCAATCTGGGACTGCTCAACATTCTTCCCATTCCCGTTCTCGACGGTGGCGTGATGCTGATGCTGATCGTGGAATCCTTGATGGGACGCGATATGAGTCTCCGCCTCAAGGAGCGTATCAATTTCGTGAGCGTCATTGCGCTTCTGATGCTGACGGTGATGGTTGTGTACAACGACATCATTAAAATGATTCCGTCGAATCCAGCCGCGCCTTGAAAGTCCTCAAACCGGAACTGCAGGTATTTATCGATTACCTTCAGGCCAACAAGCTAAAACGGACTCCCCATCGCGAACTAATCCTGGAGACTTTCCTGGAAAATGAAGGTCATCGCAGCGTCGAAGACATCTACCACGCGGTAAAGGCAATCGATCCGCGCATCGGTTACACCACAGTATATCGGATGATGAAACTCATGATCCGCTGCGGCCTGGCCCGGGAAATCGAGTTGGCAGACGGTATTACTCGCTACGAACATCTATTCAATCACGAGCACCACGATCATTTGATCTGCATGGAATGCGGGAATTCCATCGAGTTCTACAATCCGGAGATCGAAGCGCTCCAGGACTCCGCTTCCGCTCAGCTGGGTTTCAAAGTACTCGATCACAAGCTTCAGATCTACGGCGTTTGCCAGGAGTGCCAGTAATTGCCACAAATGGATTCCCCACGCAGGATTATGGCAGCTGTGAATACTGGGGAACTGGGGTGCGTCCCGTCATAGCCAATCGCCGTCGTCGAGGCTGGAGGAAAATGCCGTGTGGGGATCCGCGTTTTTTGCCTCCGACCGAGTTTGAAGACAACCTTCTTAGACTAAAACTCCCTGAACGGCCGCTGCAAACTGCCCTCCTGAGTCAGGAGGCAGCGTCATCGCGTTCTTTGCGATGACGCGAGGGGTGGTTCCCCAAACGAAATAGTTAAGAATGCATTCTTAAGGAGTGCGGCTCTGGAACCCCCCGCACGATCTCGACTGCTGTCTCGATCGTGCTGCCCTCCTGATTCAGGAGGGCAGTTGCCCTCTATTTCGTTTGGCGAGCGAGCAGATCGATGGCGCAGCGAATTGCGGAGGTCATGCCCGTCGGGTCCGCAAGGTTCTGTCCCGCAATTTGAAACGCGGTTCCGTGATCGGGAGACGTGCGAACGTAGGGAAGACCAAGAGTGACATTGGTGGAATCGCCGTGTGCGATCAGCTTCACCGGTATCAGTCCCTGGTCGTGATACGGAGCGATGACGACGTCGAATTCACCCGTGTGCGCACGATAGTAAAGGCTATCGGCCGAGTGTGGTCCGGAAACGCGAATGCCCCTGGCCGCACAAGCGCGGACGGCAGGTTCCAGAACATCCATGTCTTCGCGTCCAAACATGCCACCTTCGCCGGCATGGGGATTGATTGCGGCCACAGCGATTTTCAAATTCGGAAATCCAAAACGTAGCAATTCACGATTCACGAACGTAATGAGCTCCATGTATTGTTTTGTCGTGATCGATTCCAACGCGTCCTTAAGTGACAGATGCACGGTTGC
>Ga0163162_10001428_pt1 | contig 22237 bp, 14 predicted proteins | sample S55metaG_FD_115310 | JGI IMG/M metagenome (GOLD analysis project Ga0163162, IMG submission 115310) | Switchgrass rhizosphere microbial communities from Kellogg Biological Station, Michigan, USA - S5-5 metaG | ecosystem: Host-associated > Plants > Roots > Rhizosphere > Soil | place: USA...
CCTGAAGCCGGGTGGGCGAATGCTTTTCAGCGACGCTCTGGTCATTGGCGGAATGGTTTCCCACGAAGAGATCGCCACTCGTAGTTCGATTGGATTCTACGTGTATAGTCCTCCGGGAGAAAATGAACGACTCATGGAGCGCGCCGGGTTTCGCCAGATTAAGGCGTCCGATACAACCGGGAGTGCGGAACAGATTGCGAAGCGGTGGCATCGGGCACGCGAAGGAAGAAAACAGGAACTGGTTGCAATAGAAGGCGCCTCAAACTTCGACGGGCTGCAGCGCTTTCTTTCCTGCGTGCATACTCTGACGAGCGAAAAGCGGCTGCTGAGGTATCTGTATGTTGCGAATAAGAGCAGGTGAAAGCAGGCGATCGCGCTTACAATGCTCGGGGAATCGGGTTCGAGAGCAGGAGCGAATTCGTGATTGAGTAGGGAGGCGAAATTTGCAGGGAACGATGATGCGGTACGGTCTGACCCTCACGCCATTGCTGGAGCGGGCGGGCAAATTTTTCCCTGGAGTTGAAGTAGTCTCCCGCGCGCCGGACAACTCCGCTCGTCGTGCTACTTACTCTGACCTGCACCGCCGGGCTCGAGCCCTGGCGGCAAGTCTTCAGCATGCCGGCCTCAGACCAGGGGACCGGGTCGCAACCCTGATGTGGAATCACTCGGCGCACCTGGAGGCATACTTCGGGATCCCCGCGGTCGGTGGCGTCGTGCACACGCTCAATCTCCGTTTGCATCCGGATGAGCTGGCGTTTATCGCCAACCACGCGCAGGATCGCTGGCTCGTCGTGGATGACGTCCTTCTTCCAATCTACGAGAAGTTTGCCGACAAGGTGCGCTTCGAACGCGTGTTTGTCGTGCCGTTCTGCGGATCAGTTACAACTCATAAATACGAAGATTACGAGGCGTTCCTGCTGCAGGGCGGTGGTACTCCTGCTTATCCGGAACTCGATGAGGACACCGCGGCCGCTCTCTGCTATACGTCAGGAACCACGGGCCAACCCAAGGGCGTGGCTTATTCGCATCGATCGCTGGTCCTGCATGCCTTGTCGCTTTCGTTGCCGGACAACTTTGCCATGTCTCGCATGGATTGCGTGCTGCCCGCGATGTCCATGTTTCATGCCAATGCCTGGGGGCTGCCGCATGCTGCTGTGATGAATGGCTCGAAGCTCGTGCTTCCCGGGCCCAACCTCCAGCCCGAGGCATTGCTGGAGTCGCTTACCAGCGAAAGGGTCACTCTCACCGGAGCCGTGCCAACGGTTTGGCTGGGAGTGATCGACTGCCTGGAGCATGATCCGGGACGCTGGAAGCTGGCGGAAGGTTTGCGGATCATCGTCGCTGGGTCGGCGGCACCGGAAAGTCTCTTCCGCCGTTTCGACAAGTTTGGAGTGTGCGTGATTCAGCCGTGGGGTATGACCGAAACCACGCCGATCGCAACCTGTTCGACGCTAAAACCTGAAATGGCCGGATGGCCCGAAGATCAGAAGTATGAGGTTCGCGCCAAACAAGGCTTGCCTTCTCCGTTGGTCGAGATGCGCGCCGTCGCCGATAAGGGGGAGATTCCATGGGACGGCGAGACTTTCGGTGAGTTGCAGGTGCGGGGGCCGTTTATTGCCGCGTCCTACTACAACCTGCCTGAGGCACAAGACAAGTGGACGGAAGATCGCTGGCTGCGTACGGGAGATGTGGTCACGATCGACGCCGATGGATACATGAAGATCACCGACCGGACGAAAGATCTGATTAAATCCGGCGGAGAGTGGATCAGTTCCGTCGATCTGGAAAACGCGCTGGTTGGACATCCGGCGATTAAAGAAGCGGCGGTGGTCGCGATTCCGCATCCCAAGTGGCAGGAACGTCCTCTGGCGTGCGTGGTGCTGAAAGACGGTGTGCAGGTTTCCAACGAAGACCTGCGAGCATTTCTGGGCGACCGTTTTGCCAAGTGGCAACTGCCGGATGGGTTTGTCTTTATGGAGGAATTGCCGCACACGTCGACCGGGAAATTGCTGAAGTCGAAATTGCGCCAGCAATTCCAAACCTTCAGTTGGGAAAACAGCGGCTCCTGACGGAGCCAGCGGGTAAGGCTGCGAAGAATGCCGTTGGTCCGAATTGAGAACTGGGAACTAGAAACTGGGAACTAAAAACCTAAAAACCTTGTAGCAAAATCCAGTTCTTAGTTTTCAGTTCCCAGTTCTCAGTTTTAACGAGAAAACGTCTTCAGGCGCCGGCTGTGAGTTTGTGACTTTTGGTCTGCGCGATTCCGTATTGGCGGATTTTGTAGAGCAGAGCTTTGTAGCTGATCTGCAGTAGCGCTGCTGCCTGCTTGCGGTTCCAGTTGGTCTGATCGAGAGCTTGGCGGATCGCTTCGGCTTCGGCTTCGTCCTTGGCGCCGCGGGCTACGGATTTGAGTCCACCGGTATTGGCTTCGCTTGGGCTGTGAGCCGCTTCGGCCCTGGTTCCGGGTGTGTCCCCGCGCGGCTGCAGTTCCTGGATGGCCAGCTTCTCATCGCCCAGCACCAGATAACGTTTGATGAAGTTATTCAGCTCGCGCAAATTGCCGGGCCAGGAATAGTCCTGACATGCCTGCAACATGCCGGGAGACAGCGGCAGTGGAGGCCGCGCATACTGCTCGGCCATGCGTGACATGAAATGCTTCAACAAAATTGGAATTTCTTCCTTGCGCTCTCGTAACGGCGGCAGTTGCAGGGTAAAGGCATTCAACCGGTAGTAAAGATCTTCGCGCAGCCGCTTGCTGGCCAGGGCTTCCGGAATATTGATATTGGTCGCGGCCAGGATGCGGACATCCACTTTAATGACCGACCGGCTGCCCAGTCGCGAGAACGTCTGGTCCTGCAGAACGTGCAGAAGCTTAGCTTGCAGCAGGGCAGGCATCTCGCCAATTTCGTCGAGCAGGATCGTGCCCTTATTGCACAGTTCGAATTTGCCCGGCTTGGCGTGAGTGGCGCCGGTAAACGCGCCTGCTTCGTGACCGAACAATTCGCTCTCCAGCAAGTCTCCGGGGACGGCAGCGCAATTTACTTTAAGGAAAGTGCGATGAGCGCGCGGAGACAGCTTGTGAATCAGCCGCGCCACCACTTCCTTGCCGGTTCCGCTTTCCCCCAGCATCAGGACTGGAATATCGACATTTGCCACCAGCGCAGCCTGCGAGCGAATCTTCCGCATCGCGGGGCTTGCAGCGACAAAAAAGACGTCGTCGTAAAGCTCTTCTACTTCGCCAGGCAGGTTCTGCTGATTTTTTCCCAGACACTGGTCAATGACCGTGGTCAGCTCAGCCTTCTGGAACGGTTTGGTCAGATAATCCTGCGCGCCCAGGCGGATGGCTTGCACCACCTTGCGGGTATCGCTGACACAGGAGAGCATCACCACCTTGAGCCCCGGCACCAGCTGGCGCAGCTGTTCCAGCGTCTGCAGGCCGTCGATTCCCGGCATCAGGAGATCGAGCAACACCAGGTCGGGACGGAGTCCTTTTTCAACCTGCTGCAAAGCTTCTTCGCCAGTGGATGCGGTCTGCACCGTGTAATCCTCCACCTCCAGCAAGGTGCGGATGTAGCGCAGCATTCCGGGTTCGTCATCGACCAATAAAATGTTGACCGCTTCGGTCATTTGTTCTTCCCTTTACCGGGCGCAGTGGAAACCTGTTTGAGCGGCAGGATGAACGAGAATTTAGCGCCCGCCCCGAGTTCGCTCTCCACCCAGATTTTACCGCCCATGGCGCTCACCAGACGGCGGGCAATGGCCAATCCTAAACCCATGCCTTCAGTTTGCGCTTCATTCTGCGGCAATCGAAAAAAGTCGTCGAAAACTTCGATGTGATATTCCGCCGAAATTCCCGGTCCGGTATCGGAAACGCTGACCTTCACCGAGTTGGGAAGGGGATTGTTCTGCCGCCTCCGCTCGCCTTGGATCGCGGCGCTGTTTGGGTTGCGGCGCTCCCACATATAGGGCTCCGCGTGGAGCCATACCGTGCCACCTGCCGGCGTGAACTTGGAGGCATTTTCCAGAAGATTCGAAATCACCCGCTGCAGTTTGGCAGAGTCAAACATCAGATCCGGAAGCTTCTCGTTGGCCAGGAAGTACAGAGCGAGGCCGCGCTCCTGAAAGCGGTGCGACCAGAGGCGGCAGACCTCGGAAAGGTAAGGGTTCAGGTTTCCGGTCTCGAACCGCATCTTCATTTCGCCGGTTTCGAGGGCGCTGTAGCTCAGAAAATCCTGAATAAACTGCTGCAGGCGCTGGCCGCTGGTCTGCATATCGCCGAGGATTTCCCTTTGGCGATCGTTGAGCGTACCCAACTTTTCGTTCTGCAGAAGTTCGATGTATCCGTTCAGGATGGCGAGGGGAGTCTTAAGGTCGTGAGCCGCCGAGGCCAGGGCGTTGGTAGTTCGGCCGGATCGCTCCCGGAGCTGATTGTATTCCTGAAGTAGTTGTTCGTAGGTGAGGGGGTCTCCGGCAGGGCGAGGGGTTGGCTTTTCGCCATTGCCCACCGCGTCCGCCTCCCGAGATTCAAGCGCTTTTTCTGGCACCACTCCCATATGTGGAAAACTCTTTGGTATCACTGGCGAGGGGAGGGGACGAAAACGGCCAAGCTGTTAAATTTTGATGCTCCAAGATCGTAAGACAGCACTTTCCCAGTGTCAACGGAAAATGCAACTTACTGGTAACTGAAGAGCAAAACGTTGCACTTCTAAGCCGCTCAAAGATCGCGGCTAATGATCGATTGTGGGGCGAACAAACAGAGAATCTGATTAGGGTTCGACCGGGTTGTAATGGCGGAGTTACAGCGAATTCACCCGGAAACTTCCGGTTTTCCTGCACGTATCAATAACCGTACGCAGGTTGGTTTGGCCCCCAAGGTGCGGTAGACAGGCTTATCTCGTATTTGAAGAGGTCGGCTTGAAAAGTGTAAAACCTGAAGCAGAGCGCCGTAAATGGCCTCGTCTCCCCATCGCAATCCCGGTTTTCGTCCGCAGTCGGGACGAAAAAGGGAAGGAACTTCTTGAGTTTGCCACGGCCCTGAATATTTCGGCCGGCGGCGCATTGGTCGCGGTTCGCCGCTCTTTACCGCTCTCCGCGCAGGTTTTGCTGGAGATCCCGAGTGCGCCCCTGGCGGTTGCCAACTCGCTACCGAAGGCAGCCCGGAATCTGCGCGCCCGCACGATGCGCGTGACTCATGCCGACGGCTATCACCTGGTCGGCCTCAAATTCGCCCGTCCTTTGGTGAGTTCCTCCGTCCCGCCGGTCCCCCGTATGCGGAAAGCCTCTTCCGCCCTGTGAAAACATTTTCCCATAGTTCGGGCCGGTTGTAAGACTGTTGGGTAGTCTTTACCGAAGCGCCGAATACCTTATAAGAAACGTCGCAAGCCAATCATTGCAAATAGGTTAGACGGTTATTATGCCCGTATTCCCCTGTCTGACGCGGTTTGGCTCTCGGGGTGCACATCAAGGTTCGTACGATCGGGCACTGGGCCACTAGATACTCATGACAACTATTCCATCAGTCACTTCGCTGGCTACTTCGCTGGGAGAATTTCCTCCCGAGACAGTTATATTTGGCCGCTCCGAGGTCATGCAGTCGCTCCGCGATCGCATGGACAAAGTCGCGAGCGCCAACGTACCAGTTCTGATTCAAGGCGAAAGCGGCACCGGCAAGGACATCATCGCCCGGATGATTCACGGGCTGTCGCCATGGCGGACGGGTCCGTTTGTAAAGGTCAACTGTCCCGCCATTCCGGGCACGCTCCTTGAAAGCGAACTTTTCGGATACGAAAAGGGCGCCTTTACCGGAGCCTATGGAGCGAAGCCGGGACGCGTTGAAATGGCCCATCGCGGCACGCTGTTTCTCGATGAAATTTCTGAACTGGATTTGGGCCTTCAGTCCAAGCTGCTGCAGCTATTGCAGGACGGACAGTTCTGCCGGATTGGCGCCCAGGAAGACAAGAAAGTCGAAGTGCGCGTTGTCTGCGCCACCAACCGGGTGCTGGAAAACGAAATCGAAAGCGGCACCTTCCGCCAGGACCTGTTCTATCGCATCAACGTGGTCAATCTGCAGATGCCGCCACTGCGGGAACGTAAAGGCGATATTCCGGACCTGGTCACCTATTTTCTCGACTACTACAACCGCAAATACAACTGCCGCGCCCGCACTCTTTCCGGAGACTTGATGTCGGCGTTGCAGAAGCATCACTGGCCGGGCAACATTCGCGAACTCGAGAACCTGATCAAGCGCTACGTGATTCTGGGCAACGAGGAAGTCATCAGCAGCGACCTGGTCGCGCATCAGCAGGAATTTCCCACGTTCGATATGAACTTCGAAGGCCCGATCGCGCTCAAGACCATCACCCGTCAAGCCACAAGGGAACTGGAACGCAAGGTTATTCTGAAAGTCCTGCAGGCGCATCACTGGAATCGTAAGCAGGCGGCACGCGCTTTGAGCATCAGCTACCGCGCACTTCTGTACAAGATTCGCGATGCCGGCCTGCCGCCGAACCGTTCTTCGCGCCGTCGCATTGATCCGCTGCCGCCGCAAGATGTAGCTGCGGACTGAACTCGTACGTGTGAGGCGGACACTCTTGCCCGCCTCTTTTGACCTGGATTTTAGGTTTTGACTGCGACAGGTCCGCGACAGCACCAGCCTGGATTTTTAAAATTCAAAGTCAAATGCGGCGGACAAGAGTGTCCGCCCCACACCTACCATTCTCTCGGTGTTATAGTTTCTGTCGCAGTCGGTTCTGATCTCCCATCTTCCATTCTGCGAGGCAAACGTGAAGGGTGATCCTAAAGTCATTGCTGTCCTGAGCGAAGTACTTAAGGCGGAATTGACCGCCATTAACCAGTATTTTCTGCATGCGGAGATGTGCGAAAACTGGGGATATGAAAAGCTGGCCAAGCACACGCGAGTCGAGTCGATCGAAGAGATGCAGCACGCGGAGAAGCTGATCGAGCACATTCTGTATCTCGACGGCACTCCGAACATGAGTGACTATTTCAAGATCAATATTGGACAGAACGTACAGCAACAGCTGGAGTTCGATCTTCAGGTGGAGTACGAAGCGGTGAAACGCCTGAACACCGGCATCGAAACGTGCGTGAAAGCCGGGGACAACGGTTCACGCGATCTTCTGACAAAAATCCTGACTGACGAAGAGCACCACATCGACTGGCTGGAAGGGCAACTGCACGCCATCGGCGAAATGGGACTGCAGAATTATCTGGCTCAGCAGTTGCACGAGACGAAAGAGTAAGCGGCAGGAGCCGCGTGGGGACAGCCGCCCTCGGCCGTCCCCACGTGAGTCGTTATACTCGCCAGTAGTCCGGCCGCCACTGGGTAACAGCCTTTTTGATTTCCTTCTGGGAGAGCTTTTCCGCCAAAGCTCTTGCTGCCAGCGCAGGCAGCTCTGCATCGGACGCAAATCTCAGCCCGACCAGTTGTGCTTCCGACAATTCCGTAATGCGGGCGCGTAACGGTTTGTCGAGAAGGATGGCCAGCCTCAATCGCTCTTCCAGCCGGATGACCCGGTCTTGCACTTTGAGCGCGTAGAGGCGAATCTTGAACAGCGCTGTGGTCGCTGCGACTGCGAACAGTACGAGCCAGGCCGAGTGAAAGCCGGGATGCTTAACCAAATGCACGATGGCGATAATCACGGTGATGGCAAACACCGGCACGATGAAAAAGTGGAACGGCGGATCAAAGCGGGCGTGGTTGGCTAAATTCTGAGGCACTTTCTCGGCCATGAATTCTCCTTAGGAAACGATGTAAGTGCGAGCGTCCTCGCCAAAGTTCGCAAAGAAAAGCCGCAAAGGACGCAAAGGTGAGTCTGCGTAGATGCTGCTGTAGCCCGAGGCCTGAAGTCTGACGCCCGCCCTCTACTGCTTCTTCTTTTTCCCGAATAGCCCGCCCAGTGCGTCCATTGGAGAAGCCTGGTTTCCGGAATTGTTCTTTCCGCCGGTCAGATTTCCCAGAGCGTTACCCAACCCACCTTTGAGCTGACTGCCCACCATGCCTTTGACGTCGGGCACGAATTTCGGATCGGAAGTGGTGCCCTGAATAAAGAAGGGAATGCTGCCGCCTTTTCCGCCAATGCCAGCCATTTGCGTGAGGCCTGTAACCACGCCGCCGCTAAGGCTTGCATTCATTTTGTAATCAAGCGCTCCCGCAGGGCTGATGGTTCCGTCTCCGGTGACGGTGCCGAGGGCCGGAATCGTCAGGTTGACGTTCTGCGTTCGAACGCCCTCGGGCGCGACGCGCGCATCCGTGCTCAGATTCTGGATGGAAGTATCAGATCCACCTTGCTGTCCGGTCAACGCCGAGATGGAGGACATCTTGGACGCCATGTTGAAGCCGGCGAGTTTGGTTTGCGACAGGCGAATCGGGCCGGCGATCACCAGTTTGTCCACCGGCCCTGCAATTCCCACGTTCACCGAGAGAGTTCCACCCTGCAATTTTGATCCGGAAGGCAAAACGATGCCGAGCGCTGGCAGCATCGCCTGAAGATCGTCTACCGGCATGCCGTCGGCGTTCAGTTTCATGTTCAGGATAGTGGACTCTCCCTGGCTCTGATAAGTCCCGGTGAGCTTGGCGAGGGCCTTGCCCAGCGAAACGTCGCCCTGGGTCAAGGTTCCACCCTGTTTTTGCAGATCGAAGTCGGTGGCGTACTTCACGGTCACGGGCTGCGTGGCCGGCGTTCCTTTTACCGCGAGCTTGAGTTTGTCGGCCTTCAAAGTGCCGCTGGTGCGCAGAACATGTCCGTCAGAATTGAGCGTGCCGTCGAAGTCAGCTACGCCGGCAATTCCAGTCGATGGCTCGACGAATCCCGAAGCCGTCAGATCGAGACCCTTCAGATCGATTTTCGCGTCAATCGGACTTGCGGAAACGTCAGTCGAGTTGATCGGTCCTGCCTTGCCGTCGAGCTTTACCGTCCCTCCAGCCGGAAGATTCGCGCTGATGGTGTAGGGAAACTGTGACTTGGGTGCGAAGTCGCGAACACTGATATCCACGTTGTCATACACGTGAGGTTTGATGGACGAGTTTGCCCGGTTCACCGAAAGGCGGCCGTCTTTCACATCGAGCTTGCTGACCGAGAGGTCGGGGGTGGAAGAAGGTTCACTGGGGGCGGCAGGTTTCGCGGCGGTCTTGCTTCCCAGGCTGGAGAAATTCCATTTTCCGGAAGCATCGCGGAGCAACGCGATCTCAGGCTTGTCCAGCGTGATGTCGGTGACGTGCAGCTTCTTGGAGAAGATCAGCGGCATCACTTCGACGCCAACCTTAAGCGATTTGGCTCGAATGAACGGGTCTTTGCTAAAGGCAGGGTCGTCAGCAATTGAAAGATCCTCAGCCGAAACGCTTCCCGACAGGATGGAAAGACTCAGATTGCCGACTTTAACTTCACGGCCCAGCGCCTCGGTCAAGGCAGATTCGAGCTTGGGGCGGAAGCTGTTGACGTTAATCAGGAAGGGAATTGCGATGATGATCAACAGAAGAACGGCGACGACGATACCGGCAATTTTCAGAGCTTTCATATCGGAACTCCTTAGGACAATCCTAAATTTATCGAGAGAGCGGAGACACGGTGGAGTAGTCCGCGAGTGGCACCCAGTCTACCAAAAACGAACTTACTGTGGTTCCTGGGTGAGCTCGGGATTGGGCGCCGGGCCACCATAGAGCTCCTTCTGCCGCTTGTCCCGCTGCTCGTTCATTATTCGCGTGGTGGCGTCCATTTCGGCGCGGGCTTCCTGAGTCCGGCCCAGATGTTGCAGCAATTGTCCGCGGAGATAATGAACGCTGGTGTTTCCGGGATCGAGTTTTGCTGCTGCGTCGATTTCAGTCAGGGCTTGCGCGTATTTTCCCTGGCGCTGATAGACCTGGGCCAGTTGATACCGCGAACTGGCCAGCGAGGGATCGAGACGCAATGCCTTCCGCAAATTGCGCTCGGCTTCCGTGTTGTTTCCTTGCAGCACATCGATGAGTCCAATCTGGTCGTAGTTATAAGCCACGTCAGGCTCGAGGGCTGCGTCCTTCAGAAATTCCTCTTTGGCGCGTGCCAGTTCTTGTTTTTTGTAGTATGCGATGCCCAGATTGAAATGAACGAAAGGCAGTTTCGGATTGGCCTTGGCGGCGAGTTCGAGTTCCTTGATGGCGTCGTCATACTCCTGGCGGTTGATGTGGGCCTTGCCCATCAGCAGGTGAAGCTCGGCAGAGTTCTGGCCCGTTTCCGCGAGGACGCTAAAGGCCCGCTGCTCCAGATCGGGGCGTACCGATTTGCCGGCGGCGATTCCCAGCACGTAAAGATAATTCAGCTGGTTCGAAGCCTGCGGCCAGAGCGGTTCCAGCATACCGGTCGCGTCGGCATAGCGTTCGGTGAAGAAGTAGCAGAGACCGAGCAGGTAGCGTGCCTGGTAGGAGTTCGGAGCGTCGCGCACTACGGATTCAAAGGGAGCGATGGCAGCGCGAAAGTTATTTTGCCGGTAGTACGCCAAACCGATGTTGAGACGAATGCCGGCGAGTTGCGGCGCCAGATGTTCGGCCTTGTGCAACATCTCAAGCGCTTGCAGCCACTGCTTGCGCCGCATCGCGATCACGCCCAGATTCGCGTAGGCGCCGGCGGCTTGAGGGTCTTGCGCCAGAACGCCGCGAAAAGAACGCTCAGCTAGATCGAGGTTATTATTCTTCAGCGCGGTTTCGCCTTGATGGAAGAGCTGTTGCGGTGTCACCGCCGAGGTTGGTGCGGGCGCAGTCTGTGTTTTTGCGATCGAGTCGAACGCAGAGAGTGCGAACAGACCGAACAACCCGAGGGCGAGAAGCCTTGACAGTGATTTCACTCTGCTGTAGTGTCCGCCAGCGACGGCCTGAAATTCAAGCCGGATGAGCGAGCAGTACTGCGCAGTTTGAAAATTCCCAAGTATTGTCATTCCGAAGCGCGGGCTTTCGCGCGAGGAATCTGCTGTTTCGCTGCCGATAGCAAGCAGATTCCTCGCCGACAAAGCCGGCTTCGGAATGACAAGGGATGGGCGTGTTCTTCATATGGTTAAGACTTCAGTGATTACTATTCGGGATGTTGCCAAAGAGAGCGGCTTTTCCTCGACTACAGTTTCCATTGTCTTGAACGATGCGCCCCTCGCGCGCTATATCCCGCCCGCCACCAAGAAGCGCATTGAAAAAGCGGCCAAAAAACTTGGCTACCGCCCCAACCTGTTTGCGCGTTCGCTGCGCAGCAAGCGCAGCCATACTGTCGGCGTCATGGTTTTCGACATGACTGATCCGTACTGCACATTGATCCTGCGCGGTATTGAAAATTCGCTTTACCAGTCGTCGTTCTTGCCCATCCTGACGGATGTGCATAACGAACGCAGCCGCTTCGAGCGTTATCTCGAGATGCTTCTGGACCGCCGCGTGGAGGCCCTGATCGTCCTGGCCAACTGGTTGTTCGTTGATATCGACGTCCTGGCGGACCTGGAAAAGAGCAGCATTCCGACGGTCATGATTGGACGCGAGCTGCAGACCGACACCGTGAGTTCGGTGATCGTGGATAACGAAGTGGGTGCGCACCTGGCGCTGGAACATCTCCACCAGTTGGGACACCGCAAGATCGCATTCATCCGTGGGCCGAAGACGTTAGCCGATAGCGCTCCGAGGTGGCAGGGAATCCGCACATTTGCCAAGAGCGTAGGACTGGAACTTGACCAGCGATTGATTGTGGACCTCCCAGAATCGGGAGATCCGATTTCAAGTTTTGAAGCCGGCTACAAATTAACGGAGGAATTGATCAAACGGAAGCGCCCTTTCACTGCATTAATGGCCTTTGATGACATGACCGCGTTTGGTGCCATACGTGCGTTAGCGAAAGCAGGCCTGCGTGTGCCCGAGCATTGTTCGGTAATCGGCTTTGACGATGTGGCAGCCTGCAGTCTCTATACTCCGCCGCTCACAACAATCCGCCAACCTATGGAAGCAATGGGGGCGATGGCGGCGAACCTGGTGATCGAGGGTATTAATGCGGTACTCGAAAAACGGGAAATATCGGCAGTCCACCGCAAGATGGTCCCCGAACTGGCGGTACGAGAGTCCACGCGCAGCGTTCTTTAGGTCAAAACACGGTCAAAACCCTGAATTTGCCCGGCTATTTAAAAAGCCGATCGGCAGAATTTCCTGCTTTTTTTCTTGACACTTACTGTTGAACTACCGCAATATTCAGGCCATTGATTCGTTTTAATAAACGCTTTCATTCGAACGGGCGAACGGACTGCCTGTTCCGCTTTCGAGTGAAAAACGAAAAATTTGCTTCCGGCGTCGTCTTCACGATGAGGCGAACAGGTTACCGGACAGATACGGGCGCGAGATGAATCTGCCCGCAACGGACAAACAGTACTAGGATTTCAAGTAGATCTGGGTCCATCAATCTTCGTGGGTTGAGAAAAATTCTTGGGGGTATCAATGAAGTCCCTTCTACTTTGGCTCGGCGTTTTTCTATGTGTATCTCTGGCCGCTTTCGGTCAGGATTCAGCTTCCATTACAGGAACGGTGACGGACCAGAGTGGCGCCGCAGTTCCTGACGCGCAAGTCACAGTCAGCAGCCCCGACCGCGGAATTAACCGTCCCACGACGACCAACAGCAGCGGTGACTACCTTGTTGCCGGATTGCCCTCCGGACCGGTCAACGTCAGCGTCGTCGCCTCAGGATTCAAGAGGCACGAGGTCAAAGGCGTAATTCTGGCGGTCGGCCAGAAGGCGCGCGCGGACATGGCGCTGGAAGTCGGCGGCACCAAAGAAGAGGTCACAGTTGAGGGCAGCAATGTTGCCCAGGTGGAGACGCAGTCCTCGGAACTTGCCGGCACGGTCAATGGAAAGCAGATCACGCAGCTGCAGTTGAACGGACGGAACTTTACCCAACTGGTCAATCTGGTCCCGGGCGTAAGCAACCAGACGGGCCAGGATGAAGGCACTGTCGGCATCAATGGCAACGTGGCTTTCAGTATTAATGGCGGGCGCACCGAGTACAACAACTGGGAACTGGACGGCGGCGACAACATGGACAATGGGAGCAATGGGACGCTGAACGTTTATCCCAGCCTCGAGGCCATTGCCGAGTTCAAGGTGCTGACTTCCAACTACGGCGCCCAGTACGGTCGAAACGGATCGGGCACGGTGGAGGTCGAGACCAAATCCGGTACGAATGGCTTTCACGGGAATGCATACGAATTCCTGCGCAATGATGCGTTCAACGCCACGAAGTATTTTCTGGATTCGATATCACCTTACAAAAAGAATGATTTTGGTTACACGTTTGGCGGACCCATTATCAAGAACAAAACTTTCTTTTTCTGGTCGCAGGAATGGCGCAGGGACCGCGTACCTGCCGAATATAACGTTGCAGTTCCTTCCGTCGAGGAAAGGGCTGGTGATTTCACTGACCAGTGCAGCAGCCCTGATGGGTTCTGTCCCAGCGTAGGTCCGGACCTTATCGGCGCAGGGTACAACCCGAGTGATCCGACTGTGCAAGGATTGCTCAGCATGATTCCGTTGCCTACCACTGGTAGCGGCCTCGATTCGCGCTACCGGACTTCAGTTTCCCTGCCGACCAACTGGCGCGAGGAACTGATTCGCGTCGATCACAACTTTACCGACAAGATTCGTGGCACGGTGCGCTACATCCACGATTCATGGGACACCGTTACCGATGTCCCTCTTTGGACCAATGCCGGGAGTTTCCCCACCATTCAGACTGCGTTCAAAGGGCCGGGCGTGAGTCTGGTTGGCCGGTTGAATGCGACTTTCTCCCCCACACTGCTCAATGAATTCGTGGCCAGCTATACCACCGATCACATCGTGCTGAACAACGTGGGAAACTGGCAACGGCCGACGGGCTTTGTCGTGCCCGATATCTTCCCTGGAAATGGCGACGGCATTTTGCCTGGAATCAATCTGGTCGGCGATGCCTACGACGGCGGCTTTGGAGAGGATGCGGGCTACATTCCAAACGGTGCTTACAACTCCAATCCGACTTATACCTACCGGGACAATGTCAGCAAGATTGTTGGCCGGCATAATCTTCAGTTTGGAGCCTATGCGGTATTTGGCCAGAAGAATGAACTCGGCGGTGAACTGGGGGCAGGTTCCATCCCTGGATACCTCACCTTCGACCAGACCACCAGTATTTCTACGGGGAATCCGTTTGCTGATCTACTGCTAGGCAGAATTTCGAGCTTCGGCCAGCAGGACAGGCGGGTCAAGTATTACAACCGTTACAAGATTGTGGAACCCTACTTTCAGGACGATTGGCACGTCAATAGCCGTTTGACCCTGAATCTTGGCGTGCGATTGAGCCTGTACGGAACTTACCGCGAGAAGCAAAAACAGGCGTTTAACTTCGACCCGGCGCACTATCAAGCCGGAGTCACTACGGTCAATCCGGACGGCACGGTCAACAATTTGTTCATCAATGGACTTCCCAACGGAGTAGTCCAGTGTGGCGTGACCAAAGGTGTTCCGGTGAGTTGCATGGAGGGAAAGCTGTTCAATCCCGCGCCCCGCATTGGGTTTGCGTATGACGTTCGCGGCAACGGAAAAACGGCGATTCGTGGAGGCTATGGCATCTTCTACGAACATGCCAATGGCAATGAAGGAAATACAGAGTCGCTTGAAAACTCTCCTCCGCTTGCGAATGCGGCTGTAGTGAACAACATCAATGGGTATGCGGGTAGCGGTAGCGCTTCGGGGCAGTTCCCGCTGAGCGTGGTGGCTATTCCAACAAAAGCGGTTTGGCCCTACATACAACAATGGCACCTGGACGTACAGCACGAAGTACTGCCCAACACCGTGGCTACAATATCCTACGTGGCCAGCAAGGGCACGAAGCTGAGCCGTCAGACCAGCCTCAACCAGATCCCGCTGGTTCCCCTCTCGCAAAATCCTTACAAGGCGAGAGAAGCGATCGGGCCCGACGACTGCACCAACTTCACCACACCAAGTGGAGTTCCTATTACCGGACAGGCCGCGGTAAATCTGTCGGTACAGTGCGGGGACGACCCGAGTCCCTTTCGTCCCTTTCTCGGCTACGGTGACATCACACATCTCGACTATGCGGCGTCTTCCTCGTACAATGCCTTGCAAACGTCAATCAGGCGTTCGGTGGGCAGCCTTAATCTAAGCGTTGCATACACCTATAGCCATTCGATCGACGACTCTTCCGACCGTGGCGATTCAAGCTTTGTCGATTCCACCAATCCCAGCGCCAACCGTGCAAGTTCCAACTTTGATCAACGCCACATCCTGAACCTCAGCTATGTCTGGGATCTACCGTTCTTCAAGTCGCCCGGCCTGGCGAACGCAGTTCTCGGCGGTTGGCAGTTCTCAGGCTTGACCAGTTATCAAACCGGCACTCCATATAGTGTGGTGGTGTCGAATGACAATGCAGGAGTCGCCAACGGGGTAGGTTCGGGTGCCCGACCTGACCTAGTAGGCCATCCCCGGTCTCCCGTTCCTAGCGGGCTGCTACCAGATCTTGGCCCGGCCTTCGGCAACCCCGCGGCCTTCGCGTTACCGCGCGGATTGACGTTCGGAGATTCCGGACGAAACATCCTCAATAATCCCCATCGCGTCAACTTCGACTGGGCGTTGTTTAAACATTTCAAAATCGGCGAGCAAATGGGCCTTGAGTTTCGTGCGGAAGCCTTCAACGTTTTCAATCATACTGAATGGGGAAACATTGCAGGCGACAGCGGCTCCGCGGGAGGCGACAACAATAATACGATCAACACCGAAAGCTTCCTGCGCGCCAGTTCGGCGCATAACGCGCGCATCATGCAACTGGGGCTGAAATTCAGCTTCTAGAAGAGTAATGATGCAGGACGGGCGTTCACGCCCGTCCTCACATCTTAAGTTCTGTCATCCGGTTTCTCATGATGACACGCTGATTATCCAACCTGAACGTGCTGGCGAGATTGCGCAACGACCTTCAGAGCCTGCTCCAGATCGGCAATCAGATCGTCGGCGTTCTCAATCCCTATTGAGAGCCTGATCAGTTGATCAGTCACGCCCATCTTCTGGCGATGCTCCGGGGAAATCATGCCGTGCGATGTGAGGACCGGGATGGTGACCAGCGAATCCACGCCGCCGAGGCTGGGGGCGAGGCTGAACAAGCGTAGAGCTTCAGAGAGGCGCTTGGTGTCTTCGCCTGTGCCGTCAACTTCGAAGCTCAACACGCCACCCCCGCCATGCAACTGCTCCATGGCCAGAGCGCGTTGCGGATGGCCTTCCACAAACGGATAGTGCACGCGCTTCACCTTCGAGTGATGCGCCAGGAATTGGGCGACGCGAAAAGCATTGTCATTCTGCCGCTGTACCCGGACCGCCAGCGTCTTGATACCGCGCAGCAAGAGCCAGGCAGCGTGGGGATCCATGACGCCACCCAATGTGGTGCGCGTCGAGTGGATGGTATCGATCAGGTCCTGACGGCCGGAGACAATTCCGCAGATCAGATCTGAATGTCCGGCAAAATATTTCGTGCCGGAGTGCATGATCAGATCAACACCAAAGTCTGCCGGGCGCTGATTGATCGGCGTGGCAAACGTGCTGTCAACAAAAGTGATGAGACTGTGCTGCCGCGCCAGAGTGACCACCTTATTCAGATCAACCACTCGCAGCAGCGGATTGGTCGGCGACTCCAGATAAAGCAGCCGTGTGTTGGGCCGGATGGCGCGGGCGTGTTGATCGTATTCATTGGTGTCCACGAATGTGGTTTCGATTCCGAGCTTGGGCAGCCACTGGCTGAAGAACTTCGTAGCGCCGCCGTAGATGTCGCGCTGGGCTACCACGTGATCTCCGCTCTTCAATAAAGAGAGCATTGCCGTCGTGATGGCTCCCATGCCGGAAGCGAACAGCAGCGCGGCATCGGTGCCTTCGAGTTCGGCGATCGCCTTCTCCGCAACGGTGTGAGTGGGATTCCCGTAGCGGGTATAGAACATGTCGGTGGGGATGGCGCGGAGTTGCTGCTCGCTGTCCGCGACTTCGAAGGTGGCAGTCTGATAGATCGGCGTCGCCACCGGCCCGTTTTTCTTTTCAAGGTCGGTGCCACCGCGCACTGCTTCAGTTTCGGGATGGTGCTTGTGTTTTTTCATAGCTCCTTCTTCACCTTTCCTACTTCGCGCCGACCAACGCCGGGTCAAATGCCGGCACGGGAGAGAACCAGGCGGCGGAACGCGCATGGCGTCCGCTGGTGAGCTTGTCAAACTCGGCTTGCAGAGCGCGAGTGACCGGTCCCGTCTTTCCGCTGCCGATGGTGCGGAAGTCGATTTCCCGCAGTCCAACCACTTCGGCGGCTGTGCCACAGACGAATACCTCGTCCGCAATATAGAGCTGGTCGCGCGAAATTTGTTCTTCGACGACGGTGTGACCCAGGTCTTGCGCGAGCGTGATTAAAGCGTCGCGCGTGATGCCCTCGAGGATCGCGCCCCTTCCCGGCGTGTAAATCACATTGTTGCGGACCACGAAAATATTCTCACCCGTACACTCGGCGACGTAGCCCTGAGGATCAAGCATGATGGCTTCATCGAATCCGGCGCGCTGCGATTCGGTCTTAGCCAGAATTGAGCTGACATAATTTCCCGCCACCTTGGCCTTGGTCATCATGATGTTGGGGTGCAGACGCGTGAAAGAGGCGATGTTGGCGCGGATGCCACGCTCCTTGGCTTCCTCACCGAGAAACGCAGTCCACTCCCAGACCGCGATAATCAGGCGCGGCTTGCCGCTGTCCACGACCAGATCCATGGCACCGTCGAGATAAATCACCGGACGGATGTAGCAGGCCGAGAAGTTATTGGCAGCGATCGTCTTATGGATGGCGTCAATCAGCGTGTTGCGAGTCCAGGGAAGATTGCGAAAGCCGAGAATGAGAGCGGAGTCCAGCAGGCGGTCGACGTGCTCTTCGAGCCGGAAGACGGCCGGTCCCCGGTCGGTGGCGTAGCTGCGTATACCTTCAAAGACAGTGTAGCCATAGTGCAGGCCGGCATTCACAATTGGAACTCCACTGGTGGCGGCATCCTTCAACTCGTCATCCAGCCAGACATACTTTGCGGCGTTTGCCATCGAGGCCTCGGGTGAAACAAACGTTGGGTTCAGCTCAAGGGTAACGGTCACGGGCGAACTGGGCAAGGGGCGACTGCAACAGAAAATCGTTACCGCAAAGTTCGCAAAGGAAACTGGAATATGCGACGGTGTGATTTGATCCATCTATAATTCGATTCCTATGGATATGGGTCTGAAGGGTAAAGTTGCAATTGTTGCCGCGTCGAGCCTCGGGATTGGCCGGGCGACGGCCGAAGCGTTCGCTGCTGAGGGATGCAAAGTTGCGATGTGTGCTCGTAACGAACAGGCGCTCAGGGCGGCGGCGGAGAATATTAAAAGACAGTACAGCGCCGAGGTGTTTCATCAGGCGCTGGATGTGACGGACGCTTCGGCTGTCCATGAGTTCGTCGGCGAAGTGGTGTCTAAGTTTGGCGCAGCCGACATATGCGTGACCAATGCGGGTGGGCCTCCGGCCAAGGGATTTCTGGCGGTCACTGTTGAAGATTGGCGCAAAGCCTTGGACGCAAACTTCATGAGCACGGTCTACTTCGCGCGCGAAGTAATTCCGCACATGCAACGCAAACATTGGGGGCGAATTATTACCATCACCTCCATCACTACCAAGCAGCCGGTGGCGGACCTGGTGCTGTCGAACGCAGTCCGCGCCGGGGTTGTGGGATTGGTGAAGAGTCTGGCGAATGAATTTGGCAAGGATGGAATTCTGGTGAATAACGTCGGACCAGGTTTCACCGCAACCGACCGGCTCAAGGAATTGGCGAAAAGCCGTTCGGCTGCCTCCGGCACCGCCGAAAACGAGATTTTTGATGGCTGGGCCGCCGACGCACCGTTGCGGCGACTGGGCGAGCCGAGGGAAGTGGCCGACACCATTGTCTGGCTCGCTTCGGAACGCGCATCGTACGTTACCGGACAAACTGTGCTGGTAGATGGTGGTGTTTACAAAGGACTGTAAACAGACAGTTTGTAACAAACGTTTCACTCACGGATACTCGATGCTTGCTGGTTGCCAAGCTCTGATAATTTCTAGTAATCTGTGCGGACTCATTCTCTGAGCAGGTTGGAGTTGTTGAGGGGGAACCAGTTGCATCTCGTCATCATGGCAGGACACGCCCGATCCGCAGTAGACTTCGGCGACGCCGTTTGTAAACGCTGGCTCTCGACCAGCCACGGCGGTTGTGCTGCTTGTCCTTTCACGTTCTGATCGCTTATCTCCGTGGCACTTTAACAACCAGATCAAACGTAGACCTTAGGGAGGCGTGTATGCCGAGATCAATTAGCAAATTCATTTGGATCAGTTTGGTGGGACTCGCCTTGGCAGCGCGGGCCCTGGCCCAGGGCGGCGCTACGGGCGCCATCAGCGGAACTGTGCTCGATCCCAGCAGAGCCGTGGTATCTGGCGCCGAAGTCCGCATCGTCAATCAGGATACCGGGTCCCTCACTCGAACGATTAGCACCGACGCGAATGGCCTGTTCACTGCGACACTGCTGCCGGTGGGGACCTATACGGTAAATGTGGTCAGCCCGGGGTTTCAGGAGGCCAAATTTATTAATGTGGCGGTGCGAGTGACGGAGACCACACGCATGGAAGCCAAGTTACGGACGCAGGCGGTGCAGGAAAAGGTTGAAGTGCAGGGCCTGGTGCAGGCCGTAGACACATCGACTGCGACCATGGGTCAGGCGATCGATTCGCGAACCATCCGCGACCTGCCGCTGGCTACCCAGAACTTCCAGCAGTTGCTGACGTTGTCGGCGGGAACGAATTCGGACTTGAACGCTTCCGCTTCGCTCGGACGGGGCGACGTTCGCATTCAGGTGAATGGCCAGCGCGAGGACAACAATAACTATCTGATCGAAGGCATCAGCGCCACCGATTACAACGTGGCCGAATTGACCAACACGCCTTTGCCGAGCCCTGATGTGGTGCAGGAATTCAAGGTTCAAACCAGCCTGTACGACGCCACACAGGGACGCAATGGCGGCGGCAACATCAACGCCATTCTTAAGACCGGCACAAAGACTTTTCACGGCAGTCTGTTCGAATTCTTCCGCAATACCGATTTGAATGCCAACGAATGGTTTCTGAATCGAAGCCAGATCAACCTTGGATTGCCGCAGCAGCGTCCTGACATCAAGCAGAATATTTTCGGTGGCAGCCTGGGAGGCCCCGTCGGCAAGGACGGGAAGGGTGGCTACTTCTTTGTCAACTATCAGGGCACGCGGCAGCGCAGCGGGCTTTCTCCGGGAGCGATTGTCAGCACCATGTTGCCCGTATTGCCAACAGTGAATCGGGGAAGCGCAGGTTACGCGCAGTCGCTGGTTGATACGTTCTTTCCCGGCAATGCCAATGTAACCGCTGCGTCGATTGATCCGGTGGCCCTGAAGCTTTTGAACTTCCGCAGCGGCCAGTTCAACGATCCGGGTGGATTTCTGTTTCCCAATGCCGATCCTGCGGCTGCCGGGCAGTTCGTGCTCAGCAAGGCCGGCAAATATACGGACGACCAGTTCACGGCGAACTACGACCGCGACTTTCACGGCGGATCGGACCACGTTTCGGGACGTTTCTTCTTTTCCAATTTTGAGTCCAAGTTGCCATTTGGCGCGGGCGGTCTGACCGCAACTCTGGGCGGAACCCTCAATGTTGGCGACATGAACTTTCCTCTGGACCTGCCAGTGCACGACCGTTTCCTGAGTGTCGCCGAAACTCACATCTTCAGTCCGCGGCTGGTCAACGAGGCCCGAGTTGGTTACGTGCGCATCGACAACAAGGCGATTAACGAACCGATTGTGACCGTTGACGATTTGGGGATCAACCGGCCGAACAGCAATCTGTACAAGACGATTTACAAATTCACTTTTTCAACCTTCAACCTGGGCCCGACGCCTGGGGCCGACCAGAGCCAGTTGCAGAACAATCTCACATTCCTTGACACGGCTAGTTACACAGCCGGCAAGCACTTGCTTCGCTTCGGCGGACAGTATGATCGGGTGGCGCTGGACAAGAATTTTCCACAGACATTTAACGGGGAACTGTTCTTCTTTCCGTCCAGCCCGAATCCACTGGCGACGACCAGTCCTTGCGTGGATGGTTGCAGCGACTTTCAGAACTTCCTCCTCGGACAGCCCGGATTCTCGTTCGGCGGCAGCGGCGTTTCCAACCATGAATACCGCATCAACGATTACGGGGTGTTCTTCCAGGACGACTACAAGGCCACTCCGAACCTGACCATCAACGCCGGCCTGCGTTGGGAGTTGTTTGGCGCAGCCAAAGACAATCTTTGCCACATCGGAAACACGGTGTCGGCGCTGGTGGCGCAGCAGCAGAGTGCATTTATTTATCCCAAGTGCGCCAACGACCTTGGTGTAACCGGCTTGACGGGGACTGCCAGCGACACCACCATGAACAACAACTACGCCTCGAACTGGGGCCCGCGCTTCGGCTTTGCCTGGGACCCGTTTGGAAATCACACGACTTCCATCCGAGGCGGCTACGGCATCTTCTATGTGCGTGAGGATGTGGGCACGGTTGATCAACTTTCGTTCAGCGCTCCGATTCTGCCGATTACCACTCCGATCGGAACTCCCGGTGACATGGCGGATATTTTTGCCTCCGGCGTGGGGAGGTTGCCGGTAGGTGGCCAGATCGATCCGGCTTATGTGCCGGTATATTCGCATTTCCTCGGTTTCGTCGATGGTAACGGAAATCCGACAACGGATACGACGGCGCAGGCAGTATTCGACAACGGTTTCCCCAATCCCTTCGGCGATGTACAGCACCCCAATGGAATTTATGGTGGCAATCTCATCAATCTCTTCGGACTCGAAGTGCCGAGGCATTTCGTTTCGCCCAGCACCCAGCAGTGGAACCTGAGTGTGCAGCGGGAACTGCCGGGCAACTGGATTCTGGAAATTGGCTACGTGGGTACGAAGGGAACGCATCTTCGCGAGACTCGCGATGCCATTCAACCTTACGATGCCCGGACTCATCCGGTGACGGTCGCGGCGCTGGATGGAACGCAGTACACGATCACGCAGAATACCTACTCCAACGCGAACGCACGCTCACGAGCCTTCGGACTGGCTACCGGCAACTACCAGTTGTTCGCCAGCGACGCATGGTCGCACTACGATTCCTTGCAGGTCACG
>Ga0163162_10001430_pt1 | contig 22231 bp, 24 predicted proteins | sample S55metaG_FD_115310 | JGI IMG/M metagenome (GOLD analysis project Ga0163162, IMG submission 115310) | Switchgrass rhizosphere microbial communities from Kellogg Biological Station, Michigan, USA - S5-5 metaG | ecosystem: Host-associated > Plants > Roots > Rhizosphere > Soil | place: USA...
GAACGCTGCTTTGTCGCAGCCAACCGGATCGGCAAGACATCGGCCGGCGTGTATGAGACAACGCTGCATCTCACCGGTAAGTACCCGGCGTGGTGGACCGGCCGCAGGTTCAACAGTCACATCAAGGCATGGGCTGCATCGGACACATCGAAGACCGTGCGTTCCGTTCTACAGGAGAAGTTCCTGGGCCCTCCTAATGCTCGAGGCACCGGGTTGATTCCTGCCGATGACATCGTCTACAGCACAACGAAAGCCGGCATTGCCGAGGCCACCGACACCATCTACGTGAAGCACATTAGTGGCGGGGTATCCTCGGTACAACTCAAGTCCTATCAGGAAGGCCGCGAGAGCTTCCAAGCGGATACAATCGATTTCGTGTTATTGGATGAAGAACCCACGCTTGCGATATACGCAGAAGCCCTCGTGAGAACGATGAGCACCGATGGACAGATCGCGCTGGTGTTCACGCCGCTGCAAGGCCTGAGCGAAGTGGTGCTGAGCTTCATGCCCGAAGGGGCACAACCGAAGGCAACGGAGTGAGAACGCTGTTGGCGTATGCGACAGCGATATGGCGCTGGTGGCCGGAGATCCTGTTGTGGCCACTCCGCGCACGAGGTCCGGTAGATCTCAGCGACTGTCATGGGACTGGTGTTTCAAAAACGGTGCTTCCGGCGCGTCCTTCGCCCGATGCAAATAAAGGTAAGTTTCCAGCCTGAATCTCCGTTGCAAATACGATCATTATTGGTATGGCTGGCGGCGGAATTTAGTCCGCGCGTTCCTACCGAAAGGGGGGCCTATCGCCTGATGAAAGTACAGGACGCCAGCCTAAACCAGAATCGATCCTTTTATGCGCTTCACTGTTAACATTCGTCCTAACTGCCATCCCGCAATAAACGCGAGGATGGAGCAACGGCAAGAACGGAGGTACCTCCTAATACTGTGGCGGTATCGCCTACGGAAGAAGAAACATCGGCGCGTCTGAAAGATAGATAAGGTACGTTCTTTTGCATTCATCTCAGCGACTGCTATGCTACCGGCGCGAAGCGAAAGAAGCCGACATAGAAGAGAGAACCGGGAAGACCAAGCGAGCCGCAAGCACCGAGAGCACCGATGTAGCCGAGTGAGCCGCACTCACTGAGAGAACCGAACGTAGAGAGCGAGCCATGGCCTTGGAGAGCACCGGATAAGGAGAGCGAGCCACACTCCTAGAGAGCACCGAAGTACAGGAGCGAGCCGGGCTACACGAGAGCACCGAGGCTGCAAAGCGAGCCAAGTCAGGAGAGCGCACCGGAATACTTGAGCGATGCGCTGAAGCGAAGAGCCGACCTTAAGGAGAGAACCGGATTGTCCGAGCGAGCCGAGATGGTCGAGAGCACCGTGTAGCAGGAGCGAGCCGCCGTACGAGAGAGTACCGTATTCTTCGAGCGAAAAGAGTAGGCTTAATCGGTGAGCACAAGCACTGAAGCTGTCCAGAAATTATCGCGTGACCTTCGCGCAGCCGCGAAACTCATGGGGGTTCGCGAGGCCCGCTACTTCGTGGACTCGTACTATGACCTGCAAGACTATAGAATTGCCGCGGCCAACCAGCAGCGCAAACTGCTCGAAGGTGAGGAGCCCTCGGAATTCATCACTTGGCTCAATGGGCAGCTGGTAGTGCTCGAGAACCAGATCAAAGCCGTGTTGGATAAGTGGTCCGCGGCGCAGCCGATGGGCGAGTGGAGCCGTGCGGTTGTCGGGATCGGCCCGGTTATCTCATCAGGACTGATCGCCAACATCGACATCACGAAAGCCCCGACGGTAGGCCATATCTGGCGGTTTGCCGGTCTCGACCCTACTACAAAGTGGGAGAAGGGCCAGAAGCGCCCCTGGAACGCAAGCCTCAAACGGCTGTGCTGGCTGATGGGCGAGTCGTTCGTGAAAGTATCCGGGCACAAGGACGATATCTACGGCAAGCTGTACCTCGAGCGCAAAGCGTATGAGCAGAAGCGCAACGACAGCGGAGATCTGGCACTGCAAGCGGCGGAACGTCTGAAGCAGGCGAGAGCAAAAAAGCTGGATGACGGCCTGATTAAACTGTTCGAGAGTGGCAAGTTGCCGGCGATGGCTTTGCACGAACGGGCAAAGCGTTGGAGCGTTAAGCTATTTCTGGCGCACTATCATTCGGCTGCCTACCGTTTGCATTACGGGACTGAGCCACCGCTTCCGTATCCTATCGCTCACTTAGGTCACGCGCACGTAATCAAGGGCCCTCAGTAGCACTGCTGTGAAAGAGCCGAAGCCGAAGCAACTCCGGGTGACGGTATCCCGGGTTGTGGTTAAGCCCGATTACACAGATGTGCACCTAACTTACGGACGATCGCTCGGGCTGGGCACGGTGCGGTTGCACACGGAAGATTTCGCTGATTTTATGCAAGGATTGCGTCTAGGATTCGGCGATATAGTTATCACGCACGCCAAATCACTAACAGAGAAGGAGTAACCCAATGGCTGTAAAGAAGTCGGTAGTTGTTGTTCGTCCATTTAAAGACAGGGATGGCAAGGACCACAAGCCTGGCGAACGGATTGAAGTCGATCCGGATTACGGGCAGGAGATCATCCGCGACGGAAGCGTCAAGGAAGAGGGCGCACACCCGGATCAGGGCCTGCCGACCCCGCCCAAAGCGGAACCCAAATAAACCGGGAGTATCGAGGCGCAGATGCGGGTAACCAGAGGCACTTACTGCGTTCTCGTGGAGGGTTGCTGCTCCTCGTTCCCCCGCCAGCTAAGCCTTCCAAGATTGAGGTGCAGGTAATGGATTTAATTCAACTATTAATCGTGCTGATTATTGTCGGGGTTATTTTATACTTCGTCAACCATTCCCTGCCTCTCGATCCGCCGATCCGGATGATCATCAACGCAGTAGTGATCATCATCTTGTTGCTGTGGCTGCTCGGGTTATTCGGGTATGGCCGTGCTGTGATTGGAGTCCCTCACGTTGCGCGTTGACCGATCTATCTGGGACCTGATCAAGAGCCCCTCCTGGTTGTGGGTGATGCTGGCCGGCGCCGTGATGTGGATTTCCTGTTTATACCTTGCGTGGCTTGCGTGGCGCTAACAACGATGGCCGAACTGTTTGAACTGTATTGCGCTGAAGTGAAGGGAGTAGGCGAGCAGGAGCGAGCGCTGTTAAGAGATGTGTTTAAGCATGCGTTCTATGCCGGCGCGGCTGCAATGCTTGATGCGCTTGATCTGGATACCTGCCAGGATCCGGATCATCAGCGGCTCGAGGATGAAATCGAGGCATTTGTCTCGCGCACCTCGCTTTAGCGCATAACTTAAACTGGATTTGCGTTGGGTTTCAACAAGCCCGATAGCTCAAATCAGAGGAGGCGCGAAGCCGCTTTCCGCGGGATATGGGAGCTTACGTCGTAGAAAATAGCCAAAGAATCGAGAGCAAGAACAATAGCCCCGTCCGACAGCGGGGTTATTGTATTTATGGGTGGTCCACCTCCTTAACTAGCTACCCCGGCGATGAACACCAGACCGTTGTTTCGTGTGCTTGCCATTGCCGGAATGCTGGGTACGATGGGCCGCCCTTTCGCTTTAAGCGCCTTCAAGTTCCGGTACTCGAGGTTTACTGATAGATTGCTAGCCTCGAATGCATGATTCACTACCATGGTGGCCCGATCACGCCGCAGCCTGTAGGGCTGGCAGTCTGGACTCGCCGGCACGCAATGGTGTCTTATGCAGACACCCGACAGATGGAACTCGCCGCAGAGGTCACTCAATCGTTTGCGATAGATAACGGTGCGTACTCGGTTTGGAAGCAAGGCGGAAAGCTCGATGTACCGGGGTACCTTGAGTTCGTCCGACAGTGGGAGTTACATCCAGGTTTTGACTGGGCTCTGATTCCGGACGTGATCGAAGGCACCGAACTGGAGAACGATGCGCTGATCGAGACAGTGACCGCTGGTCATTGGCCGTTCCACTGGGTTCCGATCTGGCATTTGAACGAGTCGCTCGAGCGATTGCGATGTTTAGCAACGTCCTGGCCTCGAGTGGCCCTCGGGTCATCCGGAGAGTACGCGACCATCGGTACCCTGCGATGGTGGGGACGAATCAATGAAGCAATGAAGGTAGTGTGTGACGAAGAGGGTTATCCCAAATGCAAACTGCACGGGCTACGCATGATGGATCCTACGATCTTCGCGCATATCCCGTTTAGCAGCGTGGACTCGACAAACGTAGCGCGGAACTGTGGACTTGATACCAAGTGGCCTGGGCGTTATAAGCCGTTATCGGAAGAGGCGCGAGCTCTGGTACTGGTAGACCGAATCGAGCACCATGCTTCAGCGGTTCGATGGAATGGCAGTTCCGGGTTGCAGCGGAACTTTGAGTTAATTGGCTAATGATTGCGCTTGTGCTTGCCTTATTGCAGATTGCCGGCCCTCCCCCGAAGCAAAAGGCGGATCTGGTACGGCCTGACGCGCAGCCTCGCGCCGGCTCTCCCACCTCGAACTACGACCCGTTTAAGACCGGGGTGCAGAGCGTTCCGACGAACGTTGTCACACAGTTAGGGAGCACGGTAACGATTGCGGAGATGTTTTGCGAGATAGTATCGTGGCCACGCGACACCCGCAGCGTCACATGCGGATTATCCGGATCACAGCCGGCGTACTCCGGGGTGCTCATCGTGCATTTCACTGACAAGTCGGCATGGTCTCGGACGGTCAGTGTGGAGCAGCCCATCAACGCGGGGGTACGGAGCGTGTGGGGTGTCGCAGCCATGACCGTTTACGGAACGAAAGACATCTCATATGTCGAGTTCAGCAATGGCGGGACGTTAGCGATCTGGGAGCAGACGCCCGCGGCGAAGAACGTGCTTAAGGAGCCGGCCGCTTATCCGACACCGCAGACGACGTACCCTCCTCCGGTTCATGTGCGCGAGATGCTCTGTAACGCGAGCGAGTTTTTGATTGGCAAAGACCAGAACCCAGCGGCGATTCCTACGTACTCGATCACCTGCGTGCTTGCCGGGGATCAGCAGTATTACGGGGGATGGCTGGGCGTATGGTGGCATCAGTTCGAGTCTCGGGTGGCTGAGAAGAATACGCCGCTTCCGGTCCCGAAAGCGCGGAGCACGGTGGATACTGCGAACCACACCGAGTACGTGCTGGTCGCGCATGATGTGATCAATAGCATTCAGCAGTATTGGGGCGTTGCCGCGATCCTGGTGCAGTCTCCGGTGAAGCTGGCGGTGGACCGGATTCAGTTCTACCCGGAGAGGGAAGATGTCTCATGGTTTCCCGGACAACAGCCGCTTGCACCCGTGAGCAGGCGCTTGCGTTAGCCCGTTGCGACCGGGCATTGATAGAATCCGAGATTGCACAAGAAGACAACGCAAGCGGAGATTGATGCGGTTTGTGAGTTGTACCGTGAGGGCTTGAGTTATCAGAAGATCGCGAATCGTTTAAAGATTGGGGTGGCGTCGGTCGAGCATCGGCTGCGGCTGGGCAAGGTCGAGCGAAACCGGATGGAATACCGGCAGCGGCCGTCTGATCCCGCGGAACGGGTATAATGCAGGTGCAGAGTGTGGCATCTCTGTATTCTCTATCGTTGTTGTTGTCCATCGTTCAAAAGTGAAACAAACGGCCGGCTTACTACCAAGTCGGCCATTTGTTTTACTTCGCTTTAGCGCGGGATTTAACCAATGGCAGATTTCATGCATGAGTACAACTCAGCGGCTTGTTATCACAAGCGGCATGACGAGTGCGACGAGACATGTGAGTACTGCAGTGCCCCGTGTCTGTGCCCTTGCCATCAGCACACAGCGAACGAAACCGGGGAGTGGGATCATCAGTGAAAATGCGCCTCGGCGGGACTCGCTTCCATGACAAGCCGCTGTTTGTGCAGATGGGTAGTGCGGGCGGGATGTGGATTGATGTGGGCATCACCCGGGCCCGGTTTCTGCGAGACACCCCCAACGCCAAGGTGAACGAGATCGGCACGATAACGAAGGTGATGGGGCTGGGTCGGGTAGAAGTAACGCTCGAGGACGGTCGCGTACAACGCATTGATAAGCACCTGCTGCATCTGCTGAGATCCGATGAGTAAGTTTGTTATCCACGCGACGTGGGACGACGTGCCCCATCTGTCGCAGCAGGCTAAAGACGAGCTATGGGAATCGATCCCCGCTTATCAGCGTGAGGCCCGCAGCAAGGGCATTCCGAGTTTAGGTTCGGGCGCGATCTACCCGGTTGCGGAGTCGGATCTGGTGGTGCCTGAGATGCCGATTCCCGATCACTGGCCGCGTGCGTACGGTATGGATGTGGGCTGGAATAGGACCGCTGTAGTCTGGGTGGCGTTGAACCGGGACACCGATGTGCTGTATTGCTGGTCCGAGCATTACCGGGGTGAAGCCGAGCCCGTGGTGCATGTGCAAGCGATTCAGTCGCGGGGCAAATGGATCCGGGGCGCGATTGACCCCGCAGCGCGAGGTAGAGGGCAGATTGACGGGCGGGAACTGCTGCAGATGTACACCGATCTCGGGTTAGATCTGACGCCCGCAGACAATGCGGTCGAGTCGGGGATTTACCACGTGATGACGCGGATGAGTTCGGGGCGATTGAAGATCTTCCCGTCGCTGGCGAACACGTTGAGTGAACTGCGCCTGTATCGCCGGGACGAGCGTGGCAAGGTAGTGAAGGCTCGCGACCACCTGATGGATGCGCTTCGCTATGTGTGTGTCGAGCTCCACAACGTGATTCAAACCAAGTCGACCGCGGTAAAGGATGAAGACCGGGAGTACCTGACACCGGAGCGCAGTTATGCCTCGACCGGTTGGATGAGCTAGGCGCTAAAGCGAAGAAGGAGAACGCTATGGGAATGTGTACCGCGTGCAGTGAAGAATCGTTACATGCCAGGCCGAAGAAGAAACCGGCGGGGAAGGCAAAGGTTGCAAAGGTGATGGATGAGTTTGCGAGCGGCGAACTCAAGAGCAGTTCCGGGCAAACCGTGACCCGAAAGCCAATGGCTGTGGCGATCGCCCTCTCGGAAGCTAAGCGTCTCAAGAAAAAGTAGTCAGGATGTGGAGTGCTGCATTACCTGCTTGAAGCACACATCGCATAATACCGCCCAGTCCTGAGCTTCGCCCCCGAATAGCTCGTCGCTTTCCGCGATGGCGTCATCGTCGGATCTCTCCGATACAAACTCGCCGCCGCATTCAGCGCATTGATACTGGCGGTTCTCCCCTAATTTCCGTTCCACAGCACAATTCTAACGATGTCAGATTACGCGACCGCGCAAGCGCTGCTCCCGGGCTTACCCGGCGCTGAAGCGAAGAGGAAAACTGCGCCTTCTAAAAAGGACACAGAAGATTTCTTGGCGACGGCACGGGCCCGGTTCGATCTGGTCGCTGTGTATGAAGCGGAGTATCGAAAAATTGCGCTCGATGACGTCCGCTTCTATGACGGGGACCAGTGGGCCCAGGAAATCGCCACTCATCGCAAACTCGATCATCGTCCGTGCCTCACGATTAACCGGCTGCCGCAGTTCGTGCATCAAGTCAGCAACAACCTCAAACAACTCAAGGCCGCGCCCAAGGTAAGCCCGGTAGACGCGCAAGGGGACACGAAGACCGCAGAGGTAATGCAAGGCCTGCTGCGTCACATCGAGACCCAGAGCAACGCTGATGCGGCACGCAGTTATGCTGCGTTCTATGCCGCGGTATGCGGGCGCGGGTGGTATCGGATTGTCACCAAGTATGTCGAGGGGAACACCTTCGATCAGGAGATCTACGTACAGAGGATCAAGAATCCGCAGACGGTTTACATGGACCCGAGCTGCCAGCAACCGGATTACTCCGATGCGAAGTACGCGTTTATTGTCGAAGACCTGACCGAGGATGCGTACAAGGAACGCTACCCCGACGAGGACCTGTCGAGCGCCGAGGATTACCGCTCGCATGGAGATGGATCCCCGGTGTGGCGTTGGGAAGGTGGGGTCAGGATAGCCGAGTATTTCTGCCGGCACACGCGCCAGGAAACGATTGTGATGCTGCAGGACGGCACGGTATTACCGCTTAAGGAAGCGCCGGAAGGAGTGCCGGTAATTCGCAAGCGCACGGTCGACGTGCCCTATGTGGAATGGTCGGTGATCAACGGGGAGAAGGTACTCGAGCAGGCGGAGTGGCCGGGCAAGTACATCCCTCTGATTGGTGTGGTTGGGGAAGAGTACGACGTGGATGGCAAGGTCAGTATGGTGGGCATGGTGCGGCACGCGAAAGACGCCCAGCGAATGCTGAATTACTGGGAGTCGGCGAAGACCGAGATCATCGCGCTTGCCCCGAAGGCCCCGTTTATCGTGGCTGAAGGCCAAATAGAGAACCATGAAAAGGAGTGGGCGCAGGCAAACAGCAAGACGTTTGCGTACCTGCAGTACAAGCCGAAGAGCGTAGGTCAGGAGATGGTGCCGCCGCCCCAGCGGCAGGTGTACGAGCCACCGGTGCAGTCGATCACGGTGGCGCAGATGCAGACCGTGGATCATTTAAAAGCGACCACTGGCGTGTACGACGCGAGCCTCGGGAACCGGAGCAACGAAACCACCGGGGTAGCGATCAAGGCACGGCAGCTGCAGGGCGATGTCGCCAACTACCACTTCTCCGACAACCTCGCGATTGCGATCACTCACGAGACCCGGGTATTAATTGATTTAATCCCAAAGATATACGACCGGCCCGGACGGATTATCCGGATAATTGGTTCGGATAATACGGAGAAGCAGATTCCGGTGGGGATGCCGTTCGACGATCAGGGCATCCAGCGGTTGTACGACCTGGGGCTAGGCCGTTACGACGTGGTGGCGGATGTCGGGCCTTCGTACAAGACCAAGCGGGAGGAATCCCGGGAGGGCATGCTGGGATTTGCGCAGGTGGCACCGGAGTTGGTGCCGCAGTATGCCGACCTGTATGTCGAAGCGCAGGACTGGCCGATGGCGGATGCGATCGCCGAGCGGGTGCGGCCGCCGAATATTCCACCGAAGGGACAGGAGCAGTTACCGCCGGCGGCGATGCAGCAGATTAGTCAATTGCAGCAGCAGAACCAGCAATTGAACGAAGCGTTGCAGCAGGCAACGGAAGCACTTAACGTTCAGAAGATTCAGATGGACGCGAGTGAACGCATGCAGGCTCGGGACATCCAAAGTAAGATGGCGATGCTCGAGCAGAAGCTCGCGAGCGATCAGTCGAGAGACTCGCAAAAGAACCGTGTGACGGTAGCGACTACCGAGTCGAAGGTGGACAGCCAGGAATCGATCGCGCAACTGAACGCGGAGACGCGGCTGGTAGCGGAGAAGATGAAGCAGAACGGCCCGGTTCGACCGCCGCTGACGGCGTTTGAACGAGAAGATTAACGCCTATGCCAGCGTTTGATGTTGCGGGGGCCCGGAAGGCCGGTTATGACGACAAGGAGATTTTGTCGTATGTGGCTGGCGAGGAGAATCCGGACCTGCTTCCAGGCACCGATGCGGAGAAGATCCGGCTGTTGCTCGCCCGCAACGGGAAGCACATGCTCGATGTCGAGTATCTGTCACCGACGCAGCTGGAACCGATGCAGGAGGTGCAGTTTCAGGATTGGGCGAAGCGGAATAAGGTACGTCTCGAGCCGGGTTGGAATGAAGACTACGACATGCGGGGGCTGTGGAAGGCGAATCCGGGTGCGGTTGCTGATCCACGGGGGCACTGGCCGGACACGTATAAGCTGCCGAACCACCCAACGTTCTCGAACCAGTCGGTGTATGCAACGGACGATGCGCCCCGGTGGTACGGGAAGCGGCTGATCGACAGCCAGGGCAAGGTGATTGCGGACGAGTCGGACAGCCCATTAGATTTACCGGATGTACCTGCCCTGAAGTTGCCGCAGGGTCTGAGTGGGCCGCCTGCTTCGGTTCCAGGCAGTGTGCCTCAGACGGGCGAACGTCGCAACATGACGCCGTCTGAAGTGGAGTCGTTATGGCAGGAGCCGGGGTTGCAGCCGACGCTGCCACCGATGTCTTTAGCAGACATGGCAATGCTCCCAATGGGAGCGATGGAGCAGGAATCCGGGATTCCGCTTTCACTGCTTGCGATGGCAAAAAACCCCGCCGGGAAGAGGCTACCGCCCCGAAGGATTATCGGGGAAGGGGCTCTGACAGGCGAGAACGTGCTCAGGGCGGCGGAACGCCTTCAAGCGGGCGAGGGAATCAAATACGGGCCATGGCGCAAGGAAAATCCGGATGCGGGTGCGACCTTATTCGATCTTGCGACCGCCAAGCCCGCTGGTGTATTTCCGCCAGGCCCGCTCCCGCGTACACCGGTAGGGAGAGCAGATATTGACCGTACAGTTGCTGCCTTTCGTAAGCCCAAGGTAGTTGCTCAGTTGCAGGAGTGGATCAACGCGGGGATGCAGAAGATGCCGGACTCCTGGTATCGCACAGGCCCGCTGTACGACGAGTATGTAAAAGAGTGGGGGCCGGAACTGGCGCCGGCAAAGATGCAGAAGCAGCTCGAGTATATTGCCGCCACCTCGACCAGTGCAAAGGTCCCGGACAACCTGAAGATCGGCAGTCTTTACAACTATCTTGACCAGCAAGGCTTGCCGATACCGGAGAGTGGGCCGCCGAAAGGGTATGGGCATAAGTTCTGGATGTCGCATCGTGATGCCTCCAAAGGATTTCGCGAGGGAACCTTCAATCCGCTGGATAATCCGAAGCGTGCTTCCTACGTGCAGAACCTCGGCGGTAACGAGAATGTGGTTACAGCGGACCGGCATTACTGGAGAGCGCTCGGGATGGCTTCCGGGGATCCCCGGTTCCTGAAGACCCGGTTCGAGAAGGAACTACCGGACGGAACCAAGCAAGTCAGGAACCTGCAGAAGGAATTAGCGGAAGGTAAGATCACTATGCGGCAGGCGAAGAAAGAGCCGCAATGGTGGGACGAAGCTCCCCGCCCGAACGAGTACGGGTACGCCGAGGATGCGTACAAGCGGAAGGTAACCGATCCGATGGGGCTTACTGTCGGGCAGGGGCAGGAGAAGCAGTGGGTCGGTGCGAGCGATGTTACCGGGCTGGGCAGTCCCGGGGAACCGATCCTCAGAACGCTCGGGAGCCGGATTGCTTATACCGCATACCAGATGGGGACTACCCCGGAAAAGGTATTACAGGCTTACGTGCAGGGGAAGATTCCGTTGCTTGAGCTGGGCGCGGGCGCTGTTGGGCTGTCCACTCTATCCACTCTTGCCGGGCTTGCAGCTTCTGGTGACGAAAAGCAGCGAGAGAAATTCTAACGAGAACGTCCCGCGGGACGGTGACCGGGTTTCCGCCTGCGTCTTCGATGGAGTCGATATCGACCGAGATAACTGGCTGCCCTTCATCGACATCGTAGAAGGTGTATTCCACGTTTAGCGCCTGGCCGTTCCAGTTATATTGCACGCCCCAACCTTAGCAAATCAGCCATAGAACCCGAGTACTAAAACTTATGTCTCTAGTCGTATCCAGCACCACCGACAGCCAGGAAGCGGTCAACGCCGCCGCCGGCATCGAAGCGCCCCCCGAAGAGCAGGCGGGAAAGCCCACTCCGGTTCCGCTCGAGGATCCCGATACCGAAGAGGAGGAACCCGAGGAGCCGGACGAAGAGGATTCCGACAAGCCGGCTGCGGAGCAGAAGAAACCGAAGGGTGGGTTTCAGCGTAAAATCGAGCGCTTGCAAGCGCAGAACGAGCAGCGGGAGCAGCGTATCCGGGAGCTCGAAGCCGAGCGCCAGCGGTACGCACCGCAACCCACGCAACAACAGCAGCAGCCCGCAGGCCCCCCGAGAGCCGAGGATTACCCCAACGACTACGAGGCCTATAACCGGGCTGTGATCCGTTACGAGGCTCGGCAGGAGATCGAGCAGGAGCTCAAATCCCGGGTCGAGGCACAGCGTCAGTACCAGGAGCAGAAGGCGCAAGCTGAGATCGATCAGCGCTGGTACCAGGGGATTGGGGAACTGCGAAAGAACGTTGCCGATTTCGAAGATACGTTCGAGAGCGTGTCCCACATCATTATGCCGCCGTGGATTGAAGCGGCGATCAAGCGGGACCCAAACGGGGCGAAGTTGGCTTACGAGCTGGCACGCCACCCGGAGGAGTTCCAGAAGATCGTCGAGATCCCGAACCCGCTGGAGGGCGTAAGCGCTCTGGGCGAGTTTCGAGGATCGATCAAGCAAACAGCGGCAGCCCCGCGCAAAGTGGCATCCGATGCGCCCGCGCCCATCCGGCCGGTGGGTCAAAGCGTGTCCGGCAGCCGAGTCACCCGTTCGCTCGATGAGCTTCCCTACCAGGATTTCAAACGGGCCCGTGAGCAGGCGATCAAAGCGCGGAAGCAGCGCTAGGCGACCGTCGTGAGATAGACGTCTAGCGAACCAAATAACTGATTCGCCCTAAAAGGGAGATCCCTTTAGGGCCCAACGGAGCTACTGCCGGGAGGCAGAAGGAGCCTGGATGGCTGGAAATACATTATTGACGATGTCAATGATTACACGCGAAGCTGCGCGTGTTCTTGAAAACAACCTCTGCTTTGCGAAGCAGATCAGACGAACCTATGCCGACGAGTTCGCCCGCAGCGGAGCGAAGATCGGCAGTGTCCTGAATATCCGCAAGCCACCAAAGTACATCGGGCGTGTGGGTCGAACCTGCGCGATTGAAGATGTAGTCGAGACCTCTGTTCCGTTGAGCCTCACAACGCAGTTCGGTGTGGATATGAGCTTCACCTCCGCCGAGATGGCGTTGTCGATTGATGACTTCTCGGATCGTATCTTGAAGCCAGCAATCGCTGTAGTTGCCAATAGAATCGACCGTGATTTGTTGTCGCTGTACTCGACGGTCCCGAATGTGGTGGGCACCGCCGGAGTCGTCCCCAATGCACTTTTGACCTATCTGATGGCGGGAGTGGCTTTGGACGACAATATGGCGCCTCGCGACAACCAGCGGGCCATCGTAGTTAATCCGATCCAGCAAGCAACAATTGTGGACTCATTAAAAGGGTTATTCCAAAGCGCGTCACAAATTGAAGATCAATATGAACAAGGCACCATGGGGCTCACGGCGGGCTTCAAATGGTGTATGGATCAAAACGTGTGGACCCACACGGCAGGGGCTTACGGCGGCGCTCCGGTGGTTTCGGGCGGTTCGCAAGTTGGCAGCAACCTGTTGGTATCGGGCTTCACTGCAGCTGCGGCCCCACGTCTTAAGAAAGGGGACATGTTCACCTTAGCCGGCGTGAATGCGGTCAATGGGCAGAACCGTCAGACGCTCGGGTATCTACGTACATTTACCGTCACCGCAGATGTCTCCTCAGCCGCCGACGGCACGGCAACGGTGCCGATCTATCCGCCGATCGTCGCCACCGGTGCCACGCAAACCGTAACTGCTTCACCGGCCGGTGGAACGCCGCTAACGATGACGTTCACGGCCGGTCAGGTCACCTCGCAAGCCCTTGCATTTCATAAGGACGCATTCACTTTCGCTTCCGCGGATTTACCCCTGCCCGATGGCGTGGATAAAGCAGCGCGTGTCAGCGACTCGCAGTTGGGGTTGTCGATTCGCATGATTCGTCAGTACAGCATCTGTGACGACGCGTGGCCGACCAGGCTCGACATACTTTATGGTTTCGCGCCCGTTTACCCAGAGTTGGCTTGTAGGATCATCAGCTAACCGTTTAGGAAAGGAGATTATGATATGGCACAAGAATTTGACGGCACCAATACATTGAACCCCACCGGGTTCGCTTTCAGCACGTCCGCCGGGCCTTTCCAGGCGCAGCCCTGGCCTCGAGTGGCTTATCACGCGACGGAAGAGCCCCGGGTGATCGGCAGCAAAGAGGAGTTTGAAGCGATCCAACCCGATGGGTGGAGTCTTCAATATATCCACAAGGACTACCCGAAAATGATGTTCGCCCCGAACGGGGACACCGCGGTAGTCAACAACCCGGAAGAGGAAACGGCGCAGGGCAGCGCGGAAGGCGGTCCGTGGGCGGATGCACCACATGGATCGACCGACCCGCAGATGTCGCGCACGACGCGTAGCACCAACTTTACGCTGCAGGACAAGGCGGAAGCGATCCGGGATAGCCGGCGGCTCAGCCTCGACTACGTACAACTCAACCAGGCGCTTGACTGCTACGCCGACAATGCCCCGACGCGGGCGATCAGCCCGACTGAGTTGCCACGTCCGCGAATTCATCCGACCGAGACGGAAGAGCAGGTTCGCAAACGCCGTGAGGAAGACGACGAACGCCGCAATCGTGGCGAAGTTAGAGCGCAGGGAGAACACGCCACTCACCATGAGGCGGGCAACAAGAAGAACCACGGCGCTGAAGCGAAGAGTGCTGACACGAAGAAGGAGAGATCCTGATGAACGCGTCAGAGCAGCCGGAGCACGACCATCTCGCAACACCACCGACGCGGCATACGACCACTGAAAGACGCGACAAGGAGAAGCGAGACCGGGAGCACAAGTCCACATCTATCCCGTTTGCCATCCATGAGCTTGATGAGGAGGATGCGCTGATCATCCGGCTCGACCGTAAGGACCCGGCAAGGCGCAAGATCATGTCTGCGATTCAGGCAGCTCTCGAAGGCGCCCAGCGCACTGATGAGGCAACCCGCGCCAAGTCCTACGCGCAAGAAAAGCTACCTGATGATTGGAGACGCAAGATGCCGTCAGTTACGGGGAATCCGGATGACCCAGGAACCCGCGCCTACCGCAAGCCAGGAGAAGCCGCGCCCTAAATTTATCGTTTACCGAATGCGGTGTAAACGCAGCATTAAGGTGCTCGATACACCGCAAGCCCGGGAAAACGCGAAGCGCATGGGTTGGGTGGAGATTCATGACAGTACAAGACCTCATTGACCGTGCCTTACGCCTGATCGGTGTGATAGCCGCAGGAGAAACGCCGGCGAGCGTTGAGCGGGATGACGCCTTGATTTCGCTCAACGGTATTTTGGCGAACTGGAACGCACAACAACTCCCGCTCTACGGTGTTTCTCTTCAGACGGTGACCCTGACGGGAGCGGCAACGTACACGCTGGCAACGCGGCCGCGGCGCATCAAGAGCGCCCAGGTGATCGCCACCGGTGGGGCTACCCAGGCACCGGTCCTGGTGGATGCCGTCGGCTGGGCCGCGGTGATGGACAAGACACGTACGGGGCTGTTTGCCGAAGCCATGTACTGTGATTATCAATACCCCAGCGCAACGGTGTCTCTCTCTCCCAGACCGACAGGGGGTACGCTCGAGGTTTATAGCTATACCCCACTCACGCAATTCGCTTCGTTAGCCACCACGATAGCTCTGCCGGATGGCTACGAACGGGCGCTGACGTACGCGTTGGCGCTCGAGCTAGCTCCCGAATACGGGCGGCCTATCGATCAGGCTGTTCTGGGCGTGGCCGGGGAATCGAAGCAGGCCATCACCGCGCTAAACGCTTTGGTGTTAGGCGAGACACAACCAGGCGCGGCAGCTTCTGCACAAGCGAAATAACAACATGGCGATCAGCAACGGCGATCTAATCCTGTACCAGGGAGACGATTTTGCGGGAGTCGTGACCGTACGCAACGAGGACGGCACGCCTGCGGATATTACGGCGCATACGGCCAAGGCGCAGATCCGCCGGGCTGTTGCCGATGAGGAGCCTGATGTTGCGGTGGAGATCACCACCGCAGTCGCCTCTCCGAACGTCACGCTCGCGATCTCGCACACGGTGACGGCTACACTCAGCGGCGCCTACGTGTGGGATCTGCAACTGACCACGCCAACGGGAGCCATCATCACGGTGATCAAAGGCAAAGTGAAACTCACCAACGAAGTAACAAGGGTAGGCGCATAATGCCTGAGATTCGCCCTCCGCAGCAGTTGAACGCGGTACTCAGCCAGCAACGCCTGACGGGTGTGCTGACGGAGATCCATCGTTTCACGGTCACGCTGGGACAGCAGCGGTTATCGGCTGGACTCACTTCTATCACTGGGCCGGCTGGGCCTACCGGACCTCCCGGACCTCCAGGAGAGATGGGCTTACCAGGCCCTCCAGGGGAAGACTCGACCGTTCCCGGTCCCGCCGGTCCCGTGGGTCCACCCGGCCCTACCGGAGCAACTGGTGCTACAGGACCGGCATCGACCGTGCCGGGTCCTACGGGCCCGATCGGAGCCACCGGAGCTACGGGGCCAGCGGGGCCGGAGGGGGCCGCTTCGACCGTTCCCGGGCCTGCTGGGCCTGCTGGGCCTGCTGGCGCCACCGGGCCTGCTGGACCAACTGGAGCAACGGGGGCGACAGGTGCGACGGGGCCAACGGGGCCAACAGGCGCAACCGGGCCGGCTGGGCCTACCGCTACGATTCAGGACGAGGGATCGGCATTACCGGCACGGGCCAGCCTGAACTTCATCGGGGCAGGTGTAAGCGCTTCGGACGATTCGTCGGGTAACAACCGTACCAACATCACGATTCTCGGGCTGCAGACGCCATGGAGCAGCAACATCGATGGTGCCGGCTTCGGGCTGTCAAACGCGGCCTATGTCGATTGCGGATGGTTGCGGAGCGCAAGCCTGGACATGGTATTTGGAGTCGGGTCCGGGTATCCGGAGCGGATGCGGATCAACGCAATCACGGGAAATGTGCGGGTTGCGAAAGATATAGAGGTTCCGGTCAGTTCGCACTTCAACGGCAACCTGACCTGGGACGGCAGCAACTGGCGGTACATCGCCAATGGGTCTGGCTTTATCCTGCAGCCGCGGACGGACGGTGCTTCCGTGCTGTACACCGCGTCAAACGGGACCGGGGGGGCGGTCGCAACGCCGGGACCCGGCCGGCTTACTTTCTATGACAGCGGCGTATCGGCTTTTTCCGGCCTGGTGCAGGCTCCGGTGTTTACCAACGGCCGCGTAGAGGGGCTTTCTTTTCTTGGTCTGACGTTGAATGTGCGCTGGGATGGGACGAATACAACTCGTATTGAGGCTGGGCCAGGACTCGCATTCCATGCCGTAACCGGATATGTGCAGTGGTTTCACACACCAACCGGCGCGGCCGGTTCGAGCGCGACGGTTACCGAACGTATGCGCTGGAATGATGACGGTTCCATCATGATGTTTCTCGGCGGCTCGCTGAAGACTCTCAGCGTGGATGGCAGCGGCTTTGTGAAGGCGGCATAGATGGCACAGAACAATATCCTGATCGAGCAATACCGGACATCGCCCGCGGTAATGAAGCGCAACGCCGCGGGGCTCAATGCGTGGGCCGGTTCCGTGACCGCGCAGGTTATCCCCCCCGCGCCCGATGAAGTCTGGGTGAAGACGCGCATCGTCGCAGAGCGCATCCCGCAGCAGATCGATGCGTATGTGTCGAGGACGATGGGCTACTTTATGCAAGACCCCGCGACTGTCACCAATATCTGGGAATTTCTCAACTACAACAACGACGCGAAGGAAGTTGCTCTGAGCGGGCAGATTGAAAGCATCATCGCAGCATTCATGCCGCGATTTGCGGATATCGACGTCACTGACCAGCAGGCCGCTGATTGGAAAACCGCCCATGGCATCGCTGCTTGAAATGACCACGCTCGAGCTCGACGAGAAGACCTGCCAGTTCTTCGAGCGGGGTGCGGCGTTGCGGCGGCAGATCGAGAGCGAGATGCAAGGAGCGTTCAATCTGCTGATTGTTCAGCACTCACTTGAAGGCCAGTGGGAATTGGATCTTGTTAACAAACAGCTCGTACGAAAAGACAGCGCTAAGGTACAGGCGGCTTAAGTCCTGTGCCCGCGGAAATTACGCGACGAAGCAATAGATAACGCTCTGCGTACCCTGCTTCAATGAGGCCAGCGAGCACAGGACGAGGGGATCATAACATATGCCCAGAGTTAGCGTACGCAATCTTCTGTATGATGCTTATCGCACGTTAGGTGTCTTGAGAAGCGGGCAGCAGACCAGCGATGATGCTTTAGACGATGGGCTACGGGCCCTAAACGATTTGGTCGACGCCTGGCATCTAGAGCGGCTGATGATCTACAGCATCGAGCCTGCGGATTACATCCTGACCGGACTTAGTGCCTACACCCTGGGACCGCCCGATGGCACGCTAGGCCTAGTGCGCCCGCAGCGGGTCGAAGGCGCGACGGTTAACAGTTCAGGTTCCACGTGCAACATGACTCCGGTGCTCACGCTACAGCAATACAGGGCGCATGAGGCGGGGGTGTATGTCGATTCGGCGTACCCAAAATCCAACGTGTACCTGCACCCGGTTCCCGCTTCCGGCTCGTTACTGACGTTGTATGCGTGGGTTCCGTTCAGCCAGTTTTCCACAGTGGATTCGGTTGTGGATTTCCCGCCTGGATATGCCCGGGCCCTGCGCTGGAACCTGGCGCTCGAATTGGCGCCGATGGCCCGGATTGCAACCAAGATCAGCGACGTGCTCTACCAGAACATCGAGCGCCAAGCGGTGGAAAGCAAGGCATGGGTGAAGAGTTTTAACTCAGGATCTGCCACACCGGAACTGCACACCGGCTTAGGTTGCGGCGCCGGTTACGACATCTGTTCGGATACCTATTTCTAAAGATGCCACGTTTCGACGCCTTCATGGCCGGCAGTTACCAAAGCTGGTCACCGAACACCGATAACGAGAGAACCATCAATCTGTACGCCGAGGCTGTGGAAAGTGCCGGCGGGAAAAACAAGATTATCCTGCATGGCACTCCCGGACTGACGTTGTTTACCACGCTGCCAACTTCTCCCGTGCGTTGCCTGTGGGCAGGAGAGGAGCGGCTGTTCGCGGTGGGCGGCAGTGAGCTGTACGAGATCTCCGCGGCCGGCGCTTTAACATCTCTAGGAAACGTAGGGGACGATGCGGACCATACCCCGGTAAGCATCTGGCCCAACGGCCACGAGATCATGATCGTCAGCGCGGGTCAGATCTACATTCACAACGGTGTTTCGCTGATCGAGCCGATCATGCGCGAGGGCGAAGGCACCGCGGACACGTTCGGAAACGACGTGATCTTGTGGAAATCCGGCGACAAGTTCAGCCCCTCGCTGGCTGATCCCGGTCACACCATCACGATGGGCGGAACGACGTACAACATCGTGGTCTGGCAGAACCCGGAGACGATCAAGATAGACGAGAACGCGCCTACACATACCGACACACCGTTCACCGTGGAAGGGGTAATTCGTGCGAAGACCGGCACGTACCTCGACAGTTACTTCATCGTCAATCCGCCAGACTCAAAAACGTTTTACTTCTCGCAGCCTAATGACGGTGTCGGCTATGACCCTGTAACCGGAGTGGTCACGGGGTGGGACGGATTAGAGGTCAGCGTCAAAGAGGGCTACCCGGATAACATTGCTGCGGTCTATTCGGACCATGAGGAGCTCTGGCTGTTCGGCACGCACTGGAGCACGGAGGTATGGCGCAACGAAGGCGACCCCAACATGCCGGGAGGGTTCCGGCGCGATCCCGGAGCCTTTATCCACATGGCCTGCATCGCCCCGTGGTCGATCGCCTCTCTCGCATCGGGCCTGCACTGGCTCGGCTCGGACACCCGCGGCGGTACGGTAGCGTACCGGGCGCAGGGCTTTCAACCCGTTAGGGTCAGTACGCATGCCATAGAGCAACTCTGGAACAAATACACACGGGTGGACGATGCGTACGCCTACACCTACCTCGAGCACGGCCACCAGTTCTGGGTCCTCAACTTCATGACGGCCAATGCGACATGGGTCTACGACGTGGCGAGCCAGTTGTGGCATGAGCGGGCCTACTGGAACGGGACGGCGCTCGAGAAACACCGGGGACGCTGCCACGCCTATGTCTGCCTGAACCCCGCGGGGAACCAGACCGGCAAGCACTACGTGGGGGATCACACGAACGGCAAGATCTATCAGATGTCGCAGGAGTTCTTCACCGATGCCGGGACGGAGATCCGGCGGATTCGTCAGGCGCCACATCTGAGCAACAGCCAACTCGCGGTCTTCCATCACAGGTTTCAGTTGGACCTCGACATCACCGGTACTACCCCGCAGGTCATCCTCGATTGGTCGAACGACGACGGGGACACCTGGAGCGCGCAGAAACCCAAGTCCCCATCGATGACCGGAAGGAAGGGGCGCGTGATCTGGAACCGCAACGGCTCGGCCCGCGACCGGATCTACCGGGTGATGGTGAAAGACCCCGTGAAAGTCGCCATCACGGACGCGCTGGTTGACGTCACCCCTGGGACAAGCTGATGAAAAAGGGTCTAACAACCCCGGACAAGACCACGCCTCGCGTCCCCATCCAGACGCCAATGTTCGACCAGAACGGGCAACTGACGCGGACCTGGATTATCTTCTTCGAGCGGTTGGGTAACTGGTCCACGCTGATAGAAGAGGAAGCGCCGCCGGTTGCCGAGCTCGACAGGAAGGCGACCTTCGGCATCGTCAAGGAGCTTGAAGTAGCGGACAGGCTGACGCTGTACTACATCGTGAGGAAAGCCGGAACGTTCGTCGATGTAGTGGCGAAGATCGCGGATGAAGCACCAACCGGATCGGATGCGCTGCTGGATATTCAGCGCAGCATCGACGACGGCGCCACATGGGCCTCGATCTTCCCGCCGGGCGACCTGTTAACGCTGCCCGCAACATCCACCGATACGGTGATCGAATCGACTTTCAGCGACTCGGTGACGGGTGTGGAGGAGGGCGACCTGCTGCGAATCGGCTGCACGCAGGTTGGATCCGTAACCCCGGGAAAAGGAATTGAAGTTGTCTTGCAATGGGTGTGAGCGTTCTTCCTCGCTTAGCTTTAGCTCATGGGTGTAGCGTACTCGCCGCCGGACAAGGTGATCCACGCGGATCTCGACGCCTCGAGTTCGCACTGCCTGCGTCAGGGACTGCACATTGCGGTGCAGAAGGCCGGCTGGGTGATAGACCGGGAGATCACGAACGGGTTTGTCTATATCCTGATCTCTCCACAAGACGCATCCCTGCAATGCAAGGTGCAGATCCAGGACACGGGGCGGCAGATATTCCCGTTCTTCTCACCGATCCTCGACGTGATGTTTATGGATATCGAGGAGGTCAACAAGAGCCCGTTGTATGCGTTACACCACACCAGCCCGTCCTACGGGGCGCCTACGCGCAGGATGCGGGCGCACATCACACCGTGCCAGATTTTCACCTATGTTCCGGGAGTCACGCACAACGCCAACAGCGTGATGGGAGGGATTCCATTTATCGATCCCAACGCACTCGATTCGACCATCGACTTGTGCGCGGACGAAGTCAACGACCTGAAGACGGCACGGGCCTGGTGGAGCTGCAGCGATCTGTCGACCGCGGATTACGACTGGGGTGTCCCGTCGTTCCGCACCTCCTGGCATGCCGGCTGTTCGGCCACGCTGCACAACAACACGTTTGTTATCGAGCCACGCGCCTTCCCCGACGACAGCGCACGGCTGCGGATTCCGGTGATGCAGCGCCCGCAACACTTCCTCGAATCCTACGGCAACGTCAACTCCGATTACCCGGTGATCCTGCGCTGGACGGGGACTGATCAGCCGCTATGCTTTGATCCGTTCGTCGCGTGGTCTGACACGCACCCCGTCAAGATCCGGGGACAGCTCTGGGACGCGATCTATAGAACGCAGTATGTGAGCTGGGAAAGCCCGCTCACGTTTGATTACCTGCTCTGGTTCAGCTATTCGACGGGCGAACGGCAGTACAACGGGGGCGCCCCGCACCTCTATTCGACCGGGGATATCTTTACCCTGTACCTGCGCGATCCGGGGCTGACGCATTTCGAGTGCGATGCCCCGGAGCCGGAACCGCCCACGGAATCGAATTATGCCTACTGAGTCGTTCTCATTGGCAGTAGCGAGCCCGTCCTACACCGGGACGATTGTCAACGAGCGGACCACACCGGAACGTGGCGGCAGCACCCTCGGGGCTTGGCGGGATGCGATGCACGCAGGCGGGTGGACCGACTACGACGACGTGTATGCCAGCATCACGGTGCGACTGGACGTCGCGCAATTGCCGGTCATGACCGTGCCGCCCTTAGACGACAAACTCGACGGCACTGTAATCTGCACCCTGCGCGCTGCGATCATCATCACCGCTACCGGGTTCTTCGAGCCGTTTCAAATCTGGGGCTACGATCCCGGAGCCTATACGCCGCCACCCTGCGATGCCTTCTCCTACGGGCTCACTCAGCAAGACAC
>Ga0163162_10001433_pt1 | contig 22226 bp, 13 predicted proteins | sample S55metaG_FD_115310 | JGI IMG/M metagenome (GOLD analysis project Ga0163162, IMG submission 115310) | Switchgrass rhizosphere microbial communities from Kellogg Biological Station, Michigan, USA - S5-5 metaG | ecosystem: Host-associated > Plants > Roots > Rhizosphere > Soil | place: USA...
AACCTTCTCTACTCCATGGGCGAGTCCATTGTAATACGGGGTTTCTCTATATAATTTACCATTTTCAAAATATTCGCGCGCGACGCCATCCACGTTATCATTTTTTGTCACCGCTTCCGATTTAAGCTTGCCGGCCGGAGTAAATGTTGCTCTCCTGCCTTGGTTAAATCCATACGATGAACTATCGATCGAACGGATTTGCCCGTTACCATAATACAGGGTATCCATGCCCGTTACCTTGCCATCCTTAAAGTAGCAACGACGCGAGGGTCTTCCATTTGCGAAATTCGGTTGTACGGCAAACATTAATCCCGGCGTAATCTTGATTTCCGGAATAAATTTTCCGTCCGCACCAGGATATGTATATGCGATGGCATTGTCCTCTGTATAACGTACTGCGTAACTCAATGTACCATCCGGGTCATACTTAATCGCTAATCCATCCCGGTTATCATTCAAATAAGGTATTTCAAAATCTTTTTTTCCATCGTCAAAAAAGTAAGTCTCCGTTCTGCGAACGTTATCTTTGTCATACACGCTCGTGCTGGTCAATTTTCCCTTTTCATCATAATTGTTCCAGGTTCCGGCATTCTCTCCATGACTATACTGGCCAACCGTTCTTTTTTGTCCCCCGTAATAGAAAAGGATATAAGAACTATCGGCGATTCCTTTTTTGTAGAATTTTTTCAATTCAACCGATCCATCAAAAAAGTAGGTCGTATATACCCCGTCGAAATCACCATTCTTCATAGTGGCTTCGACCATTTTATTTCCGTTCGGATATAACAATAAATATTTTCCTGATCCCTGCGGAAAGCTATCGCAGATTAATAATTTTCCTGTGCTGTCAAATTGCTTGACACGCGTGAGCCAGCCCCCATGATAATTTTCTTCAGCAGTAATTCTACCGTTAGGTGCAAACTCAGTGCGGAAGCCTGACAATTCACCATTTTGATAATATGCGATACTTGATTTGTTTCCGAGTTCATCATAATAAATCCACGAACCTTGCGCCTCATCACTACGCATCCACCCCTCTGACTGCACTTGCCCGTTCCTGTAATACGCAACGTAGTGGCCATCCTGTTTGCCACCCGACCATTCCTGTACTGATTTTTTTTGACCACCACGGTAATATGTTGTTACCACACCATTCAAATCTCCGTTTTGATACTCGGCTGTCTGGTTAACAGAACCCGACGGAAAATAAAAAGTCTTGGTGCCGGAAAGGAAACCTTTGCTGTCATATTTCTGATGACTCGATTTAACGCCTTCGGGTGTGAACCCGTCATATTCCAATCCATCGGATTTTTTTTCACTGCGACTGATTGTTTTTCCCGCTTTGTCATAGAATGTGATGGATGAGATATTATCATTGGAATATTCTACTTCACAATACAATTTGCCATCTGCGTCGTAACTCATCGCCTTTCCGACAAGCTTTCCTTTTTTGTAAGTTGAAGTAGTTGACACCTTTCCATTTTCATAGTATTCTTCATCCACTCCATCTAATTTATCAGAAATATAATTGCGCTTCATTTTCAGTTTACCACTTTCAAAGTAATATTTCCATTCTCCTTCAGTCGATCCATTCACTACCATTCCTTCAGAAGACAGTGTTCCATTCTCGTAAAATGTCTGATAGTTGCCCTGGATCTCGCCTCCCTTTAAAGTCATTTTGTTTTTAACGCCTCCGGATTTATAATAATCTGCATACGGTCCTTCCAGTTTTCCATTCACGTAGTTTCCCTCGGAACGAAGCGCTCCATTTGAATAGAACTCGGTTATTTTTCCATCCATTTCTTCGGATTTGTAATTTACGGTTTTCACCATCGCACCAGGCCAATAAAAACTGGTTGAACGTCCGTTCAATTTGTCGCCTGCGTAGTTTTCGCGATATGATTCATTTCCGTTTTCAAAATAATTGAGACTCTCCCCTTCTACATTGCCGTTGGAATAACTTTCTTTTGCCTTCAATCTTCCGCTTTCAAAATAAAAAGTCCAGGTACCGGTGCGTTTACCGGCATCAGTGAATTGACCGACAGATTTCAGGTTACCGAATGGATAATAAAATTCCCATGCGCCGATCAGATTGTTATTGCGATCGCGTATTCCTTTGCCGGAAATCTTTCCATCCTGATACAAATATTGCCAGGTTTGTTGCTCGCGTTTATTTGCCTGCAATTCGCGCGTGGCGCGAATTAGGTTGAAGTATACGACAGCGTCCGAAACCAGTGCTTCGACCGTTTTCTTATTTTTCTTATTGTAGTCTTTGATACTTTTGAGGTTGACGTTTTCGAATATCCAGTTGACAAAGACTTCGAATTTCCCAGCCTTGAAAATGGATTTATAATACGGTACATAATACTGCATCCAAAAATCTTTGGACTCCGGATTCATTTCGAGTTTCTCAAAAACAACTTGCAACTGGCGCACGATGGGATCATCCAAATCACCGGCAAGCGTTTTATAACTTTTATCGAGCGCAAGTTTTGACAAAACGATATCCTCTACCGTCGCAAAATCTTCACCAGGCTCTTCTTTACGATTATTTTTGTATTCGATAATTTCATCTTTACTCTTTGCAATTGCATCAAGAATATTGATGGCGCGCTGCGAGTATTTGCCATCCGGATACAACATTAAGTAACCGGCTAAACTTAAAATGGCCGGAACCGTTTTACCCTGCCAAATTGCAGTGAGTCCAAGATAAAAATGTGCGCTGTATGTATAAGGATCGATAAGAATTGCCTGCTTAAAACAGGCTTCCGCTTCTTTATATTTTTTTTGATTGGAATAAACGAGTCCTTTATTGAAGTGTAACAAACCGTAGGCAGGAAACTTTTGAATAGCCTCATTGAAAATGGCGATGGCTTCATCCGGCTTATTCATATCACTGAGAATATTGCCATACGTGTTATAGATCAGTGCCACGAGGTCACGCTGGTCGGGAAGTGCCAGGGCTTCTTTACAATATTCGAGTGCCTTGTTGTACTGGCTGTCGCGCTCACAAGTTAATGCTCTCTCATACAGTGCCTGTACGTAGTTGGTATCACTGCGATCGATCCGTTCATACAACTCTAGCGCTTTTTTGTATTCACCGGAGTCGTATAGACGAACACCTTCATTAATGATCTCCTGGGAATTGATTGGTGGATTTTTCTGGGCGGCACATGTCAGCACGATACAAGTGGCCAGCATGGAAAAAATGATTCTCATACAGTTGTTAAAGGGCAGAAAGGTTAATAAACGTAGGGCTAAAAATAGTAAACGTTTAAATACGGTTTGCAGTATATGAAAAACCGGAGAAATCGGTGGATTTTTGCGTTAAGTTTTCCACCTGTATACAGATTAATCCTTACGCTCGTTCAATGGGTAAAAGGGCTTATACTTTCCGTCGGCCAGGACGATTATCTCGTAAAACAGGTTTCTCAAAGCATCCATATTATTTTTCATCGTTAGTTTGTTCGCGAGCAAAATAACCTCAATCCTTTTCTCAAAATTCGGCGGAATCCTGGTTGCATCCCTCAATACATCCATTGCCCTCTTATCTCCCACCGGGTAAATTTCATTAATCGCAAAAACGGCATCCACAATATTTTTTACTGCTCTTGTCAAACAGCCCATCATATTATAAACGTCCTGCTGGGCATAAAATTTATCTACATGCCAAATTGTAAATTCAGCTGACCATAACGATTGTTGAATAACCGCTTGCTTTAACATAGGAGGATATTGCTGCACGGAGGTTTTCAAATTTGAAATGATTCCATCCCGATCATACAACGAAATACAAATATTGGTCTCCGCCAAATAAATGATTGAAGAAAATCCATATGGCGGCTGTTGTTCAAAATCTTTTTCCCATTCACCGTTTTTCGCTTTGTCAATTACCGATTGAATCTGTTCTATATTCTTGTAAAGAAAATCTACTTTCCCGGATTCCGTTTCAATCCATGCGCCGCCATTAACCCAAGGCCCCCACTCATAGAATTCAGTGACGACAGGTTCGCTGACTGCATATTTATTGGCGATAGATCTGATATCATCAATTCGAAAAGGATTTTGCTCAGAATAGTAAATCCCAATATCGAGATCTGAAGTCTCATTAGCTGTGCCGGTAGCATGAGATCCGCCAAGCACAATAGCGACAACGCCGTCGACCTTGATTAAATCGTTCACGATACTATTTAATGTTTCCTGTTTTTGATCTGGCAATTTCATTTGACGATACCATTTGCCTTTGTGTATTTCTTTGCGCCTCTGCGCGAAAATCTTTTCTCGCAAAGGCGTAAAGAAATACAGAAACACAAAAATAGAAATCAAAAAGGATCAATTTCAATAACTATTGTCCATGCGCTCATAAAGTTTATCGAAACAACATCATTGTTCCTTTCTCCTGGATTTCTTCTGATCCCTCAAACTGGTAATGACAAACCCAGGCATATCCTCCAACAGGTTGTTCCTGCCCATGAAATGTTCCATCCCATCCTTTTGAAAAATCCTTGGTTTCAAAAATGGATTGCCCCCAGCGATTAAAAATCTGCAAATGATATTTTGCGATGTTTCCGAAGACATCCGATTTGTAATAGTCATTGTGTCCATCACGGTTAGGTGTAAAAGCATTTGGAAAGTAAACTCCTAACAAACATTGCTTGGTATTTACGACTATATCGGACGTAGCCGAACAACCATATGAATCGGTTACCGTCAAAGTATACGTTCCACCCCTGCGCGTTGTCATAAAACTTCCTGAGTCACCAGTGTTCCAGGAATAACTATTGAATTGTCCGACCGCATAGATTTTGGAAGGATATCCATCGCAAATAAGTGTATCGGCCTTGAGGAATCCGGATGGAGTAGGAATAATTTGTGTGATCGTCGTCGTGTCGCCACCTACGCATCCGTTGTTGTCGGTCACCTGAACCCAATAAATTCCCGTAGCGTTTACCGATTGGCTTGGTAGATTGCTACCGTTCTCCCACTGGTATTGCGCAAACCCGTTGCCCGCATTGAGTGTTCGCACACTACCTTCGCAAAGCGCGCCATTGCCGCCAAGATTTACTAGCGGTGTCGAGTACACGCGAACTACTTTCATCGTATCAGTGGAATAACATCCATCGGTCACTTCTGCTCTAACCGAATAAGAACCGGCCTGATGCACATAAATTGAAGGACTCTGTGCACCGTTGCTCCACGAATAACTCCCGAATCCGGATCCTGCATTTAGCAGGAGACTGTCGCCGGAACAAAAGCTCGCATCAGGTCCAAGGTCTATAGATGGAATTGGAACAATTTGCGTGATAGCAGTCGTATCACTCCCAACGCATCCGTTGTTGGTCGTCACTTGTACCCAATAGACTCCCACAGTAGCCGCTGTCTGACTCGGCAAATTGCTTCCGTCCTCCCATTTGTATTGCGCGAATCCGCTACCAGCGTCGAGTGTGCGCACTGTACCCTCACACAGCACACTATTGTCGCCAAGATTTACTACCGGGGTAGAATATACGCTGATTACTTTCATAGTATCGGTGGAAGAGCATCCGCCGGTAACCTGCGCCTTGACTGAATAAGTCCCGGCCTGACGAACATAAATTGACGGACTCTGTGCACCATTGCTCCATAAATAACCAGCGAATCCAGGTCCTGCATTTAGTAAAACACTGTCCCCTGAACAAATGCTGGAATCTGGTCCAAGATTTATTGGGGGAACAACACTAACGGTCACCAATAATGTATCTTTCACAACACAACCCAGGTTCGTACGAGCGGAAGCAGCAAACGTGGTATTGGAAGTCGGATATAGCTGGACATTCGCGCTATTGTAGACCACACCAGTATTAACATCCTTCCATGAATAACTTTGGTAGCCTCCCGGCGCTACTAAGTTTACCGGATCGCGCGAACAAATCGGTAAATCGGGACCTACAGAAAAACTTAAAAACGGCGCTTTTTGAACTACGGATGTATCGCTGCTGGGAGCTCCGCAGGTACTCGTCGCCGTTACATAATATTTCCCGGCTGATTGTACAAGAAACGAATCAGCCGTCGAGCCATCTTGCCAAACGTAAGATGCAAATCCTTTTTGCGGACGAAGTATGAGCGCACTGTCGGGACAAAGAAATGAATTTCCGTTTAGCGCAACCGGCTTGTCGCCAGGCGTGACTGTGAGTATTTTATAATCACCGAAGCCGGAGCATGTGCCGAATACAAGTCCGTCAACCCTGGCAACAGTTGCATCGTGATATGTTAATTGCAACATCGAATCATTTAAGATCTTATATGATTGCATGTTGACTGTATCAATTGTCCAATACGGAATTGCGCCACATCCTTCATTTTTTCTTGCGGTGAATGTAACCGGCACGCCTGCACAGACATTATTCTTATCCATAAAAATTTGGAACGATTCGCAGGAAGACGCCACTTTGCATGTGTTCGTTTGCGAGAGGTTTCCATCAACTGGTGATGGCATCACTCTATTTGTTCTGATAAATGTATTGCTCGAAATTTTATTGATCCGAACCCACGAAAACGGTTTCATTTGATAGGGTTCCAACCAACTGGCTGCAGTATCTGTGCCGGTGCAAATGGAACTGGTATCGCTATCGTGCAATCTCACCATTTCATGTCCCGCTTTATTTGTTACAGGATCGCTGAAGAATTGAAAAACTACATAGGAACTTGGAGACTGGTCCAGCAAAAGAAAATTGGAGGTCCACGCATCAGCCCGGTTTCGCTCATGGATAATTCTTTCTTTAATTATTTGTCCACGAAGAATAGATCCGTATACAATATCTGCATCATAGCTTGAAATATATTTCAGATAAGAATATTCAACCCTGTCGTCTGAAACGCCGGTGATTACTGTATTATAATAGTTGGACTTTATACTCGAGACGATCATCGAGCCACGTACATAATTAAACGAAGGATCAAATTCAGCGAAAATACCATGAACGCTTTGAGGGGAAATATTTCCAAGATCGTCGAGAGCAGTGCCAAACACGAGAATGTTACCGTTTCCAAGTTGTCTTATTCTTCCGGTAATGCTCGTGATGGCCTTCCATCCGGTTAAATTTCCCGGATAATCCGGATACCATGCTTTCGACCACAGCGTGTCTCCGGTCGATGGATTAATACGAAGGCACCAAATTGTACTTCCATAATCACCTGCAGCAGCAATATAAATATAGCTGTTTGTACCGATCATCGAAAGTTCATTACCCGTCATGGTAATTCCATAACATCCATCACCACGTTCATCATACGCTTTGTCCCAAATGATATTGCCCGACAAATCCATTTTCAAAACGAAAGTGTGTGATACTATTGCATCGTATGCATTATGATTTCCTGCGAGGTAGATATTACCTGCTGCATCCTGTACCATGTCCTTCACAAACAATCCTCCGTTGTCCTTTATCCAGATCGAAGAGCTATCCGTTCTCACCCAAAGAAGATTGCCATTTGCATCAAGGCGCCAAAAGGCAACTTCATTGCGCCCGTTAAAGTCTGTCGGGACGGCAAGATTACCAACCAGTAATATGCTGTTATCAGCGAGCTCGAAGCATTGATATGCATCTGCATAATTCATTGGATATATCCCGAGACCATCAAACGATTTCGCCCAAAGGACGCCACCACTTGCATTGTATTTAACAAGATATGGAAACCCGTAAGACGGCGTGGTAGTTTCCAGCTTTACTCCTGGCACAAGGATTCCATTATCGTGAGTTTTTGTAATAAAATCCAGTGCAATGTTTTCCGAAGACTCTGTTGTTAGAATATGTCCCGACGAATCCACACAACCAGGCGCCAGCGTGGATGCATTATTTTTTTTTATAGAATTTATTTGTGCCTGCCGGGGAACAACAAAATTTCCTCTTCTGACAGGTGTCGGTTTACCGATCGTTGTAATCTGTTGTGCTGTGCGGAGTGCGGACGCGGATAGGAGATTCGCCTGCTGGATGGGAGATTGTGAAGCCAGGGGTTGTTTAAAACCTGGATTAGCACGATTGACCGGCACCTGGCAAACGGCGACTGGTGCAAGAGCGCACAAAACTGGCACAGCTATTAAAAGAACCCAGGCTAACCTTTGCATAAATACAACGATTAGGGGCAAAAAATTTTGAATTGATACCTTGACATTACTGGACAAAACCCAATAATGTAACTGGTATCATTACTATTTACTGCCAGCATCCACTGTGAGTAGAAAAAATGAGAAGTAAGAAGTGATTGCAATATCCAATCAAATCTTGCCGATTTGAAACACATGTTTTAGGTTTTCGGGTTAAGAACGTGTAGGGTATTGCAAGAACAAGATAAAAAACGTTTTACAATTTTGAAATATTATGAAGCTGTTTTTTGAATTTATAAGCGTAAATATAGTCGCAGAAATTGTCTGTTTGAAAGAACCAATTTCACGCAGGGCACAAAGTACCGCTAAACTGCCTTTTCAATTTTCAAAGCACCTCTTCGCTCCTCAACCATTGAATGAACATTCCCATCCAATTATCCACGGGCAATCCTTTTTTTGAAACACCAAATCCATGTCCACCTTTTGAAAAGACATGCAACTCTGCGCGCTTGCCTGCTTTGGTCCATTCTTCGTAAAAATGAATCGATCTTTCGACGGGAACTAACTTATCATCTGACGCGTGGGCCAAAAAAGCCGGCGGCGCATCATTGGGCACTGTAAAGCTTTCAACAGCGCCATATATCGGGGCAACAAAATCAGGTCTTGTTTCCGCATCATATTCTGTTGCCATCACGGTGACATTAAACGCACCGGCGGAAAATCCCATGATGCCAACTTTTTTTGGTTGAATTCCATACTCAGCAGCATGTGATCGCACATATTTCATAGCTGTTTTGAAATCTTCCAGATCCAGCGCCTTGAGTTTTGTAGCGTAATCCTGAAATCTCGTTTTAGGATCCAATCCAGATTTTTTATCTGGCGTGTATAAAAAATTATCAATTGTTTTCAACAATCGATACCGGAGCATAAAAACTGTAATCCCATGCGAAGTAAGCGAATCTGCAACCGGGTTCCCTTCTACTCCTTCAACAATTGTTTCCCATCCACCGCCGGGTTCAAGAACAATTGCTGTTCCATTTGCTTTTCCCTGTGGCGGTAAGAAAACTCTTAAGGTTGGTTTCACCACATTTTGAACGAGTAGTATTTGAGTGCCTGGAATCAACATTTCACGTTCTTGTTGCGTCCAATCTTCGGAGCCTTTTGGGATTCCAGGATAAAGCAGAATTGGTTTGCTTTGAGCGAATGTTGTGAATGAGGTTGAGATCGCGAGCAGTGTATAGAGTGTATATTTCGCGGAAGATGTAAATCTCATAAGAATTCAAGTTGTTTTTTTAACTGCAAAATTATTGACGCATGAAGATTATTAGTGACTCTTTGCGTCTTTGCACTCCTTTGCGGCTTTGCGTGAAAAGTATCACGCAAGGCGCAAAGGAGCGAATATGCTAAGGATATCGAGTCGGTTTTTATTTAAGAAGCAAACGTTTTATTTAACCACACAACAATCTCCTCCCAATCTTCTGTCGGGATTTTTGCATGCGTAGCATTCTTCATTATTAAAAACTCTTTCTTATTGCCAGGAATTAAATTATAAAACTCCTTCACTTTATCGATCTCAAACAATTCATCTTTGTCTCCCACACCAACCAACACAGGGATATTCAAATCCGCCGGCAGCCTGAGTTTTTTTACGTCCAGCATCGTGACAAACCTTGGCGTATATCTGAAATTAAAAAGTGTGTCGTCTGATACAATCATTCCTTCGCGATAATATTCAACCGCCCGGTATGAAGGTCGAAAGATAGCGCTTGAGATTATCCTGACTTTCTGAAAAAACGGAATTGGCGTTGTTGCTCCTTTGCGGCTTTCGTAAGCGCCGGAAAGTAAAACCAAACCCGCGATGTCATTTGGAACTGCATCAGCCGCGCAGATCGCTGCAGCAACTCCGAGACTGTGTCCCAACACAATCACTTTTGAATAACCAAGCCCTTTCACATACTTCACTGACTCCGCCAGATCAGCGATCCATCTTTCCCTGTGGTTATCTCCGCGGTTGCCACCAGACAAACCATGTCCCCTATAATCAAGTCCGAACGTTGTGTACCCGCCTTTTGAAAATGGAATCCCGGCCATACTGTATGGTCCACTGTATGCAGTAAATCCGTGAAAAATTAAAACAGCGATATTCTTTTTTGAAGGTTCGATGCTATCAGGATCCCATCTGCGCAAAAAAAGTGTTTCACCATCACTTGTCGCAAAAAGGTTATGTGGACCAGGGAATCCTTGTCGCATCGCGACAGCTTCTTCCTGTGAAATTCCTTGATTTTTTATTCTCCATGTCGTTGGCAAAAAGGCGAAAATTAATCCAACGATGCAAAAGATCAACACTAAAAAAAATATTGACAACAAAATCTTTTTAATTATTCTCATGGCAAGAAATTTCGAAATCAAATATTCCCGAAAGATCAATATCACAAATCATAAAAAACCTTTCTATATTCTATTGCGTCTGACCTCACTTCCATTGATCGATTTTCATCGATTCGTACTCGGGCTTCCACGCGTGCTTCCATCTACGATGACTCCACAGCCACATATCGGGTTTGGAACGAATCACTGATTCCAGGTATCGTACATACTTCCTCGTTAGCTCGCCTTCAGGAAGCGTCGAAGCATCCATGCAGGCCAGCTCAACCATGCCATGGTAATGACCGCGTCGGGGTTTGTCAATTGAAGCAAAGACTACAGGCAGCTGTCCCTGTCGGGCTCCTTTCTCCGGGCCGCTTGCAAAGGGTGCGGGCCGGCCCATGAAATCTATCCAATAAGAACTTTGCATTTTTCCCGGAGCTTGATCTGCGACCAATCCTAACAAATATTGAGAAGAAAGATACGGGACGATGGCCTCCTTCATTTGCGGAGCCGGAAGAAATGCATTACCGCTTTTTGTCCGGAGTTTGTAGAACAATCTTTCGAATATCTTACTGCTGATGGGCATATATACAACCAACACTTTGAATCTTGTCAATTGCGTAAGCACTATCTGCCCCCATTCCCAATTGAACGTATGACCCAGGTGCATCTGGCAACTTTTGCCGGTTGCATATACATCGTCCAACACTTTCATATCTACTGTAAATCGTTTTTTCAACCATGACTCGCTTGCAGATATCAGCTTGATCACCTCTATAAAAGAATCGAGGAAATTATGATAGAATTTTTTGGCGATGGTTATACGTTCGGACTCAGATTTTTCCGGGAAAGCATGTCCCAGGTTATCCATCACTACTTTCCTTCGATAACGGAAACCATAATATACGATGCAAAATATGAGGTCAGATAACATATAGAGCACGCGCATCGGAAGAAGGGAAACGAGGTATAGAAACCCATAAAAAATATAGTACATAATAGAGCCTTGTGGGTTTATTAAAATTTATGTGGTGGCCTATCGAGGGTTCTTCGTACCAGACCTGCCTGACTTTTGCTACTACTGTGCGTTCTTGGAGGCGCCAATTTCCGCCTTAAAGATATAAGGAAAAGTCAATCAAACAAGAAATAAGGAGTGGCTGCCGAAATCAAAATAAATATTTATCCTTAGACAATAATTTCCACTGCGTCGAACACTTTTTCCGATAAAAAATGCGTTTTATTGTTCGCTATGAATCCAATCCTTAAAACCCTTAGCAAATCACTGCTAATAGTGGGCATAATGTCAAGCCACACATTATCCGCCCAAAAATCTACAACTGTTACCGTTGAAGAGGCCGAAAAATTATCGGTTCAGCTCGACACGACCGTCAGCAATGGTAATCCCGAAATACTCAATAAACTGATCAACTTTCCGGAGTTCATCAAACGAATGAAATCAAAAAGCAAATTAGTCGACAACGTTGATACGTTGACTAAGATTGCTGGCGGTTTCGGCTTATTCAATATCGGTAATCGCGCAGTAGAAATTTCTAAAAATGGATGCTATCACCTGGTACGTGGATATGTGAAAGACGAAGAAATGCACCTGCTCTTCCGGGCTTTTGGAGACGGTGGTTTGAATTACCACGATATTACACTCGTAAAAATAAGAGATGAAATAAAAGCAGCGGATATTTTTTCTTATGAGCTGGGAGAACCGTACACAGCATTGTTTTCAGCATTGATAGCAGACAAAGACCCGCAAGACGAACACAAATCGGTTACAGCGAACCAAAAATATCTCGGACAGTTTGAAACCGCATTGACGCGTAAAAACTATAGCACTGCCCGATCAGCTTTTGAAAAGTTGGATGAAGAAACTCAGCATGATAAACGAATACTTCTTCACTATATCCAGGCGTGCGAACATTCGGATTTGAAATCTTATAAGAAAGCGCTCAACCAATTTGTAGCATTGTACCCAGACGAACCAACGCCATATCTTTTGATGACCGAAATTTATGCAGACACAAAAGAATACGCATTATATAGCAGCGCAATTGATCGACTCGACACTTTATTATCCATCGATCCTTTTTTAAATTATTTCAGGGGAAATCTCGAAATGAAAGCCGGAAGCGTTCAACAGGCACTGGATTATTATCAACAAGCTTTTGAATACGATCCGGGTATCTGGCAGAATACAAAAAAACTTGTTGCATGTAAGGTCATCAACAATGAATTGGTCCAGGCTAACACAGTCATTAACCAATACAAACATGTGCCGGGTTATCGGAAAGAGTTAGTGGAGTCATTTTATAAGGAATATCCGGGATTAAAATAAAATTGAAGCGACGAATCTTAAAACGTAGGGATTGGCCTTTTTTATATGAGAGTTTTTACTCAAAATGCGACCCTGAAACAGCTAATAAATGTCATGCAATCATGAGATCGGCAATTCGATAATAAATTCCGATCCTTCCCCTTCCTTCGAATTTACTTTTAACTCACCGCCATGCGCCTTTATGATATCGTAACTGAGCGAAAGGCCAAGCCCGGTTCCTTGTCCCGTTGGCTTTGTCGTAAAAAATGGTTGAAAAATTTTCTCCCTTAATTTTGACGGCATACCTACGCCATTGTCTTTTACCGAAATAAAGATCTTTTCACCTGATCGATGAGTCGCGACCGTAATCGCCGGTTCATATTCATTCTTGTTGTTTGATTCGCGTGATTTTTTTTCCTTCACCGCATAAAATGCATTGTTGACAAGGTTAAGAATAACGCGGCCGATTTCGGGCGCATTGACATTGATAGGACCAAGCGACCTGTCAAAATCAGTTCTCAACAGCGTCTGAAAAGATTTGTCTCTTGCACGTATGCCGTGGTATGCAAGACGTACATATTCGTCGGTCAGCTGGTTGATATCTGTAGCCTCTTTTGTGCCTGTGTTATTTCTGCTATGCAGCAACATCGCTTTTACAATCCCATCAGCTCGTTTACCATGATGATTTATTTTCTCTTCATTATCGATCAGATCATTGGCGATCAGTTTTACCTGGAGGATATTTCCTTTCTCGATTTCTTCTTTCATTTCAATCAGCAACTCCTTATTCACTTCAGAAAAGTTATTTACAAAATTCAGCGGGTTTTGAATTTCATGTGCAATACCAGCGGTGAGTTCACCGAGCGAAGCCATTTTTTCAGATTGAATTAGTTCCGCCTGCGTTTGTTTTAATTTAGAAAGGGTCGATTCAATTTTATCTTTTTGCTTTTTTAACATGCGGTTTGCTCTTTGTTTGTTCCGGTTACTCCTGTAAAGTATCAGTGCAATCAACAATAACGAAGCGATTCCCGCACTAAGAATATGAGACTTAAATTTTGCCTGGTACCGTTCCTCCGAATTTTGTTCGTCGCGCTTTTTTAATTCTTCATTAAATGTAAGCACTTGCGTTCGGACAATTTTTTCCTTACTGAACAAACTGTCTTTGGCAGCAAGCATTACTTGTTGGTATTTGAATGCACTATCGAATTTCTTTTCTTTCTCAAACGCAGTCATCAGGGCGTTGCTTGATGCAAGAATTTGTACAATGAACCCGTGCTCTCGGTTAAGTTGCAAAGCTTTCTTGGAATAATAAATCGCAGAGTCGCGAACATTATTTTTTGAATAGTGAATTCCTAGTTCGTTATAGGCCTTTGCCAGCATTCTCCAATCTTCATATTGTGTGGACGCACCGACATCTTGTCTGAAGTAATGTAGTGCGAGATCTTCATTGCCAAGTTTGGAATAAATGGTTCCCAGGTTAGCTGCAATGCCGATTGGATAGGTTGCGGGTTTGAATTTCTCACGGGTTTTATAGGCACGTAGCGTGTAATCAAGGGCGGTATCCAATATATTTAATTGTTCATACGCTTTTCCCGCTTCTCCAAAGGAAACACTAACATCAAATTCGTCGTTCAGCAAAGAAAAAATGTTTCTGGCCTTCTCAAAATAATTTATTGCCTCCCTGTATTCATCTTGATTTCGGTGAATAAAACCAATAATCCGGTAAGCACTCGCGATTCCTAGTGAATCGGGTATATTCTTAAATATTTCGAGGGCTTTAAATTCCGCTTCCATCGCCTCGGGATAATTGCCATTACTAAAAAGTGCAAAGCCCCAAATCGAGTAACTCCACCCGATCGCGTCCGGAACGTTTATTTTTTTTGCGATAAGGAGTGATTGCTGCCCATAGTACAGTGAAGAATCCAGGTTGATATTTCTGTACGGATCTACCAGCATGGACGTGAGTTGCGCACGAGCCGAGTCGTCGCCGGCAATAGAAAGTTCATGAAGTAGGCTGTCAATCTCGCGGCGTTGAGCAGTGACAGGAAAAATTCCGGCGAGTAAAAAAATGATTAAAACAATTTTCTCCTTCATGAAGGCGGTTTAGGAGATTGTAATTTAAGAATAAATACAATCCCCGTCTTTCATTGCAATAGCTAATAAAAGTGATTAAGTCGAAGTTTGACCTAAACTATACTGGTCGAGCAACCCGTGCCGCAATAGTCTGATGCCTGCATTACGAAAATCTTATCTTATCCCACAATTTATTCATTACTACTTGCTGTATCACCTGTTCGCGATAGTTCCTGCTGATGGGAATTTTATGCGCACCTATGAAGATTTCATTTCCTTCAATTCCATCAATTTTATTGATAGAAACAATATAGGATTTATGCACACGGATAAATGACTTTGTATCGAGATTTTGCTCCAGGTTTTTTAAGTAAAGCAATGGCATATATTTTCCATTCTTTGTGTAGATAGTTACATAATTCTGCATGCTTTCAGCATACAGGATATCATTAAAAAAAATTTTTTCGAATTTACTGCCGCACTTCACAAAAAAATGATCAGCGTCTTTGTCATCTCTGACTGCATTTCCATTGTTAGCTTTTTCGACCAGGTCAAAATAATCTTTTGCTTTGTTTGCGGATTTCAGAAAACGGTCAAATGTAATCGGCTTCAATAAATAATCCAGCGCGTTGAGTTGAAATCCATCCAGCGCATAAGTCGGGAACGCCGTGGTAAGAATCACCAGTGGTGGCCTTTGAATGGTTTTTAAAAAATCAATGCCATTCATTTTCGGCATTTGGATATCGAGAAAGATTAGATCAGTTGATTGTACATTCAACAGGTTTGTGAGCTCGACGGGATTCTCGCAGGTTCCCACCAATTCGAGAAAGGCAACCTCCTTTACATAATTACCAAGGCCTTCGCGTGCCAGCGGTTCATCATCTACCACAATACATTTAATCATGTTCGCATATTTGTTTGATCACGCAGTTTTCAATTGTGGTACAAATTTCTTCGAAAGTACAATTTGTAGTTTTACCTCGAAAACAGAATCCGTTTCGCGAATAGATAAATCGTAACAACCGGGATATACAAGCTCCAATCTTCTTTTTACATTCTGCAAACCGATTCCGCCGTGCGAGAGCACATCCGTTGATTTCGCGAGTGTGCGACTGTTTGATATTTCGAAACGAATATGTTGATTTTCGATGTTCAACGAAATTTTTATCCAATCAGACTTGTCAGCGTTCCTCGAAACATGTTTGAAAGCATTTTCGACAAATGGCGTGATGATAAACGGCGCAATGGTCAATAGTGTTGCATTCTGTTCACTGATATCAGAAACGATGTGTACATAATTGCTCTGTCTCAATTTTTCGAGTTCAATATAATTGTTCAGGTATGCAAGTTCTTTAGCAAGTGGTATCTGGAAATCGTTACACTCATAAAGTTGGTACCTGAGCAATTCGGAAAATTTTGCAAGCGATGCCGAAGCAGCATCCGGGTTCTTGTGAATAAGGAAAAATATAGAGTTGATCGTATTAAAAACGAAATGTGGGTTGAATTGATTTCTTAAAAACTTCAATTCCGTTTCGAGCTTTTCTTTTTCAAGCAACTGCTGGTGACGTTTCGATTCGATCCAGTTTTTTGTCAACTTAATGCTCATCGCAAGCATCGAACTGGCAAATGTGGATGGAAGTGCATTTGCAAAAAAAGAGAAAAAGCAATCCTGGCCAAACAGGGTCTTGAGCGGCATGTGATACACGAACGCACTAAAATAATAGCCTGAAACAATAAATACACTTGCAATAAAAATAGTCGATAATAATAGAACAATGTAAGTGGTGTACCTGCCTTTTTCAAGAAATTTTGGGAGGAGATAATACAAATTGAAATACGCTGCGATCGCCTGGAAAATCACATAAAAGGTATACTTTAATCCGAAAGGCGGATACATCAACGATTCGGCTGCTTTGAACGGGTTCCCCAACGCAACGGTCCACCATAGGTAATGATAGAGAAACCAGAAAGGAAGATGATAGATTTTATATCGTATCAACCAGTTCTTTGACGGGATATTTTGAGCGCTGATCATCATCACTAAGATATTTTTATTTGGTGGGAAATTCTTAACGGGTATGTGAAATGTATCAAAAAATTGACGAAATGCAGTTGAATGATGAAAAGGGTGTGATTTATTAGGTGGCCGGGACCAAATCAAACAATCCCATATCAAATTTGCGCTTCATCAATTATATAGCTCATGATATCATTCGCGTTTTGAATTCCTTTTAGCTGCTCATTTCTTTGTTGGTGTACCAGCAATACCAAGGCATATGAAATGTGCAGTCATTTGTTTATCCATTTTGTTTTCTTTCCAACACCTATCAGCGCAGATCAGCGGCCGACTGATAACTTCGGATCAGCAGCCTGCTGCGCTTGCAAACGTTTTCTTGTTGAAGTATCCGGATAGTTCATTGGTCAAAGCTGCGTTGACGGATGAACAGGGAAAATTCAAGATCGAAAATATTCCGACAGGAAATTATTTCCTGCGCGTCAGCGGTGTGGGATATATCATGTGGTCGTCTTCAACATTTGCAACTAAGATTCCGGGCGAAGAAAAAAATTTCGGCCAGCATGTAATTGAAAAAGATATTCGCCAACTCGGCGAGGTGGTGGTAGCCGCGCGAAAACCACCTGTCCAACAAAAACCAGAGGGACTTATCGTAAACGTGGAAAGTAGTTTGCTTGCCAGGGGAAGTTCCGCGCTTGACGTATTGGAACGATCGCCGGGCGTAATGATCGATCGATATCGAAATAATTTTACGCTCAACGGAAAAAGCGGCGCGGTCGTTATGATCAATGGCAAAATCATGCGCATCCCGATGGACCAATTGCTTGTTTTCCTGAATGGCTTAAGTGCAAACGAAATCGAGAAAATAGAATTGCTGACTACACCGCCACCGGGCTACGATGCCGAGGGTAATGCGGGGATCATCAATATTGTTTTGAAACAAAATAAAAAGAAAGGTACAAATGGTTCCGTCTCACTGACGGCTGGTTACGGTAACCGTGAAAAAGCAACAGCCGGAGTAAACATCGGTCGGCATACAGACAAAACAGATTTCTACTGTTCATATTCATTCTCGCACAACAATACATACTCCAATTTTTACGGCGTCGGCACGGAAATAGTGCCGGCGCTTGGTGGTGACATGTCGTTTGACTTTGCCAGTGAAACGAGATCGATATCAAAGAATCACAATGTCAACCTGGGCGTGGACGTTCGTCCGGGTCCGGGCTGGGCTGTCGGAGCAAATATTATATACGGGTCAAGCCACGCATCAGCGTCTTCGAACAACCATGGTAGTTATCTTTTGGTGCCGGACTCGCCATTAACTTTTAATGGAGCAATCAACCGAACGAATTCCTGGGAAAATATACTCTCATCATTTTATGTAGAAAAAAAATTGAGCACGAATGAAAAAATAAACTTCAATGCAGATTACCTGAACTATAGGAACAACGATCTAACCAGTCTCGCGAGTTCAACTTTTAATAATCGGGGGGTTGAAATCGGCGTAGACAGCGCAGATCAGTTTTCGCCGGTTCAACGGGGTTTTTCGAACTCAACAATACGCGTAGCAGTTGTAAAACTTGATTACACGAAACAGCTAAATAAAAATTTAAAATTAGAAACCGGTATTAAAGGGACATCCACTTCCAGCAACGGCTCGTCTGGCATACAAAGTTTTTTAAACGGACAGTGGATAAGCAGGGATGCAACATCCGCCAATATCGGGATGAATGAAAATATTGGCGCGGCGTTCGCCAATATAACCGGGTATATCGGTCCTTCATTGAACTTCTCTGTGGGCGCGAGATACGAGTACTATCATACTCATGCAAACAACGTTGCGATCGGAAAAGATTCTTTCGATCGACGGCTCGGGCAGTTTTTTCCATCAATATCCTTGTCGAGAAAAATAAACGACAAATCGGAATTACAAATTTCGTATTCAAAACGAATCACCAGGCCGGCATACAATGACCTTGCATCGTATATTATTTATAACGATCCTTTTTCGGTATTTACAGGTAATCCTTTTTTGAAACCGACTATCACTAATAACCTGAAAATAGGCTGTAACTATCTCGGTTATACATTATCGTTACTATTAAGCCGGGACGATAACCCGATTGTGTATGGCCAACTGCGATCTTCCGCATCCGGCAAGCTCGTTTATATACTTCCGGAAAATGTAACTTTTCAAAACAATATCAATTTACAGGTTACCGTGCCAATAAAAATTGCCAATTGGTGGGAAATGAATTATGTATTCATCGGAGGCTGGCGCGAATTCCGGGTAGACTATACGCCATTGCCCGCAGTTAAAAATTATTTTGGGTATTCATTCAATGCCAGTGAGCAGTTCAAGTTACCAAAACGTTTTGCCCTCGAAATATCCGGATGGTACAACAGTGCCTCCTACTATGGCACTTCCAAAATAAATCCAAGGATGATGTTGAATGCCGGCATTAAAAAAGAGTTGGGTGACACCAAAGGGACATTACAGTTATCTGTAAGCGATATTTTTCAAACAGGATATGGCGACAGTTATTTCAGCTATTTTGTTGATGATGTATTTCACACCAAGGCACATGTGCATTGGAACGAAGAATCAAGAACGTTTCCGATAATCCGGTTGACGTATACAAGATCTTTTGGTGACGCATCCAGGAAACACGGATCAGGAAATAATTCATATGAAGAGAATGAAAGGATCAGGAAGCAATAACAAAAAAATAACATGCGTTGAATCATCGTGATTGCATCATTAGAAATTTGACACTAGAACTGAGTGAAAAATTTTCTGTAAATGTAACCATTGACGCCTGGTCAGAGTATCCTGTGTAGTATGGAAACGCCAGATTATCGCATCGTATATGCATTGCAGTTTATGAGGGCAGAAGACCTATTAACAGATGAGCGTTTCCTGGGCTGGTATCATAAAACCAGTGATGAAGCCGTTCGTTTTTATGATGCGCAGATTGAAAAGGATCCTGCATTCCGGGAAACAGTGAAAGAAGCCGCTCGTCTGCTTACCCAAATTCAGATAAAAGAAAAAGGATTATCGAATCAGGCAATTGAGGATGCCGCAGAACGCCTCATGAAAAATATTTTAAATAAGAAAGCTTGATTCGTTAAAGCCTTAGCGCCTTGATTTACTTTGTGTCTTTGTGTGAAACAAAACATCGAATTAAGTTTTGTTTCACACAAAGGCACAAAGTAGATCAAGGTTCAAAGCCGATAAAATCAAGATTGCAAAACTTTCTTAATTAAATACAAGTGACCAACCAGCATGTGCATTGAGCTTGGAACCATGCAACATGCCCGATTGGTCACGAGACTTAAAAGAATTCTTTAGAACTTTTTAAAATCAAATTTTTGTCCGCCAATGGAGGCGTCCACAAGCAAACCACCTTTTTCTTCTGTAAATACAACTACTCCATCCCGGTAGTTAGCATCTGCTGATGCCCCGGCTTTCGCAGCAATTGCTGATGTTTCAGCACTAAATTCAAACCTGCTGTTTGTGAAACGATCCAATGCACCTTTGCTTTCGAAGAAGATTACTTCACGATAAGCTGCTCCACCTGCCTGTGCACCTACAGTTACTTGTGTCATGTGTACCGTTCCAATGGCTGTACCTTTTTCATATACTGTTCCCCAACCTGCAGCTCCACCAACACCGGCGGCGCCTTTACCTACGTTAGGAAATATTGCGTAGCCGTATGACTTGTTGAAGAGGTTTTCCATTGAAGCATCTTTCTTAATGAATTCCTCTTTGGCTTTTTTACTATCATCCATTACTTTTTCTTTCCTGTCTTCCCGTTGTTGTGCCTTGACTGTTCCAGGTAAAACTAGGGCAGACATCAGCAATAAGACAATAGCCATGCTGGCGATACTTAACTTTTTCATAATTAACAATTTTGGAGTTTTATGTTTGTGAAAATCTCACTTAGAGAGGTGCAAAACATTTGCCAGAGCAGTTAGAAAACGGGTAAGGTGCTGGTTGCCACTCATTCTCAGGCGATGGTGGGATAATTAAAAAAGTGATATTCCTCTACGGATAGGGTCTTTTTGCCACATTTTTGCTTCATTCAAATCATACTAAACGCTTACATGTAAAATGGAGTAATTATCGAACCTGATAGAGGGATAAAGGAGCCCTTCGAGTTGGTTGACAGGTTCGCATATTCCTGGCAGTTAGATGAAATTTCGCTCAGCCCAGCCACCAACTATCTTACTACAACACGGGAGAACTTATTCCCAATTTCTCTCTGACCAATCGCGAAAATTTATCCGGCTCTTCAAGATGTGGCAAATGGGCAGAGGATTCAAATTCTGTAAATGATTTCGATGGGCAATCCAAGAATTCAAAATACTTTTTGGAAATATGCCGGGGAGCGATAGCATCCAACTTTCCTTGTATGAAATGCACTGGAACCGAAACTGATTTTATCGCGTCGAAAAGGTCGAGCTTGTTCATTTCCGGCAACAATGCATTTTGTGTAAACGCCATTCCTTTGATCATTCTAAAAATATCCATAAACGTGTATTCTTTACTAAGTAACATGTGTTTCAGGGAATCAAAAAAAACTTCATTATAATTCCTGTTCGTGATTACGCCGCCTGCATAAGTCATAAGCTTTGCGCGTTTTTGAAATAGATCGGAGTCGTTTATTTCTTTTCCCTGCAACGATTCAACCTGTTCCACTATTTTCTTTTTCCCGCATTTTTTACTTTCGGTCAACAAAAAATCCATGGCGAATTTGTTTGCTTCGGGAACATCAATGTCAACACCAACCAAAAAAATCTTTGAGAACAATGACGGATCTTTTTGAGCAGCGAAAAGACTGATCGTAGCTCCAATTGAATACCCAATCAGGATCACCCGATCCTTTTTATATTTCTTTAATAAGTATCGGGTGCATTCTATCAGATCGTCCGTTAGCCGCTTAATACTAATATTACCAGGTTTTTCATTTTTGTCGAATGATTTTCCGACACCTCGCTGATCCCAATAAGCAACAAGGAAATTATCTTCGAAATGATGAAGTTTTTGCAGCGTATTTGCCTCGGAAATTATGGGGAATCCGGGACCGGCTTGAATTTGCAAAATAAGCGGTTTATTTCTGTCGCCTCTTACCAGCAACCATTGATTAGAATGATTGATCGTGATTCTTTCAAGAATATTTGTGGACATATTTTTTTTGACAAAGCTATGTTCACGTGGATGGTTGAATCGTTCGCATTTGCGAAGAAATTATTTTGACGAACGCAACCTGCTCAAATGCTGGTAACTGATGCCTAGATATGAGGCAATATGATATTGGGTAGCCTTTTGCAAAATCAACGGATGCACTTTTAATAGCTCT
>Ga0163162_10001436_pt1 | contig 22198 bp, 21 predicted proteins | sample S55metaG_FD_115310 | JGI IMG/M metagenome (GOLD analysis project Ga0163162, IMG submission 115310) | Switchgrass rhizosphere microbial communities from Kellogg Biological Station, Michigan, USA - S5-5 metaG | ecosystem: Host-associated > Plants > Roots > Rhizosphere > Soil | place: USA...
CCTGATGGGAAAAATCTTGAACAGGTTGAGCATCTCCCATCCCAGAAGCAAGATGGAAACGATCACCACCATCACGGCGATAGTCTCTCCGAAATTCATACGGTTTCGGTTCGGCTCAAAGCGTCTCGCCACCAGCCCAAGAATATTCAGGGTGGCGAAGCCAAAAACCAGCGCCCAGAGGATGTTGTAGATATCACTCTTTTTGCCGAAACCTTCAAACACCGCCAACAGGAGAAACTGGATCCGCGCCACGGACTCCAGCCACTTCAAGGATACCGGGAGAGAGGCCAAGAGCGAGGTCAGGGAAACGTTCATGGGCACGGTCTTTGGAGCCTTGGAGGAAGCTGAACTTAATCCCGCCAAGAGCACAGATATTACCCTTTTCCAGTCCCGAAGTCAGCCGTCTGCGTAACTTTTGAGGCGACGATGAAAATCCCGCCAACGCCCCCCTGAACCAGATCCACCGTTTCTCACTGGGATAGAATGACGCCCGTATGAAGCGAAATCCCGCCACTCTTTCCCCGCTCATTCTGTTCGTATCGATGTCAATATCAATATCGACGGCTGCACCCGCCGCGGCGCAAGCGATCCCACAGGAAAAAAGCAATGCAAGCAAAGATGTAACTCTCGAAAGGCGGACGCACGCCGCTCTCTCCACAGTCAGCGGCACCATCAAGACGCCCGGCCTGGAACACCCAGTAAATATCTTGCGCGATCGTTGGGGCGTCGCTCACATTTACGCCCAGAACCAGCACGACCTATTCTTCGCGCAGGGATTCGTCGCCGCGCAAGACCGTCTCTTTCAAATGGAGTTGTGGAAGCGTTCCGGACAGGGCCGCCTGGCCGAAGTTCTGGGCCCTTCAGCGTTGCCACGCGATATAAACGCGCGCCTCCTCAGTTATCGCGGTGATATGAAGCCCGAATACGAAAGCTACTCGCCAGACACGCAGTCGATTCTCGAAGCATTTACTTCAGGAATCAACGCCTACATCGCGACCCGCCAGGAACCGGCCGGTGCGGGAATGCCGCTCGAGTTTCAACTTGCAGGTTTCAAACCCGAGCCATGGAAGCCGACGGACTGCCTGAATCGTATGGCAGCGTTCTCAATGACTGGTAACGCTTTTGCCGAACTAGAGCATGCCGAGGTCCTGCAAGCGGTCGGCGTGGACGCAGCCTCGCTGCAGTTCGATTTTGATCCGCAAGTGAAGCTGGACCCGGCGCGGGGTTCCGACTTCTCTGGTCTCTCGGAGAAACTGCTGCATAACCTGATCGGAAGCGACACGCGCATAGAATTTCCCCGGCATCCACCCGAAGGTAGCAATAATTGGACCGTATCCGGCAAGCTGACCAGCACCCGCAAACCGATCCTCGCCAATGATCCGCATCGCGTTATTGCGGAACCATCACTTCGCTATATGGTCCACCTGGTCGCACCCGGGTGGGATGTCATCGGTGCGGGCGAACCGGGTCTGCCCGGTGTAGCGCTTGGCCACAATCAGAACATTGCCTGGGGATTCACGATTTTCGGTCTCGACCAGCAGGATCTTTATCTGGAAGACCTGAATCCTACAGATCATTCACAATACAAAGCTGCCAATGGCTGGGAGCCGATGCAAGTCCGCAAAGAGACGTTTGGCGTAGGCGGTGGCAAGACGGTAGAGGTCGATCTGAAATTTACTCGTCACGGCCCCGTCCTTTGGGAAGACGGCAAGCGCGCCCTGGCCCTGCGCTGGGTTGGAGCGGGACCGGGCACGGCAGGATATCTGGGATCCCTGGCCATTGATCGGGCGCAGAACTGGAAGGAATTCGAGGCCGCGATGCCACGCTGGAAAGTTCCTTCGGAAAACATTGTCTACGCCGACCGCGCCGGAAACATTGGCGAGCACTCCACTGGTCTGGCGCCGCTACGCAAGAATTGGACCGGTCTGCTACCGGTTCCCGGCGCGGGAGGCCACGAGTGGGCCGGCTTCGTACCAAATGACAAATTGCCCCACAACTTCAATCCCCCGCAGGGATTCATCGCGACTGCAAATCACAAGATGATTCCCGACAACTATCCTTACAAGGTTGGATATAGTTGGGCTCCGCCCTATCGCTTCCAGCGCATCACTCAGGTTCTGCAACAGGCCCACTCGGCAAGTAAGTTGGATGTGGCCGCCATGCAACGTGTGCAATTAGACGTGCATTCCCTTCCCGCTGTGCAATTGATCACTCTGTTGCGCGCAGCCACGGGCCGCCAAGAATCAACGGTGGCGACGAAAATGCTTTTGAGTTGGGATGGCAATGTCGATCGTGACTCGGCCGCCGCCGCCCTCTACGAAGTCTGGCTGCGAATCGTCACTCGCGAAACTATGAAACTTGCTGTCCCAGCGCCGGCACAGTCGATGATGGAAGCCTGGTCTCCGCATCAGGTACTTTCGTACCTTCAGGGAATGCCGCAGGACGCTGCGCCGACACGAGACTCCCTGCTCAGCAATTCCTTGGCGGAAGCCTGGGAGAAGATGGGAAAACTTCAAGGCCCTGATTCAAGCAAGTGGTCGTGGGGTGAAATGCATCACGTGCGCTTTCGTCATCCTCTCGATCAAATTCCCGGTGCGGCGGCGCTTACCGATCCAACTTCCGTGTCCCGTCCTGGTGACGAATACACCGTAAACGCCACGGGATATCCCGACAATTCGTTTGACCAAACGTCGGGCGCGAGCTATCGCGAAATTTTGGATCTCAGTGACTGGGACCACTCGGTCGCCGTGAACGTGCCCGGTCAGAGCGGCCAACCTGGCAGTCCGCATTATTCAGATTTGTTGCCACTATGGAACGAGAGAAAGTATTTCCCTCTGGTCTATTCGCGAGATGCTGTAGAAAAAGAAACAACCGACAGGATGCTATTGCATCCGTGAGGAATTAAAATCCACCCATGATTCCAGACCAAACCAGGCTCTTTGTTTTCCTGACGGCAGCAGTACTGCTGGCTATCGCACCGGGGCCGGAATGCTTTACGTTCTGGCACGCAGCTTGGCGGGTGGAAAGCGGGAAGGCGTGCTTTCCGCCTTAGGAACATTCGTAGGCGGTATGGTGCACGTTTTCGCGGCCGCCGCGGGCATTTCGGTTGTCCTGGCCAAGTCTGCTGCCGCCTTTGCGACGGTGAAGTACGCAGGCGCAGGCTACTTATGTTTTCTGGGAATTCGGATGATTGTCGACGCCCGTCGCGATACGACGCTGAGCGACGTCGGGGACATCCCTACGGACCAACTTCCCCGGCGAGGGCCTTTCTGGCAGGGGGTAACAACTGAAGTGCTGAATCCGAAAACCGCCCTCTTTTTTCTCTCTTTCATACCTCAGTTCGTGGACCGGCAACACGTCCACGTATTTCTACAGTTCGCGGTTTTGGGGACCGTATCGGTTGTGCTCAATACGCTGGCCGACCTGGTTGTGACTGTGCTGGCCGGGCCGCTTGGTGATCTCATTCGGTCGTCCGCTAAGTTTCGCAGGCGTCAGCGCACCGCCACCGGAGCCATTATGGTCGGTTTGGGAACGTACTTGGCTACCAGCCACAAGTAGGGACTTACAGCGAGACAATCTGATGATCCAGGCATTCGGTTCGAAGGGTGTCGTAGAAACCGCGCAGAAGCTCCACCCCGTGGCGGCCCACAAAATAGATCCCTCCAACTTCGCGCTCCTGCAAAACTTTGTTGGGATAAATCGCGTTACTCAACACCTCGGAGTGTCGTCCTAAGATCTCGCTCTGGCGCAACTCGGCTCGTGCGGCTTTTGAACGCAACTGCTCGATCTGGTGTTCCATTTTTGATCCGGCATTGGCCGCGGCTTCCACCAGAGTCTTATCGAGACGCTCCAGGGATTTCTGAATTAATCCAAGCGACTGCTTCAACGACGACTCAGCCTGATCGAAGGCAGCCTGCAAGTCAGCGGGAAACGAATGCGCCGCCAGGGATTCGCGTACCGCCTCGGGTCCCTGAAATGTATCGGGAACCGTCATGCTGTAACGTTCAAGTAATGATTGAGGTTTGGCTTCGACGATGGTGGCGGAAAAACGCGGAAGAATCGGCGTGGCTCGTCCCAATAATGCCTTGTAGACCACGGATCCCTGGCCGAAGTACGCTATCTCTGCCGCTCCGCCCACATACGCCAAGGTCGGCAGGAGAAAATCCTGTACCACGGGACGCAACAAGACATTCGCGTTGAACCTTTCCGGTTCAGACTGAATCCGGCGCAACATCTCAGCCGACGGCACAACTTCGTCCTTCACCAGAAATTCTTGCTCTGAAGTGCCGCCACTCTTCACTCTCCGCTGAACCGGTACGCGCGCCCCGTCCCGCAATGTAAACAACAGAGTGGAAGAAGGCGTCACCTTCACCTGCTGGTGATAGCCGGCTGCTTCCAGCTCTTTTCCGCGCGCCAGAAGTGCGTCGTTAAGTTCCGCCGCACGCTCCACGGCAGCGAGATAAATCGGGGCGGCGATGCGCTGAAACTCGGGATCGGCAGCGTCGAGAAGAATCACGCCCGAATCTGCGAACAGCCGCGCGAAAAGACGAGCGAACGCGCTGCCGAAGTTTTCTCCCGGACGGTACGCTTCGCGCAGGAATTTCGTGACATCCGATTCACCCAGGACTGCGGCAGCAGCCTCCACCACAGCCTCGATTTCGGCACCAAAGGTTACGGTTCCTACCGGAGCATCCGGCACTCCGTGGGTCGAAGTAGAAAGTTTCTGTAGCGAGCCATCCGGTCCCAGAATCGAGGTGTGACTGATTTCCTCGAGATCATGGTCGGTAGTTGCCAGCCAAAAGATTGGCACGCATTCCAGCCCAGCGTTCGTCGATTCGCGAGCCAGTTTCACCGTGCTCAACGCCTTGAAGAGGGAAAAAAGAGGTCCGCCGAAGAGCCCAACCTGTTGTCCGGTTACAACCGCCGACGCCCCGTTTCGCAGACGACCGATATTTTCAATCGTCTTCGGGGACGCATCCCATGCGCGGTTTTGACGTTCCAGAATGTCAGCCACTTGCGACCGCCGTGAGGCGTCATAGTGGATCGTGGCGGTTTCGTCTTTCAGCCATTCGGAAAAGTGCGGAGAGCGGGAGTAGAACGGCTGGATGGAAGGTGTAAACGAAAGGTAATCGGTGAAAAGCCTGGTGGTGTGCGGAATCTGGCGGAATGGCAGACACTGCGCCTTCACCGACAGCTCTCCTGACAGCGGTCGCTCATACAGGCTTGGACGATAAAAGTCATACGTTGGTCAACACCCAGATTCGAAAGCGTGATGATTGTAGCTTGTGCCCGTACTTGAGATGTCAGAAACGGCGGCAGGATGCAAAAGGTATGAGATGTAGGCGGGAGCATCCCGCTCGTGCGGCGGTGAAAAGGACCCAGTTGTTCGAATTCCCTACTGCTGCTGTTGCTCCTGTTGCAGGTTCTTCGGCGGCATTGGCGGCGGCTCCTGCGCCTTCTCGACCAGCAGCGACCACTCCTCCGGGACCGGCAATCCCTGTTCCAGTTCCGGCGGCTCAACTGAAGCAGTTACACGCACCGCAACAGAAAGCTCACTGGCAGTTTTTCCACGGAATATTCCGCGCGTAGGAGGCACGTCCGCGTAATCGCGGCCGATGGCGGTGCGAATGTGGCGATCGCCGGCGAGCAGGCAGTTAGTCGGGTCGAAGCCAATCCATCCCAGCGGAGGAAGGAAGGCTTCCACCCAGGCATGCGTGGCGTCCACCACCGAGCGATCGTGATCTTGCGCACGCCGGTAAAGATATCCACTCACGTAGCGGCAAGGAATCTTCAACCGGCGCACCAGCGCGATCATGATGTGGGCGAAATCCTGACACACACCCTGGCGGCTGGCGATGGCTTCATCGATCGGCGAGTCCACTTTTGTGCTCTTCGGCGCGTATTCAAACCAGTCGTAGAGTCTTTGATTCAACTCTCGTAGCAAACTTAGAGGATCGTCACGCCGCCGGACTTCCAATTGTTTCGCAAGTTCGAGCAAACCCGGCGTGGGTTGGGCGAATTCGCTGGGCAGCAGCATCTCCCAGTAGTCACCCATCTTCACCTGCGCGTCGGCTTCGGCCCAGGCATCCGAGGACAGCGACTGCGGGATTTCAAGCGAGGGCTGCACGTCGAGCAACGACTCGGCCACGATGACCAGGTAAGAATGTTGCCCGGGAATATCGAAGTGATGAATGTTGTTGCCCACATGATCGCGGTAGGCAAACACGCGGCAACGCGGGCTCACCGCTAGATGAAACGTTAGACAGCGCTGGTTGTTTTCACTGCGCGGATGCATCCGGGCTTCCATCACGCTCTCGCTGACCGGCGAGGTGTAATGGAATTTCGTCAGATGCTGAATCGAATAGAACATGAAGTCTCGGTCCTTTATCCCGCGAGTGCGGTTTGAATCGCGTAGTCCACGTAAAGCTGGTAGATAGTCTCGTGAATGTCGCGGCACTGCCGCAAAATATCTTGCAGGTAGGCACCGACGTCCTGGGAGAGAATTTCGGAAATCTGTCCAAAGCTGAGCGATGCCTGCAGCCGGCCGGCGAGCCTGGTCAATGGCGCTCCACGGCGCTTGCCGCCTTCGCCATGGATCGCGTCCAGAGCGCGTTGCAGATGATCGATCGAGTAACGCACTGAATGGGGAAACTCCGGGTTCAGCAACAGAAATTCGATGATGCGGTCCGGACTGATGTCCGCGGTGTAGACCTTACAGTAGGCCTCGAACGCCGTGCATGACCGCAACAGTCCAACCCATTCCAGATATTCGGCGGCTTCAGGTGTTTGATCAGGATGTCCCCAGAACTCTCGATGATAAAGACCCAGCAGCGTTACCGTGGCACACGCGCGCTCCATGTAGCGGCCAACCTGGATAAAATGCCAGCCTTCGCCATGGCTCATGGTGGAATCGGTCACACCCTGAATCAGGTGGACGCCTTCGATCACCGCCAGCAGAAAGTCCGACGGCAGAACGTCTTCTGTCTCATTCGGCTTGTGCCGCGTTACTTGATGAAAAAGATGGTTCAGACGCTGCCACTGGTCGGAGCTGATTTCTTCGCGGACCTGGCGTGCATTCTCCCGGGCCGCGGCTACACACGCTGTAATAGATGAGCGATTGCCGGGATCGAAGGTGAGAATCTGTGCGACCTGGTAGGCGTCACCGCTCCACGCCAGATTCGGCGGGTTTCCTAGCGCCGCCAGAACCCGTCGCCAGCGCCGGTCCGCACTGGAGGTGGATTCATCCAGCATCAGGTTCAGATTCACGTCGAGCAAACGCGCGGCGTGCTCGGCCCGCTCCAGGTAGCGGCTCATCCAGTACAGGTTGTCAGCGACGCGCGAGAGCATGGTTTATTAGTTCAATGCTTATTGATTCAGAACCCAGGTGTCCTTGCTACCGCCACCTTGAGACGAATTCACCACCAGCGATCCACGCCGCAAAGCCACGCGCGTGAGCCCGCCGGGAACGATCGTCACCTTATCTCCGAAGAGCACATACGGACGCAAATCCACGTGGCGTGGTTGCAGCGTGTCGTCGATGAAACAGGGCGCGCGTGAAAACGTGATCGTCGGCTGCGCGATGTAGTTGCGCGGGTCCGCAACAATGCGATCGTGGAATTCCTGACGTTGCGCGGCGGTGCTGTGCGGTCCGATCAACATGCCGTAACCGCCCGACTCTCCGACGGCTTTCACCACTACTTTGTCCAGATTCTGCAACACGTGTTGCCGCTGCACCGGATCAGTCAATAGATAGGTATCCACATTGTTCAGGATGGGATCTTCATTCAGGTAGTACTTGATGATTTTGGGCACGTAGGCGTACAGCGCTTTGTCGTCGGCCACCCCCGTACCGAAGGCGTTAGCTAGAGTTACGTTCCCTGCCCGGTAGGCATTGAACAATCCCGAGACGCCGAGGACGGAGTCCGATCGAAAAGCCAGCGGATCGATGAAGTCATCATCAACGCGGCGGTAGATTACGTCTACACGGCGAAGCCCGGTTGTGGTCCGCATATAAACGACGTTGTCGTGCGTCACCAGATCGCGCCCTTCGACCAGTTCAATTCCCATCTGCCGCGCCAGATAGGCGTGTTCGAAATATGCTGAGTTGAACACTCCCGGACTGAGTAGCACGATGGTCGGCTCAGGCCGTCCCTCAGGCGAGAGCGAGCGCAGCGTGCTGAGTAGAGCCTGCGTGTAGTGCTCAATCGGACGCACACCCTGCTTACGAAACAGATTCGGGACAATTCGTTTCATCACCCGGCGATTGGTCAGCATGTACGAGACCCCGCTGGGCACTCGCAGATTGTCTTCCAGGACAACAAACTCGCCGCCCTGCACTCGGATCAAATCCGATCCGACGACCGCGACGTAAACGTTGCGCGGCACCTGCAGCCCCCGCATCTGCCGCCGAAAGTGTTTACAGCTATAGACAATTTCGCGCGGCACGGTGCCGTCGGAAAGAATGCGGCCTTCGTGATAAATGTCCCGCAGAAAAAGATTCAAAGCGGTGATGCGCTGGGTCAGTCCGCGCTCGATGCGTGTCCATTCGGCGCTGGTGATCAGCCGCGGCAGCAGGTCGTAGGGAAAGATGCGCTCGGTTCCCTCGTCCCGGCCGTAAACGGTGAAGGTAATCCCCTGGTTCAGGAAAGCGAGATCCGCAGAGTGCTTGCGGCGTCGAATTTCGTCGGCGGGAAGCGAAGAAAACGTTTCTAATAAAGGAGCGTAATGCGAGCGAGGTTTGCCCGGACTTTCAAACGTCTCGTCGTATGCGTCATCGACGAGATAATCTTGCAGTACCGGATGGTCGAAGCGGCTGATTTCCGCCAAACCCATGGCGAAGTATAAGATGCGCCATTCCGGCTAGGCAATAGAGTTTGGGCGGGGATGCGACCGCATCCAGGCCTATCCAGCTCGGGCAGCAGTCGAAACCGCAACTTATATGGACTTATCGGGACGTTCCTGCTGCTTTATTGATAGTCAGCATCAGCAAAATAATGCGGCCAATCCTGAACAAAGTACGTTTTTCCGATGCGCTCCCTCTGGTCGCCGCAGACACCAGGCCGGATATCCTGGGCCAGACCAGATCGAAAAATAAGGAATTCACAGCCCTTAAAAGTACGCGACAGGATTAGACTGCGTTTTTGAATCCAGGTGCAGCACCTTTCCAATTCAGTGCACCCTACGCTGGCGGATTCGAGGGCCAGTAAATCAAGCCGCAGAGGAGAACACCATGATCGCCTTCTCCGTGAACGGTAAAAACGTAAATCTTGACGTCGATCCCTCCACGCCGTTGCTCTTGGTCATGCGCGACCACTTACGACGCACCGGAACAAAATATGGATGCGGCATGGCGCAGTGCGGTGCCTGCACCATCCACATCAACGGCGAGGCCGTGCGCTCGTGCGTGGCGCCGGTTTCGCGAGCGTCTGGAAAATCAATCACCACCATCGAAGGCCTCTCGCCCGACCTGAGCCACCCCTTGCAACGCGCCTGGATTGAAGAGGATGTTCCTCAGTGCGGCTACTGCCAGTCAGGACAGCTTATGAGCGCCGCCGTCCTGCTGCGCGAAAAGCCTACCCCCACCGACGAGGACATCGACGAGGCCATGACCGGCAACATCTGTCGCTGCGGCACCTATCCGCGCATTCGACGCGCTATTCATCGCGCCGCCGGAATGAAAATGACGGAGTCTCCCCGATGAGCACTCAACCGATCGATCAATCAAAGTCCCGGGCTGCGTTTCCCCGCCGCCAGTTCCTCAAACTTTCCGTCGCGGCTAGCGGTGGCCTGCTGATCGGATTCCACCTGCCTGTTTTGAGCAGCAAGGCGGCGGCCGAGGAATCTCCAAACGTTTTCATGCCGAATGCGTTTGTCCGCATCGGAACCGATGAGCAGATCACGGTGATCGTGAATCACTCCGAGATGGGACAGGGTGTGTACACATCGTTGCCCATGCTCCTCGCCGACGAACTCGACGCCGACTGGTCCAGAGTCGGGTTCGAATCAGCGCCAGTCGATCCCAAATACAATCACCCTGCCTTCGGCATGCAGATGACCGGAGGAAGCTCCAGCGTGTGGTCGGGTCTCGAGCAATTCCGGCAGGCTGGCGCCGCCGCTCGAGCCATGCTGGTTACCGCAGCCGCGCAACGATGGAATATTGATCCAGCCTCATGCCGCACCGAGTCCGGCGCCGTTTTTGACAGTTCCAACCGCAAGTTAACCTACGGCCAATTGGCTGCCGATGCGGCAAAACTGACTCCGCCCGCGAAGGTCCAACTGAAAGATCCGAAAAACTTCAAGCTGATCGGTAAGCCTGTCAAGCGCCTCGACACCCCGGTCAAGCTCGATGGTAAAGCCGTATTCGGACTCGATGTGAATCTGCCGGGGATGCTGACCGCGGTCGTCGCCCGTCCTCCAATCTTTGGCGCGAAGGTCAAGAGCGTGGATGATTCCAAAGCGAGTTCCATGCCCGGAGTCCGCAAGATCACGCAGATTCCATCCGGAGTCGCAGTGGTGGCAGACACATTCTGGCAAGCCAAGGTGGCGCGTGACGCCCTTCGCATCGAATGGGACGAAGGCGCCATGCACAACTTCAGTTCCTCAGAACTGATGCAAACTTTTCGTGAGAAGGCAAAAACACCCGGCGCCAGCGTTCGAAAAGAAGGCGACACCACCACTGCGCTGGCCGGCGCCGCCAAGAAGATACAGGCAGTTTACGAAGCCCCATATCTCTCTCACCTGATGATGGAGCCGCTGAATTGCGTAGTAGATCTGCGCACCGACTCCTGCGAGGTCTGGACAGGATCGCAGTTTCAAACCGTCGATCGCGCCAACGCTGCAAAAACCGCAGGTCTGCCCAATGACAAAGTGCAGCTGCACACCACGTTTCTCGGCGGAGGTTTTGGACGCCGCGCCAATCCGCAGTCGGACTTCGTAGTGGAAGCTGTCGAAGTCGCCAAGGCAGTAGGCGCTCCGGCAAAAGTCAAAATCGTGTGGACCCGCGAAGACGACATGCAGGGCGGCTGGTATCGTCCGATGTTTCTGCACGCCATCGAAGGCGGTATCGACGCCAACGGCAATGCAGTGTTTTTTACGTCACGCTCGGTGGGTCAGTCCATCATGAAAGGGACGCCCTTCGAGGCCATGATGGGAGGCAAGCCTTATGATCCCGCATCGGTCGAGGGCATTGACGATCTTCCCTACGCAATTCCAAATATCACGATCGAGTCTCACGGAGTGGATGTCAACGTTCCCGTCCAATGGCTGCGCTCCGTCGGACACTCTCACACCGCGTTCGCCGTCGAATGTTTCATCGATGAACTGGCCGGGCTCGCGCAAAAAGACCCTTACCAGTTCAGGCGCGCGCTGCTGCAAAAACAGCCACGTTATCTTGGCGTGCTCGATCTAGCGGCGCAAAAAGCGGATTGGGGCAAGAAACTTCCGAAAGGCGTGGGCCGCGGAATCGCGGTGCATTTCGCTTTTGGCAGTTACTCCGCTCATGTCGCTGAAGTCTCCGTCACCGATGGAAAGATCAAAGTCCATCGCATGGTGTGCGCCATCGATTGCGGCCAATACGTCAACCCGGGAATCATTGCCGCGCAGACCGAAGGCGGAGCAATCTTCGGAGCATCCGCCGCGCTGTTTCAGGAACTCACTTTCGAAGACGGACGCCTGCAACAAACCAACTTCAACACGTTTCCCGTGATGCGCATGAATGAGTGTCCGGCAATCGAAACCTATATCGTGGAGAATAAAGAAAAATCCGGTGGGATCGGAGAGCCCGGTGTTCCCTGCGCTGCTCCGGCCATCGCGAATGCCGTGTTCGCCGTGACTGGAAAACGGTTCCGCCGCCTTCCCATGCGCTTGTCGGAGGCCGTATGAACCGCATCCCGAATTCACTCAGTCCGATATCGGCCGTGGTTGCGATGTTTATCTTCATCTTTTTCATGGCCACGCTATGGACGTCGCGGCCGGTCGCGGCGGCGCCGCCGGCGAGCCCCGACGCGGCCGCGTCACCAGCGCGTGGTGACGGGTCGCTTTTCACCGCTTTCGTTCCCGTGCTGCGTCATCCGCGATGCATGAATTGCCATTCGACAGGAGACTTCCCGCGCCAGGGAGATGACGGACATCCTCACACCATGAATGTGCGACGCGGCGACGCTGGCCGTGGCGTCACGGCGCAACGATGCAGCACTTGCCATCAGGACCACAATCTTGTTGGCGGACATCTTCCTCCCGGAGCCCCTAACTGGGGACTGCCTCCAGCCAGCACACCCATGATCTGGCAAGGACTAACCGACGCACAACTCTGCCGGTCAATCAAAGACCCCAAGCAGAACAGGAACAGGAACCTCGACCAACTGGCCGAACACCTCACGGAAGATAAGCTGGTGATGTGGGGATGGAACCCAGGCGAAGGTCGAACTCCGGTCCCAATACCTCACGACGATTTCGCGGCAAAAGTAAAGCAATGGCAAGCCGCCGGAGCTCCGTGTCCTTGAAGGCTTAAAACCTACACGGGGGTGGCCCCTTCCTAAGCTCCGCCTGGGCGGGTGTTTTCATTTGCTGCCCAAACCTGTCATCCCGACCGGAGCCAGATCATCCGCTTCGCGGACGATCTGGCGAAGTGGAGGGACCTTGTGTTTAGAAGACTTTGATCACCACAACCACAGAAAAACCCCGCCCAAGCCAAGCTTGGACGGGGCAACCTCAAGTTCCTGATTAGCGTTTCGCTTTAGAGAAGTCAGCCACTGCGAACACTACCCCATTGCGCTCGACCGCCCCGGCTCCGATTGTGTCCATGTCCGCGTCCAGCATGTTGGCGCGGTGATTGGGAGACTGCATCCACTGTTCGCTGATGTTCTCGGCGTTCGGTCCGGCAACGACATTCTCCGACAGCCAGCTGAAGCGGGCGCCCGCCCGGGTGGCCCGGCTGGGTAGACTCAGTTCCCCTAGAAACCCATGCGACAGCGATTTCTGTTCCGCCATCAGCTCGGCGTGCTGGCGGGCTGCGTTGGCCAGTGCGTCGTCCCATTTCAGGGGAGGAAGTCCATTAGCCGCACGCTCCCGATTGATGGCCTGGAAAAGCTGCTGCCCCGCCATTTCGGCCTTGGGCTGCGCTACCACGGATGTACATGAAAACAATAGGCTAACCGTAAATGCTGCAATCAGAAACGTCTTGGAAGATATCTTCATCAATTGTCCTCGGCGAATTGCTTACCTTACAATTCTGATGCGCCCAAGCCGAGTTTCCCACCCCCAAAAGGGCTATTCCCGGCACTCCGCGGTCGAGCACCTTTTGTAACCTTGGCTACATCTAATGGCATGTTTGACTTCCGCTGGGTTGACCCCCAGAATGGAAGATGATTGGAAGGGGGCATTAAGCCCTGTTGTCAGTTCTTTGAAGGCCTTTCCCACCAGTGGGGGCGTCACGGCTTCGACGGAGATGCTTGCGGCCAAGAGGCATGCCGGGGTCCACACACCCGTAATCGCGTGGAAAATGATAATTGCCAATCAACAAATGGCATACGCAGCCTAATTAGTTAGGCAGCCGTTCTCCACCGCTTCGCCCTTGGGCGGTGAGCGAACGTCACACAGAGGGCTGCTCTTCTCTTCTACGTCTGGGGAGAGAGGCTAAGATCTCAGGCTAGCGGCTGGTGTTTCTTGTCCGTTCTGAGCATCATCCGCGAACGTCCCAGGGTAATGCCTGGGGCATGAACGTGAATAAGCATGTAGTCTCTTGACCAGTAACATTTTCGGACGCGGGTTCAACTCCCGCCGCCTCCACCAATAATTTCAGAAGTCGGACTTTGGGCGTTAGCCCTTCCCTATTTTCAATTGTGTCCGACTGGTGGACCACGATGACGCTATCGCCGCACCTTCAAACCATGAACGAGCATTGGGCTGCCGTCCGGCAACGGTGCGGCGTTAACCTCTGCCTCGACAACGCTCGCGTCTTGCATCTGCACCTCCCATGTAAAATAAAAGGGGAAGTAGCTGTCGGGCGGCGAGGCGAGGCCTTTTGAAAAGGTAACGCCCTTGATCAGCTTGAGCCCTTTCTTCTTCGCTTCCAGCACGTCATCACCGCAATAGAGAGATCCGTCCTCAATAATTCCGGCGTACAGGTTCAAGAATTCATGCCAACGCTGGTCCTCGTCACAGAGTGCGGTTGGAAGCGCGAAGTTGGCAAAAAACGCCCGCAGCTCTTTGCGGAATGTGTCTAGAAAAATGAACTCCCGGAACATTCGATGATTGTCGGCCACGTTCAGCTTTCGATGGTCGAGTTCACCCTCAATGAACCGGTCGACGCGCGTCAAAAAATCCAGTGTCGTGTTGGGACGCGTCAAGTCTGCGTGCAACGCCCAGTGGCAATATAAAGTCAGGGCAAAGTGGCTCGCGGTTCCGAGCTTTTCGAGCAGCTTCCAGCTTTCGCCGAGGATATACATGACGTCTTTTTCCCGAGTGATGTCCTCATTCAGCGCCTGCCGCAACTTGGCCTCGATCTGCGTTTGAGTCATAGGTAGGTCCAACAGCCCCGCGAACGACAATATAATTCATCAGCCGGCTAAGCCTGCGATACGCGAAAATCCCACTCAAGCCAAAACCGGGCCTGAATGGGCCACCCGCCAGGCCGCTGTTCCTCTATAGTTTCAAGACCATGAACACCGTACAGAAAAGCATGGAAGCCAAGCGTGAACTGCGCGGAGCGGAGAAAACGCTGCGCAATTTCGAGCTTGTGTCGGAAAGTCTCAACTCCGAAATCACGCAACTCCATGCACAAGGATTGAAGTCCGCACGAGCCCAGGTGGAGAAAGCTCAGGAGCGCGTCGAGCGTGCGAAAGATCTAGTGAGGGCGCACATCAAAGTGCTCAAGGCGAAGGCTGCGTTAGCACGCAAGACAATTCGGGCGTGAGCACAGGAGATTTGCTGGGCGGGTGGCCCATTCAAGCCCGGTTTTGGCTTGAGTGGGAGGTTTACTGCCGCATAGTGGCCTGTAGCGTTTCGTGTTTTCCTCTCGTCTATTTCTCGAGTCGATCTCGACCCGTTCGAATGCCAGCACTAAACACAACGCCTCTCGCAGATCATCGCTTCGCAATAACACATTACGGTATTGGGAAGATCGAAACAATCCCACTCAAGCCAAAACTGGGCTTGAATGGGCCACCCGCCCGTCCCTGCCTTCAACATTTCAGGAGAACCGAAGGGCTTTCCAGTCACGTCAGGCGGGGCGTAATATTGAGCCGCCAGCACAGCAAATCCGAAATCCAGATGAGGTTGGAAAGCATGGCCAGCGTTCTTGTAATCACGGGTGATGGCGGTGAGTCGTATGAGGCGCTTTATGCGGTTCACCGGTTTCGGGAAGAAGGCTGGGAGGCCATAGTTGCGGCTCCGACACGCCGGCGGCTCCATCTTGTGATGCACGACTTCGAGCCGGGATGGAACACCTACATCGAAAGAGAGGGATATGGGATCGACGCAGATCTGGCATTCGATCAGGTAAAAGTCGAGGACTATGACGCGGTGCTCATTCTTGGCGGCAGGGCGCCCGAGTACCTGCGGAACAACGTCGGCCTGTTGGATATTGTCCGGGCTTTCGATCGAGCGGAGAAGTGGATCTTCGCCATCTGCCATGGTATTCAAGTGCTGGCTGCTGCAGGGCTCATCAGTGGTAGACGTGTGACCTGCTACGAACATGTGCGCCTCGAAGCGGAGCAGGCCGGAGCGATCTATGTCACCGACGAAGCGGTGTGCGACGGGCGCATCGTGACGGCACAGACTTGGCAGTCACATCCTCAATTCTACCGTGAGATCTTCGCGCGCGTTTCTGGCAAATCCATTCTTGAATCTACTCAGCAGGACGGCCAGTCTATCTCCCAGTGAATGATTGACTTCAGCTTCGCGCACGCGAGGACCAACGAATGAACGTTTCGTCGATCCCCGCCTTCCCCAATTAAAATAGGCCGAACCTTATACAGCGTGGAGCCACGCATGTTCGCAAAATCCGGAATTATCGATTTACACGCCACCATGCATGATCGGTTGGATCTTCTGTTGAGCCATGTCGCAACCGTCCCTGATGACCTTTGCCGCAAGCAGATTTCAGGATTCGGCCAACCATCCATTTGGAAGCAGCTTGTCCACATCCTGAATTGCGAGGAATTCTGGACCCATAGTCTGCAGAACAAAGCGTTTGCCGACCGGCTAGAAGAAGACTTCCCGGCCATTAGGGATTTTCTGGCTGCTAAAGAACGGACACGAAAAGCGACGCGAATCTATCTTGACAGTCTGACCGAAGAGCAACTCAACACAACCCTGGCTAAACGTCCCGTGGATTGGGGCGGAGAGCTTCGAAGTCCCGCCTTTATCCTGCTCCACGTCATAACCCACGCATTTCATCACAAGGGCCAGATTGTCGCGATGCTGCGAATTATTGGATATCCAGCTCCTGACACTGATCTCCAGTCGATATAGGGCGGGTGCTTGACTCGATCTTGCCTTTTGCCCGAGTGGCGCAGTTCTGCGAAAACCCTTCACTCCCCTGACGACAACGTAGTTTGTCACTTTTAGATCGTCATCTTGAACACCGTTGCGCGTGAAGTTATCCTTTGTGGCGAGTGCAGATGCGGAAACCCCTTTGAGAGGACCGATGTCTTGACCATCGACCAGGTGCTTGCAGCGGCACGCGCCCGACTGCGGCGGCTATCTCCAGATGAGGCCTATGAGGCCATGGTCAAAACGGGAGCGATACTCGTCGATACACGTCCCGAAGGCCAGCGCGCGCTTGAGGGCAGTATCGCAGGCGCATTGGTTGTTGAACGTAACGTGCTCGAGTGGCGGCTCGACCCAGCCTCCAGCGCCCGGCTGCCGGTTGCGACCGATCATGACATCCATGTAATCGTGTTCTGTTCCGAAGGCTATTCCTCAAGCCTCGCGGCGATATCTCTACAGGATGTTGGACTTCACCGCGCGACGGACATGATTGGCGGATTCCTGGAATGGAAGGCAACAGGTCTCCCTATTGTTCCGCCGAGCAAGGATCCCTGGGAACATCCTCACTTAAGCCAAAATCCAGCTTAATAGGCCACCATCGCTCATGCCTACGGACCGTGACTGTCTATTTAAAATCTGGCTTCGGCGGGGTACAAACTGACTCGAACCAGCGGCTGATGTAGACCTGGGCATGGGCTTCGCCGCAGTAATGCGGGCTCCTGCGGCATTGGCGACTTCGGAACTCCAGCGGTGGACGCTAAGTTCAGAATCTCCGCAGTGGATCACAAACCAGTGAACAGGATTGCTGCTGACGGTACCGCAGATTTCACAACGAAATTCCCGCAACGTCGTCATGGATTCATTCCTTTTGATGCAGCCGCTCGTACTCTTACGTCACACTCGAAACTGGCGGCCGATTTGGGGTCAGGACTGTCAGGTCACCGACTTGCTCTTTCTTCACCGATCCGCGGAGTTTAGCGGCATGGTCCATCATCCAAATCTCCGGAATGATCTCGCCCACTAATTGACCATGACAGAAAAGCCTCACCACTGAACTCTCGGAAACTACAATGCCTACCGACCTCGTGACCGCACTCATGTTAGCGGCGGCAATGTGGCGGCTGCCGAGTCCCAGCGGCACATCGAGATGAGAAGTGCCGGCATCTAGGTAGCGGCAGGCGGATAGCACAGTTCCCTCGCGGCTGACTACAAACCCGCCATCCAACTGGGCCAATTCCTTGACCGTTCCACGTAAATTGACGTTGGTGACGTGACGCGAAGACTCCAGATGACCGGCCAGGGGATCTAAAATCAGCGGCCTGGAGCGGGCAAGCACTGCGTCGGCATCGCCCAGCATGAAGAGAGTGCCAATGCGCCTTCCTTCGCGCCCCTCCCGCGCAATTTCAACTGCAAGTCCAATGAGTGGCTCAAGGACCTCCGGATCATATTGCGTGACCTGGCAGAGAATACTTTCAAACATCCCTAGCGTTCCTAACCCGAACAAAAGGCGGTTTTCTTTGCGATTCGGCGGCGAATCTACGAGATATTACTATGCACTCTTTGGATTCTGCGCGCTCCGGTGGGGACGCAGTGTTTATGGCAGCAGCGCAAGTTTCGACCATGCCCAATATTCTTAGGCCATTTGCTCTTAAGATGATCGGCGACGATTGCGACCTCCGTTTTTCGGAAGCGACAATCGTTCCCATCTGCTACGAGCGCTGGAAGCACCTCAGTGAATCGTGCAGCAGTCTAGTGGGCAGGGTTATCGCAGCAGAGAGGAGGCGTGTACGCTGGATGGAAAGTGATACAGGTGATGGACCTGGTCGTGAAGAAGTATTTCTGAGGCCTTTCGGCATCCGCGACCATCAGGAAGCTAATAGCCTTAGACAGCAACCAAAACGCTGGCTTCGGCCCAGTTGTAGTGGCTGCGGGCGCGGTGCACCTTGTAGCCTCGGATGGTCAAACGGATCACGCCGCGTTCCTTCTCTTCGACGTAACCATCGTTCCGTAGCTCGGCAATGACGGCCCGGGCCGACGAAGAATCCACAATCTGTTTCGGCAAACTGACAAAGTGGGAAGGATCTGCCTCAAAACGCTCGGTCAGTGCGGCCAGCAATCCGTCCTGGATTGATGCAGTGTCCATTTGGTGTCTCCTGTCGGAATAGTGCTATCCTAAGCGGCTAGTCCTGCTTAAGAAATGGCCCACCCGTGCCACCAGACGTTACCAAGGTCACGTCCTGTGGGTATGTGGGACGGAGACTCTTGTCCGCCGCTCTTGAATTTGATCTAACTAGGTTGGGCGAATGGTACGGCCTGCCGGCCAGGCTTTTCTAAAACCTGAAAGCCAAATCCACTCAAATCAAAAGAGGAGGAGTGGACCGTCCACCCCACGCGCGGTTTTAGTAATCCCTAACCCAGCGGTATGCCGCGCCAGACAAGGCATTCCAGGCCATCCAAAGCCGCGTTTGTGCAAACAGTTGCACCGCTCCCTTCAGCTATCCCCCTAAACCATAGACTGCGAAGAAGATAGGTTTGGTATGGAGCATGCATATTGTCATGGCGTGGTGCAGTAAGCAGGAACTAGAGGATTCCCCGCCCCTTGGTCCTGGACTCTCAAGGTTCGGAGGCAAATTCGATGAAGATTGCATTGTGCGTATTGGGATTCTTTGTTCTCGCCGGGGCGGCATTCGGACAGTCCGCCATCGGAGGCGCCGGTCTCAATGCCCAGCCGGTAATTTACGAGTTCGCCAGCCATGAAGGGCGAGCCCAGCAACAGGGTATGGGACAAGCTCAGAACATCATGGAGGAATCTCTCAATGTGTCGGCTCATGGCGTGCGCCCGCTGTGGGAAGTGCACATTCCATCCAGCTCAGTTCCGCTCGGCGATTCAGCGCGCATGCTCAGGAAAGAGCACATGACCGCGAAAAAAGCAGAAATCGTCTGGAATAACTAAGCCAGACTAGAGTTTCACATCAGAGTTTTCTTGGCCGAGGGTGCCCCGTTTGACGCGTAGCTTGCGCCGAATGGGGCATTTTTATTTCTCCCTTCCACAAGGTTGCAGCACTTCTTCTCCAATCGAAGGCGATGGTACACTGCGGCTCCAACCTCCTCGGAGAATCATGCCTAAGCAAAAACTGAACATTGCCATGATCGGCACCGGTTCCATGGGAAAGGCTCACTCCAACGCCTTCCGCCAGGTCACTCATTTCTTTGATGTCCCGTATAAACTGGTTCTGAAAGTCGTTTGCGGCCGCAACCCGGACAAGCTCAACGCCGCAGCGGCGCAATGGGGATGGCAGGAAACCGCGACCGATTGGCAGGCAGTCGTCTCCCGTCCTGATATCGATGTAGTCGATATCGCTGTACCCAACGCGCTCCATGCTCCCATCGCCATCGCCGCCGCCAAGGCCGGCAAAATCGTCTGGTGCGAGAAGCCTCTTGCGACCTCGCTTCAGGGGGCTGAAAGCATGGCCGCGGCTGTAGGTCAGGCTCCCAATCTGGTCTGGTTCAATTACCGGCGAATTCCGGCCGTGGCGTTTGCCAAGCGTCTTCTTGATGAAGGACGCCTCGGTCAGGCGTTTCACTATCGCGCTCTTTACCTAAATCAATCGGGCAACGATCCCAGCAAGGCCAACACCTGGCGCTACCGAAAGTCCGAAGCGGGACTTGGAGCAGCGGGAGATTTGCTCTCCCACTCCATCGACTCTGCCCTGTATCTCAACGGGCCCATCACGGAACTGACGGCGATGACGCACACCTTCGTCGCCGGGCGCGACGTGGATGATGCCACATACTTCATCGCGCGATACGCAAATGGAAGCGTCGGCACGTTTGAGGCAACTCGCTACGGAGTGGGATGCCGCAACCGCCATGCCTTCGAAATCAACGGATCGAAAGGCATGCTGCGCTTCAATTTGGAGGAGATGAACCAGCTCGAATTTCTCGATGCCACCGAAAAGCCCAACCAGCAAGGCATGCGGAACATCACGGTGACCGGTCCTGACCAGCCGTATTCCGACAATTTCTGGAAGCCCGGCCACATCATCGGTTACGAACACACGTTCATCGCCACCCTGGGAGATTTCCTCGGAGCCCTGGGGCGAAAAGAATCGCGCTATCCGGATTTCGATGATGCAGTAGCCGTGCAGAGAGTGTTGGACGCCGTCGAGAAATCGGCAGCGTCGCGCGCGTGGGTGAAGGTTTAAAAGTGTGGGGCGGACAAGAGTGTCCGCCCCACACCGTCGCTATCGTTGCACTCTTCCCGATCCATCGCCCTTGAGCAACGCATTCACCTCGTCCGCGGTCGAACGGCTGAAATCGCCTTGCTGGGAATGCTTCAGGCAACTGGTTGCCACGGCAAACTCAAGTGCTTCCTCATGAGACGGCAGCACCTGAAAGCCATAGATGAGACCTGCCGCAAACGAATCGCCCGATCCCACACGATCGACAATGTGAGTAATTTCGTACGAACGGCTTACGCTGAACTTTTTCCGGTCGTTCAGACAAGCTGCCCAGCCATTGTGCGACGCGCTCTTCGATTCCCGCAAAGTAATCGCGATGGCCTTAAGGTTCGGATACTCCGCCAGCACTTTCGCTGTCAGCTTCTCGTACTGCGCGCGATCCAGTTTGCCGGAGTGCACATCCACTTCGGCCTCGATGCCAAGAGCCTTTTGTACATCCTCTTCATTAGCGATGGCGATATCTATATGCTTTACCAGCTCGCGCATAACTTCAGTCGCCGGCTTTCCCCACTTCCAAAGATTCTTGCGATAGTTGAGATCGCACGAAACGGTAATTCGCTTCGCACGGGCTTTCTTTGCCGCCTCCAGCGCCAATTCGGCTGCGGATCCGCTGATGGCGGGAGTGATTCCAGTCACGTGAAACCATGCGGCGCCATCGAAAGCGCGGTCCCAATCAATGTCGCCCAGCTTGGCGAGGGCAATTGCACTGTTCTCGCGGTCGTAAACGACTTTCGAAGGACGCTGGTTAGCTCCAGCCTCCACGTAATAGACGCCCATGCGTCCCTTGCCGCGGACGATCCGAGAAGTGTCCACCCCGAAGCGCCTGAGTTCGCCGACTACAGCGTCAGCGATGGGATTCTTGTCAGGGAGAACGGTCACGAACGCAGCGGGCAGTCCCAGTTGAGATAGAGCGACGGCCACATTGGCCTCGCCGCCTCCGAAAGTCGCAACGAACTGCCCGGTTTGCAGGATTCTTTCGAAGCCCGGCGGTGCGAGCCTCAGCATGATTTCGCCAAAAGTTACGGTCGTCTTTGCTACTTCCCTGTTTGCCATATCCCCGGATTCGGCCTCTGTTTAGTTTATTTTGTTAATGGCGCTACTACTTCTTCCTGCCTCCGACCACATCCACCGCCAACTCCGCCAGAACGATATCTTCGCTGGACGACAGCCCACTGACGGCAACGGCGCCGACCACCTCGCCATCCTTCCACACCGGAACGCCGCCACCCCATCCCACGAAACGGGGATCGCCGAAATAAGCGATGTCATGCCCTTTCTCAGGATGCCGGACCCGGTCGCCAATATCTTTCGTCGGTTTGCGCTCGCGAGCAGAAGTCCATGCTTTGTTTGCGGCGATGCGGATGGACGAGATCGGCGCTCCGTCCATGCGTGCGAAGGCAATCAGCTCGCCATGCGAATCAGCCACCGCAATTACCGCGGCCTTCTTCATGGCCAGAGCTTTCTCCACG
>Ga0163162_10001442_pt1 | contig 22112 bp, 14 predicted proteins | sample S55metaG_FD_115310 | JGI IMG/M metagenome (GOLD analysis project Ga0163162, IMG submission 115310) | Switchgrass rhizosphere microbial communities from Kellogg Biological Station, Michigan, USA - S5-5 metaG | ecosystem: Host-associated > Plants > Roots > Rhizosphere > Soil | place: USA...
GCATGTTCCTGCTGAGCGTGCTGCTGATGTCGGTGCCGACGCTGCTGATGGGCGTGTCTCCGACCTACGCGACAGCCGGTGTCATGGCGCCCGTGTTCCTGCTGATCCTGCGCATCCTGCAAGGCGCCGCCGTGGGCGGCGAAGTGCCCGGCGCCTGGGTCTTCGTTTCCGAACATGTGCCGGAGAAGCATGTGGGCTACGCCTGCGGCACGCTGACCGCGGGTCTCACCGCCGGCATTCTGCTCGGTTCGCTGGTCGCCACGGCGGTCCACAAGAACTTCGGCACGCACGAGATCACCGCTTACGCTTGGCGGATTCCGTTCCTGCTCGGCGGCGTGTTCGGGCTGATCTCGGTGTACTTGCGTCGCTGGCTGAGCGAGACACCGGTGTTCGTCGAAATGAAGCAGCGCCGCTCGCTCGCGGCGGAGATTCCGCTCAGGGCCGTGCTGCGCGACCATCGCCTGGCGGTCGTCGTTGCGATCGTGCTGACGTGGATGCTCTCCGCGGACATCGTCGTGGTGATCCTGATGACGCCGCAGGTGCTGCAGAAGCAGTTTCATCTGAGCGCCGAGACTGCGCTGATCGCCAACTCCGCAGCAACGCTCGCGCTCGGCTTCGGATGCATCGCGGCGGGATGGATCGCCGGGCTCGTCGGCCCGCGCAGGACGATTGCGGTAGGAGCGGTCGCCCTGGGGGCGTGCTACTACCTGCTGTTTCGCGAAATGCCTGGGCACCCGGGGTGGCTCGTGCCCCTCTATGCGTTGAGCGGATTCACCGTGGGGGTGGTCGCGGTCATTCCGTTCGTGATGGTCAGCATGTTTCCCGCCGTCGTGCGCTTTTCCGGCATCTCGTTTTCGTACAACCTGTCGTACGCGGTGTTCGGCGGCCTGACGCCCATCGCGGTTTCCGTGATCATGAAATCCAGCCCGCATGCGCCGGTGCTCTATGTCAGCGCACTTTGCGTGGTCGGTATCGCGTGCACGCCGTTCATCAGGACAAAGCCCCGGGATGTCGCGCTCAATTGACATCGATCGCGCTGCGCGCCTTTCTCGCCTCGACGGCGCGAGGCTACCTCACGCCCTTGACGAGCCGGTTGCGCACGTATTCGAACAGCGTCGGATGAAACCACAAGGTCGAGGGCAGGACCCCGGGCTTCACCTCCGCTCGCCGCGAAACGATATCGTCGATTGCGTTTTGCATGAGCGGAATGGCGGCCGCCAGCTGATGCACGGGGTAGGTGTTGAAGTTGTCGCGGCGCTCCGGGCGAATGACCTGCTGATAAAGAACGCCGCCCGTATCGATGCCCGGATCGACCAGATGAACCGTTACGCCGCAGTTTTCGGGGTCGCCGCTGACAAGCGCCCAATAACCGCCGTGCACGCCGCGGTATTTGGGTGTGATGCCCATATGCGTATTCAGGAAGCTGACGTCGACGCAGCGCAGTACCTCCCTGGAGATAATGCGCGTTCCGTTGATGACGACGACATCGGGGCATGTCTGCTTCAAAAGCTCGATCGTCCGGCTGCTATTGATATTATCGACTTTTGATACGACATTTGCGGGTATGGCGTCGCGATTCAATGCATAGCGCTTGAGAAGCTGATCGATCCGCTTGGCCGACAGTTTCGCCGCAAACGTATTCGCGACGAGAAACAGCAATTGACCCGCCGTTCTCATCATGCCGAGACGCCTGATTTTCTTCGTTATGACATGCGTTGCAGGAGGCTTGGCCTCCATGATGACTCGTTCGATACTCACCACGCCTGCAAGACTGTTATACATCACGGCCGATGAAAGCCGGTCCGCGCATAACATCACGACACGCGGCTTATTGCCTTCCATGCATTTTCTCCAAGTTCGCTCAGTTCGCCCATATTGAGTGAGCGGAAGCCGTGAGTCTTTTCAAGCGCACTGTAATGCTCGGCGATCTTCCGAAAGAACGCGATATTCCGGTCCGTATCTTTTCCGAAATTGTGCGGATGCCACCAGAGGTGATAAAGGCGCTTGTTCACGGCGGCATCGGTCATTGCATTTTTTATCCGGCGCAGACGCAGGCCATCGAGAACCGATAGTTTCTGGTCATATGGCCGTAAAAAGCTGCTTGCCGGAAAATTGAACGGCGCGCGCCGGATGCACGATTCGAACGAATGCGTATTGTGGCCGGACAGATTCAGATATGCATCGGCGAGCCGGGCGGCTCGTTGAAGCCGGCTTTGTCCCGCTCTGTCGGACGCCTTGTACATGCTGCTGGTCTGATTGCCCCGATAGCACTGCACGCCGAACTTCGGCAGCGAGGCGAGATAGGTTTCGTTCCATTGATTCCTCGGGAATACGAGGCTTTTCATGGATAAACCGCGCGAATTTGCCACCTCGACTGCGCAATGAATATCCGCTTCGAATTGCGCGACGTCCTGGCCCTTTTCCAGACAGTAATAATGCGAAAACGTATGCGTGGCGACTTCCTGCCCATTCTGGGCGGAAATGTCGCTTATTAATTCGGGCGCGAAGTGATAGATCTTTTCCAGTGAGGCATTTTCAGAAATATAATCGTACGGTGATAAACTCTGATGTTCGTAAGTGGGAAGACTCTCCGGGAATTTCTCCCTGAGTTCGGCCGCATCTTTGCAGAACATGAAGCCGACTACGGCCCACGTCGCGTGAATGTCATGACCGCGGAAAACCCGCAGCAATTCGGGCACGACGCGCTGCACCCCGCGAAGATTTTCCCCGTATCCTTCAATAGTCCGCTTATCCCTGACGCCCCAGTACAGTTCGAAGTCAAGCGACACGGTGAAGACGCCGTATTCCAGACTCATCTTTCGGCCTCGCATAGCGCGTCGTCGCGCGCTTAATTGAATTGTATGAAGCTCGACGACTTCGAGGAATCGCATGGAATCATCGAAGAAAGCGCGCTTTCGTTGTTGTTAATGTAAAGCATTTAGTCGCCCGCGGGCGCCCGGCGCCGGACTTGAAATAGTCCGATATGAGGGGGAAGGCACATAGTTTCCTTTCATGTTGTAATATTTTAATTGAGGGAAATTGTGTGCGATCTCGCACAGTTTCCCCGGTGAGCGATCCTCTAGCCTGAAATCGGCTTCTTAATAACCGGCATGAATGGTTGTTAAAGCACGGCAACGTTTGCATTCACGATTGCCGTCGTATTGGTCTGCCGATTTCAGTAAAAAAATGAAGATCGTTCATGTAATTTCGGGTTTGCGGGTGGGCGGTGCGGAAACGGCGCTTTTGAATCTCGTCTCCGAATCGCGCGAGGCCGGCGTGCGGCACCTGGTGATCTCCTTGTCTTCCGCGGATGCGATGGCCGAGCGTCTTCGCGCAGCGGGAGCCGAGGTCAGATTGCTTGGAATGCGCCCGGGCATTCCGAATCCGCTGCATCTGGTTCGCTTGACCCGGTGGATCGTTGCGGCGAGACCGGACATCGTCCAGACGTGGATGTACCACGCGGACCTTCTGGGCGGCGGCGCCGCATTGCTGGCCCGGCTGGCGTTGCGGATCAACGGCTCCGGCCACCGGCTCGCGCTCGTCTGGGGCATCCGCCGGACCGAGGTGCCCACGGTGAAGGTCGGCGTCCTTCTCAAGCTGCTCGCGCGGGTCTGCGCGATGACGTCCAACTGGATGCCGGACCAGATCATCTGCTGCGCGGAGGCGGCGTTCAGGACGCACGCCGACTACGGCTATGCGCGCGCGAGGATGCGGGTGATCCATAACGGCTTCGATATTCAAAAGTTCGTGCCCGATGCCGCGGCAAGGGCCAGCTTTCTGGGTGAGCTCGGCCTGCCTGCACGCTCGATACTCATCGGCATCGTGGGACGCGCCAACCCCGCCAAGGACTACGACAACTTTCTGCGCGCGGCGGCGCTGCTTCATCAGCGCGTGGCCGACTGCCACTTCGTCATGATCGGACGGGAAGTCGACGATCGCAATGAACCGCTCGCACGCAGCATGGGCGAGCTCGGCCTGCGCGGCGCTTGTCATCTGCTTGGCTCCCGCAATAACCTGCACGAGATCATGCCGGCCTTCGACATCCTGTGTCTGTCTTCACGAACCGAGGGCCTGCCGACCGTCGTGGGCGAAGCCATGGCGTGCGGCGTGCCTTGCGTGGTGACCGATGTCGGCGACACCGGGCAACTCGTCGGCGATACCGGCCGGATCGTCCCGCCGTGCGATTCCGTCAGGCTTGCCGGCGCGCTGCAGGAGATGGCGATGCTCAGCCGGGATCAGCGCAGGGACCTGGGCAAGGTTGCGCGCGAGCGGATCGTGCAGTCCTTTTCTATTGCCGCCTGCTGGCAGAAATACCGGGACATGTACACGATGCTGCTGCGCGCAAAGGGCGTCACGCTTTAGCCGGGTCCGTCGGCAGCCGCTCGCGGGCGGCGCTCACAGAAAGTAGCTGTAAAGGCCCGACGAGTACTTTTTGAAGACGTCATAGCCGATCACCAGAACGATGCCCGTGATCAGCCAGAGAACGAGCTTGTTCTTCACGCGGATCGACGGGAGCAGGAACGGGATCATCAGCGTCGAGTAATAGCCGATGCGAGCCATCCCGAACGGATACACGAAGAACGAGACGATGAGAAACACCAGGATGCCCGCATACATGGTCGAGATCTGGCGGGTCACGCTGGCGCTCACCGGATCTTCGGTTCGCTCGTCCCGCGTCCGGACGATCAGGTACGGTATGAGCGTGAAGATCACGAGCGCGATCAGATAGTTGAGCGTGTAGTTTTCCTGCTGGTCGTACTCGACTAGCCGCCGTCCGCCGAAGATGTTGAACAGCAGCGACGACAGGACGGCCATCGTCGTCGCGGCGGCGCTGACCGAGAGCAGGTTGAGCAACTGGCTGCGCTTCACGCAAAGACGCGCGATGATCAGAAAGATTGCGGGATAAGCAAAGGTCGTATGCACGAGGCTCGCGAGGGCCGCACCGCGAACGGGCTGCTTGCGGGCGAACGCGAAGTACATGGCGATTGCAAAGGCGAAGCCCTGCCGGATCTGGAAGAGCCCGACGGTTGCGAGCGCGTCGGGAATCACGGCCCAGAGAACGAGGCTGATGAGCGGCCAGCGTGTCTTGCTGAGCGCGTAGATCATCAGCGCGTTGAGCGCGAGCACCGTGATGCGCACGCCTCCTTCCGGCGAGCAGCCGAGGGTATTCAGCGCGAGGACCCAGGCCCGCCAGCCGAGCTCTTCGGTCACCATCCGGATGACGAAGATGGTGCCCGTCAGGCTTCCGTCCCACAGGTTCGTGAACCAGTAGATGTTGGTGTCCCGGAAGTACTGGACGTAGTTGTCCTGGTCGAGCAGGTAGGTGCGGTCGCCCAATCCGAGCGCGCTCATGATGAGCGCTGACAGCGTAAGGAAAGCCATCAGGGACAGCAATCGCAGCCGCACGTCGGCGGGAGTTTCGCCGGGCTGCCTGTATTCCTGGGTGAAGAATGATCTCATTGGCGATACCCGGTGACGGTTGAATCCTGTTATGAAATTCCGTGTCCCCGAGGCTACCGGTGCGGATGGCCGTGATCTATGCGCAACCGCACATCGATGCCGGCCGCGGGCCGGCGGGGCAACGCACGTCCGGGGTATTCGCATGACAGCGGTGCCGGAAGCCGGCGATGCATTTCGCCATGCCGCCGCTATGGTCATGCAAATCTCGCTGCGCGCTGTGCGGCCCATGCGCCAGGCACATGAGCGGCCCCGGCGCGACCGGCAAGCAGCCAAGCGGCGTGAATTGTGTGAGTTCGTACATAGCACCGCTCTGCGTCGCAGTAATCTGGTCGCGAGGGAAAAATGCCCGCAGTCAAATCAAAGGCATAGGTGTATGCGACTGGTTGCCGGCACCGCCGCGCACAGATAAATACTCTATAACGCATTGTTCCAAAACGGGGTGCGCGAATGAATCGCGACAACATCTTCGGGGAGAACGCGCGCATGTACGCGCGTGAACCGCTTTTTCAGAACCCACCAGAGCGGATCGCGCAATCGCGCATGTCACGCTTTGCCGCCGCGCTCGAGGATTACACCGGCGAGCGCTTCGCGGACTACCCGGCACTGCATGCCTACTCCGTGCGCGAATACCGCCGGTTCTGGCAGTGCTTCCTGCACTGGACCGAAGGGATGGAGTGGTCCGGCAGCGCGGAGCCGGCCTGCGTCGGCGACATTTGCGAGAGCGCCCGTTTCTTTCCGAACGTCGCGCTGAATTATGCGGACAGCCTCCTTGGCCGCGAAATTGCCCCCGACGATGCACCCGCGCTGACCGCCTGCTACGCCGATGGCCAACGCGAAACCATCACGCGCGGCGACCTGCGCGGGCGCGTCGCGCGCCTCGCGCATTCGCTGAGCGAGCTCGGCCTGCGTCCCGGCGACCGCGTGGTCGCGATGATGCGCAACGACGCTCAGGCGATCATCACCGCGCTCGCGGTGACGGCGCTCGGCGCGACCCTGTCGACCGCGGCGCCCGAAACCGGCGTGCAGGCGATCCTCGACCGCTTCGCTCCGCTCGAACCGAAGATGATGTTCGCGCACACGACGCAGCGCTCGTTCGACACGTCGGGCTCGATCGCCGCGCACGTGGCGGCGGTGGCCGCCGCGTTGCCGACCCTCACCGACATCATCTGCCTGGACGACACGCCGCTGCCGAGCACGGTGAAACAGCAAGGGCATCTGGTACGCGACCTGATCGTGCGCGGCGACGCCGCGCAGTTCGTCTGGCGCTTCTTCCCGTTCAATCATCCGCTCTTCATCATGTTCTCGTCGGGGACGACGGGCAAGCCCAAGTGCATCGTCCACGGCGCGGGCGGCACGCTGCTCGAGCACCTGAAGGAACATCAGCTGCACAGCGACCTCGGTCCCGGCGACAAGCTCTACTTCCACACGAGCTGCTCGTGGATGATGTGGAACTGGCAGCTCTCGGCACTCGCGGCCGGCGTGGAGATCGTCACGTATGACGGGCCGGTGACGGAAGTGGACACGCTCTGGCGGCTCGTCGCCGACGAACGCGTGACCGTGTTCGGCACGAGCCCCGCGTATCTGAAGATGAGCGAGGACGCCGCGCTCGAACCCGGCAAGCAGTTCGACCTCACCGCATTGCGCGCGATGATGTCCACCGGCGCCGTGCTCTACGACTCGCAGTTCGAATGGGTATGCAGGCAGGTGAAGCTGCTGCAGCTTCAGTCGATTTCGGGCGGCACCGACATCATCGGCTGCTTCGTGCTCGGCAACCCGAACCTGCCCGTTTACGCGGGCGAAGCGCAGTGCCGCAGCCTCGGCCTCGACGTGCAGGCGTGGGAGCAGGGCGCGCAGACCTCGATGACGGGCGAACTGGTCTGCGCGAATCCGTTTCCGTCGCGCCCGCTCGGTTTCTTCGGCGACACCGACGGCTCGCGTTTTCACGCAGCGTATTTCAAGGAAAATCCGGGCGTCTGGACGCACGGCGACATCATCGAGTTCTCCGCGCAAGGCTCGGCGCGCCTGCACGGGCGCAGCGACGGCGTGCTGAATGTGCGCGGCATCAACGTGAGCCCCGGCGAGATCTACCGCATCCTGAGCGGTGTCGAGGAGATTCATCAGGCCATGGTCGTGCCGCAGGCCGCCGACACCGCGAGCGGCAGGGGCCAGCGCGTGGTGCTGTTGCTGGTGCTGCGCCGCGGTCAGAAGCTCAACGGTGCGCTCGCCTCCCGCGTGCGTCGCGACCTGATGCGGCAGGGGTCGTCGGCGCTCGTGCCGGACGTGATCGTCGAAGTGGGCGCGCTGCCCTTCACGCATAACGGCAAGGCGTCGGAAGCGGCGGCGCGCGACGCCGTGAACGGCCTGCCCGTGCGCAATCTCTCGTCGCTTGCCAATCCGGCATCGGTCGAAGGCATCAGCCGGCATCCCGCGCTGTCGCGCGAGCGCCGCGAGCTGCCCGAGCCGGGCAAGACGGCCGAGCAGGTGGAAACCTATCTGCGCGCGCTCTGGGAGCAGCTTTTCAGCTTCTCGCCGATCGGCATCGACGACAACTTCTTCGAACTCGGCGGCCATTCGTTGCTCGCCGCGCAGATGCTCGCCGAGGTCAAGCGCGCAACCGGACGCACGCTGCCGCTCGCGACGCTCATCATCGCGCCGACCATCGCGCGCCTCGCGGGCGTGATCGTCGACGAGAGCGTGCCGGGCGCGCATCCCAACCTCGTGCCGATGCGTGCGGGCCGCGGGCGGCCGGTTTTCATGCTCCACAGCATCACGGGTTCCGTCATGGAGTGCCTGACGCTCGCCGGCACGCTCCCAAGCGAGCGGCCCGTGTACGGCCTGCAGGCGAGCGGGCTCGATGGCGACGAGGCGCCTCAGCGGCGGGTCGAGGACATGGCGAGCGCCTATATCGGGCAGATGCGTGCCGTGCAGCCGGACGGCCCGTATGCGCTCGTCGGGTATTCGTTCGGCGGGCTGGTGGCGTTCGAGATCGCGCAGCAACTCGTCGCCACAGGGGAAAAGATCGAGCTGCTGTGCCTGCTCGATACCTACGTGAACGAGCGCTATTTGCCGCTGATCCCGCGGCTGCGCTTTCAGTCGGGCGTGGTTGGCGAGCGGGTGCGGGAGTTTCGTTCGCTGTCGGCGCACGACCGCCTGGGCTACCTGAGGGACCGGGCGTTCGGCGCCGCCGACCGGATCCGCCTGCGGCTCGGGATAATGGCGCGCAAGCCCGCGCCGGGCGCGCAAGGTCTGCCGATCGCGCTGCAGCAGGTGCGCGAGTCGATGCGCGTCGCGATGACGACGTATCGCCCGCGGCGCTATCTGGGCGGTCCGATCTTGTATGTGCGGGCCTCCATCAGGGAGGAGGGCCAGGGCGATCCGTTGCCGGCGTGGGTGCGGGTGGCGAAGCGAGGACTGCTCGTCAAGCCGGTCGACGGACTGCATACCGACCTCATCGTCGAGCCGAACCTCGCGACGGTGGCGAATACGCTCGTGCGCGAACTCGCCGCCGCGTGACCTTCGACGCGGCGCGCAGCCGGACGACGAACTCGTTCCGGCTGCGCTGCGCGGCAGCTGTTGCTGCGACGCGCCGCGAAAAACACGTTCGGACGACGAGACCGTAAAACCGGCTGCATTAAGCCCGACCGGTTTGAAACCATTCATCGCCAGCGAAAAGGTTAATCGGATAGCGGCGCCTGTTTAAAATCATTGCCGATATCGCCATATTTAATCGGCGACCTCAATTCATGTCCCGGCGTGCGAGAAGGCATTCGTCGGGATGTGGATATCGGACTTTCTGGTCGTACATTTTATGGTTTTCCCTATTCGGTTATACAAAAGCGTCCGGATTACGTGTGCCGGCGAATACGCAAGGAATTCCTTGTGCCTCAGAGGGTTATTGAGCGCCCCGCGAATGTTGCCGAGGCCGCTTATGGGGCGCCGGTGGCGGCGCGATTTGTGTGCACTATCGCGCATACTTGCCAAATGGTCTGCCGTATCTTGCTTTCGAGAAAAGACGATTATCACCGCGTCGTCTCGGGGACTTCCAGGGAAAATAATGATGAATACTTTTAAACAGCGCCGTCGCAGCGGTCTGCCTTATATCTGAATCAATTCACCAGAGAGCATCAGTTTTTCGAGTCCTATTTTCTTATCCGGCGATCAATGTCGATTGTTGGTATGCGGATGAGAAGGGTGCGCGTCTTTTTCATGCCTGAATCCGCATGCCCGCGTGATCAAAGAAAACTCAGTGACGAGACCTGTCCATGAAACAGAAAATTCAAGCGTCAGACGTACTAGTCGACCGTGGGGATGAATTCGATCTTGGATCGATCATCGACACGCTGGTCAATCACCGGGTCATGATCGCGGTGACGGCTACGGTCATCCTTGCGCTGGGCGCGCTCTACGCGTTCTGCTCGACGCCGGTCTATCAGGCGAATCTCGCGATCAAGGTGGAAGACAACACGTCGACCAACATTCCGGACGCGCGGGACCTGGTGCGCAATGCGACTTCGCTGTTCGAGGACAAATCGTCGGCCGAGGGGGAAATGCAGATTCTCCGCTCGACTTCCATCGCCTCGCAGGCCGTGGATGCGCTCAAGCTGTACATCACCGCCGAGCCTGCGCGCCTTCCGGTGTTCGGCGGCTTCATCTCGCGCCGCAACGACGCACGGTGGACGCCCGGCATCTTCGGCTGGGGCGGCTACGCCTGGAGCGACGAATCGATCAACGTCGCGACGTTCGACGTGCCGAAGAAGGAAGAAGGCAGCGCGTACAAGGTGATGGCCTTGACCGGCGGCCAATACCAGCTGAGCGGGCCGGGCCTGGAGCAGCCGGTTACCGGCCGCGCGGGCGTGGAGGAGAAGTTCCAGACGAGCCGCGGGCCGATCACGCTGCTCGTGAACAAGATCGACGGCGAGCACGGCACCGTGTTCAACGTCACGCGCAACTCGCGGCAGTGGACCGTCGACCAGCTGCAGCGGCGCCTGCAGATCAGCGAGCAGGGCAACAAGTCGAACGTGATCGGCGTCGTCATGCAAGGCTCTGATCCGGTTCTCGTGAGCGCGACGCTCAACGAGATCGGCAAGGAATATATACGGCAGAACGTGGATCAGAAGGGCGCGAACGCCGAAAAGTCGCTCAACTATCTCGAGCTGCAGCTTCCGGCGGCCAAGCGCAACATGGAGCAGGCGGAGGAGAAGTACAACTCCTACCGCAACAGCCACGGCCTGCTCGACGCGGACGAAGAAGCCCGGCTCATCCTGCGCCAGGCCACCGAAGCGGACTCGCGCCTCTTCGACCTCAGGCGCCAGCGTCAGGACCTGATCTCGCGCTTCGCGCCGACGCACCCGAGCGTGACGGCCGTGGACCAGCAGATCGCCGCCACCAACAAGTATGTGGAAGGCCTCGCATCCCGCGTGAAGGCGATGCCGTCGGCCGAGCAGGGCGCGCTGCGCCTGATGCGCGACATGCGCGTGAGCTCGGATCTGTATGCGTCGCTGCGCAGCAACATCGAAACACTGCGGCTCGTCAAGGCCGGCAAGTCCGCTTCCGTGCAGCTGGTCGACAGCGCGGACGTGCCCGAGCGCCCGATCAAGCCGGTCAAGTCGCTCGTGCTGCTCGTCGCCGCGATCCTGGGGCTCTTCATCGGTGTCGGTCTTGCCTTCGTGCGCGACTTCCTGTTCAAGGGCGTGGCCAATCCGAAGGACCTGGAAGCGCGCACCGGCCTCTCCGTGTACGCGATGATTCCGGTCAGCGACCGTCAGAACGAACTGACGAAGAAGATGGCTGGCGACACGGCCGAGAAGCTGACCCTGGCGTTCCGCTATCCGATGGACCCGGCCGTGGAAGCGCTGCGCACGATGCGCTCGGCGCTGCAGTTCGCGCTGAACGGGGAGCGCAACAACGTGGTGATGCTCGCGGGCCCGCTGCCCGGCATCGGCAAGTCGTTCCTTTCGGCGAACCTGAGCACGCTGCTCGCGGCGGGCGGCAAGCGGGTGCTGCTGATCGACGGCGACCTGCGCCGCGGCCATCTGAACCAGTACTTCGGGCTGTCGCGCGCAGAAGGACTTGCCGACGTGCTCGCCGGCAACCGTCCGATGGAGGAGATCGTTCACAAGGAGGTGCTGCCCAACCTCGATGTCCTGCAGTGCGGCGCCTACCCGCAGGATCCGGCCGAGCTGCTGCTGAACGCGCGGTTCACGGAGACGGTCAGCACCGCCTCGGAGCAGTACGACATCGTGCTCATCGATGCGCCCGCCATTCTTGCCGTATCCGATACGGTGACCATGGCGCCCGTCGCGGATTCGATCTTCCTGGTCGCGCGCTTTGCGGATACGCGTGCCGGCGAGATCGCCGAGTCGGTGAAGCGTCTCGAGCAGTCGGGGGCGAAGGTGGAAGGCATCCTGCTCAACGGTTTCAAGGTGAATCGCAGCAACTACGATCAGGCACGGCGGTACGGCGGCTACGCCTACACCGCGTACTACTCCGATTCGAAATAGCGGGGGGCCGTGCGAAGTCCGGTACTTGTTGAACCTTTCTCGATGAGAAGGCAGCGTGTCCATAAAAACAGGGAGTAACAGTCATGCATTTGCCACACGAGCTGAAAGTCGCGGTAGTCGGTCTGGGTTATGTCGGGTTGCCTCTGGCGGTGGAGTTCAGCAAGCACCGCCCGGTGGTGGGATTCGACATCAACAACGCCCGCATTTCCGCGCTGCGTGAAGGGCGCGACGTCACGCTCGAGATCAGCGATGCCGAACTGGCGGCCGCCACGGGGATGAAGTACACGGCCGACATCGAGGACCTGAAGGATTGCAACGTGTATATCGCAACCGTCCCGACGCCGATCGACCATCACAAGCGGCCGGATTTCGGGCCGCTCGTCGGCGCGAGCGAGACCATCGGCCGCGTGCTGAAGAAGGACGACGTGGTGATCTACGAATCGACCGTCTATCCGGGCGCGACGGAAGAAGAATGCGTGCCGGTGCTCGAGCGCATGTCCGGGCTCAAGTTCAACGTGGATTTCTTCGTTGGCTACAGCCCGGAGCGGATCAATCCCGGCGACAAGGCGCACCGCGTGACGGACATCAAGAAGGTGACCTCGGGTTCGACGCCGGAGATCGCGGACCTGGTGGACGGCCTGTACCGCGAGATCATCGTGGCGGGCACGCACAAGGCGAGCAGCATTCGCGTCGCCGAGGCGGCCAAGGTGATCGAGAACACGCAGCGCGACGTCAACATCGCACTGATCAACGAGCTGTCGATCATCTTCAACCGCATGGGCATCGATACGGAGTCGGTGCTCCAGGCGGCCGGCACGAAGTGGAACTTCCTGCCGTTCAGGCCGGGTCTCGTCGGCGGGCACTGCATCGGCGTGGACCCGTACTACCTGACGCACAAGGCACAGGCGATCGGCTATCACCCGGAGATCATTCTCGCCGGGCGGCGCCTGAACGACAGCATGGGCAGCTACGTGGCGTCGCAGCTCGTCAAGGCGCTGACGAAGCGGCAGATCGTCGTCTCGGGTTCGCGGGTGCTGATCATGGGCCTGACGTTCAAGGAAAACTGCCCGGACCTGCGCAACACGCGGGTCGTCGATATCGTCAAGGAGCTGCGTGAGTATGGCGTGGAGGTGGACATCTACGATCCGTGGGTCTCGAAGGAGGAGGCGCATCACGAGTACGGCATCGATCCGATCGAGCAGCCGGCCAAGGGTATCTACGACGCGACGATCCTGGCCGTCGCGCATGGCCGATTCGCGGAACTGGGCGTGGACGCGATTCGCGCCTTCGGCAAGCCCAAGAATGTGCTCTACGACCTGAAGTACCTGTTTCCGGCGGAGGCGAGCGATCTGCGTCTGTAGAGCGCCGCGCAGCACGGCGCATGCGCAGCACATGGTATTTCGCACGCCACGCCATCGCCACGCGTTTGGCGTGCCCGTCTCATCCGGAGAGCATCGATGTCTGATCGATACAACGCAACAAGGCTGCGGCTCGCGCAGCAGCCGCAGCAATGGCTGATCACCGGCGTGGCCGGCTTCATCGGCTCCAATCTGCTGGAGGCGCTCCTGCAGCTCGACCAGACCGTGGTCGGGCTGGACAACTTCTCGACCGGCTACCAGCGCAATCTCGACGAGGTGCGCTCGCTCGTCACGCCGGAGCAGTGGAGCCGCTTCAGGTTCATCGAAGGGGACATCCGGCACATGGAGGATTGCGCGGCCGCGGTCAAGGGCGTCGATCACGTGCTGCACGAAGCCGCGCTCGGGTCCGTTCCGCGCTCGGTGCATGACCCGATCGCGACTCACGAAGTCAACATCAGCGGTTTTCTCAACATGCTCGTCGCTGCGCGCGACGCCGAAGTGTCGAGCTTCACCTACGCGGCGTCCAGTTCGACGTACGGCGACCATCCCGGCCTGCCCAAGGTGGAAGACCGGATCGGCCAGCCGCTCTCGCCCTATGCCGTCACCAAGTACGCCAATGAACTGTACGCCTCGGTGTTCGCGCGCACGTACGGCTTCAACGCCATCGGCCTGCGCTACTTCAACGTGTTCGGCAAGCGCCAGGACCCGGACGGCGCCTACGCCGCGGTCATCCCGAAGTGGACGGCGGCGCTGATCCACGGCGATGACGTGCTGATCAACGGCGACGGCGAGACGAGCCGCGACTTCTGCTACATCGACAACGTGGTGCAGGTGAACATCCTCGCGGCGATGTCCGACGCGGCGGCGAGGAACCAGGTCTACAACGTCGCGGTGGGCGACCGCACGACGCTGATCCAGCTTCACGATGGCCTGCAGGCCGTGCTCGCCGACAACGGCGTGTCGTGCGACAAGCGCCCGGTGTTCGGGCCGTTCCGTTCCGGCGACGTCAGGCATTCGCAGGCGAATGTCGACAAGGCCGAGCAGCTGCTCGGCTACGAAAGCCGGATTCCTCTGGCGGAAGGGTTGTCGAGGGCGATGCCCTGGTACATCCAGTTCGTATCTCGGCGATGAGCCAACAGGCCTGCCTTCATCGCGAGCCGCGCCCGATGCCGGGGGCCGCCCGCGATGGGCGGGCCGCTACCAGGTAAGGCCTTGATGTCACATATCGCGAGTTGGCGAACCCGTCTGCTGCAGATTCATCCCGACCATAAGCGGATCGCCCGGAGCGCAGTGTGGGTTTCGATGTTCGCGCTCCTCGGGAAGTGCGCGGGGGCGTTCAAGGAAATGGCGATCGCGTATCGCTATGGCATCAACAATCTGGTGGACGCCTATCAGCTCACCCTCACGCTGATCGTCTGGCTGCCCGCCACGTTCGTCGCGGTCCTGAGCGTGGTGCTCGTCCCGGCGCTCGTCGAGCTGCGCACGAAGAGCAAGGAGGAGCAGGCGCGCTTCCTGGGCGAACTCGACGTCATGGCGATCCTGGTCGGCGTGATGCTCGCGGTCATTCTCTACTTCTGCTGGCCGTTCGCGCTCGACCTGATGGCGCGCAACCTGTCGGAAGAGACGCGCGCGATGTCGCGCCGGATGATGCTCGGCATGGCGCCCGTCGGGATCCTGATGCTCACCATCTGCGTGTACGCGGCACGGCTTCAGGCACGCGAAAGGCATGTCAACACGCTGCTCGAATGCGTCCCGGCGGTTTTCCTGCTGGGCTTCGTGATGGCCTGGCACGGCGAGGCGTCCCCGGCGCCCCTCATATGGGGCACCACGCTGGGCTTCCTCGTTCAGGCGGTGATACTGGGCGCGCTGTCGCGAAAGGCCGACGGAATCCGCGCGAAGTTCAGCTTTTCGCTCAGCTCGCCGCAGTGGCCGTACATGTACCGCGCGGTGGGCGTGTTCATGATCGGCCAGCTGATCATGAGTCTCGCCACGCCGCTCGACCAGTATTTCGTGGCGGGTCTCGGCGACGGCGCGATCGCCACGCTCGGCTATGCGAACCGGGTGATCGCGCTGCTCGTCAGCATGGGGGCCGTGGCGATCAGCCGCGCCACCTTGCCCGTGCTATCGGAGCTGTTGAGTGCGGGGGATCACGCTCGGGCGCGGAGCATCGCGCTAAAGTGGTCGCTCGTCATGCTGGTGCTGGGCAGCGTGGTGGTAGTGGTGGGGTGGCTGCTCGCGCCGATGGGCGTCGCGCTGCTGTTTCAGCGCGGAGCCTTCGACGCCGCCAATACCGCCGCGGTATCCGATCTGGTTCGCTGGGGCCTGCTGCAACTGCCTTTCTACTTCGCGGTGCTGGTGCTGGTTCAGCTGCTCGCGAGCGAAGGCCGCTTCAGGGCGATGGCCTTCATCGCCGCGGCGAATTTTGCCGTCAAGGCGGCGGCCAATTTCGTGCTGATCCGGTGGTTCGGAATCGAGGGGGTGATGCTTGCAACCGGCGTCATGGGCGCCAGTTCGTTCGGGTGTTATCTGGCGCTCACGTTGTCAAACAGATCGTTCAAGAAGAAGACGGGCTCCTCATGAAGCTTCTGCTGTTCATTCATTCCCTGCACTACGGCGGCGCGGAACGCGTGGCGGTGAACCTTTCGAGCGAATGGGTGACCCAGGGCTGGGACGTCACCGTCGTGACGCTCACTTCCACGGAAAGCGACTTCTATGCGCTCTCCGACGGCGTGAAGCGCATCAGCCTCGACCTCGCGGGAAACAACCGCGGCCTGGCGGGCGCCATCTGCGCGAATGCGCGCCGGATCGTGGCGCTGCGCCGCGTGCTCGACCGGACGCAACCGGATGTCGTGCTCGGCATCGAAACGAGGCCGTCGATCGTCGCGATCCTGGCCGGGCTCGGCCTTCCCTGCAAGGTGATCGCCACCGAGCACATCCATCCTCCGATGCTCTCCGAGGGGCGCTTCTGGGAGTCGCTGCGCCGCTGGACGTATCCCAAGGCGGACAAGGTCGTTGCGTTGACCGCGAAGAGCAAGCTCTGGCTGCAGAAGTATTGCAATTGCAGCGCCGTCACGGTGATCCCGAATTCGATCTCCCTGCCGATTCCCGTCATGGAGCCCATCCTGCCGCCTGAGCAGGTGGTCGGCCCCGAGCGGCGCGTGTTGCTCGCTGCGGGACGCATGGCCGGGCAGAAAGGCTTCGACATTCTGATCGACGCGTTCGCCCGGATCGAGAGCGAGTTCCCCGTGTGGGATCTCGTGATTGTCGGAGACGGCGCCGACCGGCCGGCGCTCGAAGCACAGGTGGCGGCAGCGGGACTGAAGGGCCGCGTGCTCATGCCGGGCCAGGTCGGCAACATGCCCGACTGGTACCGGCGCGCCGATCTCTACGTGCTGAGTTCGCGCTTCGAGGGCTTTTCGATGACGATCGTCGAGGCCATGGCAAGCGGGTGCGCCGTCGTGAGCTTCGACTGCGACGCGGGTCCCGGCGACATCATCACCGACGGTCACGACGGGTTGCTGGTGCGGGATGTCGGAAACCCGCAGGAACTCGCCCGGGCCCTGTCGGCGCTGATGGCCGACGACGAAACCCGTGCGCTGATGGCCTCGCGCGCGCGCGACGTCGTCGAGCGGTTTTCCGTGGCGCGGGTGTTCGCGATGTGGCGTGAAGTCTTCACGCAAACCGGCGTGAGGCTGCCGCGCAGCGTCGATCGCTCTTCCGTGCGGGTGACGGAGTGAGCGCCGCCATGATCATTCAAGCCGGGATCTGACCTTCCATGAATATCGTCTTGTTCATCAGCGCGATGCAGGACGGCGGCGCCGAAAGCGTCGCCGCCACGCTGGTCAATGCATGGGTCGAGCGGGGCGACTCGGTAACGCTCGTCGCGACCTATTCCGGGCGGGGCACGTGCAACTACCCAGTTTCGGAGCGCGTGAAGTTCGTGTATCTCGCCGATCTCGTGACGCGGCGAGGCCGCGGGCCGCTCGCCTTCGGCGCGCGCTTCATGACGTTGCGCGCGCTCATGCGCGACAGCCGCCCCGACGTGATCGTGTCGTTCCTCACCAACGTGAACATCACCACGATTCTCGCGTCGCGGGGGCTCGGCATTCCCATCATCGTGAGCGAGCATACGAATCCGCTTGCGGACCGGCGCTCGCTCTTCTGGAAGCTGATGTGCCGGTTCGTCTATCCGAAGGCGGACCTTCTGACGCTCTTGACCGATGGCGTGGTCGCGCCGTTCAGGAAAGTCGTGCCCGGCATGAAGGACATCGCGGTGATGCCCAATCCGCTGCCGGACGGACTGTTCCAGCTGGAGCGGCAGGCTCCCGCGGCGCGCAAGCGCGTGATTTCGCTCGGGCGCCTGCACAAGATCAAGCAGTTCGACCTGATGATTCGCGCCTTTGCCCTGCTTGCCGACGAATTCCCGGACTGGGACTTGTGGATCTGGGGCGAAGGGCCGGAGCGCGCGGTTCTGGAGGCGCAGATCGGGCAGCTGGGCATGGGCGGACGGATCTTCCTGCCCGGCCGGACACTCACGCCGTGGGCGGAGCTTGCCAAGGCCCAGGTCTTCGCGATGTCGTCGAGCCATGAGGGCCTGCCGATGGCGCTGATGGAAAGCATGGCGATGGGGTTGCCCGTCGTGTCGTTCGATTGCCCGAGCGGGCCGAAGGAACTGACGCGCGACGGCGAGGACGGGCTGCTCATCCCGCCGGGCGATGCGAACTCCATGGCGGCCGCGTTGCGCCGCCTGATTTCCGACGACCACTATCGCGCGGAACTGGGCAGGAAAGCCTCGATCTCGGTGCGGGAGCGCTATTCGCTGAAGACGATATTGCGCATCTGGGACGAGTTGTTCGAACGGGTCGGCGCGCGCCCGAAAGACGTGGAGTCAGCGCATTGAGCCCGTGCGATGGTTGCGGCCGTGGCCTGCCGTATCCGAAGCATTCAAAGAGGCGCCCGGAAAATCAGGAGCGGACATGAACGGACGTAAGGTTGTCCTTTTCGCCAATACCGACTGGTATCTCTACAACTTCCGCCTGTCGCTCGCTGAAAAGCTGCGGCAGGAAGGCTACGAGGTGGTCCTGTTGTCGCCGCCCGGCGACTCCGGGCCGAAACTGCAGGCGCTCGGGTTTCGCTGGGAAGCGATGCCGATGAATCGCCGGAGCCTGAATCCGCTGCGCGAAGTGGGCGTGCTCGCCTGGCTCGTGCGGTTTCTGCGGCGCGAGAAACCCGACCTCGTGCACGGCTTCACCATCAAGAGCGCGGTGTACGGGTCGCTCGCGAGCAGGATGGCCGGCGTGCCGGCGCGCATCAACGCGGTGGCCGGCATGGGCTACGTCTTCACGAGCCGCGATCTGAAGGCGCGCGTGCTCAGGCCCGTCGTGCGCCAGATGATGCGCTTCGCGCTGAACGGCCGGGGCAGCGCGCTCGTGCTGCAGAATCCCGACGACGTCGCGCTATTCAGGAAGGCGCGGCTCGTCGACGACCGGTCGATCCGGCTCATCAAGGGCTCTGGCGTGGACTGCTCGCGCTTCGCCGCCCGGCCGCAGAGCGGTGAGGACGCAGAGGGCCCGCTACGCATCGTGCTCGCCGCCCGCCTGCTGTGGGACAAGGGCATCGCCGAATATGTGGAGGCCGCGCGAACACTGAAGAGCGAAGGCCGGTCGGTGCGGTTTCTTCTTGCCGGCTCGCCGGACGAAGGCAATCCCGCATCGGTGTCGCGGGAACTGGTCGGGCAATGGGCCGGTGAAGGACTGCTCACGTGGCTGGGACATGTGGGCGACATGCCGAAGCTGCTTTCCGAAGTGGACGTCGTGGTGCTGCCGAGCTACCGCGAAGGCTTGCCGAAGACGCTGATCGAAGCGGCGGCGTGCGCGCTGCCCCTCGTCACCACCGACGCTCCCGGCTGCCGCGAAGTGGTGAGCCGCTCGGGCGAGGACGGCCTCCTCATTCCCGTGCGCGACGCCGCCGCGCTCGCCGACGCGATCCGCCTGCTCGACGACGACCGTGCGCTTTGCCGCAGGCTCGGCCTGGCGGCGCGGGCGAAGGCCCTGAGCGAGTTCGACGAGACCATCGTGATCGGCAAGACGCTGCGCGTGTATAGCGACCTGCTGGACGCGCCGCGCCTCGACGTCGGCGTGGCGAACCAGTCCGAGCGGCGGGCATAGCGGTTTGACGATATTCAGCGGCGATTTGAGGAAGGAGATCGATTGACCATGGTCGTGCCGAAATTCATCTTGCGCTTCGACGACATCACCCCGGAAATGGCGTGGTCGAAGTTCGACCCGTTCGATGCGCTCTCGAAGGAACTGGACCTGCCGCTGCTGGTCGGGGTGGTCCCGCATTGCCTCGACGAGACGCTTTCCGTCGAGCCGGCCAACGAGGCGTTCTGGGACACGGTGCGCGGCTGGTTCGAGCGCGGCTGGAGCATCGCGCAGCACGGCTACACGCATCAGTACGTGACGCAGCATCCGGGCATCCTTAGGCTCGGTCTCAAGTCGGAGCTGGCGGGGCTGCCTTACGAGGAACAGTTTGCGAAGCTGCAGGCGGGAAAGCGGATTCTGATGGCACAGGGCGTATGGCAGCCGGTGTTCATGGCGCCGTCGCATTCCTTCGACGAAGGGACGCTGCGTGCGCTCGCCGCGCTCAATTTCGAGTATCTGACGGACGGGTGCGGCGTCTATCCCTACCAGTTCGGCGAATTGACAGCCGTTCCGCAGCTCTTCGCCACGCCGTTGCATTTCGGCTTCGGCGTGTATTCGATCTGTCTGCATGTCAACACGCTCAGCGAGCCGGAGATCCAGAAGACCATCGAATTCGTGAGAAGAAACCGCGCGCAGTTCATTTCATTCAAGGAGGCTGCGGACGTGAAGGCCCCGATCCCGGGTGTCGCCATGGCCATGCGATTTCTGACGTCGACTCCGTTGCGCGCGATGCGCCGTCTGCGGGGCTGAATGCTTGCCAGCCGGTTCCCTTGTTCTTGAGGAGGTGCGGGGTGCGTAAAGGACGCAGGGCGGTAAATGCCCTTCTGCTGGGCGGCATGGTCGGCGCCGTCGGCAAGCCGCTCGTCGCGGCGGCGAACGTGTCGGGCGCGGCGAGCACGGAGCCCGGTGGGCCGGAGGAAGTCGTCGACAGGTGGTTCGGCGTCACCGCCGACGGCAAGACCAACGACCGTGCCGCGCTTCAGAAGGCCGTCGACAGTTCGGTCGGCAAGACCCTGCTCATCACGGGTCCATGTCGGATGGACGCGGACGGACTGCATCTGCGCAGCAACAGCCGCGTGCGCTTCACGCCGGGCGGGTCGCTCAAGCTGCTCCCGCACGACCGGAAGAACTACGAGGTCCTGCGCGTCTGGGACGTGAAGCACGTGCTGATCGAGAATGCGCGCCTAGACGGCAGCAAGGAGCTGAACGCGGCCAAGGACGGGCAGTGGGGCATGGGCATATCGATAGCCGGAAGCAGCGACGTGACGATACTCTCCCCCACGACGATCAACTGCTGGGGCGACGGCATCTACATCTCGAACAGCTTCTCGGGCGGCCAGCCGTTCTCGAGCGACGTCAAGGTCATGAAGCACCATGCCTCCGGCTGCCGCCGCCAGGGTGTGTCGATCATCAGCGGCAGGAACATCCTGTTCGATCATCCGGTGTGGGAGAACATCGCGGGCACGCTTCCGTCTGCCGGCCTCGACATCGAGCCGAACGTCAACTCGGATATCGTCGAGAACATCCGCATCATCAGTCCGGTCACGCGCAACTGCCAGTTCGGCATTCTCGTGTGGCTGGAGCAGTTGCCGGGCGAGAAGGACCAGCACGTCAGTGTTGTCATCACCGGCCACAAGGACGAAGGCAGCCGCGAGGCCGCGTACAGCGTGTCCAGCCTGAAGACGAAAGGCCGCGTCGTGACCGGCTATATCAAGAGCGACTCGCCGACATGGATCCGTCCCAAGGGCGACGCGTTCGTCAACGAAAACTACGACAGCGACGGACCGAGGGTCTATGTCTCGAACCCGAGGATCATCAGGTAGCTTGTCAGATGGCGGGCTCGCGCCGGAGGTTCCGGCGCGCTTGCGCTGCCGCACGAGGATCGCGCACGGTTTTTGCATCCATGCTCGTTCGAGCCATGCATTTCTTGCGCTCAGACGTTTTGCGGCTCCATGTGCGCAAACGTACGGTTGGCGCGCTTCCGTTATGGTCTAACGGTTAGTCTGCGAGCCGAGGCAAGCGCCGGTGCCCGTCGGACGCGTTCGCTTCGCGGTTTTTCCGGTGCGCCGACATCTGCCGCACCGTCGTATAACGGAGACGGAAGTGAAGCGATGGTTCTATAGACTCTTCAAGGCCGCACTCGTCGTATTGATGATCCTTCCCGATACGACCCACTATTTCGCGCAGGGCATCGTGTCTGCGGCACCCTGGGTCGGCAGCTGGTCGGTTGCGCCGTCGGTCACCGACGATCCCGGTTTCAACAACCAGACAGTGCGGCAGATCGTGCGCACCAGCATCGGCGGGACTTCGGCGCGCATCCGCGTGTCGAATCTCTTCGGCACCGCGCCCATCGTGATCGGCAACGCCCGGATCGCGCGGCGCACGCGAGGGCAGCAGACGGTGACTGGCAGCGACCGCGCGATCACCTTCGGCGGGCAGCCGAACGTGACGGTGCCGGTGGGCGCATCGATGGTGAGCGACGCCGTCGCGTTCCAGGTGCCGGCGCTCGCCGACGTCGCCATCAGCCTCTATCTGCCGCAGCAGACGCCGCCGAGGTCGACGGGTCACGTGGACGGCCTGCAGGACGTGTA
>Ga0163162_10001443_pt1 | contig 22109 bp, 23 predicted proteins | sample S55metaG_FD_115310 | JGI IMG/M metagenome (GOLD analysis project Ga0163162, IMG submission 115310) | Switchgrass rhizosphere microbial communities from Kellogg Biological Station, Michigan, USA - S5-5 metaG | ecosystem: Host-associated > Plants > Roots > Rhizosphere > Soil | place: USA...
CCCAGCCTCGCCATGCATGTAGCCCGTTGCAAAAATAAATATGCAAAGGCCTACGCCAGTCACGATCAGCATGAAAATCGACGACAGCGGATCGAGCTGATAGCTCCACTCGATATTCAGGAGCGCTGCAGTCGGAGTTTCTGCCGACTCACTCTCCGCAGCCGGCTTTTGTTCTAACTCGCGTTGTGAGTGAATTGCTTGCCTGGCTTCTCTGCCTTGATTAATTGAAACTGCCCCACCGGGAATCCAATTAAAGCTAAAGCCATCTTTGCTGGTGACGTAGGGGTTGGGCCACTCTGGATGGCTGCCAAAACCGTAAGAAAAAACCGCTGAAAGACTGATGAGAAATGCCAGCGCGACTGAGCCAACGGCGATCCCGCCAATCAGCTGCTCTGAAAACTTGAACTTACGTCCAAACAGGCCGTTGACGGCGGCGCCCAACAGAGGCAGAAGTGGCACTAACCAGATGTATTTATACATTTTGGCCTTAGGACTCGGAGCTTCGCGAATCCATTCTCACCATTTCATTAGATCGATCTCATCAACCCAGATGGTTTCTTTGTTGCGATAGAGTGCGATGACTATACCTAAGCCGATAGCGGCTTCGGCGGCAGCGACGACAATTATGAAGACTACAAAAATTTGACCCGCAATCGCATTCACGTTGCCGGTCTGCTCGAGATATCGTGAAAAGGCGACGAAGTTAAGGTTCGCCGCGTTCAGAATCAACTCGATAGACATAAAGATGACGATGATGTTCCGTCGAGTTAATACGCCCGCGACGCCGATGATGAACAATAACGCTCCGATGACCAGGAACTTTGACAAGTCGGGATGCCTGAATGCTTCCCACGACTGTTCCAGGCGGCTACCGCTCGCTTCCTGAAGCAATAACAAACACGAGTGAAAAAAGAAGCTGAACATATTATTCAATCGTTAATTGTTCCACATTCGCCAGCTCTGGATCTTTAAGAATTTCCTCCCGCAAAACCTCTGGCGCTAAGTCCTCCGCCGACGCTTCTTGTTTTAGCGTTCGAGCCAGCATTACTGAGCCGATAATCGCCACCAGCAGCAGGACGCTCGCAATCTCAAACGGTAGCGAGCCGTAACGGTAGAGCGCGCTTCCCAGCAATTGGGTGGCTTCGGTAATCATGCTCGTATGTGTCGCGGAAGCTGGGAGGGACTGGGCAGTTGGCGCCATTGGACTGCCGTCCGGATTCAATGTCTTCGCCATCAGGGCTCTTGAGCCATTGCTAACGGCCCACAACAGCGCGGCAACAAGGAGGAGGCAAAATAGCAGGCTGGTAGCAACCTGTCTGGGCTTATTGAATATCTCGTCTTTCCCTCGCTCCTCAGCTCCCACATTTACTAACATGATCACAAACAGAAACAGCACCATCACGCCGCCGACGTAGACCAGTATCTGAACGCCGGCAATAAACTCAGCGCCAAGAATGATGAATAACGCCGCAACTGAGAGCAAAGAGGAAATTAAGAAGAGAGCGCTATGGACCGCGTTCCGGGCCATAACGGTAAGCAGGCCGGCAAAGATCGCCGACAGACCAAACACCCAAAAGAATAATGCTTCCCAACCAGAGAGAGTCATATGATCGCGAAAGTTCTAGCTGTTTGTTTCAACGTCCGCCGGCATAAGGTGGTGCACTGCCGGCTACTACTTACCTGATGGATACACTGTAAAACTAAACACTGGCAGAACTTTAGCTGGTGTATTTGACCGTTTCGCGTCCCTGTTCCAACATCTCTCGATTCCACACAAAACCAGCGCGAGAGTAAGTCGCTAACTCGAAATCCTGGGTGAGTTCCAGGCACGAGGTTGGACAAGCCTCCTGACAAAGGGCGCAGAACATACAACGCGATGTGTCGAAGATAAATTCATCCAGGACCTTTTTGCGTCGTGGTTTTCCAGCCACGATGATCTCCACGTCCATCGGAATCACGTCAATGCAATCCTCAGGACAGGCGATAGCACAAAGGTTACAAGCGATGCAGAGTGTGTCGTGGGTCTCGGGATCCATATTTAGACGAGGTGCCCCGTGAAAACGGGGAGCGACATCCGGTCTAACTTTTGGATACTGTTCAGTGTAGATTCCCTTGCCCGCGACGGAGTCTTTGTCGGTAAGTGCTCCGACGTTGTACTTCAGAGTCAGGCCCATGCCTTTGACAAGGTCCATGAACAGAAAGCGTTTGAGCTTTTGTACCAGTGTTGATTTTGGAGTTTTTAATTGCATTGTTTAGACCCCGATCTCAATAGGACCTATGGGACGTATTGGACCTATTGCTGAACCGCTTCGACGGCTGGTTTTCCCTTTGCCACATTAACCAGTCTGATATTGCGCCGCTGTGTCTTCAAATTAAAGTCACGCGAACGCCAGTTGATTCTCGACAACAATCCTCCAGTGATGAACACACTGATAAGCCCGATCACGATCATGATGATCTTGCCATAAGCGGTAAGATTCAGACCTTGACTAAGGGCTTCAATCGTTTGCAGGCCTCGCCATCCGTTCAGCGCCTGAATCAAAAACACCCCAATGGCCGTCAATACAATATTGATAAGCGCTGACGGGATCAGCCATTTCCAGCCAATATCCATCAGCTGGTCGTAACGGAAACGAGGCAAAGTCCATCGCAACCAGAAGTAGATGTAGAGGAGTACCGAAGCCTTGATCAGGAAGACAAGCAGACTCACGATCACGTAGAGATTGTGATTTCCGCTCTGTTCCAAACGATCCACAAACGGGAAATACCAGCCTCCCAGATAGACCGTAGTGGCGACCGCCGCCACAACCACCATCGCCGCGTACTCCGCCATAAAGAAGAGCGACCAGCGCATCCCCGAATACTCGGTGTGAAAGCCGGCGACTAACTCCGATTCCGCTTCCGGAAGATCAAAAGGCGCACGATTGTTTTCCGCAATGCCACTTATCAAAAAGATCAGAAACCCCGCGGGCTGATAAACGATGTACCAGATGGAATCGGAACCCTGGGCGTAGACCATACCCGAGAGCGATAGTGTTCGCGCAAACATCAAAGCTCCGATTAAGGAAAGACCCATCGACACTTCGTACGACACCATCTGCGCGCTCGAACGTAAGCCGCCAAGCAGAGCATACTTGGAATTGGACGACCACCCAGCCAGTATCAAAGCCAATACACCAACACTCGAGACAGCCAGGACGAGCAACAGACCGATGTTGACGTCGGCAATCACGGCCCAATCAGGACCAAACGGGATCACCGAGAAAACGATGAACGCGGAGGCAACCGCGATGTACGGCGCAAAAAAGAAGATCCAACGATCGGCTTTATCCGGAATGAAATCTTCCTTTGCGAGAAGTTTTATTCCGTCCGCAATTGGTTGTAGTAAGCCCCATGGCCCGACGCGCATAGGTCCCAGCCGCGCTTGCATGAAAGCAGAAATCTTGCGCTCCAGATAAGTTGCATACGCAACCCAACCAGCAACCAGTGTTACCACCAGACCAATTTGTATCAACGGCCAGACAAAATAGTTGATTGTCTCTGCACTGAAAGCTTTCAGCAGCAGATCGTTAAGGACATTTATTGGGCCAAAGAGTAACATCGCACCCCTATCGATCAATTTCCCCCAAAACAATATCCAGTGTTCCTATGATTGCGACGACATCGGCAACGAGATGGCCGACGCACATTTGCTTCAACGCCTGCAGATTGACGAATGAGGGAGGCCGCACCCGCACTCTCCAGGGCTGCGCACTACCATCAGAAACTAAATAACAACCAATCTCTCCTTTTGGTCCCTCGATTGAATGGTAATAGTCACCAACTGGAGGCTTAACTACTTTTGGCAGCTTAGCGTTTACTGGACCATCCGGCAGATTCTCTAGCGCCTGCCCGATAATTCGGCGTGACTGCCGCATCTCTTCAAGCCGAACGAGGTAACGATCGTAAGTATCGCCGTTCTCACCGACTGGAATATCAAAGTCCATCTCGCCATACGCCGCATAAGGACGAGATTTCCTGATATCCCACGCGACACCGGAACCTCTTAAAGCTGGTCCGGAAAGCCCAATGGCAACAGCATCAGCCGCCGAGATCACCCCAATTCCTACCGTTCGACTCAACCAGATTCGATTTTCAGAGAGTACCGTCTCGTACTCGTCCAGTCGCTTGGGAAAGTTATTGACGAACTGGCGTACGTCTTTACCGAAGTCATCGTATGCGTCGTTCGCCATTCCGCCGACACGCCAGGCGTGACAAGTGAGTCGAGCACCAAACTGTCGTTCAAAAATCTTGAGAATCTCTTCGCGTTCACGCAGCGCCCAAAGCAATACAGTCACTGCGCCAATATCCAAAGCGTGGGTCGCAAGCCACAGCAGGTGCGAAGCGATCCGATTGAGCTCTGTGAGGATCGTTCGCAGGTAGTGCGCGCGAATCGGAACCGCGAGACCCATCATCTGTTCGACTGTTTCGACCCAGACCAGACCGTTTGAGACTGCCGCAATGTAATCAAGTCGGTCCCAGTAAGGAGCAATCATTGTGTACATCCGGTTTTCTGCAATCTTTTCCATTCCGCGATGCAGGTACCCGATGTCACAGTCGAGATCCATGACGGTTTCGCCATCAAGCTTCAAGATCACACGCAGCACCCCATGAGTTGAGGGGTGTTGCGGACCCATGTTCAGCACCATTTCCGGGCTGTCGAGTAGCGTGTCTTGAGTTGTGGCGATCTCTACTTGATGCATTTTCTATAACTTTAACTGGCGACGTTCTGTTGTGGTTTATAACAACCGGTGACGCGCCACGGTTCGATCACTAAACCAATCTCTGCGATGTCTCCATCAGTCTTGCGCTTCAGGAGCTTTAGAACTATTGCCGTGGCTGCGCTCGCCTTATTCCAAACGTTTCGCGGAGCAGCAGTTTCAGTCAAAACGAACCCGTCTTTTTCGGCTGCCTCTGCCGAATCAAAAACTTTGGCGTCGTAATGATTAGCAATCTCTTTTGGAGTCATGACCGCAAGCCGGTTGTTCGCCAACGAAACGATTACTTGTCCTTAGGCATCACTTCCTTGCCGCCCCGGAAGATCTCACGCATCACTTTTTCCTGAGGGACAGACAAGATCTCTAAACCATAAACACGGCGTTGTTCTAATTGTTCGATCTGCACTGTATCCATCTCAGGCAAATGCTTTTCGGTCCACGAGTTTTCAACAAACTCTAATGGATAGTCTTTTCGCAAGGGATAACCTTCCCAATCAGGTGGGAGCAGCAATCGTCTCAGGTCCGGATGGTTATTAAATTGAACGCCGAAAAGATCAAAGACCTCACGCTCGAGCCAATTAGCAGATGGCCAAACGCCGGTTACGCTATCTACCGGCTGACCCTCACCGATTTTGATTTTAAGACGAACGCGTTCGTTGGCCGGAATTGAGTGGAGGTTATAGACAATTTCAAAGGGTACGTCGGCTCTGTCCGGATAATGAACACAGGTCAAGTCACTGAGATAGTCGAAAGGGCTTTCGGAATCGAGCCTGAGAAAGTCACAGATCTCTACAATTCGCTGCGCATCCACATAAACTGACAATTGCCTTAAAAACTCAGTGGCATCGCCAAGTCCTCCGCCGAATCGAGCCTTTAGCTTTTTGACCAACGGATGATTTGAGGCATCGGTTGGTTTCGGACCTTCTTCTTTCTTCTTTACTGGAGGTTTTGGAGCGGCGGCGTCAGCTGGGAGCGATTCCTTAATTGCGGCAACGCGCGACTTGGCTTGCTCTACCAATGACGCCTTTTCGGCGTCGGAACTAGCGCTAGACGCTAGATTTTCGGATGGTTTTGTCTGCCCGGACGAGTCAGTGTTTGACGCGTCCGGCCTTGTTGGTTCGTCGGAACCGGGCTGCTTCGAGTCTTCTGACATAGATGCCCTACGGCTGTCTACACTTACACTGTGTTCAAATCACGATCAACTTGTCGGTATGAGAGCAAAGAACCGCGCAAATATACGCGCTCGAAAATGTTCGGTGTTACAAATAGTACAGAAGGACGGCGAAAATCGATTTAAACACGCGCTTTATATTGTGTCAACTCAGTTATTTTTTTACACACAGGAGGTACTACGCTGAGCGTGATCCCTCGCTTTGATCGGGGCTAAAGAGCCCTAGACCGTAGCGGTGTCCTAATCTCAGCCGCTCTGTGCAACCTTTGTGGTCTCTGTGACTCGGTGGTTGGCAAGCCTAACAAAACCACCACCACTGAGGCACGGAGGACACCAAGTTTGCACGGAGTAAGTCCAATGCAAGGACACTATCCAAAAACCGTCTCTGGCTTGACGTTTTTGCGCGCTAAACCCTATCATGTCTTGTTTGAAAATACGGCGCATTAGCCGTCTATAAGAGAGAAGCAAAGAAGTAAATGAAACCAGGAATTCATCCAACTTACGAGGAAATGACAGTCACCTGTGCTTGTGGCGAGACCTTCAAGACCCGGTCAACCCACAAAGGCGACTTACATGTGGAAATTTGTTCGGCCTGTCACCCATTTTTTACTGGAAAGCAGAAATTGGTCGACACGGCAGGACGCGTTGATCGCTTTAACAAACGGTATGGCAAGAAACCGGCCGAGGCCGAGGCCACTGCCAAATAAGCCGTCGATAATTAATGGTTTTACAGAGTCGACATTAGCCTATCCACTTGAACGCCGGCGTTGTTCGCCTGATTGCCCTGCGTGCATCTAAGCACCGGTGATCGACGAAATCGCCGGCGTTAGTCTATCTGAGGAGTTCAGGTTCCAAGAGCCGAAGATAGGATACTTCGAACAGCTGACCGTGAACTACGACAATTGACAACTGACTGACATAGGAAATTCAAAAATGTCCTTAAAGCACTTTCTCTTAAAACCAATCTTAAGCATTGAACGAGATCTTATCGTTGGTGGTCAGGCTGTCATTGAAGGCGTGATGATGCGAACTCCGAACGCCTATGCGATTGCAGTACGTAAAGCCGACGGAACGATCGTCAATACCGCCGCTGCTTTGCCAAAATGGAGCGACAGCTATCCGATTCTTAAATGGCCTGTCTTGCGCGGCGGCGCCGTACTGATTCAATCGATGGGCCTCGGAATCAAAGCTCTCAACTACTCAGCAAACGAAGCGTTCACAGAAGTTGAAGAAGCCAAAGCAGAAGAGGTTCAGATAGCTTTATCACCAGCTGTTATCGAAGGCGAAGGCGACTTTGCCGGACTTACCGGCGCAGTTCCGGGTTTGTTTCCCGTACCAACCAAGAAGCGTTCAAAAGACGAACTGAAAAAAGGTACTACAGCAGCCGCGGCGAGCTCGATTGTCTTCGCATTGATTTTTAACATTCTCTTATTTGTTGCTGCTCCACTGCTGCTTACTAACGCGCTGTTCATAGCTGCAGGGTGGGCGTCGACTCCAGCGGTTACCGCAACTGCACCAACTGCCAACAACAACGCCGCTCAAAGCTCAGACACGACTACTAACGAACCCAATCAAGCCTGGTACTCAAACGCATGGAGCAGCGTTCGCACTTACCTGCATCCGGTTAGACCGTCAGTCGCGTTCAACCTTATCGATGGCTTAATCAGGATGTCCTTCTTCCTGATCATGATCACCAGTTTCTCGTTACTAAAGGATATACGTCGAGTCTTTGAGTATCACGGAGCAGAACATAAGACAGTCTTCACCTGGGAAGCCGGCCTTCCTTTAACCGTCGAGAATGCACGTCCGCAACGCCGGCAGCATCCACGCTGTGGTACCAGCTTCCTAATGGTCGTGATGCTGGTCGCGATAATTCTCTTCTCAGTGATCAAGTTCGATTCGCTGCTACTCAACTTCGTGATTCGACTGGCACTCATGCCACTCGTTGCCGGACTTTCGTACGAAATCATCAGGCTTTCGGCGAAGAAGGAAAGTAGCTGGTTCTTTAAATTCATGACGAAACCGGGCGTCTGGCTGCAAAACATTACGACTCAAGAACCAGACGACAAGCAACTTGAAGTAGCCATCGAAGCGCTAAAAGAGTCGCTAAAACTCGAGCCGCAGAACGGCGAGCCGCAACTCGCTCCGCTCTCGTGAGGTTTTTATGTTAGACAAACTGGAACAAATTGAAGTCAGGTACAACGAGCTCACTGACCAGCTCTCGTCAGCTGAATTGCTCGCGAACCCTTCGGATTACGGGAAAGTGGCCAAGCAGCACCGGTCTCTCGGAGAAGTTGTCGAAAAGTATCAAGCCCTGAAATCTCTCAAGACCGAGCTGACCGAAGCACGCGAACTATTCGAGACTTCTGATGACGAGGAAATGCGTGAAATGGCCCGTCAGGAACTAGAGAATTTGCAGAGCCGCCTCGGACAAACCGAGGACGAACTGAAGGTCCTTCTGATTCCTACAGATCCAAACGACGAAAAGAACGTGATTCTGGAGATTCGCGCAGGTACGGGAGGCGATGAAGCAACACTCTTCGCTGCTGAGATGCTGCGAATGTATTCACGATACGCCGAACGACAGCGCTGGAGATTTGAAGTTCTCGAAGCTTCTGAGTCGGGTATTGGTGGACTAAAAGAAGCGATTGCACTAATCGAAGGCGATAAGGTTTACTCGAAGCTGAAACATGAATCTGGAGTACATCGCGTCCAGCGCGTTCCACAAACAGAAGCAAGTGGTCGCATCCATACCTCAGCCATCACTGTTGCCGTACTGCCTGAAGCTGAAGAAGTTGACGTCAAGATCGATCCGAAAGATCTGCGCATTGACACTTTCTGTTCGTCTGGTCCGGGTGGCCAGTCAGTCAACACTACTTACTCCGCTGTGAGATTGACTCACCTACCAACAGGCGTTGTGGTATCGATGCAGGACGAGAAGTCCCAGATCAAAAATCGCGAGAAGGCGATGAGAGTTTTACGAGCGCGTCTCCAGGAAATCGAGGAACAGAAACAACACGAGGCGCTGGCGAGTGAACGGCGCTCGATGGTTGGTTCCGGAGATCGCTCGGAAAAGATCAGGACTTATAATTTCAAGGAAAATCGCGTCAGTGATCATCGTATTGGGCTAACCATTCACCAACTCGACCTCGTGATGGAGGGCAACCTTGATCCATTCATCGATGCACTCGTAGCTCATTATCAAGCCGAAAAACTCAAGACTGAAGCTGTTGCGGCTTAGCGATCGATCCCCCAAAAAAACTCGAGCGGATGTCCCAAACTACTCAAGTTCTTCTGGTTCGTCACGGCCAATCGGAAGGAAATGCCGAACGACGTTTTGGGGGACATACGGCCACACCACTCTCGCCTCTCGGATTACGGCAGGCTGAAGCAACGGCGGCTGCAATTGCCGGCGAGCCCATTACCGCAATCTATTCAAGTGACCTTCTGCGGGCTACCGAAACAGCCGAACCTCTTTCGCTCATAACAAGGTTAGGCATACACCGATCAGGTGCTTTTCGCGAGCGCAGCGTCGGAGTGATGGAAGGACTAACATTTCAAGAGGCCGCAGAAGGTCATCCGGATCAATATGCTGCCTTGCTGCGTCGTGACTTTGACCACATTTTGACCGGAGGTGAGAGTTATCGACAGTTGCTTGATCGCGCCTGGGTGAAACTCGATACTGTTCTGACTCAGCATGCCGGAGGACGGATCGTCATATTCAGTCACACCGGAACAATTTGTATCCTGGCCTTACATCTGATGGGAGCGTTAGACGCCCCAGAACTCAAGCCCGTTTGGATTTCTACTTCTAATTGTGGAATCAATCGCTTTGAGTTACGGGACGACGGCTTCGTCCGGGTGATTGCCATCAACGACACCAGACACCTGATCGGCATCCAATAAATCATTGTGGTGAGCTCGAGAGTCTTTCACGTTCGCTCGCGCTCCAATCACAGATGGCCTTCACATCCGCTTGAGTCAACTTGGAGCCGGGATGAAGCGGAGTGTAAGAACTCAAAGGCATTTCTCCGCTTTCAACCATTTCACACATATCCTCAAGTCGATGGCGTTGACGATTTCTATCAAGTTTTCCCCACTCAGATAGGTTCATATCGCCGCGTGCTTCGTTGACATGACCAATTACAAACCATGAGACTGGAGCGACATTCGAATACCAGGGCCACCGAGTCTTATTCGAATGACAATCGTTGCACGACCGGTCGAAAATAGCAGCAACTGCCGGACTCACTTGAGTTTGACTCTCGATACTAAGCGACGGATCAGAGGTGGGATTTGTTTTTGCGGGACGCATCAACTGCGCTGCCAGTAATAGAACGACTACAACTAAAATCAACCATTTCAGGACTCGCCCCGCTCTATTCATAAACGACCTTCGACACGCAACATTTGAGTAAATGGAACGCTTTAGCTTACCTGATCAATTTAAGGACTACCAAAGTTAGACATTCGTCGTGTCACACCATTCCCAATCTTCCAGTCTTCTGCAACTTTCTTCGGAGCCGCCATATTTCCCTGCCAGCTTCCCTCAAGTGCAACTCTCCAACGAGCGAGCATGTCCGAATCTAAGCGCAAGATTCCTTCTCGAGTCACATCTGGAGGCAGCGGCACAAAGCCTTCAATTTTCTCGAGCACCCGTTCACGGTCAGTACCATCAACTCTGGAAAGCAAATGCCAGAGCGTCAAGGTATCGCGGGGCCGTGACTCGTTTAGTATGTTGGTTAACGCGAGCGTTCGATCGTCTAATCCGTGGCCAAAATCAATCAAGATCAACTGAGCTCGAAAGTACGGAGAACAGTCCTCGAAATAGGGCGTGCCTGGTCCAATGCCAGGTCTCGTCTCGCAAGCAGCACCCGCAGGTACAATCGATTCCCGGTCCTTCAGCTGCAACTCAACCCAGCCTGAAGTAACGCGTAGCATGCTCGAACCATCTTTACCGACCTCGAGACTGTAAGCGCAACCAAGATCAGCAGCTACCGCAGAAGGAGTATCCACAAAGAAGAGACGCGGGGGCGCCCAGATTCTCGCGCTCAATTTACCTTCGGCCAATTCCAACCGGTGTTCGGTCGGCTCCGTTTCGAGTAAACGCACTCGAGTATTCGGATCGATCTCGACATGCCCAATCGAGCCAACTGCGATCTGCGCTCTTGACTTACTATCTGTCTCGAGCCACTGTCCGACACCTAGTCGCCCATTATTGCCAAACCCTTTCGAGGCGATCTTTGGAACTCCGTCAAGGTTAGTCACTTGCCAAAACGATTGCTTGATGACTCCAATTTTTGACTGGCGATACCAAAGGCTTGTGACAACGGAAAAAATCAGAAGAGTTGCCGCGATTGCTACAATTTGCAATCGTGAGGGAAACGTCCCTCGACGCGGCAACTGATTCGAATCTTGAATTTGCCGCCTTTCGAGTTGAGTCTCCAATCTGGACCAAATGTAATCAGGAGCTTTTTCAGCGGGAAGTTGTGCCGCTAATAAAACTCCGAACTTGATCTGCTCAAACTCATTTCTGCATTTCGAACAAACTAAGATGTGCTCCGCAAACTTTCTGGCATCGTCAACGGACAGCTCGCCATGACAGTAAGCTGAGGCATCGCTGGTAACGTGATTAGAGAACATATGACTCATAATTCCTGCAGGTTAATTCAGTTAATCAGTTAATTGGGCATAATCACTCATATGGGCCAGACGTTTTGCCAGTTTCGCGTGGCCTCGGTTCAACCGCGAAGCAACAGTGCCCTTGGAACAACCCATCACCTCTGCTATTTCTTCATATGACAGGCCTTCAATGTACTTAAGCAGGATTGGCAAACGAAATTTTGGCTTCAACTCCTTAATTGCTGAGCGCACTGCATCTGCCACTTCGTTTCTAACGAATTGAGATTCTTGTAGTGCCTTGTCAGCGACTTGCACCGGAGCGGTGATCGCCTCCATCGGCAACAATCGTTTCCGGCGTCGTTGTTCGTCCATACATGCGTTGACCACAAGCCGGTAGAGCCAGGTGGTGAATTCTGATTCACCTCGAAATTGCTGAATCGCCGTAAAGAGCTTGAGAAAAGTCTGCTGAGTAATGTCCTCGGCGAATGCTCGGTCGCCACCAGTTGAATAAAGTGCGATGGAAAACACTTTATCTTTGTAAGTCTCAAACAACGTGTGGAAAGCATCACGATCTCCGCGACGGCAGGCTTCAATAACCGGTTCATCGATAAGAAGTTGAGCCATTACCGCGCAGTGCTCCGTTCGCTCACTCGCCAGTGTGGACATAACAATATTTGACGTTTCAGGTGGGGGATATCTTCCAAGTTAATTCGCGGAGAAAGCAAATTGTCGGAAGGGGCTTTGAGCTTTGAGCTCGGAGATTTAAGAATAAGAAACTATTAATTGAGAATTATCAATTAATAATTATCAATTGAACTCGACTCTTAATTAGATCGCGAGCGAGGTGAGTTGCGGCGGTATGGGAGTCTCTTCATCATCAAATGAACGCCGGCGATGAACCGTGCCATCGGATTCGAAGATATAGGTCGATGGTGCTTCACGCATAATGATGTCTTGCAATCTCATCAGACCGTACAGCAAAGCTTCTGGTCGCGGCGGGCATCCAGGAATGTAAACATCAACTGGTATACACCGATCGACGCCCTGCATTGTGGAGTAAGAATCGAATGGCCCACCGGTAGAGGCACAAGCTCCCATCGCAATGGCCCACTTCGGCTCCGGCATTTGATCATAAACTCGTCGGACCACCAGACCCATCTTCAAGGTCACTGTTCCAGCTATAATGATGAGGTCACTCTGACGCGGGCTCGGACGAAATACACCGGCTCCAAACCGATCGATATCGAACCGGCCAGCTCCCGTTGCGATCATCTCGATGGCGCAGCACGCCAGACCAAACGTCATGGGCCAAAGAGCAGATTTGCGCGCCCAGTTAACCACCGGCGCAGCGATGTCAACTGTCTTCGCACCCACAGTTCGACGAAGCGAATTCATTATCGAATCGACTGTGGTTAAGACAAACCCTTCTTCATGTTCAGCCATAAACGTTTTAGGAGTTCCAGCTCCACTCTTAATGATCTAGGCCCATTCAAGCGCACCCTTGCGCCAGGCGTAGTAGTAGCCGACTACGAGAATACCAATGAAGACGAACATTTCAATGAGCGCAAACTTGGTAAACGAAAAGTCATCACCCATGAAAATCACAGCCCAGGGAAGCAAGAAGATTGTTTCGACATCGAAGATCAGAAACAGCATAGCCACGATGTAGTAGCGGACTGTAAAGCGTTCATGCGCTCCCGTCGTCGGGTCGATGCCGCACTCGTAAGGGCGCATCTTCGTCTTCTCGTATTTAATTGGCCGGATGAAGCGTCCCAGAACGATTGGCAGAACCGGAAAAATTACAGCCACGACAAAAAAGATCATCACAGGCCAATAGGCTGTTATGGGACTACCAATTGTATGAGTTGTAGCGTTCGTTGCTGCCTGAAGAAGCATTGTTCTCAAGTGCAGGGCTGTTGAACCTGGAGTAGCGCCTGAATAGTAAGCGTCGTCTCAGATTATTGTCAACGTCACTGAAATTTGTTGTAGGGGCGTCACTCCGTGGGCGCCCCACTTCCCCAATTGCCTCTCACCCAATGATGGTGCGTCGACCTCTTCCTGGTGTGAGGCAATTGGGGATAGTGGCGCCCCTCCATCTGTTCACATTGGTGTAACTTCACAGCAAGACGAATTTAAGGTAATAGACATAAGCTGAGTTTCCGACCGAAAGTCCAAACGCCGGAAAAGATATTCCAATCCGAATTGTCCGAGGTTCTGCTATGAAGCTTTTTTTAAACAAAGGCCTGAGTCGCCGTGTTTTGCTGCTGACCATCGCCTTTTCCGTCTTAATTTCACTCAAATCACAGACTTCTGCTCAAGAACTCGCCAAAGCGGTACCTGAACAACCAGCCACCACAAAGGAGGCAACGGTTTCCGAACGAGTTCGGCTCCTCGAAAATGAACTGGAACGACAGAACACTAAGCTTGATGAACTCCAAAAGACGATTGCCGACCAACAGGTAGCAATTAAGGCCTTACTTGATAGGCTTTCGCAGGAATCACCAACAGGCGCGGGCGTTGCGATCAATCCAGTCGCGGCAAAATCGACCGGTGAGACCGAGATTGCAGCTACGCAAACTCAACCACAAAGCCCATCAGTTGAACAGCGTCTCGCCAAGGTCGAGGGTCAGGCAATACATATTGGACCACTGCGGTTAAGCGGTGATTTCCGGCTTCGGTTTGACGGCACCTTCAGGTCAGCAAGCGATCCCGCAGATCCACCATTACAACACCTGCAAAACGCTCGGGCCAGGTATCGCCTTAGGCTAAACTTTGATACCGATCTTTATCCTACGCTCAGCTTTCACGGCCAACTCGCCACCGGACCACTAAATAATCCACAAACTCTCGATCAGGATTTCGGCAGCGTCAACGCTCGCCATCCGATGGCGATAAGTGAAGTCTGGATTGATTACCATCCCACTAAAGCCGTTCAACTACAGGCCGGTAGAGTGGTAGAGGTGTTTGCCGATAACTCACGCTTCTTGTTTGATGATGATATTCGCTTCAATGGGTTTAACGAGCGCTATGTTTGGTCTCCAAAGAAAAATGGCGCTTATTTTTCGAATGTCGACTTGCGCGCTGGTCAATACATCTTCACGAATCCGAATGTCGCGATCATTGCTCCGAATAGTCCGCTGGCACGAGCCGGAGAGATCGTTGGCAGCACTGGCCGCGCATCAAATCTGTTTCATCAGGGCGTCCTGATAAATCAGACTTTTAATGAGAGATGGACCGATCAGATCGGCGCCGATGTTCAGCTTTATCGAAATCCAAATCAGATTGCCCTAGCGTCAACTGCCGATGGAGTTGCACTAGTGGTCCAACCCGGTCTCGGTATCACGCTGTCTGGTCCGTTGACTGGAAACGGAACCGCCACGACTACACCGGGTGGAGCGATCTACACTGCTCCAGGATTCCAGATTGCTCGTCTCACTTACCGCTTAAACTATGCAGGATTCAAGCACAACGATCACAATTTTCCAGTGACGCTGAATTTGCAATTCGCCAGAAATATGGCGACCGGATTGAATGAGCGTGACGCGATGCTCGCCGCGCTTCAGGTGGGACGCATTGCCAAAAGAGGAGACACAGCGTTCCTGTACATCTTCTCAATCAAAGGTGCAAACTCCCTGATTTCTCAGGTGACAGACGATGATTTAGGGACGGGCTCGGGCGTGAATATCAGGACAAGTCATTTCCGCTTTGAATATGGAATTGCTCGAAAAGTCACGTTCCAAAGCTTGTTCTACTTTCAACATTCACTGAGGAGCAGCGGACAGTATCGGAATTTCTTTGTTCCTTTCGGCTCTTTTGCGCCGACCACGTATCGAATTCAGCAACAATTGGTCTTTTCGTTCTAGAATGAGAGTCGCAGGGGTCTCGCCCGCACTCAAACCATCCGACGTTAGTTGATACGAAGGCCTCGACTCCTCGAACCAAGGGCGGCGAACGGAATTGTTTGCGGGCGAGGCGCCTGCGACTCGACATTAATCAACAATAAACTTCCCAGATTTTGAATGCACAACACCGTACACACTTTAACCCCAGGCTGATGACTAGTCCTTGGCCTGCAGGTCAATAAATGGCCGATTCTGGGCCGGCCTTCCGAAACGGCTCAAGCAATCATCAACTATGAATCGCTGCTAAAGTGTGACGAATGAGCTCGTAAGGACTGGGTACTGGAACTCCAGCTTGATGCATCACCTCGCCCGTGCACACCGCAATAATTGCAGTAGCAAACACAAACCGGAGGATTGAGCCACTCGTTCGCCACAATACAGCGGACCATGAACGATATCTTCGATAAATCATGATTAACCCCCAATGCTGAGTAACCGTGAGCCAAGGACGTGCGGACGCATTCCGTTAGCAAACTAACTTCGGCCTTCAGCTCAATTCTTTGAGGATTCTTGGGGCTGTCGGGTTCGGGACGAGAACTGTTGGTTGACCTCGCAGCCAATTATGGCAAGTTTCGGTCGACGTGACAACAATGTTTTTCACTTTAAGTCGGTCATTTTGATGAGGGCGGATATTGAGTAAATTCTGGATGTAATGAGTGCTTTGGGAGATGCAATGTAAAGGCTGTGCCTTTGCCGATTTCGGAGCGGACAGTGATTTCCCCCCGATGCAAAAGAGCCAGGTGCTTGACTATAGCCAGCCCGAGACCCGTCCCTCCCATGTCTCGCGAACGGGCTCTATCAACTCGATAAAATCTCTCGAACAGTCGTTCCAAATGTTGGGCGGGAATACCGTCTCCATTGTCTTCAACAGTGATCTCATCCCGGTCATCTGAGCGGTAAGTTATCTTTACAGTTCCACCTTCGCGACCAAACTTGATGCCGTTATCCAAAAGATTCAGCAGCATCTGTTCGAGACGCCTGGCATCGGCGGTCACTATTACATCTGGTGCGACTTCATTCACCAGCGTAACGCCGTGCGCAGCAGCTTTGGCGGCCAACGATGAGATGACATCGTTCGCCAGCGGACCTAATTCGACCAGACCAGTCCTTAGTTGGACATTGCCACCCTCGATCGATGTCAACTCGAGAATATCGTCGATTAGACCATGCATCCGAGACGCATTCTTCCGGATAATCGCCAAAAATCTCTGGCTGCTTTCCTTATCCTCTAAAGCTCCGTTCTCCAGCGTTTCGACAAACGCGAGGATAGCTGTAAGTGGAGTCCTGAGCTCATGAGAGACGTTAGACAGAAACTCCTGCCGGACCAGCTCGAGACGCTGTGTCCGAGTAATATCGAAGAAAACTCCCAGCGCGCCCTTTGCTCCGTGTCCATTACTTGAGCCAAGTGGAATCACCCTCAAATCAAATACGGAGCGCTCTGGTCCATGAGTTTCGACCCGCACTCCGCTCTGCTCAATTCCTTTAAGTCCGTCCAGGAATGCACTGTAAATCGCAGGGTTCCGGGTGAGTTCAGTAAGCCGTTGCGACTCAAGTTTGACCACGCTGGGATTGAAGAGCTTGTGCGCCGCTCGATTATACGCAATGACGCGCATGTCGTCGTTTACTACCAACAGTCCTTCGCGCATTCCACCCATCGTGGCCTCGAGCAGTGAAGCGACACTAAAGTTTTCAGTAGCGTCAGACCGATCGACATTATCCGAGTCCATTTCCTTACTACGTTTGCTCGAGTAGTAGATCCAGGTGAGCCAACTCAGAGCAATCACTATGACGATTACCGCAACCGTCGCACGGAAGGCAGAGCTTGAGATAAATAGAGAAAGTGCGGTGAGAAGAATTAATACGGTAATTAAGGATGTCTGACGAAGTTGCACGAAATACCTGTCAACCACTATTGCTTTGTACTGACGGCTCGCTGGTACAACCCACGAACCTGTAACCAACGCCAACTACTGTTTCGATGCAGTCGCCGCACTTATCAAGCTTCTGTCGGAGACGCCGAATGTGGACATCAAGCGTGCGGGCATCACCATAGTAGCTATACCCCCAAACACTATCCAATAGTTGTTGGCGGGTCACAACGCGATCTGCACTACGCGCCAGAACAGATAGAAGGGTGAATTCTTTGTTGGTAAGTTTGACTTTCGTTCCGTCGCAGACAACTCGGATGTCGTCGAAATCGATGATCAAGTGGTCGTCTTCGTAAGTCTTGCCCATTGTCTCGTCAGCACGTCGCATCACTGCCCTGACTCGCGCTAACAGTTCGCGCACTGAAAAGGGTTTGGTGATGTAATCGTCCGCGCCGAGATCAAGTCCAGCTACCCGGTCTGACTCTGAGGCTTTCGCCGTCAACATTATTACTGGGGTTCGTCGAGTCGCCGGCTCGCGACGCAGACGACGGCAGAGTTCGATGCCGCTCATTCCTGGCAACATCAAATCCAAAATGATCAACCGTGGCGGTTCTCGTTCGTTTAAGGCAGCAGACAAGCCTGCTTCACCAGTGGCGGCGATGGTTGCGACAAGGCCTTCTCGCTCAAAATTATATTTGAGACTTTCGGCGATATCGGCATCATCTTCTATGATCAAGATTGGGCGCGTCATTCTAATTACTATGTTTGATAAATGCCGCTTCTGCCATGTAGACGGTTAGCTCGCAAATGTCTGTCACGTAGTCACCAATTCGTTCCAGGTGCTTTGCCACAAACAACAGCCGCGCGTCGCGGGTTGCAGTGGCCGGTTCCGTAACCATCAATTCGATCAAGCGGTGAAATATGTGATTGTAGAGGTCGTTTATGGCGGTGTCGCTCTTGATGATTTCACGAGCCGTTTGCGCGTCATTCGAAGTGAAAGCGTCGAGCGCCCCTCGCAACATGGCTAACGCGTGATCGGCCATCTTACCCAGGTCGAACACGAGTTTAAGTTCGGGTTCATTGTTGAGATCGATTGAGGCACGAGCGATGTTGCACGCGTGATCGGCAATGCGTTCAAGGACTGGCGCCATCTTCGCCACTGATATCACAAACCGCAGATCTCGTGCGGCCGGCTGGCGCAACGCGATGATGTCGATGCATTGGCGATCTATCTCCACCTCGAGATGGTCCACGCGATCGTCATGCTCGAGGACTTCTCGAGCAACTTCAGAATCACGCTCGCTCAGCGCGTACATGGCACGTTCGAGTGCCAACTCTGCTTCGCCGCCAAGTAACAACACACGGTCTCGAAGGGAACTTAGTTCATCGTCCAGATGACGGTGTAAATCCATAGCGTCTTATTACCAGTGGAAAGTTCTAAGCCTTAAGTTTCAGCCAAATCTTCCGGTGATGTAGTCTTCGGTCACTTTTTCATTTGGAGCGGTAAACATCTTCTCTGTCGCGTTCACCTCGATTAGTTTACCCAATAAAAAGAATGCGGTGGTATCCGAGACACGCGCTGCCTGCTGCATGTTATGCGTAACAATCACTATTGTGTATTGTTTTTTTAGGTCAAAGATTAGTTCCTCGATCTTTGATGTGGCGATCGGATCGAGCGCCGAAGCGGGTTCGTCCATCAACAATATTTGGGGACGGATTGCCAGGGCACGAGCGATGCAAAGCCGCTGTTGTTGACCACCAGACAAACTGAGCGCCGACATCTTCAAGCGATCCTTGACCTCATTCCACAGCGCAGCATCTTGTAGTGCTTGTTCCACTCGTCCAGCTAACTCATTTTTGCTGCTCGTAATCCGATTGATCCGCAAGCCGTAAGCCACATTCTCAAAGATTGACTTGGGAAAAGGATTCGACTTCTGGAAAACCATACCGACCTTACGCCTTAAAGCGACGACGTCAGTGCCGGGGGCATAAATGTCGTTGTCGTCAATTGTGACCTTACCTGAAACTCGTGTTGCCGGTATCACGTCGTTCATCCGATTTAAGGTTCGCAGAAATGTCGACTTGCCGCATCCAGAAGGTCCGATGCAGGCCATGACGACCCGCTCCGGAATGTCCAACACAATATTATGAAGCGCCTGCGTTCGACCATAAAAGAAATCGAGATCGCGAACCGATATTTTTGGCTGAGTCGACGGAGTTTCAGAAGGCGCGGAAGGAGCGTCCCGCCGCTCGGGGACATCAACTCTTGGGGCCATGGTTTGCACCGCCATACTTGTTTGAGACACCTAAAACTTTCTGCGTGTGAGTACTCTCACGACAATGTTTATGCCAAGAATCAACGTCATTAGAACCAGCGTCGCAGCCCAGGCCAGTGCGTGCCATTCGTCATAAGGCGAGAGCGCATAGTTGTATATTTGTACCGTTAACGATGCAATTGGCTCATTCAAAGACGTTGGGAAGAACCGGCTACCAAAAGCTGTGAATAGAAGAGGAGCGGTTTCTCCTGACACTCGCGCGATTGCCAGCATCGCACCAGTTGCTATTCCAGACGCGGCGGCAGGTAGGACTACTCCAAGTGTTACTCTCCATTGTGGCGCACCAAGTGCCAACGCGCCCTCACGCAGGCTATGTGGGACCAATTTCAACATCTCTTCGGTAGTACGGCCGACAATCGGAACCATGATCAGACCCAGCGCGACTCCACCTGCAATTGCCGAAAAGTGTTTCATCGGCAGAACCAAAATTGCGTAGATAAAAACACCCGTAACAATCGAAGGTATTCCCGTCAAAGTGTCTACGATAAAGCGAACAATCGAAGCCAATCGACTCTTACCTACTTCCGATAAGTACACGCCGACAGCAATGCCTATAGGCAAACCAAAGGCGGAGGAAATCGCGAGCAACACCAAAGAACCGATAATGGCATTCCCAATTCCTCCGCCTTCACCAACGGGGCGAGGACGGTCGACCAAAAATTGAAAGTTAAGGGAGCCAATGCCCTTGAGCGCGATGTAAGCAAGAATTATGAATAGCGCACCAACGGCGAGTAGCGTGCACAACGCAGTTAAGCTCGTCATCAGAGCACTACTGATGCGTCGAGTTCTATCACCTCGTACAGCAACAAAATTCATGCAGTTCTACTTAATCCACCTGACTTACGAGTAACATTCCAAACCAGGATGCGGGCCAATCCGTTAACTATAAAAGTAACCAGAAAGAGGATCAGACCGAGTTCAACCAGAGCACTGAGATAGAGGTTGTCCGTGGCCTCTGTGAACTCATTAGCTATGGCAGATGCAATTGTGTAGGACGGAGCAAAAAGCGAGAGGCTGATCTCAGGGCGATTGCCAATAACCATTGTGACCGCCATCGTTTCGCCTAAGGCTCTGCCGAGTCCAAGTATCACTGCTCCTGCGATCCCTGGCGCACCGTTGACCAGGACCACTCGAATCATTTCCCACTTCGTCGCACCGAGTGCTAGTGCGGCTTCGCGTTGCGATCCAGGAACTGCCGTAAGCACGTCACGGACAACTGCCGAAATGATCGGCGTGACCATAATTGCAAGAATGATCCCACCCGTTAGCAGTCCAATTCCTGTAATTTGACCCTGGAAAAAAGGAGTCCAGCCGAACAATGCCGCAAGCCTGGGTTCAATGTGCACGCGAAGAAATGGTGCGAGCACGAATATCCCCCAAACGCCATAAACAACGGATGGAATCGCCGCCAACAACTCCACTACAAACCCGACCGGTTTTGCGAGGTAGCGTGGCGCTTGTTCGACGAGAAAAATTGCAATACCCAATGAAAAAGGAACACTAATCAACAAGGCAATCAGAGAAGACATTACCGTGCCGTAAATGAACGGCAGTGCGCCGAACTCGCCCCGTATCGGATTCCACTGCCGGCCTGTTAAAAACCCCCAACCGAACTGCCGAATCGAGAGCACGGAATCCGCACCGAGTATTATGACCATGCCGATCACTATAGCCACCACAAAGAAAGCGATGGCCGTCATCGAGACGCGAAAGACTGCGTCTCCGGGGTTACCCGTCGGTGAAAGTATTCGTCGCCAGTCGCCTGGCCCAACCGTAAGCTTATTAGTTGCTGCACTCATTGCTCGGTGATTTCGTGAGAAAACTTATCGTAGGGCTTTGCCTCCTGAAGTAATTGAATTGATCTTTCCCTCTGCTCGCTTAACGATGTCGGCGGGTAAGGGTGCGTACAGCAATTCTTTTGCGAAGCTCTCGCCGTCATGAATTCCCCACCACACGTAATCGACTAGCACCTTACCTTTGGCTGCGTCCTTTTGTTCCTTGTAGATCAGGAGGTAGGTGTAACTTGAGATTGGATACACCTGCGCTCCTTGAGCGTTGGTTATCGAGACTCGCAAATCATCGGGTGTATTTCCAGCGGATGCTGCGGCCGCGGCAGTAACTGCATCGATTGAAGGCTCGACGAAATTACCACTAGCATTCTTTACTTTGGCCACGGGCAATTTGTTCTGGGTGGCGTATGCGAGTTCGACGTAACCGATGGTGTTGGGTGTGTTCTTGACCTGCCCGGTAACACCTTCATTCCCTTTCCCACCGATTCCGATGGGCCAACTCGGCGATGTACCGGTTCCGACCTTCTCTTTCCATTCCGAACTTACTTTTGAAAGATAGTCGGTAAAGACCGCCGACGTTCCGCTACCATCTGAACGATGGACCACTGTAATTTCCGAAGTCGGTAGATTAATTCCTTTGTTATCCGCAGTGATCCGCGGGTC
>Ga0163162_10001444_pt1 | contig 22104 bp, 15 predicted proteins | sample S55metaG_FD_115310 | JGI IMG/M metagenome (GOLD analysis project Ga0163162, IMG submission 115310) | Switchgrass rhizosphere microbial communities from Kellogg Biological Station, Michigan, USA - S5-5 metaG | ecosystem: Host-associated > Plants > Roots > Rhizosphere > Soil | place: USA...
GACCGCCCTGCGCCTGTTGCGCGACGTGCGCGTGAACACGGAGCTGTACACGAACCTGCTGAACAGCGCCCAGCAACTGCGCATCGCCAAGGCGGGGCAGATCGGCAACGTGCGCGTGGTGGACTTCGCCCAGGCCGCCGACGATCCCGTGCGTCCGAAGCGCCTGATCGTGATCCTGATCAGCGCGGGCGTGGGCCTCGTGCTCGGCATCCTCGTCGCGTTCATCCGCAAGGCCCTCTACGGCGGCGTGGAGCGTCCGGAAGAAATCGAGAAGCAGCTCGGCGTGCGCGTGTTCGCCATCGTGCCGCGCAGCACCCATCAGTTGCGTCTCCAGCGCAAGGTCGGCATGCGCCGCGAAGGGCTGCACGTGCTCGCAGCACAGGCGCCGGAAGACGCGGCTGTCGAAGGCATTCGCGGCCTGCGCACGTCGCTGCAACTGCAGCTTGCCGATGCGAGGAATAACGTCGTGATGCTGACGGGATCGCGCCCGGAAGCGGGCAAGTCGTTCCTCTCGGTGGACGTCGCGACGCTCATAAAAACAACGCGCAAACGCGTGCTGCTGATCGACGGCGACATGCGCCGCGGCGACATCCACTCGCATTTCGGCGTGCGCCATCAGCCGGGTCTCTCCGACGTGCTGATGGGCGCCGACGTATCGGCCGCGATCCTGCACGACGTGCTGCCCGGCGTGGACCTCATCACGAAGGGTTCGCTGCCCTCGCATCCGTCCGAGCTTCTGATGAGCGATCGGCTGGGCGAGATTCTCGAGGACCTGAAGCTGCGCTACGACCTCGTGATCGTCGACACGCCGCCTGTCCTCGCCGTCACCGATGCGACGGTGATCGGCAAGCATGCCGGCACGAGCCTGCTCGTCGTGCGCCACGGCAAAAACCAGGTGCAGGAGATAGGCGAAACCATGAAGCGCCTGCACCACGGGGGCGTGAACATGAAGGGCGTGCTGCTCACCGACGTACCCCAATCGAAGATGTTGATGGGCAGCACCTATGCCGGCTACTACGGATACGAAAGCATTTCCGAATGACATGCCGGTGAAGGACGCGGCGCGCGTCCCCGCGCGCGCCGCATTGCAATCGCAACCGCGAGGTAGACAATGAATCGCAAAGTCGCATTGATCACCGGCATCACCGGGCAGGACGGGTCTTACCTGGCCGAGCTGCTGATGGCGAAGGGCTACGAGGTGCATGGCATCAAGCGCCGCAGTTCGCTCTTCAACACGGACCGCATCGATCATCTGTATCGTGATCCGCATGAAGCGGGCCAGCAGCTTTTCCTGCATCACGGCGACCTGACCGATTCGTCGAGCATCCTGCGCATCGTGCAGCGCGTGGTCCCCGACGAGATCTACAACCTCGCGGCGCAGAGCCACGTGGCGGTGTCGTTCGAGGAGCCGGAATACACGGCGAACGCCGACGGCCTCGGCGCGCTGCGCATTCTCGAAGCGATCCGCATTCTCGGGCTCGAAAAGAAGACACGCTTCTATCAGGCGTCGACCTCCGAACTCTACGGCCTCGTGCAGGAAACGCCGCAAAAGGAAACCACGCCGTTCTACCCGAGAAGCCCGTATGCGGTCGCGAAGCTCTACGCGTACTGGATCACGGTGAACTATCGCGAAGCCTACGGCATGTACGCGTGCAACGGCATCCTGTTCAATCACGAGTCGCCCGTGCGCGGCGAGACGTTCGTCACGCGCAAGATCACGCGCGCCATCGCGCGCATCGCGGTGGGACTTCAGGACGACCTGTATCTCGGCAACCTGTCCGCGCTGCGCGACTGGGGTCATGCGCGCGACTACGTCGAGATGCAGTGGATGATGCTGCAGCAGGAATACGCGGACGACTTCGTGATCGCGACGGGCGTGCAGTACAGCGTGCGCGACTTCGTGCAGCAGGCGGCTGCCGAGCTCGGCGTGCATGTGCGCTTCGAAGGCGAGGGCGTGGATGAAGTGGGTGTTGTCGATCGCGTGGAAGGCCGCGAAACGAAGCTCTCGCCGGGTAACGTGATCGTGCGCGTCGATCCGCGCTACTTCCGGCCGACCGAGGTCGAAACCCTGCTGGGGGATCCTTCGAAAGCTCACGCGAAACTCGGCTGGCGTCCGACGACAACGTTTTCGTCCCTCGTGAAGGAGATGGTGCGCGCCGATTTCCAGATCGCGCGGCGCGACGCGCTCGTCACGCTGGCGGGTTTCAAGGCTCTCGAACATCACGAGTGAACGGCCATGGACAAGAACGCACGCATCTTCGTCGCGGGACACAGGGGCATGGTCGGGTCGGCGCTCGTGCGCCATCTCGCGGACGCGGGCTATCGCAACATCGTGACGCGCACCAAGGCGCATCTCGATCTCATCGATCAGGGCGGCGTGAATCTCTTCTTCGAGGAGGAGCACATCGACGTGGTGTTTCTCGCGGCGGCGCGCGTCGGCGGCATCCTCGCGAACTCGACGATGCCCGCGTCGTTCATCTATGAGAACCTCGCGATCGAAACGAACGTGATTCACGCCGCATGCCGCCTGAGCGTCTCGAAGCTGATCTTCTTCGGCTCGTCGTGCATCTATCCGAAGGCGTGCCCGCAGCCGATCAGGGAAGAGTACCTGCTCACCTCCGCGCTCGAACCGACCAATGAGGCGTACGCGATCGCGAAGATCGCGGGGCTCAAGCTCTGCGAGTCGTACAACCGCCAGTACGGCACGAAGTTCGTCTCGCTGATGCCGACCAACCTCTACGGCCCGAACGACAACTACGACCTGCAGAGCAGCCACGTTCTGCCCGCGCTCATCAGGAAGGCGCACGAGGCGAAGCTGCGACGCGAGAGCGCGCTTTGCGTCTGGGGCTCGGGCACGCCACGGCGCGAGTTCCTGCATGTCGACGATCTGGCCGCGGCCGCCGCGTTCCTGATGGAGAGCGATGTCGGCGAGGGGCTCTTCAACGTCGGCGTGGGCGAGGACCTGACGATCCGCGAGCTTGCGCAGACGGTGTGCCGTGTGGTCGGCTTCGAGGGCGAGCTGGTGTTCGATGCGACCAAGCCCGATGGCACGCCGCGCAAGCTGCTGGATGTATCGAAGCTTGCAGCGATGGGCTGGCGCGCATCGATACCGCTCGAAGAGGGCATCCGTGCGACCTATGAGGACTTCCTCGCTCGCGAAGCGACGCCCGCGCCGCGGGCGGTTGCCGCGTGAGCGGGTATTGAGCAATGCCGTAGTGCGAGTAGAGGGCGTAGAGGGCGGCACCACCTCCAGGGAAGACAGAAAAATGGCACCTTCGGTCACGATTTTTCATAACGTCGTCTGGTCCCGTCACAAGGGCGCGGTGCTCTCCGCGCTGCACAGCATTTCGGGCTCGGGCTCGATCCGCTATTCGATGGTTCAGATCGCCGATACCGAGCACGATCGCCTCGGCTTCTCGGACGTCGACTATTCGTTCCATCGCTACCCGATGAAGAAGCTCTACGACGGCTGCTACGAGGACGTCCCGACCTGGCGGATGGCGGCGCGCCTCACGTGGGAAGTGCTCAGGACGAAGTGCGATCTGGTCGTGCTGCCGGGCTATCACCGCCCCGAGTACTGGGCGATGCTCGCGGCCTGCATCGTGACGGGAAAGCGCCGCGCGGTGTTCTGCGACTCGACGGCGCGCGACCGTCCGCGCCGCATGGTGACGTCGATTCCGAAGCGCCTCTTCTTCTCGTTTTGCGACGGCTATTTCGCGTTCGGCACGCGCAGCCGCGAATATCTGATGTCGCTCGGCGCGAAGCAGGAGAGGATCTTCGTGCCGTGCCAGGCCGCGGCTTTGCCGCGCTCGTTCTCGCCGCAAGCGGCGTTGCCCGATCGCCTGCATTACCGGCAGGGCAACGCGCCCGTGTTTCTCTTCGTCGGGCGGCTGTCGGAGGAAAAGGGCATCGGCACGCTGCTCGAAGCGTTCTCGGGCATCACGGAGCGCGTCCCCGATGCGACGCTGCGCATCGTCGGCACCGGGCCGATGGGCGACGCACTAAGGCAGAAGGTGGCGGATGCGGGCCTCGGGGCTTCAGTGCATTTTCTCGGCAGCCTGCAGGACGAGCCGCTGTCGCGCGAATACTTCGGGGCGACGTGCATGGTGCTGCCGAGCGTGCGGGAGCCGTGGGGCCTCGTCACCAACGAGGCGCTCTCCCACGGGTGTCCGGTGATCGTGAGCGAGAGCTGCGGCTGCGTGCCGGAACTCGTCATCGACGGTGTCACGGGCTATGCGTTTCCCGCGGGCGATGTCGCGAGCCTGCAGCGCACGATGCTGAAATCGATCGAGGCGTTCGCCGATACCGCGGGCGCCGCGAAGCGCTGCATGGACGTGATCCAGCGCTTCGATCCGCCGTCGGCCGCGGCGAACATCGCGCGCGGCTGCGCACTCATGCTGATGGACTGATGGACTGATGGACTGATGGACTGATCGACTGATCGACTGATCGACTTGATGGACTGATGGATCACTAAAGGGAGGAACAGGAGGTGCGTTGTGCAGGAGGCCCGAGAGGCGCGACATCGCGCGCGGGCTTGCGCCGGATCGCCTTAAACGATGACGCTTGGCGAAGGCGCGATTGTCGGGCGAGGGACCACATGAAAATTCTTATCTACGGGCTTAATTACGCGCCCGAATTGACCGGTACAGGCAAGTACACGGCGGAAATGGCAGAGGCGCTTGCCGGGCGCGGACATGAGGTGCGAGTGGTATGCGCGCCGCCGTATTACCCGGAATGGAAAGTTGCCGAGGGATTCTCGTCGTGGTCGAGCAGCCGCGAAACGCTGCGCGGCGTGCGGCTCTGGCGCGCGCCGCTCTGGGTGCCCGAGCGCCCGAGCGGCATGAAGCGCCTCGTGCACCTCGCGTCGTTTGCGGCCGCATCGCTGCCCTGGCTGATCGCACATGCACTGTGGCGCCCCGATGTCGTGATGACCATCGCGCCAAGCCTGCTCAGCGCGCCGGCGGCGCTCGCGCTCAGCTGTCTCACGCGCGCGCGTTCCTGGCTGCATATCCAGGATTTCGAAGTCGATGCCGCGTTCGATCTGGGCCTGCTCAGGAGCGAGCGTGCAGGGCGCATGGCGCTTGCCGTCGAACGCTGGCTGATGCAGCACTTCGATATCGTTTCAACGATCTCCGAGAAGATGATGGACCGCGCGCTGAAGAAAGGTGTCGCGGCCACGAACGTGTTCCATCTGCCGAACTGGGTCGATATCCAGTCGATCTTTCCGCTCGACCGGCCAAGCGCGTTTCGCAGTGAACTCGGCATCGCCGGGGATGCGAAGGTCGTGCTCTATTCGGGCAACATGGGCGCGAAGCAGGGGCTAGACGTGCTCGCCGATGCGGCTGCATCGATGGCCGCACGCGAGGACATCGTGTTCGTCTTCTGCGGCAACGGCGCGACGAAGGCCGAACTGCAACAGCGCTGCGCCGCGCTGCCGAATTGCCGCTTCATGTGCCTGCAGCCGGTCGAGCGGCTCAACGAACTGCTCAATCTCGCGGACATCCACGTGCTGCCGCAACGCGGCGATGTCGCCGATCTCGTGATGCCGTCCAAGCTCACCGGCATGTTCGCGAGCGGCCGCGCGGTGGTCGCGATGGCGCAGCCGGGCACCGAGCTCTTCGACGCCGTGTCCACGCGCGGCGTGACCGTGCCGCCGGAGAACGCAGAGGCGCTGGCGTCGGCGATCGCGATGCTCGCGGACGCCCCCGGGATGCGCGCCCGCTTCGGTGCCGAGGGACGTTTCTTTGCGGAAGAGCGATTGTCGCCGGTGGCGGTGTTCAGTCGTCTCGAAGACAAGCTGATGACGCTGACCGGCGCGCGCGGGCCACAGGTTCAGCCTCAGGCGCCTACGGTCGAAGCGCTCTTGCAGGAAGTCGCGGAGATGCCGTTCGCGCGGGTGAACGAAAGCGCGGTCGTCGTGCAAGGCGCGGACAAGATCGAGTGACGCCGACCGGCAACCCGCCTCGCTGCTTCTGAAATGCACACGACGAAAAGGCCGTTCCGGTGAAGACCGGAACGGCCTTGTTTCATGGTGCAACGCGTTGCGCTACCACGGCGACTTGTAGATTTCCCTCGCGCGCGCGGGCGCGGGCGGCTTGGCGCCGGCGGGCGGCCGGTACAACGCCGCGGCGGCGCCCTCGGGCGACATCGCCTGTGCATTGCGATTGCGCGCGAGCGGACGAAGCTGGACCGCGCCGCCGGGAATCCGGTCGACGCCGTCCTGCTGTGCGAGCAGCTTGTCGGTGGGCGTCGTGCCGCGCGCTGTCTGCGCATTCGTGACGGGTCCACGCTGTCCGCCCTTGCCGTCCATCGGCGAACCGTACGGATCGGTGTAGGTCTTCGGGCTGCCGAGCAGATCGAGCTCGGTGGCGTTGCCGCCCGCCTGGCCGCTTGCGACCGCGTCCGCGAGCGTGGCCGCATGCGCGCGCGGTGAAACCGCGAGCGCCGCGCAGGCGCAGAGCGCGCAGACAGCGGTGATGGCAGCGGTTCTGTCGAGCGGGAGCGGCGTTGAACGGATCGCGCGTTTCATGGTGTCTCCAGTGCGTCCCGAGGGAACGTGACGGTGGATGGGCGTGCCCGCTTCAGTGCGTCGGCGCACGCGTTCGATGCTGCCGCGCATACATGAAAACAGCATATTCCGCGTGCCCGCCCGCTAACGCCAAAAGGCTTTCCCGAGCGGCCATTCGTGCTGTAGCGCACGCGGGCTTGCGCACGCTTGAACCATAATCGATTCACCAAAGGTAATTTCAAATGACCAATGAGAGGCGCCCCGTTCGCGGCATCGAGCGCCCCTTCGATCACGGGACTCATCGCATCGGCAGCGCGCGGCAATGCCCGTTTCGGCATGTGTCGCGGGCAGCGGCATCAACGCGGGGATCGGTCAAATGGACAGGGCGGTTGAAGGGAGTTGCGAGGATTGCGTCGGCCATGACGGTGCGGGCGCAAGCCTGCCGCACCGTACGGAGTCAATGGCGGGCAGGGTGATCGATCTCGCGAAGGCGGGTCCGGGAAACTACGTGGCGAAGCGCGGCTTCGCCATCGAGCTTGCATGGTTCTTCGTCGAGGCGTGCGTCATCAACAACAAGCTGATGCCCGTGTCGTCGATCCGCGTCGCGCTCCTGCGCGCCTTCGGCGCGCGCATCGGCCAACACTGCCGCATGCCGCATCCCGTTCGCGTGAAGGCACCGTGGAATCTCGAAGTCGGCGACAACTGCTGGTTCGGCGTCGACGCATGGATCTACAACCAGACGACGATTCGCATCGGCTCCAACGTTTGCGTCTCGCAAGGCGCGTTTCTCACCACGGGATCGCACGATGCCGCAGGCAACATGGACCTGCGCGTCGCACCGATCGTGATCGAGGACGGCGTGTGGATCACCTCGAAATGCGTGGTGCAGATGGGCGTGACGATCGGGCGCTCGGCCCTCGTCACGCCGCTGTCGGTCGTGCATCGCTCGCTCGCGCCGGAAGGCGTGTACGGCGGGAATCCGGCGCGCTTCATCAAGAAGCGCTTTCCCACATGAGTCGTGCGGCGCGGGCGTCGTCCGATGCCCGCGGCGATCGGTCCGGCCCGCGTGCCGGCCGCAGGTTCCGGTTCAGACATCACGGGAGGCATTGAAGAACGTTCCCGCTGCCGCGCGCGCAGCCACGGGCTGGCATTGCGCGTCGAGACTAGCGGGTGAGGTCGGCCGAATCCTGCACGGGCGTTGCGGCAGCATGCGCCGGCATGGCGAGCGAGGTCCGCCAGGCAGGAGCGGCGATTGAATGACGATTCACGACGGCGAATGGTTCGATCGATGAACCTAGGGCGCCGACGAGCACGAGAGAGGGAACGGGGCATGTTCATCGACAGCCGGAATGTAGAAGAGCGGGCAGTCATAGAGACCACGGTTTGCATCATTGGCGCGGGCGTTGCGGGAATCACGCTCGCACTCGAACTGGAGCGGCAGGGCATCGCGGCATGCGTGCTGGAAAGCGGCGGATACAAGGCCGACGACGAGACGCGCGACCTGTATCGCGGGGAAAACGTCGGCGTGCCGTACGAGTTCGCCGACGGCTGCCGCAGCCGGTTTCTCGGCGGCAGCAGCAACTGCTGGGGCGGCTGGTGCCGTCCGCTCGATCCGTGGGACTTCGAGAAGCGCGACTGGGTGAAGGACAGCGGCTGGCCCTTCGGCCTCGACGAACTGCGCCCGTACTATGCGCGCACGCACAAGTGGCTGAGGCTCGGCGAGAACAACTTCGACCCCGCGTACTGGGAATCGGCGATTCATCGCGAGGACGTGAAGCGGCATCCGTTTCCGAGCGGCAAGGTGCGCGACACGATTTCGCAGTTCAGCACGCCGGTGCGCTTTGGCAAGGTGTATCGCGAGCAACTGGTGAAAGCGCGGCACGTGCGCGTCTTTCTGCACGCGAATGCGCTCGACATCGGCACCGACAGCGAAGCGAAGACCGTCACCGAAATCGACGTGGGCACGCTCAGCGGGCGCCGCTTCACGGTCAAGGCAAGCCTCTTCGTGCTCGCGACGGGCGGCATCGAGAACGCGCGCCTCCTGCTCGCGTCGAACCGGGTGCAGGCGGCGGGGCTTGGCAACGGCAACGATCTGGTGGGCCGCTATTTCATGGACCATCCGCGCATCATGTCGGGCAGGGTCGAGTTCAGGAAGGCATGGACGCACAACAAGCTCTACGACATCAAGTATCACTATCAGAACACGGCGGTCGCGGCGCACGGCACCTACATCTCGTCGCAGTTCGCGCTGACGAAGGACGTGCTCGAGCGCGAGAAGCTGCTGAACGCGAGGGCGTGGTTCTATTCGGTCTTTCGCGGCGAGAACACCGCGGGTTCCGAGGCGCTGATCCGCTGCAAGCAGGCGCTCCTGAAGAAGGACCAGCCTGGCTGGAACTTCGCATCCGACGTGCTGACCATGATGACGCATCCCGTCGACACGGCATGCTTCGGCCTCGCGCGCATGCTGCAGCCGCGTCCGCTCATCACGGAGGTGAAGATCCAGACCATCGTGGAGGCGGAGCCCAACCGCGACAGCCGCGTCACGCTGTCGGAACAGAAGGACCGGCTCGGGCTCAATCGCGTGAAGGTGGACTGGCAGGTCACCGATCTCGTCAAGCGCACGTTCGATCGCACGGTCGAATTGATCGCCGACGAACTCAGACGCGGCGGCGTGGCCGACGTGACGCTCGACGAGCCGCTCGAAGGCAGGCCGTGGCCCGCGCAGCTCGAAGGCACGTGGCATCACATGGGCACGACGCGCATGCACGATTCACCGAAGGAAGGCGTCGTCGACAGGAACTGCAAGGTGCACGGCATCGGCAATTTCTATATCGCCGGGAGTTCGGTGTTTCCGACGGTCGGCGCGAACTTCCCGACCATCACGATCACCGCGCTCACGCTGAGGCTTGCCGAACATCTCGTACGCTCGCTCAAGGGCGCGAACGTGCCGGATGCAGTGAGCGAAGCTGAAGACGCGACCGTGCCGCAGGAAGAGGCGCTGCCGTTCGCCGCATCGGCGTTGCAGATGCCCGGCGACCTCGCGTTGCGGATGCAGAAGGACTAGGCAGTACGGGACACCCGCCGCAGGCTGAATCGCGCGGCGGGTCGTTCTTCAGCGCTCGAGCGAAGCCGCTTGCACGGGCGCGTCGAATGCGTCGTCGCGATGGCGCGCGCCCGCGCGCAGCACGCGCACGAGATCCCTCGACATCGCATCGACCGTGAAGCGCTGCGTGAACGTGGCGAGCGCCTGCGCACGCATCGCGGCGGCGGCAGCGGGCTCCATGCACAGCCAGCGATGCAGCATGCAGGCGGTGCCGTCGACGGTATCCGTTTCCACGATGCCCGCGCCGTCCGCCCTGACTTCGCGCCAGATGTTCACCTTGTCGGAAATGAGCACCGGCAGCGCGCAGCCTAGCGCCTCCGCCACCGCGATGCCGAAGTTCTCCTGATGCGACGGCAGCACGAACGCATCGCTTGCATGGAACGCGCCCCACTTCAGGTCGCCCGTGAGCATGCCGGTCCACGTGACGCGATCCGCAATGCCGAGCGCGGCCGCGAGCGCGCGCAGCTGCGCGCCCCATTCGCCGCCGTCCGGTCCCGCCATCACGAGATGCGCCCTTGCGTCGATGTCGCGCACGGCGGCGAACGCCTCGAGCAGCAGGTCGCATCCTTTCTTCTCGTGGATGCGGCCGAGAAAGAGGATCAGGCGCTTGTCGGCGAGTTGCGGATGGGCGGCGAAAAACAGCGCGCGCAGGCGCGCGCGATCCGTGGGCGGCGGCTGGGTGCCGAACGCCACGACTTCCTCGTTCGCGCGATAGAGCCTGAACGACTGGCGCGCGAGCACGCGCTCCTCCTCCGCGGTGAAGAGGACCCGCTCGGCGTCGCGCAGCACGCGGTATTCGGCCCACGGCCAGTAGAGGCATTTCTTCAGGTGCTTGAGCGGATAGGTTCGCTTGAACCACGGATCGAGCATGCCGTGCGGAAACACGTAGTAGGGCACGCCGGTGCCGCGCAGCGCCTTCCATGCGCCGAAGCTGTGGTATTGCCACAGGCCGTTGACGATCACGGCATCGAACTGGCTCGCGTGATCGCGAAGCCAGGGAACGAGGCGCGGGCAGAGGCCGTAGTTGCCGCTCGAGGGCCCGAGCGCGTGCAGCTTCAGGGGGAACGCGTCGAGCCAGGGCGCCAACGGGTCGTCGAGCGTGGCGACTTCGACTTCGTGGCCCGTCGATGCGAGGCTGATGCCGCTTTGCCGGACGCCTTCGGTCGGGCCGCCGGCGCGCGGGTCGATGGTCGACAGCAAATGGAGGATCTTCATGGGCTTCGCCGGTTGGTCCTTGCCCGCACCTTGCCTTTCACAGGAGGCGCGGAACATCGAAAACGTTCAGGGCACCCTGGCGCGGGAGCGCGGGCGCCTGACAACAGCCGCCAGTCGTCACGCGGGCGGCGCGATCGTGCTCGCGCCGCCGGGCGGCTCGCCGCGCTCATCCTCGTGTTCATGTTGCCTGAGGCGCGGCGCCGCAGCGCCCGCATACGACGGCGGCAGCATCTCCCGCGGCTCCTCGTACGGCCAGCTTCCCTGTGGCGCCGCGCCGTAGACGGGTCCATGCATGGCGGCGTTCGCCGCCGTGCGCATGCGCATCGCGTGGGCGATGCGCGAGAAGCTCGCGACCAGCAACCCGAGCGCGATGCCGAACACGAGGCCCGAAAAGCGGTTGCCGAGCGGATTGCCGCCGACCGACGTCGCGGGCAACGCCGCGAGCACCATCAGCGCGCGGCCGAGCACGGGGAGGAACAGCACGTCGGGTGCGCGGCGCCGCCACGCGCGATAGGCCATCGCGCCGCGATACAGCGCCCAGAGCACGGCGGCCGGCAGGCCGATCCCGAACAGCACGCCGCCCGCGAAGAACTGATAGACCCAGAAGTTGTGACCTGCTGCCCATTCCTTGATCGCGTAGAAATCCTTCGCCGTCATCTGCCCCGCAAGATACGGCAGATACGCGGGCGAATAGTGGTAGTTGTGGCCGTAGCCCTTGCCCGCGAGAAGCGAGACCGCCGACGACGTGGTCTGGTCGTACTGGTCTTTCATTTCGGCGAGGCGGGTGATCGTGGTCGGATCGCGTCCCGACGTGGTTTCCGTCGACGCGAAAATGCGCTGCGCCCAGTGCTCCGCGACGCTCGGGAAGAACGCGGCCGACGCGAAGGCCATCGCGCCGAGCAGCACGCCGATCATCGCCGCGCGCGCGCCCGCCTTGAGCATGTGCCTGAGGGACGGCGAAGCGATCCAGGTCGCGAACACGAACAGCAGCACGGTGCCGACGAGCAGGCTTCGCGTGACGCTCAGCAGTTCGATGACGATGGTCGCGAGAAAGAGCGCGACGGTGAACTTCGTCATGCGCTTGGCGACCACGAACTCGTGCAGCAGCAATCCCTGCAGGCACAGGAACGTGACGGAGACGATCCTGAAGCGCACGTTTTCGAGTCCCCCGCCCGTCGCCATGCCGTACGCGAAGCTGAATACGAGCGACACCACCATCGACCAGAACATCACCTTCTCGATCTGCTCGACGCGCTCCTGATTCCACGGATGGCAGCCGACGAAGTAGCCGAGCAGAAGCAGCAGGAAGGGCAGGAGCACGCGCAGGTAATTGCCGATGTCGTTGCCCTGCAGGAGTTGCGTGACCGCGCTGCCGGCGATGGTGAGCATGAGCGCCGCCGTGACGAAGCGGCGCAGCCGCGAGCGGCGCGTAATGCGCGGCGCAAGCAGCACGAGCACGAGCCCCGCGGCCACCGAGGGCAGCACGAGCAGGATCTGGATGACCTTGCTCCCCGTTTCCCCGCCCTTGTAGTCGAATGCGAGGGGAAGCAGGAACATCCAGATCCAGAACAGGGCGTACTTGTTGCGCATTGCGTTCTCTCTCAGGTCCCGAAGCCTTTCAGGCTCTCCATTGCCTCCGAAGCCGCCGTCCGCGCGTGAAGCCGTCGCTGCGCCCCGGGCACGGTTCCGATTTCACGGCCGTTTCCGGCGCCCCATTTGTGGGTTGAATATATCAGCGGCCCGGCGCCGCTGCGTTTGGGCGGGCGCTTTACGACTAGTCTTCGGCGCGAAACGACAGGCGCCTGTGTGCGGCGCGCCACGCTCGACGCCCATGCGCGATACCCGCTGCGTTCTGGTGTGACCAATGGCCGCCAACGACGGCATGTTGGCGGATCGAAGGGGATTTCCAGGCCGAAGATTCAAGTGCCGGAAACGGCGAGACCGACGCATTCTCGCGATGAGCGTGCGCGCCAGGATTCGGGACAGCAAGGCTTGTGGCATCCGGCCCGTGGCCAGCGGGCCCGCAATAAACAGGTCCTTCATTCGAGCGCGAATGCTGCACTTGCGTGAGGACCGCGATCAGACAAGACCTTCGCAGAAGGGGGAAGGCCATGAGCTTGTTCGGCGCGACACGCGTGCAGGGACCCAATCGATCGATCGAACTCGATTTCATCCGGGGACTCGCAATCATCGCAGTGATGGGCTTTCACTTCCATTCGTATCCGACCGGCAGCGCGTTCATCGCGGCGATCGAATTTCCGCTCAAGAGCTTCGGACACGAAGGCGTCAACCTGTTCTTCACGCTGTCGGGCTTTCTCGTCGGCGGGCTGCTGCTCAAGCAGTACGCGCAGGACGGGCGCATCGACGCGGGACGCTTCATCGTGCGGCGGATGTTCAAGATCTGGCCCGCCTACTACGTGCTGATCCTCTTCCATGTGTTCGCGGGCCGCCATCCGGCGAGCAGCTTTCTCGTGCAGAACCTGACGCACATGCAGAACTATTTCGGCTCGTCGATCGCGCAGACGTGGAGCCTCGCCGTGGAGGAGCATTTCTATCTGTTCCTGCCGGTGCTGCTGATCCTGTTCGCGCGGTTGCGGCTGCGCGCCAACGCGATTCTCGGCATCCTCTTCGCGATCTGCGCGCTCGTCCTCGTCGCGCGCACGGCCGCCGTCTCGGGCGGAGACCTGCAGGGAACGTTCTTCTACACGCAATACCGCATCGACAGCCTGCTGTTCGGCGTGATCCTCGCGGGCGTGTACTGGCTCAAGCCCGCGGCCTATCGCTGGATCGCGGCGAAGAAGAAGACGCTCGTCGCGATCGTGGTTGCGCTCGTCGCATGGATCTCGTTCGGCACGCAGAACCTGGCGCTCGACCAGAGCATCGGCTACACGATTCAGGCAATCGGCTTCTGCGCGCTCATCGTGCTCACGCTGGAGTATTCGGGCGCGATCCGCACGTCGATGATCTATCGGGCGATCGGCTGGATCGGCCTCTATTCGTACGGCATCTACCTGTGGCATTCGCTCGCGCTCGCGCCGGGCGACATGCTGATCCGCAAGGCGGCGGCGATGGGGCTGCCGGCCATCCCGTCATGGGGCGTCATCATGGCGGCGCAGTTCGCCATTGCGATCATCGTGGGGTATGTCACCACGCGCGCAGTGGAGTTTCCGTTCCTGCGCATGCGCGACGCGTTCTTTCCGGCGAAGCGCAAGGGCACGATCGACGTGCCCGCCGTGGGGGGCCAGGCGTCGTGAGGGACGCGGCTGTCTGACTTCCGGGTAACGAACGCGTTCGGGAAGGAGTTCCGCGGCGGCGCCGCGGCGCTCAGGCGATGACCTGCTTGAGCGTCTGCCTGAGCGTCTGCTTGAACTGGCCGAGCGTGTTGCGCTCGAGCAGATGCCGCCCTTCGGGCAGCGGCTCGCGCGGGCCAGCGAGCACGCGGTCGAGCGCGCCGTTGATCGCCGCAGCCGAGAGGTCGTCGATCACCGGGCCCAGTTCCCCCGTGCGGCAGAACCAGCCGATGAGTCCGTCGGCTGTCGCGATCACGGGCTTGCCGAAGCGATACGCCTGCACGAGCACGCCGCTCATGCCGTAGTGCCCCTTGTAGCCGAGCCACACCGCGTCGCAGGCGGAGAAAAGATCGAGTTCCGTTTCGCCCGATATGAAGCGGTCCATCACGACAGGCGCGGGGACGAGCTTCGCCACCGCCTCGCGCAGCGGCCCGCGCACGTCCTCGTCCTGCGCGCCCGCGATCACGAGCGTCGGCGCATGCGCATCGCCCGGGCGGGCCGCGAGCGCGCACGCCAGTTCGAAGACGCCCTTGCGAGCGGTGATCGCGCCGTATACGAGCACGTGCCTGCCTTCGCCCAGGCCGAGCCGCGCCTTCGCGAGCGCTGGTTCGGCGGCGCATGCATCGGGAAACGGATCGGCGAGATAGTCGATCGCCGCACCCCTTGGCGCGCGACCGGCATGGCCGCGCGCGATGGCCGTCCACCACTCGGTGAGCGTCGGGTCGATGGTGAGGAGCGTCCTGAGTCCGGCCGTGCGGATTGCGCGCACGAAGAGCCGCGCCTTGAGCGCATTGACGAGCGGCCGCCGCGGCGCCTTCACGCCCACCTCGCAATGATGAAAGTTCGAGCGCATCGTGATGCCGACCCATGGCGTCGAGCCGAACGGCGACCCCAGAAACGGCAGCGCGAGAAAGAAATAGTCGACGTACGGCACGACCACGAGCGCGACGGACCGATCACGGCTGACGACGCGAAACGCGTGCCGGAAATCCTGATGAAACCGCACATAGCTGATGGACGACAAACCCCGCCGGCTCGTGCGAGCCGGCGGAGCGACGAGCGCGATCTCCAGCTGCGGCCGCGCCCCGGCACGGATTGCCTCGACGAGCGGATGGCCGGCGTTGGCCGGCGACGTCACGATCACGCAGCGATAGCCGGCCTCCACGTAGGCATGCGCCGCCCATTCGGCGTAACGCCAGCGATGGCCGCTGAAATCGGGCTCGATGATGAGAACGGTGTCCTCTGGCATCGCGTCGGTGGCGTCCGTGGTGTCCATGGCATCCGTCATGTCGATGACAATGTGCATACAAATCAACACTAGCATCGCCCCCTCGCACACGGCCGCCAATGTCCAGCGTTTTTCGGGCGTTGCCTGCGCGTCGCGCGCATCGGGCCGATTTCGACTACGCGTTGGCGTCCGCATCGCGCACGGCCACGGTACCTTTTGCTGACTTGTGCTATCAACAGACGCATGGCGCCGGGCGTGGCAGCCCGCGGTGCGCAAGCGTTCTTTCAGCGCGTACGGCGAGCATGGGCCGTGCGCGCGAGGCGCGGAGCGCCGCGTTTTTCGCAACGTCCAGCAGCGCGGGGAAGTTCAGTGAGATCAGTCCGGCTACCGTTTTTTCCGGCGCGTGCCCGCTTCGATCACGATGCGGCGTTCTGGGTGCTGCTGCAACAGGTGGTGGTGCGCGGCCTCGTCGCGGTCAAGTTTCTTGCGATCGGCCGCATTCTGGGGCCCGAGGCGATCGGCGCCGTGAGCGTGGCCCTGCTCGCGGTGGCGATCGCAGAATCACTTTCCGACACCGGACTCGCGCAAGCCGTCGTGCAGGGCAACGAAGTGCCGAGCCATAGCGAACTGGGCGCCGTATGGACGACGCTCGCCGCGCGCGGTGCGCTGATCGGATTGCTGCTCGCCGCGCTCGCCCCGTTCATGGGCAGCCAGTTTCACCTGAGCGGCTCGATCGGGCTGCTCCTTGCCGCTGCTGCGCTGCCGCTCGTGCGCGGGGTCGCGTCGCCCGCATATTTCATCGTGACGCGCCAGCGCGGCTTCCAGAAGATCGCGGGCATCGAGACATCAGCGGCGTTCGCGGACTGTGCGATCGGTCTCGTGTGCGCGCTCGCCGGCGCGGGCGCCTACTCCGTGCTGATCGGCCTCATCGCGGGCGACATGCTCAAAACCACGCTCACCTGGACCACCATGTCGCCGCGCCCGCCGCTCAGGCCTTCGTTCGCAGGCATCGGGCACTACGTGAATTTCAGTCGCTGGATCTGGGCGGGCAGTGTCGTCAATCTTCTGCTGAATCAGTTCGACAAGGTGATCGTTGCGAAGCTGCTCGGGCCGCTGCAACTGGGCGCGTACCAGATGTCGTCGAAGCTCGCGCAGATGCTGCTCGCCGACGCCGCCATCGCGATGTCGCAGTACCTCTTTCCCACGTTCTCCGAGCATCACCGCAAGGACGTGCACGCGGCGCGGCGCCTTTTTTACCGCTATCTCGTGCTTGCGGCGATCGGCCTTGCGCTGTTCGTGATCGTGCTGCGCCTCGCCGCGCAGCCGCTTTTCGAACTCGTGCTCGGACCGGCCTGGCTGCCCGCCGTGCCGCTCTTCAGGATCTTCGTGATCAACATGGCGATCGGCGCGGTGATCGCGGTCCTGGTGTCGTGGCTGCGCGCGATCGGACTGCCGAAAGTCGCGACGCACGCCTCGATCATCCAGGCGGCCGTGCTGTGCGTGACCGTGCCCGTCGCGATGCATCTGTGGGGCGTGACCGGCATCGCCTGGGCGATGACCCTCGGACTCGGATCGGCTGCGGGCTGGATGCTCTTTCGTATCGTCAGGGAGGCGTGATGCGCATACTTCACCTCGTTCTCGCACCGCGCCTTTCAGGCGCCGAAGTGCTGGCGAAGGATCTTGCGATACATCAGCAAAAGAGCGGGGAGACAGTGGGCATCGCGGCGCTCACGCCGCAGCACGACGACTTCGCCGCGCTTCACGGCGAGCTGGTCGCGAGCGGCGTGGAGTGTCATTTTCCGCAGCGCATGTACGGCCGCTTCGGCAAGCTGTGGAATCTTTACCGCACGCTCAGGCGCTATCGTGCCGACGTGGTCTTCGCGCACGCGACCATTCCCGCGTTCTACGCACGGGCGTTGCCGCTCGCGGTGCCCGTCGTCTACGTGATGCATTCCGCGACCAACGATTTCGAGCGCGATCTCTTTCGGCGCGTCGAGCGCGTGCTGTCGAGGCGCGCGCGGGCGGTGATCGCGGTGTCGCCGGCCAATATCGACGATTACGTCGGTGCGGTCGGCCGCCACCCTTCGATGACCCTCATCCCGAACGGCGTCGACATGGCGCGCTTCGCGAGCCGTGCGTACGAGGCGATCGAAGGACGTGCGCAGATCGTGCAGATCGGCCGCTATACGTCGGTGAAGAACCAGCTTTCGACGGTGCATGCGTTCGAGCGCGTCGTCGAGCGTGAGCCGCTGGCGCGGCTTCTCCTGTGCGGCGTGATCGAGGACCCGGCGTACCACGCGGCCGTGGGCGATCTGGTCGAGAAGCTCGGCCTGTCGGAGCGGGTGAGCCTGCAGGGGCCGCGTTCGGATGTCGCCGATCTCCTTCACGCGTCGAACGTGTTCGCGATGCCGTCGCGTTCCGAGGGCCACAGCATCGCGTTTCTGGAGGCGCTCGCCTCGGGCGTGCCGGTTGTCGCGAGCACGATTCGCCCGTTTGGCTTCGCCGCCGATTTTCCCGGCGTGCGCCTCTGCGATCCCGACGACACCGCCGCCTACGCGGACGCGCTCGTCACCGCGCTGCACGAGCCGCGCTCGCAGCGGCCGCTCGGCGGGCTGACGCTCGCGGATACGGCCGCACGCTATCTGGCGGTCGCGCACGAGGTGACGCATCGCATGGCGCGCGCGGCACCGGCCTGAGCGGATCGTCCCGCACGCGCAAAAGGAAAGCGGGCCGCTGTGGCCCGTTTTTTTTCGGTTCGTCGCGCAAGACCAGCCGCTTCGCCCCTTTTTTTCTGGGGTACAGTGCGAATCGACTCCTCACAAGCGGAGCGGGAAGGCAGCAACCTCGCTTCGTCACACAAGCATTTCACACTTCCCATGGCGGGCGCCACCGCGCCGGTGCAGTAGCCGGCGCGGCCGCCGATCCGGGTCTTTTGCGCGCGTGCCGGGCCCGGACGCTGGCGCGCCTATCAACGTTGCAACCTCCAAGGAGCCTGTACGATGAACACGATCAAAACGAAAGACGGCACGGAGATCTATTACAAGGACTGGGGCAGCGGCAAGCCGGTGGTGTTCTCCCACGGGTGGCCGCTCGATGCCGACGCCTGGGACGCGCAGATGCTCTTTCTGTCGCTTGCGGGTTATCGCGTGATCGCGCACGACCGGCGCGGCCATGGCCGCTCCGGCCAGCCATCGGAAGGCAACGAGATGGACACCTACGCCGACGATCTCGCCGAGCTGCTCGACACGCTCGACGTGAGCGGCGCGACGCTCGTCGGCCATTCCACGGGCGGCGGCGAAGTGGCGCACTACATCGGCCGGCACGGCACAAAGCGGGTCGCGAAGGCCGTGCTGATCGGCGCGGTGCCGCCGCTCATGCTCAAGACCGAGGCGAATCCGGGCGGCCTGCCGCTCGACGTGTTCGACGGCATCCGCGCGGGCGTCGCAGCGGGCCGCTCGCAGTTCTACAAGGACCTCGCGGTGCCGTTCTACGGCTTCAACCGGCCGGGCGCCAAGGTGTCGCAGGGCGTGATCGACGCGTTCTGGCTGCAGGGCATGCGAGGCGCGATGAAGGGCCAGTACGAATGCATCAGGCAGTTCTCGGAAGTGGACTACACCGAGGACCTGAAGAAGTTCGACGTGCCCACGCTCTTCCTGCACGGCGACGACGACCAGATCGTGCCGATCGGCGCGGCGGCGGAACTGGCGTCGAAGATCGTGAAGGGCTCGACGCTGAAGGTGTATCCGGGCGGCCAGCACGGCATGTGCACCGTCGAGGCGGACAAGGTCAACGCGGACCTGCTCGCGTTCATCGAGTCGTAACGCGACAAACGAGGATCTCAGCGAAGACCGCGGCGAAGGCCGGCCTGGCGCCGGCCTTATTTTTTCAGCGGGTGCGGCCGGCGGAACACCATCCAGCGCGGCACCTTGAAGCGCACGATGCTGATGTAGAGCCAGACGTAGGTGGCAGCGAACACCACCACGAAGCAGAACAGATGCACCGTGTGGCGCCAGAAGAGCGTCGCCGGGATCACGGCGACGAGGCACAGGAGCCAGAGATAGGGCGAAGTCAGCGAATTGCGGCGCGTGAGCTCGCGCGCGTTCTGCGCGCCGACCGCCCAGCGCATCAGCCGCTTGTAGACGAGCATGTGCAGGTGCACGCCGTCGGGGATGCCCGGCGAGATGCCGCGAATGAATTTTTTCCGGTAGATCGAGAAACAGGTCTCGAAGATCGGGTACATGAAGAGCAGCACCGGATACCATGCCGAGACGTCGCGGTTGCGCATGACGAGCATGATCGCGAGTTCGGCCAGCATGAAGCCGACGAAGTACGCGCCGCCGTCGCCGAGAAAGATCAGGCCGGCCGGAAAATTCCAGATGAAGAAGCCGATTACCGCGCCCATCATGATGAGCGACGCCGAGAGCACGATCGGGTCGTGCACCTGGAACGCCACATAGGCGAGCGACGCGAACATCATGACCGCGACCATCGAGGCGAGGCCGTTGAAGCCGTCGATGATGTTGATTGCATTGGCGAGCGCCGCCACCGCGAGCACCGTCACCGCGCACGAAATCACCGCGTAGGAGAGGAGGAAGTCGAGCGGCGGCACGCTGATGCGCGTCACGGCGATATCGAGCAGGGCGTAGGCGAGCGCGGCCGCGGCCATCGTGCAGACGAGGCGCACGAGGGGCGTCACGCGCTTGGTCAGGTCTTCGATGAGGCCTGCGAGGAAGGCGGGCATTCCGCACGCGATGATCGCGAGAATGCCGGCGGAGACGGCCGGGTAGCTCCAGCGCAGCTGGATGGCAGAACAGGCGAGGCCGCACACGATGCCCACGCCGCCGATGCGCGGCACGGGCCGCGCGTGGAATTTCTGCACGCCGGCGAGGTCGGTGTCGCCGAGGACTCCCTCGTGAAGATGCGCGAAGCGCACGATCAATAGCGTTACCAGAAGCGAAATCAGAAAAGCGAGCGCGAAACTGAGCATGAAGTAAGGACCTGGCGGTGCTCCGGCGGTGAGAGCCGTTTTTGATGTCGACGGTTTTTCGTTTGACGCGGACAGTATTGTAGTTCGTGGGGTGCTGGCGCTGGCGCTTGGGGTTGTGGGGTTTACGCCGTTTGATGCGCTTGTGCTCCTATGAAACTTGCGTTGTTATTGGTCTATTCGCTTCGCCCCTGTGCGGGGCGGCAGTCACTTTCTTTGCTGCTGCAAAGAAAGTAACCAAAGAAAGCAGCTATTGGGTCAGCGGTGTTAGGAGGTGACCACGTTCGAGTCTTTCGGAGTGGCCCGGCCGTGGGAGTGTCCACCTCGGTACGTTGAGCGGATAGGTACGCGGACCCACTGTGCTATCGCACCCTCGAACGGAGTGGTAAGGCAGTCATACCTCCGTCCTCGCTTTGCTCGGACACAGGGTGCGCCACAACCGATCGCTTGACTCCGTTCCCACGACCATCCACCGCGTAGCGCGCGTTTCGCGCCCTACGCGCGCCCACCACCCGATTTACCCTTCGTCGGGCACGCAGTGCCGAGACGGATGAATGATTGCCTTGCCACTTCGTTTAAGGGCGCGATGCCGCGGTGGGTCCGCGTGCCAATCCGCCCGACGGACAGAGGTGGACACTCCCACGGCCGGGCCACGCTGAATGAATCAAACGTGGTCACGTCCTCACGCCGCTGACCCAATAGCTGCTTTCTTTGGTTACTTTCTTTGCAGCAGCAAAGAAAGTGACTGCCGCCCCGCACAGGGGCGAAGCTAATAAACCAATATCAATGCAAGTTTCACAGAAGCGCAAGCGCATCAGACGGTTCAACAAGAAAAGCCCAACCCCAAGCGCCAGCGCCCACCTTGTGCACAGGGGCGAAGCTACTAGACCAACAAGAAATCAAGTTTCATGGGAGCGCAGGCGCATCAGACGGTTCAACAAACCCCAACCCCAAGCGCCAGCGCCCCATCGAGGGGGACAAAAAATCTCACTCAAACCCGCGCGGATTCTGCGACTGCCAGCGCCAGTGATCGGCGCACATTCTCTCGATGCCGTACTGCGCACGCCACCCGATCAGCTTCTCGGCCGCGGCCGGATCGGCATAACATGCCGCCACATCGCCCGGGCGCCGCGCCACGAGTTCGTACGGCACGCGCCGGCCCGACGCCGCCTCGAACGCCTTCACGACGTCGAGCACGCTATACCCCTGGCCCGTGCCGAGATTCACGACGAAGCTCCGGTCGAGCGACTTCAGCGCGTCGATCGCCGCGATGTGTCCGCGCGCCAGGTCGACTACGTGGATATAGTCGCGCACGCCGGTGCCGTCGTGCGTAGCGTAGTCGCTGCCGAAAATGCGCAGCCGCTCCAGCTTGCCGACCGCCACCTGCGCGACGTACGGCATCAGGTTGTTCGGCACGCCCGCCGGGTCCTCGCCAATCAGGCCGCTCTCATGCGCGCCGACCGGGTTGAAGTAGCGCAGCGTCGCGATGCGCCAGGCCGGGTCCGACACCTCCAGATCGCGCAGCACCTGCTCGGCGATCAGCTTCGACTGGCCGTACGGATTGGTCGCCGAAAGCGGAAACGATTCGTCGATCGGTACGCTCTGCGGCACGCCGTACACCGTCGCCGACGAACTGAACACGAAATTCTTCACGTTGCGCCCGCGCATCGTGTCGCGCAGCACGAGCAGGCTGTCGATATTGTTGCGGTAGTACGAAAGCGGCTTCGCCACGGATTCGACCACCGCCTTGATCGCCGCGACAAGGATCGAGCC
>Ga0163162_10001447_pt1 | contig 22088 bp, 19 predicted proteins | sample S55metaG_FD_115310 | JGI IMG/M metagenome (GOLD analysis project Ga0163162, IMG submission 115310) | Switchgrass rhizosphere microbial communities from Kellogg Biological Station, Michigan, USA - S5-5 metaG | ecosystem: Host-associated > Plants > Roots > Rhizosphere > Soil | place: USA...
CGTCTGAAAAGCAATTCATGATTAATTACCGCGTGGAAGGGATGACGCAGCTTTTAGCCCAAATGAAAGCAGCGGGCATCCAGCCGGTTGACACGGTGGAAAAAACAGGCTACGGCAACTTTGTGCACATTATGGATCCTGAGGGCAACAAAATAGAACTATGGGAACCCAATGACGTCGAGTACGCCAAAATGGGATCGGTTACTACTAAGTAACTTTTGGAAAGTCTGCCAGCTACCTATCATAAATGCCCCCTTAAATTGTCATTATTATACCCGCTTCAGGCTATCGGAAGTTATAATTTTGCTTAGTATAAAGGCAAAAACATAACACCATGGAAACGTATAACATTGAAAAAGAAATCACCGTTTTTTATGTGCAGGCAGCATCCTTCCCCCAGGGAATTGGCGCGGCCTGGCAGAAACTGCACTCACTGGTAGCCCAGGGCGCTAACTACCGGTTTTATGGAATTTCGCAGGGCAGCCCTGATGGAAAGATCACTTACCGCGCCGCAGCGGTCGAAACCTTTCCCGGCGAAGGCAGTGAGAAAGGTTGTGAAACGTTCCTGGTAAAAAAAGGCCCTTACGTGAGCGAATTCGTCTCCGACTGGAAAAAAGACGAAACCGTTATTGGCAAAACCTTTCAGCAACTGCTACACCAGCCGGGCATCGACCCCCAGGGTTATTGCCTCGAGATATATGAAAATCCAAACGATGTAAGGTGTTTGGTGCCGTTAGCGTGATTTGAGCTATTAACAAACCAATTAAGCGGCTAAGGTTTTGCTTAGTTTACTGCCGTTGTTCATCATAAAAAAGCCATAGCACGAAGTGGCAACGGCAAGGCCTATCCCGGTGAAAGCAAAAATGCCCGGTTCTGACAGTGTTTTTTCGAGGCTCATCACTATTGCAGCCACCGCAATGATGGTGCTCCAGGTGGCAAGGTAATAATCGACTGTGCGTTTAAACACCCTGGCCAGCGGGAAAAAGTGCAGCCCTACTACCAGTGCAATCGCAGGGATCACCAGTTCGGAGTGTTTTAGGTTGATTACGACATTTGCAGCTATAAAAATAAGCAGGCCCTCGGCACCAAAAATTATCGCGAACCACTTGCTCATCCTTTTTTCCTCTGCTTTTTCTTCTTCAGATTCAATCCCCGGGAAAAGCTTTGCGAGCTTATAGATGGCCGATCCCTTTACAATAAAAGTTACGGCAAATACCACGAACACTACTAATACCAGCGCATAAGCACTGCCACGCAAGCCCTGGTAGGCAATGCCCGTCCATACCAGTGTAAACACCGCCATCATATAAAGGCCCGATGCTACGCCCTTAACGGCAGCCGCGGGTACTAATTTTTGTTGCTTTTCCATAAAAGTCCATTTAGCTTTTAACCCAAATAAAGTTAAATGACCTAAATGTACGTTTTTGTATAATATCGAATAAATAAAAACTGAAGAAGGTGCGATATAGCAACCGAAAAAATACTATGCGGTTTGATTTACCGCGCAAGGGGAGGAGCAAAGTTTTAATAAAGCTTTGCTAATGAAGTGCACCAGCCTTAAACTAACAGCTTAATACTACTGCTGCCAGTTATTTTTCAGTACACGGTAGTCTTCCAGTTCTGATACCGATAGATGTTCCATAATGTTCATGGATTTTCCATCGGGGCTCTTAAATACGTAATTGCTTTTAACAACCGTGTCGAAAAATTGGATATTATAACCGTTGGTAAGCTCCTGGTTATCTTTAACAATCTCCGCAAACTTGGCTTTAAAATTCTCCTTCTGGCTGGCAGAAGCAAATGTTTTTGGTGGTTTCATAATGAAAAAAGCATTCTCCTTTGGTGGAGAATGCTTCACGATTAATTTTTATATAGTTATTAAGCTACTTTTACATTTACCGCATTTGGGCCTTTTCTGCCCTGTTCTACTTCGAACTCAACGCTGTCGTTTTCACGAATGTTGTCGATAAGTCCGCTTGAGTGAACAAAAAGTTCGCTTCCACCATTACTTGGTGTGATAAATCCGAAACCTTTTGTTTCATTGAAAAATTTTACTGTTCCTGTTTGCATTATATTATTTTTAATTATTGGGTAAAGGTAAACAATATATTTGACTTTATTGTAAATGATTTAAATACAAGGAAATAACTTGATTTTCGTAAATCTAGCTTAAAAATCAAACAGCGCTGCGGCTCTTATTCCAAACCTTGTGGTGTTCGGATGATCGAGATAGTCAAAACGTTCCACCAGGTCAACCCGGAATATCTTAAATATGTTGCCTACGCCTACGCTGCCCTCTGTATAGGGCTTTTTGCTTAGGGTATAAGTTTCCGGAACGCCATGCTCGTCTGCCGGGTATTGCAGCAGCGAAGGGTTAAGTGCCGGGTTATTTTCGTCGCGCACGCCGCCATAAAGCGCTTTGAGCGAAACATATTCGCGTAGTTTTAATTTTTTCAGCAACGGTATTTTATTAAAAAAGAAGCCGTTAAAACAGTAGTCAATTTTAACGCTGGCGTAATGATCGCTCACAAACTCCAGGAAATTCATCATATTATATGAGTCCAGATCGTAGTAATAGGTTTGATTAGCCTGGTGAATTGTTAAAAAAGGAAAAGGCACTTGCCCAAATATGTTACCGCCCTCGAGGCTGACATCAGCGTATCCAAGCTGCGAAAGGTAAAAGCGTTTATCCATCCGCAACCGCACATTTTTGTAATTATAGGAGCCGTTAAATAAACCCTTCACGCCTTCACGGTAATCCAGGCTGATGATAGGATATTTATTAGGGATGGTAATCCGGTACAGCTTACCCTGAACCAGCTGCTCGTGCGGTGCATACCGCAGGTTCAGGCTAAATTCGGTGGTGGTTAAATCGCGTATATCATGTGCTATATTGTTTTCTTTCTGGATGTAGGACAATGAACCCGCAGGCGTTTGGGTCCAGTTTTTAAATCCCAATGAGTAGGAGAAATGGCTCTCAAATTCGTTTACATAGTCAAGCTTGTAATAATCGTTATATAGGTATTTATTGTCAACCCCGCGTTTGAAAGATAGCAGAAAACCATCGTTTTGTGTATACCCAAGTTCTTCGCCGGGTATCTTTGTTTCCCGCTGAACGGTTGCTTTTAAATAGCTGTTTGGAAAAGTGTAGATAGATTTATTGTTAAAGGCATAAGCCGCGCTCAGCAGGTACTTAAACTTTTCGTCTTTAAATCCATAAGCGCCGTAGGCTTCCAGCCAGTAACGGGTGCTAAATTCGGCAGTAGTTCGTCCGCCCAGCCTTATACGCCCGCCTTCAACCGGGTTAAAGCTGTAAAGTGCGCCCAAAGGGCCATATTCAACCGGCCCACCCGAAGTAAACCCAACAGCAAACAAGTTGATAATCGCCATCGTACGTTTATACGACGGCATGGTTTGTAAACTGTCGATGTTTTTGTAAACGTTCGCCTCAACGCTCGTCATCGTATCCCGCCCGCGGGTTTGCGACCAAAAGCTGTCGTCTCTCCGTAAAGCCTGTTTCAAAATAACCTCCCTCGGGCCGGCGTAGATACTGTCGGGCCGCGGCACATTAACCAGGTAGTTTCGGTAAGTGATGGTCCTGATCCCAAAAATGCCCCGTTTGCCATTTTTGTTAATGCCGAAGCTGGCCTTCATGGTACTTTTGCTCAAATGATAGCGTTCGTCGCTGTTCTTATCGTACGCAAGGTCAATGCTCATGCCCCGCACCCAGTTAAGGTTGATGTTTTTGTTGGTGGTTAATCTTGCTTTTTCTACGGCGTAACGGCCGTCGAGTGTGATATAAATGAGGCCAGCAAACAGCATATCGGTGCCGTTACGGGGGGTAAAACTCAATTCAACCATCTTTTTATTGTCGACTTCGATAGTATCTGTTATAAAAAATTTATAAAAGGTAGGGGCGCCATCAGCTATCGGGCTTAAAAATTGGTTGGTCATTAAAAAAATATTGTTCGAGTAGATATTCACCTCGTTATACATCCGGTTGAGGTAGCTGTTAACGCCCTCTTCGTCAATAAAATTTACAATGTTTACTTTTTTCTCGCCTTCAACTATTTTTTTTGTGGTTTGCGGATTTTTGCGGAAATAGGTTTGCGTGGCTTTTTCCTCCATATAAACCGGCAGCAGCGAACTACCCGGCAAATTGGTGGTATCGCGGTTGTCCAGCAAAAATTTATACTGTTCAATCCCTTTTGCAGTAGATAACTTATCCGAAACGTTTATAAATGAGAACTGTAGTTTTTCGTATTGGGTATATTCGGTATAGTCATACGCCTTCATCTGGTTTTCGCTTTTATGCGCTATTACCTGCCTGATGAGCTCCACCGCGGGGTTGTCCTTGTTCCTGTACCGTTGCTTCTTCCCTGAAACTACCTTAACTGCCGCCAGGGTTTGCACATCGGGTTGCATTTTTACGTTAATTACCTGGTCTTTTCCGGCTATAATAACACGGGTAACCGTTTTATAACCAACGTAGCTGAATTTTAGCTCGGTGTAGGTTTTACCGGTGGTGATGGCGTATTTACCATCTTTATCGCTATTGGTGCCGATGGATGTGCCCGGGAATGATACGCCCACAAGTGGAAGGGCTTGATTGGTTTGGGCATCGGTTACGGTGCCCCTTACTATAGTATTTTGTCCCTTAACCGCAAACGATAATATTATAAAAACTGCTAAAAAAATGTATTTCATTTGAATGCTTCCAATTGGAAAGAGTTGACCGATTTATATCCTGATTAAAAGCATTTCGTAAAGACCCCTGTATGTATATTCATTTGAGTCACTTCCTGCACACTTAATTTTTGTAGTTAACGTATATAACCTCAAATTGTTATTAATTTAACCTTCGTTCGGCATAACAATTGAATACCGCTGCAATATACCCCATCAGGATTATCTATTTGTAGCGAATAATTTAAAAAACAAATTTGCGTCAATCGGAGCGGGGTTTTGCGTATGTTAAATTAATATAGAAATTAATTGCGGAGCTCATAAGCGGCTTGTACAGCGCATTTTTAGGATTATAAAAAAAGACTTCAATTTTTCAGTTCAAACCAAACGGAGCGCCGGGCTAAATGAGTTATTTGAAAGTTATATAAGGGGTAAGAAACGAAAAAAGCCAGTCAAAGCGGGATGCTTCAACTGGCTATGGCATATGAATGTTATAGGGTTACTTCGGTTGCCATGGTAATCGGTTCGATCACCGTATGAATAGCTTTTATTGCGTCGTTTACCGGATCGTTAACAAGTGCTGCGAGCGCTGCCGGGTCATCGGTTTCAATCAGCAGCAGCACGGAGTTAGGATCGTCGGTATCCTGGAATGTCCTGAACGTGGCCGATGCTTTTGCGAATAAATCCGTCCTGTCCTGATGGCCCTTTAGCCATGTATTAATATCGCCTACTTTGTGGCGTGCTATGATAGTTGGCATAATTAAATTGTTTTAATGTTTACAGTTAAATAGTTGTTTGCGACGAATGCTTTTATTCCACCGATTTATAAATTGCTATTTCGGGCTTGCCTTCCACGCCGGCGCTCATCATTAATTTCTTTTTCTCATCCGAAAAAATGGCGGCCTTTGCCTTCGCCATATCTGTAATATCGAACACGATATGTACCAGGTTCGGATCGTCAATACCGCGGGCCAGTACCACGTCAACCATGCCCTGGCTTGCCCTTTTAGCAGCACCTTCTCCGTCAAATACCTTTACCCAGGCATCAAAATCTTTTACTTTGTGAGATACTACCACCCATGTTTTTTCGTGTGAGTCGGCGTTGAAGCGTATCACATGAAAATATGCTACATCAGGCTTTGAAATCACACCTCCTTTGGTCATCACATCTTTAAGTCGTGGGTCGGCGGCAAACACTTTAGCTTTAGCTACATCGCCGGCCTTTAACACAACCATCACGTTGTTCGCACTGTCGACTTGCTGACCCACTACAATATCGGTCAGTCCGGCAGCCTTGCGGAATGATGAATCGGCATTAAACAGCGGACGCCATGTGGCGTAATCTTTCAGTTTATGGGTAATTTCAACTACGTCAAATGGCGCTTTCATTGACGGAGCAGCAGCAGCTGCTGCTGCAGGCTTTGTTGCTGTCGTGCTGTCGGCGGCACCTGTTTTTTTAGGTCCGTTACAGGAAAAAAACGCTGCCGCAACAATTAAGGCCAGCGTGGGTCGGAATAAGGTTTTAATCTTTCTCATTTTGGTTTGATTTTGATTGGTTTTGGATTTAATTTTTGTAGGAATTTTATACTAATATATTAATTATATGGTATTTACAAGAATTTCGGATGTTGTCTTTTTGTTAGAGGCGATTAAGTTTCGGCGTCTCTTTGCGACTGATTCAATCGGTTCTTTTTCATTGACCGACTTATTTTATAATAAAAAGGCCCGGTATAAAATCACCCTAAATGGGGGATTTTATACCGGGCTTATTTGTTCATTTTCACCGGGATGCTACGCAATGCCGATTAATGCGAATAGGTGAAAGCCATCTTTCCATCGGCACAGGTATCGTTATAAAAACACAGGGAATGGCAGCGGATTTTATAAATTTATATGTTATTAACAACCAGGCCAATTCGTTATTAAATTTTACTGCCATCAAAAAAGGACTTTTTATACTATTGATCCAGGTTTTTACCTGCATTGCAAGCCTGTGTTTGCATAGTACCACGTTGTGTGCACAACAGTACTATTTTAAACGTTATGGAATTGAAGATGGCCTTGCGCAGTCACAAGTCACCTCCATATACCAGGATAACGGCAATTATTTATGGTTCGGTACCCAAAGCGGTGTTTCCCGCTTTAACGGCACCGACTTTGTTAATTACACCAAAATAAACGGCATTCACGGCAATATGGTCGGGTCCGTTTTCCAGGATAACAAGCGGATACTGCTTCGTACAGGCATCGGCCTTTCGTCGGTTGAAAACAATCGAGTTACTAATTTTTTTGTTGCGGCCAATTATGCATTTGATAACCACCTGCTAAAAAGTCACGATGGTAAGATTTGGCTCATTGCCCGTGGCAAGCTTTACCAACTGCTTAAAGATAGGCTAAGGCGGTTTGTAGTGGCAAACGATTATGAAAGGGTAGCCGCAATAGCCCTGAATAACGATGGGGAAATTAACGCGGCGGTAGCAGGTGAAGGCATTTTTTGCCTCTCCAATAATAAATGGATAAAAAAGGCCGCCTTCGATAGCAGCTACAAAAAACTTGATATTGCCAAAATACAATTCGACAGGTTTGATAAAAACAAAATATGGTTGCTTGGCATGGATAAGCTATACCAGGTTGTAAATGGGGTAGTAGCGGTATTTCGGGATTCTTTGCTGGACAAATATAATGGCGAATTTTTGGATATTGCGCAGGATAAGGAGGGTGCCATCTGGCTTGGTGCAGATAACGGGGCGTTTTACATCGGTAAAACCAATTCAATCCACTTCACACATTCAAACGGGTTTACCAGCAGGGCCGTAACGGCGGTTTACTGCGACAGGGAGGATATTGTATGGCTGGCTACCAATGGCGACGGCGTTTATAAATTCCATGGCTTAAATGTAATAAGCTATCAAAAAATTAACGACTTGCCCCTGCCGATTGTGGCCGGTATGGCACAGGATAAATTTAATAATATATGGGGCTGTACATCCCGTATTGGGTTAGTTAAAATCAGGGGCAATCAATTGTCCAATGTTTTGCTGCCCGACCATAATCCTATGGCGAGCAGCGCTATTTGTTTAAGTTATCAGGATAAGCAGCCTTTGCTGATAGGCTCCTCAATGGGTGTCTGGCAACTCGACGGCGATAAGTTTTCGCGTGTCGATAAACAATTCATCCAATATATAAATACCATAACTTATGATAAAGACAACAGGATATGGGTTGGGACACCAATGGGAGTTTATTATGAAGAGAGCGGTCGATTTAAAAAAATCGGAAGTCCGGTTCGCAGCGTAGTAAGTTTATGTGCAGTTGGTAAAGATTCAATACTCGCAGGTACATTTGACGGCATAACTTTGATCGTAAATAATAAAGTCGACACTGGGTTCAGGGTTCTCAAACTGAAGAATACCACGATTTTGTCAATCCTGAAGATCAACCGCGTCCTGCTTATCGGAACTGTTGGCGAAGGTATATTCCTGCTGGATAGCAAAAGCGGCCGGTTAAAAAACATCTCATCGTTAAACGGCCTTAAATCCAATGACGTTTACAGTTTATTGGCCGATAAAAATACAATATGGGCAGGCACAGGAAAGGGTATTGACAAATTCCGTTTAAACGAAGCAGACCTATCTGTGAAATTATTAAATGACATCATTCCCAATCCCACGGCAGAGTACAACCAAAATTCGATTTTAAAGGTCGATAACAAAATTTGGCTGAGTAACGGCCTCGGGATTTTTGCTTTCAATATTTCAAACGATGGAAACCTGCACCGCCCGGTGATAAATGTTGAAGACGTCAATTTAATAACCCAATCAAACGCAAAGACCGATAGTTCGTCATTGATGAGAAATAGCGTGGCCGAAGGATACAAATTCCATTACAGTAATAGCCGCATCGTAATTTCTTTTAAAGGCATTTATTATACTGATCCAGATCATTTGCAATACCAATATCGCCTTGTTGGGCTTGAAAGCCGGTTTTCAGCACCATCCAAATCAACCACTGTGGATTATACTTCTTTAAAGCCCGGCAAATACCGTTTCGAGGTACAGGCGGTTTCCGCGCAGGGAACCAAGTCGGATGTTAAAAGTATCGCCATTGAAATTATCCCGGCGTTTTATCAAACCACGTGGTTCTATATTTTAATGTTTATTTTATTGGTTGCACTCGTTGTTTTGTTGCAGCAATACGTGATCTATCGCAAAAAAGTGCAGAAAGCTTTAATAGAGAGGCTAAAACGGGAGGAGCAAATAAAGATACGTGAACAAACTGCCGAAGATTTTCATGATGATATCGGGAATAAGTTAACCCGGATTGCCATACTGGCCGATGTGCTCAAAAAGAAAACGTCTAACGAAAGCGACGACCGTAAGAAATTGATTGAACAGATTAAAGAGAATGCGAGCGCGCTGTATACCGATACTAAGGACATATTGTGGGCGCTGGATCCACAGAGTGAAAACTTAGTTGAGATATTTTCATTTGTAAAAAATCTGGCGACAGACGTTTTTAGCCATACCGATATCCGTGTAGAATTTAATCAATTTGATTTTAAACAGAATAAGTACGAGCTTCCTTTAGATTTCAGCAGGAATATCAGTATGGTATTCAGGGAGATACTTCACAACGTGTTAAAACATGCCAGTGCTTCGGAAGTGAGGATCAATTGTTTGTTGAAGGGGCAGCGAATTACCATCGAGGTTGCCGACAATGGAAAAGGCTTTAACCCGCAACTTGTACATGAGGGAAAAGGCTTAAATAATATAAGGGTACGCGCCCGGCGTATAAACGGCGAAATAGAAATTGTTTCGGGCAATGGCACAGGCACCGTTATTAAGCTTCATTTCAATGTCAACGGATAATTAAATTGCGTTTAAATATGAAAAGTTACATTAGGGTAGTAATCATTGAGGACGATAATATCATCAGGAATGGGTATGAATACTTAATTAATGAAACAGAAGGTTATTCTGTCAGCAATTCATACGCTTCGTTTGAAGACGCGGTTAAAAATATCCAGAACGACCTTCCCGATGTTGTTTTGCTGGATATCGATCTCCCGGGGATAAACGGCATTGACGCCATACCCAGGCTGAAAAAGATTCTTCCGAAGGCTAACATTTTAATCCTCACCGTGTATGACTCCGAAAAAACCGTTTTCAATGCGCTTAGCAACGGAGCTTCCGGTTATATAACTAAAAATACGCCGTCAAGCGTTATCATATCGTCCATAAAAGAAGTAAAAGAGGGCGGTGGGCCCATGAGCGCAAACATTGCCAGGATGGTGATAAAGTCGTTTCAAAAAAATCAGAATACCCCGCTGTCAAAACGGGAGATGCAGGTGCTTGACCTTATAGCATTAGGGAAAAGCCGAACCCACATTGCAAATGAGCTGTTTATCGACCTCGAAACGGTAAAATCCCACATAAAAAATATATACCTCAAACTAAACGTAAACTCCAAGGAAGAAGCATTGAAAACAGCGCGCGAAAACCGTTTGATTTAGACAGCGACTTTATTAAGCCGAATGCTTCATTTCCGTATATAACATAACAGGATGCTGCTGGCGATAATTTTGTGGCGTATGCCCGAAACTCTTTTTAAAGAGTTTTATAAAAGTGCTGGCACAGGTGAAGCCCACCATGTTTACAATCTCGTTTAAGGAGTATTTGGTTGTTTTTAACAGGTGCCGTGCGTTATCAAGCCTTATTTTTATCAGGTATTGATGAGGGGAGCATTGAAAGGTTTGTTTGAACGTGCGGAACAGGTGCGGCGCCGAAAGACATGCCGTGTTGCTGATATCTTCCAACGTAATTGGCTGATTATAATAACTCAGCATATAATCTTTCGCAACATTTAACCTTTTAAAAATTTCTGCCCGGGTGCGGCTGTTTACAATGGCCAATTTTTGGCTTTTCGACAATATTTCCTGGTTATATAACTGGTAAAATAACAGCAAGCTGTGGTAAAGGTAATCATCAACCAGCAGGTCGTTAATTTCTCCGCTGTCAAAATAATTCTTCAGGTTAAGCATATTGCACATCATGTGCCCGTTAAACGGATAAATCGTTTCCAGGAACGATGGGTCGTTCTTTGGTGCGCCAGATGGGCTTTCCAACAGACGATCATCGCCGCTAACAATCGATGAATGAAAATTGCTTAAAAAATCTGGTGCAAAAAAAACGGCAAAGGTGTTACTGGGCGTATGTGAATATATTTTCCTGTCGTAGGTTGTGTCCTTGTTGATTACAAGGAAATTGCCCGGATAGATATTAAAGCTCCGGTTGCCCAGGTTATATTGTTCGTGCCCGGTAAAAACCAGCCGGATTGAAAATTCACTGCATTCGTTTTTATAAGTAGCATCGCAGCTTATTTCGCTGTATAATTTGTTGCTGTTATATAAAATTTTAATGCTCTTCATTTTAATTTTCAATTAAACTTCTTTTTTCTATTAAGAGATAGCGATTCCCAAATTGGTCTGATAGTTCCGCCGCCAGTCCATCGGTGGTATAATAGGGGTGGTCAATAATTTTTACACCGCAGGCCGAAAGCTGGAAACACGACTTTAAACAATCGGGCGTGTTTATGATTACCGGCTTTCCGGGCTGGGTTTCGTTTTGCTGTGTGATAAGCAACGTATCGCCATGCGGGTTATTTAACAGTATGCCCTTGCCGTCCTCAAATAAATATTCTCCATTAATAACTTCAAATTCAAGTGCTTGCACTAGCAATTCGACCGCTTTGTCTGTGGTTGACGTTGGTGATTTTATATAGTTGTTGGTTTGCATAGCAATTAAATACAGTATTAAACTATGGATTTCTTTGTTCGGCAAATACCTTAACAACCCGGAGCTTAGGGGTTGTCATTTCAAATTTATCGACTAAATAACGGGGATGTATCACCCAAAATGGGGGATATTACAGATAGCGGTTAAGGCCCCAGTGAGTTCATTATGATAGTTTTCACTCATCCGGCTAAAGCCGTAAATCCTATTATTACAAAACTCAATTTGAGTATTAGTTAACTGACAAAATCCTTTCCTATGCGCTATAACTCAGCTCCTCCGTAGCCTGTGCAATTAATAAGCACAAATTCATCAAACACTAATTCATTTAATAAATACGACATGAAAAAAATTCTACACCTATTAATATGTATTTGCTTTTTATTGATTCAAAATGCATTTGCGCAAACACATACCGTTACCGGAACGGTAACTGCAAAAGACGACGGCCTGCCGTTGCCGGGTGTGACGGTGAAAATAAACGGAACCAACATTGGTACCCCCACCGACCAACACGGAAAGTATTCCATAACTGCGGCACCGGGTTCAACGCTTGTGTTTTCTTTTATAGCCTATACCACACAGGAAATTGTTGTAGGCAACAAAACAGTAATTAATGTGGTATTGGTGCCAAACAGCCAGCAGCTAACCGAGGTTGTGGTAACCGGAGCTCTGGGGATTTCCAGGAGGGTTAAATCGCTGGGATATGCCGAAACTACTGTTAAACCCGAACAGATAATTCAGAAATCTGAACCCGATGTGCTAAAGGCACTTGACGGAAAAGTAGCAGGCGTTGACATCCGCAATTCAGAAGGAACACCTGGTGCGGCCACCCGTATTACCATTAGAGGAGCGTCTTCATTTTTTGGTGATAACCAGCCCCTGATTGTAGTGGATGGTGTTCCTTTCAGCAACGATCAGGTGACCACTACCAATCAAACCAATGGCGCAGCAGCTTACGGGAGCGGTATTGCCGACCTCGACCCGAATGATATTGAGAGTATGACCGTGTTAAAGGGTGCTGGTGCTGCGGCACTTTACGGGTCACGGGCAGCCAATGGGGCAATTATAGTTACCACCAAATCGGGCAATGCAAGCAGGAGCAAAAAGGGGACCGAAATAACTTTCCGGTCATCAACATCTATTGAACAGGTTGCTAACTACCCTAATTACCAAAACTTGTACGGTGCCGGCACGCAGGGCAACTATGCCAACTCAAACGGTTCATGGGGGCCGGCGTTTAATGCCCCTGTAGATGGGGTAAATGGGTTGGTGAGCACCAATGGTGTTACCTCCATCCCAACGTGGGCGCCTTACCTGGCCGCATTTCCAAACCTGTTTGGACCAACAGTTCCTTATAAGGCGTATCCAAATAACGTAAAGGACCTGTTTCAAAATGGTTCTGTGTATGAAAACTCAGTAACCATAAGCAGCGGCGACGATAAAAATTCGGTATCGGCTACGGGTTCACAGTTAAACCAACAAGGTTATGTATCCAACGCTACCTACGAAAGAACAAACTTTTCGATAGGCGGCGTTTCCAAATTAAGCAACGGTGTAAATATTCACGCCAATGCGAGCTATAGCCGCTCCACACAAGTGAGCGGTTATTTTGGCGAAAACCAGGTTGCGGGTGTGCCGTCGCAGTTTGCACGCAGCTTGTTTTTAGCACGTAACTGGGATTTGAACCTTCCTTTTGAAGATGCCAGCCACAACCCGGTTACTCCAAACGGCGGTGGACAGTTTGATAACCCAAGATGGTCTGCCAAATACAATAGCGCTAACACGGCCGAAGAAAGGTTTATTGCCAATTTTAAGGCTGATAAGGACTTCACCAAATGGATGAACCTTTCGTTCGCCCTGGGAACAAATGTAACCACCCTTAACCGCCGGGAAGTTGTTGAAATCGGGTCCAGGGCATCCCAGGGAACTGGAAGTATTATATTGGATAACAATCGCGGGCAGGAAATAGAGTCGACCACGCTGTTATCTTTCACTCCGCATATTTCCCACGATATAACGGTAAAGCCTATTGTAGGTTTTGAGTATAACCAGCGCACCGCTACGCGTGACGCTGAAACCGGGAATATATTTGTTGTGCGCGGCATACATGAGTTAACCAACACCTCGCAGCAAATTTTTAGCGCCGACAGCTATCAAAGGCAGCGGCTGATGGGCTTGTTTGGCGACCTGGACTTGGCTTACAAAGACTATGCGTTTTTAACGCTAACCGGGCGAAACGACTGGTCGTCGACGCTGGCGGCCAACGCGCGCAGCTATTTCTACTATTCCGCTGCCGGTTCTTTTGTTTTTACCGATGCATTACAAATTGAATCAGGTATCCTTGATTTTGGTAAAATACGGGCCAGCTATTCCAAGGTTGGTCATGATGCCGACCCATACAATACCAGCAATGTATTCATTGTAGGTACAAACTTCCTGGGGCAATCAACGGGGGCGCAAAGCACCCAGGCCAACAGCCCGAACCTGCAGCCCGAGTTTACTACAGAAACGGAAATCGGAACGCAGTTAAGTTTCTTCAAAAGCAGGGTAAGTATTGATTTTGCTTTCTACAACCGTAATTCTACTAACGAGCTTTCGCCGGTTCCGGTAGCGCCGTCAACCGGATATGGTATTTACTACTCCAACTTCGGTTCAATAAATAACAAGGGTGTTGAATTAACCTTAAACGTGGTGCCGGTTAAAACATCGTCCTTTAGCTGGAATATTGGCGGAACATTTACCAAAAACAAGGGGGTGGTTACTTCATTGGCCCCGGGTGTTACCAGGGTTATATTGACGCCGGTACTGGCAGCTATTTCTCCATACCTCGAAGTTGGCCACGCTTACGGCTACTTAAGAGGCAGTAAAAATTACCGTGATTCCAATGGCAACCTTATCGTTAACCCGGCCAGCGGGGGGCTGATCGAGAACCCTGACCAGGGCGACATTGGCGACCCTAACCCGAAAGCCATATTCAGTGTAAACAACACCTTAAATTATAAAGGTTTCTCGCTGTACTTCCAGTTTGACGCCCATATCGGCGGAGCCGTTTACTCCGAAACAATTAATACGCTGCTCGGGCGCGGTGTAACCAAGGATACCCAAAACAGGAACAGCACCTGGGTTATACCCGGCGTATATGGCAGCGCAGTAACCGGCCAGCCTATCCTGGATGCTAAAGGCAATGAAATTCCGAATACAACGCAGATAAGTACCAATGACCTTTATTTTGGGCCTAACGGATCTTCCGAAACCTTTGGGATCAATGCGGCATCAGAGTGGGAAGTGTTTGATGCTACCGTATACCGCCTCAGGGAACTAACTCTAGGCTACAATATCCCCAAATCACTTTATAGTAAATGGCCTGTTGGCGCAATTAAAGTAAGCCTTTCGGGAAAAAACCTGTGGTATTATGCACCCAACGTACCTAAATACTCACATTTCGACCCGGAAACAGGCAGTTACGGCGCTAGTAACACGCAGGGTATCGAATTGTCATCGGCTCCAACTGTTAGGCGTTACGGCATAAACCTTATTGTGACTTTTTAACAATTAAAATTATTAAACATGATACGTAAACTAAAATATATAATAGCAGCCGGTGTTATCCTGGTAACATCGTGCAAAAAACAGCTGGATATAAACACGGATCCAAATAACCCGGTTAAACTGGCGGAGTCGAAATTGCTGCCGTCGGCAGAACAAAACTTAGGGAACAGCTTATCGCTTGGTAATGGCGTTCTTGGAGGGTTAAGCAATGATTTGGAAACTTATGTGCATAGAACTGTTCAGCGCGAGGACCCCGATCAGTATGGCGCCACAGGCGACGACTTCTATATCCAAACCAACTGGTTAACGTTTTATATCTCGGTAATAACCAACCTTAACGTTATTATTGCAGAGGGCACTGCCAACGGCAATTCAAAATACGTTGGTATAGCCGAGGTGCTTAAGGCGTATGGCTTTAGCCAGATGGTGGATACTTACGGCGATATCCCATTTTCTGAAGCAGGCAAACTGGTAACCGGCGCCGTCAGAAACCCGCATTTCGATAAAAGCGCGGCTATTTATCCGCAGCTGATAACACTTTTAGACCAGGCAATCACTGATCTGAACAATAACTCAGCCGCTAACCCGCAATCGCCGGGAACGGACGATGTAATTTACGGTGGCGATGTAACTAAATGGGTTAAGGCAGCAAACACAATTAAGTTAAAACTGTACCTGCAGGAGCGTCTCGTTAATCCGGCGGCAGCCGCAACAGCAATAAACGCCCTTATCGCTGGCGGCAACCTCATCAGCAAAACCTCTGAGAGCTTCGTGATGCCTTACGGCACAAATGGCGCCACTGATGACAGGAACCCCGGTTTCGGCGATTATTATGCGTCGCAAAGGTCAAACTATATCAGCCCGTGGTTCTATGAAATTTTAAAGGGCTATAACCCCAATATCTACACAGGGATTACCGACCCACGGATTCCCTATTATTTCTTTAACCAGGTACAGGCAACTACGCCGCCGCAAAACCCTACGGAATACAGGGATGGTGCGTTCATTTCCATTTACTTCGGGTCGCTTGGGCAAAATGCGGCACAGAACCAGCAGAATTACCTTACGATATTGGGTATATACCCGGTAGGCGGGCGTTATGACGATGGCAAAGGCGCACTTTCGGCAGGCGGAGCCCCAATCGGTGTAACCGCCAATAGCGGTACAGGTGCGGCGCCTTACCGTTTTATTACTTATGCCGATGTATTGTTTATGGAAGCCGAGTTAATGAAAGTGGGTATTATAACCGGCGACCCCCGGGCAGAGCTACAGGCCGCTATGAATGAATCTTTTAAACAGATAGATTATGTCATCACAACCTATGTGAAACCATCACAGGTCGTTCCGCCGATATCAGGTACTCCTGCGCAAACCACCTATGTGAATGCCATTTTAGCGGCATATGATGCCACGCCTGCAAAGCAATTGCAATCAATAATGACGCAAAAATGGATATCCAGCTTTGGTAGTGCGGTTGACGCTTATACCGATTACAGGCGAACAGGGTTTCCGATATTGTTTAACGCCAATGATCCCGTTCAAGCGCCTAACCATATCGTTCAGCCGCCGATAAATGGTGATATAGCTCATCCTGATGCGCAAGCTCCTGTTCCGGTGCAACTGTTGAGGCCATATCCTCTTTCATTGCCGTGGTACAGTGTTGAGTTGTCGACCAACGCAAACGCGCCAAACCAAAAGGAGCCATCAACTTTCAAGGTATTTTGGAATCCTTAATTACATACGTTTTAGATTGATAAAAATTTATAGATTCTTATAAGATAATCATATGAAAAAATTACTCACATATACCCTGGCGTCACTATTAGTAATAGTATCGTGCAGAAAGGGCGATGACCCCAAATTGCCAAAAAGCGTACAGGTACCGGCGCCGCTCATTACGGTCGATCCTACCGGCGATGCTACAATTAACGTACAAACCGCACAAACTGCCGATGCATTCAACGGTAAGTTCAAAGTTGATTTGTACTTTAAAGATGGCGCTAAACCCGCAAAGTTTGATATCGTTATCGTAAAAAACGGAGATTTTGCCAATGTTAAGCCGGTTGCTGCCAATATCACAAGTTTCCCCACCACACTGTCAATTACCGGGACACAGCTTCGTACGCTTTTTGGTAATGCGGCTATAGTGCTTGGCGACAGTTTTACGATAGGGGCCAACGTAACCACTACCGACGGCCGGTTTTACCCGGCATTTTCAACGGTGTCTGCTGCGTACAGTTCCGGCATTTTATCGGCGCCCGGTTTTAGCCCGGCAGTAACGTTTTCGGCCGTTTGCCAGTTCCATATGACTGATTACGGGGCAATAGGAACCACCGTGCCGTTTACCGTGGTAAGAGATGATTGGAATGATTACGCAGCTGGTCAAACTATCCCTGTCACTATAATAGACGCGACGCACCTGTCGTTCAAATACGGCGCTCATAATCCACAGCCGATAGCAATCACCGTAAATCCTGCTACTAACGGCACTACGGTTCCAAAACAGGTTATAGGCGACTACCAGGATGGTTTTGGAAATTATTCAGTGAATAGTGTTCCCGGCGATCCTGCAAACTTTGTGTTCCCTTGTTCGCTTACGGTTAGCGTGACACTCGATTTTACGGTAGCAGCAGGCGATGCGGGTAATTATACAATCGTCCTCAAAGCGCCGTGATTTACAGCTTTTATTCCAAAGAAGGGAGCAGGTTGTTAAGCCTGTTCCCTTTTTTATGGATGTTCGTTTACCGGATATCCCCCAAAAAGAGTGAAAAATCATATCCTGGTTAATAATGATAGGATTGCCTTATTGATACCTGGCGCCTATAGTTAGGTTTGCCATAACTGGAAGTTCTTCATTGAATAAGTCAGTTAATAGTTAATTTAAGAGTCATTCACGCGAGGTGAGTGACTTTTATTTTTTATATTGATCTCTTAACACCTCCGGTTATTTATCCCGGGGAAACCACAGGTAATTATGCTGTCAAGAACTCGCTTTTTCTTTACCGTCGCTCTCTTATTAATGCTTTTCTTTTTTTCAAAAGTAAGCGCTCAAAGCTTTACGGAAAACTTGAAGCGTGCCGATTCATTGTACCAGTTAAAGGACTATTCGGGCGCAAGGAAACTTTACGAAGCGGCATTATACGATACGGCAAAAAACGGCGCTGCCTGGAGCCGGCTGGGGTTTGCTTATTATAACTTAGGGGACAACAATGCAGCAATGGACGCCTATGAAAAGGCGCTGTCATATAGCAATCTTGCACCGTTAAAGGCTTCGGTTTATTCGAGAATGGCGAGAATAAACAGCCTGAAAAATAAAAAAGAGGAAGCACTGGCGAATATTGACAGCGCCGTACGTTTTGGTTATTTGCTGTATTATGAATTAGATACGCTTAAAGATTTTAGTGCTATAAGAAATAACACACGCTTTAAGGAGTTGCGTACAAAAGCTTATAACGCGGCCTATCCATGTATGAATGACCCGCAGGCCCGTGAATTCGATTTCTGGGTAGGTAAATGGGATGTTTATATCACCGGGACAAAAAATTGTGTGGGTCACAGCCTAATTCAAATTGTATCCGGCGGGTGTGCCATTCTCGAAAATTGGTCGTCTAACAGTGTTATCGGTAATGGAAAAAGCCTTAATTTTATTGATCCGGGTACTAATAAGTGGCGGCAAACCTGGGTAGGTAACGATGGGCTGCAGGAATTTGTAAATGGCGTATATTCGGATGACGCTATGCGGTTTACTTTTGAAACCACAGATAATCAGCATCATAAATTAATCGGCCGTTTTATTTTTTACAAACAGGGACCTCGGCAGGTAAGGCAATTTAATGAAACATCGGCCGATGAAGGTAAAACATGGACTACCAGCTACGACTTTACGTATATTAAAGCAAACTAAGCGACCGATTATATCTTTAACCCGTTGGACTTTTAACTTTCAAATAAGTCTTTTTATAGGTGTTTAATACCCTTATGATCTTGGCCGCATTCTTATATCCGAACAGGTAGATGATAAACAAGGTAATTTTTAAAAAGCCTTTAACCTCCACAATAGTTTTACCCAGGTTATAAATACCAGCATCTCTTTGATTGATACATGATATATATTGCCCGTCGTCTTTACTGTGCAATTCCTCTGCAAAGCACCAGGCTCCGTCGCGCGCATTGCTCATGGCAAATTGAATGAGTAACGAATCGTTTTTTGAATGTAATCCCGCAAGTGACAACAACGGCGAAACCTTATCGAGTTCGTTGATCACCTCGTAAGTTAAAGCCGCCAGTATGGTGTTGATTAAATTAAAGTCGTTGTGCAGGTTTTCCAGCGGCATCCGTTTGCTTTTTGCCAGTTCAACAACGGCAATTCCTAAATCAAGGTTAATGTGGGCATTCATCCCTAACAATAAATGCTGTAAAACCAAAACCGTTGGCTTATCCAGCGTTTCGAAAGCTATCTTCCACGATGCTGTTGTGGGTTGCTTATTTGTCCAGTGGTTATAAGCGGTGAGATAACGGTTTGCGAATAGCACATCAAATTGTTCCATCCGATCACCATCTTCAAATTCGCCTGCCGCTATACCCTCTTTTACCCGGCTGGTAACTTTATAATATAAGGCAGCAAAATAACCGGCCCGGCTATTTGAATTTATTGAATTGTGGATGATTGCCGCTAACTGGCTAATAACCTCATCGATAGTTTGGGCTTGCATTCAAATTTTCTTGTCGATAAAGTTACCGATTAAACACGAATTATGTATTTGTACCGGTGTTACCAGGGCTAAATAAGAGAGGTATTTTAAATCACCCCTTGAAAATTCTGGGGAAATACCATTAATGGCATCGTGACGTGGCGTGCCATTTTTTGTGTATAGCCGCCTTTTAATAAATAATTCAAAAAATAATGGGGCCGGTGAACCATGGCAAGTATATCTATCTGCCCGTGCTCTGCCAACCAGTTTAACCCATGTATAACGTCGAGGCCTTTCACTGCGCGATAATAGATCTTGTCATAATCGGCTTTTCCGGTTACTTCATTTAAAAAGTCTGCTACAGTTTCGCGGTCGGCCAATTGCTCATATCTTTCGCTTACTACGTGGGTGATCAGTATTTCCGCATTAAAAAAACGCGCCATACCTGCCAGTGAGTGTATTACTTCTACATCGCCCGCACTTAAATCTGATGCGAACGCAATTTTCTTAATAGTTGTAAATTTGAAGCCTGCCGGGATCAGCAAAATTGGAAAACCGGCATGGTCAATCAAATCGCGGCTGGTGCTGCCTAAAAAGAAACGGCTCAATGGTCCGGCACCCGACATCCCCATCACCACTAAGGTCATTTTTTGTCCACTAACCACGTTCCTGATCACATCGTTAGCTGCACCTATCTCACTGGTATAATCAATTTTAGGCTGGTACGAAACCGGAAGGCCTGAGATTTGTTCCTCAATGTCATTTTCGAGTTTTTCGGCTAATGATGATAATTGATCATTAGCTTCGTCTTTTAATGAGATATAATCTTCCAGCGGCCAGGCAACCTGCCCGGCCATCGGCGCCTCGGCAGGTATTTTCAATGCGTGGCATAGTTTAATGCCTCTTTTCATCCGCATAGCCAACTGTAGCGCATACTTAGCAGCATTATCAGCCGGTATGGAAAAATCTGTGGGTACAAGGATCGTATTCATAATATTGGGATTAAGAAGGATTCACTAACAAAGTTTGCTAATGCCCCCAATAAAATAAATGATCCCCGTCATTATATTACGTGACGTAACGGAATGCTTTGTGTTTGTATTATGCTTATAATGTGATAATTATATATAAATACCCATGTGTTTACCTGCTTTCAAACAGCCATTTGAAAGGCTTCATTTTGTTGATAGGCTTTAAGCCATATTGTTTTATACTTTTTTCTAGTATCAGCTGCACTGCTTCATCAATATCGTCGGTAACTAAAAACAGGTCGGTATCCTGGCTGCCTATCGTCGCCTTTGTTTTCATCAGTTCGATGTGCTGCAATAAATGCTGGTGATACTCTTTTCCGAATATGATAACCGGAAAGTTCCTTATCTTATGCGTTTGAATTAAAGTAAGCGCCTCGAAATATTCATCCATCGTACCATAGCCCCCCGGCATAACCACAAAGGCAAACGAATATTTAACAAGCAACACTTTGCGCAGGAAGAAGTGCCGCATATAAACCCACTTATCCAAATAAGCATTAGGCTGCTGTTCTACCGGAAGCTGGATGTTGCAGCCCACTGAGCGGCCGCCAACCTCTTTGGCGCCCCTGTTAGCGGCCTCCATCAAACCTGGCCCGCCACCGGTAAGGATGGTGAACCCTAATTTTGCAAACGCGGCTGCCGCTTCTCTTGTCTGCTCGTAATATGGGTGGCCTTCTTTAAAGCGTGCGGAACCAAATACCGTTATACATGGGCCTACAAAATGTAAAGCCCGCAGGCCCTGGATCAGATCGGTCATAGTCTGGATCGTAAATTTTAATTCTTTCAGTCGCGATTGGGGTCCGTCTAAAAATTTGATCTCCGATTGGTTCATTTCGAATAGTTATGGGTTAGTATCTCCTCAATAGTAAGATGGTATGGCAAACACTGGTTATCTGCAAATATAATGCGCATGGTGTAGTAAAAAATGAGTTTCATTCAACATAAAAATGATTGTAGTCAGCAATGGCCCGGGAAGTTATTTTATGCGGCATGGTAAATGGAGTTCTGGTATAAAAAGCGAAAAAGGACTTTTTCATCTTAAAAATGTGTCTTCTGTCGTTAGGATTGTTGATATTTGCCACAACCGTTACCACCTATGCCAATTATGGAAAATGCCGCCTTGTTAAATGCTATTATCTATAATGCTATAGACGGCATTATTACCATCGACGAAAGAGGAAGGGTGGAGTCTATTAACCCTGCGGCGTGTAAATTATTTCTCTTCAGTCCCGAGGAAGTTATCGGCAACAATGTTTCTATGCTGATGCCGCCGCCCGACAGGGACCAGCACGATGAATATATTCACCGGTATCAGCGCACAGGCGAACCCCATATTA
>Ga0163162_10001454_pt1 | contig 22027 bp, 16 predicted proteins | sample S55metaG_FD_115310 | JGI IMG/M metagenome (GOLD analysis project Ga0163162, IMG submission 115310) | Switchgrass rhizosphere microbial communities from Kellogg Biological Station, Michigan, USA - S5-5 metaG | ecosystem: Host-associated > Plants > Roots > Rhizosphere > Soil | place: USA...
CGCGCGCCTTGCACACCGCCCTCAGATGCCGCCGTGTAAGCTCGCGCTAAGTATTCGGACGTCCGAGTTGACTATGCTGTCGTCTGGACAGACGGACTCGCATGCCCATGAAGATTCTTGCATCAGTGCTGGCGTCATTGCTTGCCCAAGCTTGCGCAAGCGCCTCTGCCTCGGACATGCCGCACCATCTGCGCGCCACGGAATTTGTCGTTGCGGTCGCGGTTCGCGATCTGCACGCGTCCCGGTCCGGAGAGCCACATGTGTTCAGCTACGCCCCGGATCAGACGGAGGCCGCGCTTCGCGCTTCGATTCAGCGCTGGCTTGCCGGAGACGGTGCCGCCATGCTTGAATTTACCCCAGCCGACCGGCAGACGCTCTTCGCATTTCACTGGGCGGCGCAACGGCTGCCGGCAGAGTCCATCTGCTTCACGGAGATCGCCGACGCGTCGTGCGAGCGTGACCTCGCTCCGTGGCTCGACAAGGTGCGACGCGACAATCCGGATTTCGTCGCAGCATATCGGGCATCGCAGCGGCGGCTCGGGTTGCCGCCGATCGTGGTGCGGGCCCCTTGACGGCCCCTACGCGCTCGATATGAACCCGCAAGCCGAGCCTTGATGGCTTCCCTGGGACGCAGACGGGCAGTGGCAAGCAAGCGTGCACTGAGGCGGCGATAGCCGCCCGGAGTTCGGCCGCCATGTCCGTTGACTCCTTCGCACCGTGCGGCCAGCGCCTCGCCGACATGCGCTTGACGGGCGTTGCCCAACGGCTTCGCGAGCCAGGCCGCAACGGACCGATTACTTTGCGGGCGCCGCCGCAGCGGTCCATGCGCCCGGATCGCGCACCGCTTCGACGACCTGCCGAATTGCCGAGATGACCAGTTCCGGCTGGTCCTGATGGATGTTGTGGCCGCTCTTCGCGGCCACGCCGCGCCGCGCGCCGGGGACGAGTCGGCCGAGATCGTCCTGCAGCGCGCTCATGATCCCTTCCATCTTGCCGGTCGGCCAGCCCGGAAACGGGGCGTCAAAGGGGATGCCGTGGGCCAGAACGACGAGCGGCATCGGGCGCAGCGGCGCGCCCGCTCTCGCCTTGCGTACCTGACCGGTGGAGGGGTCGTCCTCCAGCGGGGCAGTCCACCACTGCTCCGCCTCCGGATAGGCGTCCAGCAACTCCTGGTTCTTCACCGTGAGCGCTTCGAACTGTGCCCACTGCGCGGGCGTCAGCGCTTCGTGGAAGCGGATCCACGTGTTCTCGTGCGTGGTGTCGAGCAGCACCATGCCCACTACCTCGTCCGGGTAGGTGCTGGCATACAGCCGCACCAGCAGGCCGCCCGCGGAGTGACCAACCAGCACGTAGGGGCCGGGGATATGGGCGGCGCTCAGCAGCGCGTGCAGGTCGGCGACCTTGTCCCGCGCGGTACGCGGCTGGGGAACCGGATCGCTGCGGCCAGGGAAGAACAGGGGACCCTGCGGGTCGAGCTTGGGGTTGACCTCGCCGAGTGTGCCCGGCCGGTCGTAGGCACAGACGCGGGTGAACGTGGCCACGGCAGGCAGGACCATGGTCCGCGCGCCTGCGGGATGCAGACTGTCCCGGCTCCAGACGTCGGCCCGGCCCATGGAGCCCGCTTCCAGGATCACCGTGGGGCTACCCTGGCCGCGGCACTCCAGATAGAGCGATCGCCCGCCGATATCGACCCGACCTGAAAAGTCGCCCTTGACCACCGGTGAAGCGGCCGAAGGCGTCGCCGCCTGCTCGTCGGCGGCCTGCAGCGCAGACGCGACGGGGATGACGGCGGCGAGGACGAACGCCCAGATCATGCGGTGGCGGTACATGAGGCTCTCCTTGCACCAATCCTCGCCGACGGCCACCCCGGGGCATGCAGCTTCGCGAAGGGGAGGGATGCGCAGTGTGGCCCAGCATACACCCGGCCGCGCACCCCGGAAGCGGGGATTCCCGGCAGGTTCACAAGTGCCGTGAGCCGTGTCGAGACGGCTACCGCCGCGTCCCGCCGATCGGGCGCCGTGCCGGCGTGGTGCGCGCGGCGTGCTGCGACATTGGCCTTCCGGCGCTCAGACACGTTCGAGTCACGGACTGAATCCGATGTCACGTCATCGTGGTCAAATGGATGTTTGAACCCAGTGTGCGGTGACTCGCGTGATATTTCTAAAAGACCGGCCCGATCTCCGGGCAACCGCCGCCCGGACTTTCGCGTCGGCGCAGGTGAATTGGAGCATCGCGATGAACGTCAATCGTGGACTGAAGTGTGTGCTCGTCCTTGCGAGCATGTTGCTGTCCGTTTCGCCGGTCGTGGCCGCGGAGTTGATCATCGATGTCGGTTCGATGAAAAAACTCACGACCGAACAATTGCTGTCCAGGCCGGACGTCGCCACGATCGTCGTGCCGGGGGACGTCACGTATCATCGAACGATGACCTATCGTGCGGTGCCGTTGCGGGCGCTTCCCGGCGTCAAGGATCTATCCGAAGACGCCGAACTTCAGATCACGGCAACGGATGGTTTCGTCACCGACCTGCCAGCCAGGCTCGTTCTTGACGACAGTGGCAAAGGGGCGGTTCCGTGGCTGGCCATCGAGCCCGGCGACAAGCCATGGCCCCGCAGTCCCGGCGGCGCTGCCGTGGGTCCGTTCTATGTCGTTTGGCTCAAGCCGGCTGCCTCGGGCGTGATGAGCGAACAGTGGCCTTTCAATGTCGATTCGATGCGGGCCGTTCCGGCTCGCGCAACAAGGTGGCCGCAACTCGCGGTCGACGCGAATGTGCCCGCCGATTCCCCCATCCGCCGCGGCCAGATTCTCGTTGCAACGCAATGCATGGTGTGCCACCGGATGAACGGCGCCGGTGACGCATCGGTCGGCCCGGATCTCAATCGGCCGCACAATCCGACCGAGTATCTTCAGCCTTGGGCCCTTAAAGCGCTCATCCGCGATCCCCGGTCGGTTCGCGTCTGGCCGGACATGAAAATGACAGGCTTCGATCAGGCAGCCATCAGCGATGCCGATCTCGATGCGATCATCGCTTACCTGGGCTATATGACGACACGGCGCAACTAGCCTTTCAGCGGCCACCGGCCAAAGTCGCCGCTGAAAGCGACCTTTGATGATCCGTGTGCGTGCGCAACCGCGGCAGGTTCGTGCCGGCGGGAGGATGCGTCACCACGCACATGTCTTCACTCGATGCCGCATCAATGAGGAACGTCCTGTCTGGCATAGGTCGACTCCCATCCGCCGCCGAGCACCTTGCACAGCGTGATGAGGTTGGCGGCGGCGTCGGCCTTGCTTTGCTCGAGTTTGCTCTGCGCGTCGAGCAACTGCTTCTGCACGTTGAGCACGTCGAGAAAATCGACGGCGCCTGCCTTGTAGCGTTGGCGCGCAATCGACAGCGCGCGCTGGTTCAGGCTGACGACCGCTTTCAGGCGATCGCGCCGACGCTGTTCGGCGTCGTACACGACGAGCGCATCGTCCACCTCCCGCCAGGCCTGAAGTACGGTCCGCTTGTAGACAATCGCCGCCTCCTGCTGTTGAGCCTCGCGCAAATGGAGTGTTCCCTTGAGGCGTCCGCCTTCGAATATGGGAAGCGAGATCGACGGCCCGATGACGAACTGGCCGGACGCCCAGTCGGCGAGATTCGAGAGCTGAAGGCTCTGGAACCCTGCGCTGCCGTTCAGCGATATGCGTGGATAGAAATCGGCCTTCGCCATTCCGATCGCCGCCGTGGCCGCGTGCAGTTGAGCTTCCGCTCTTCTGATGTCGGGCCTGCGCTGCACCAGCTCCGACGGAACGCCGATGGGCACCTGTTCAGGGAGTGCAGGAACATCGTGCGGCTCGCCGAGCATTTGCCGTAGCGCGCCCGGTTCCCTGGCGAGCAACACGCCAATCGCATTGATCGTGGTCGCGCTACGCGATTCGAGAGTCGGGATCAGGCTCTCGATCGACTCCGCCTGTGCGGACGCGTTGGCCACGTCCAGCTCCGTGGTGACGCCCTCACGTACCCGGGTTTCCGTGAGCTTCACGGCATCGCGGGCGATTCCGAGGTTCTGCCTGGCTATCTCGAGCAGAGCCTGCGTGTCACGCAACTGAACGTAGTCCCGCGCGAGTTCGGCGCGCGCGGACAACAGGATGGAGTTCCGGTCTTCGTATGAGGCTTCGCTCATCGCCGTAGCGGCCTCGACACCGCGTCGAACGCGACCCCAGAAGTCAAGTTCCCACGACGCATCGAAGCCAAACTGGTACAGGTCGTACGCTGGCGAGCCTTTGGAACCCGGCAACGGCGCCACGCCGAGCGGCGTGTCGCCCGCGGCCGACTGCACCTGACCTCCGGTCGGCGTCACCCCGAGCAGCGACAGGATGCCGTTCGGGCTTCCACGCTCGCGGTAATAGGATGCGGCGCCGGTCAGCGTCGGATATTCTTCGGCACCGACGATGCGCTGCTCGGCCCGGCTTTGCCGCAGACGCGCCGACGCCGCCGCCACGTCGAGGTTCGCGTCGGTCAGCTGTTTTTCCAGCGAGTCCAGTATGGGATCGTTGAACAGCGTCCACCATTCCGGACTGAATTCGGCTTCGATTGCTCTGCTCGATGCCTGCGCGGACTGGGTGCGGTTGAACACATCGGGCGTGCTCGTCTGCGGACGTTCGAAGTCCGGGCCGACGAGACAGCCTGTGAGCGCGGTGCACAGCAACACCGCCAGCACCGGCGTGCGGATGGAGAATTCGCGCGCATTCATTTCTGGGCTACTCCTGCGATCCGCGTATCGGCACGCTTGCCGACGGCGACCTCCGCTTCGACAGAAAGCCCCACGCTCAGTGCGGACGCGGCCTCTTGTCCGCGGTCGATCGTGATCTTGACAGGCACGCGCTGGACGACCTTGGTGAAGTTGCCCGTTGCGTTATCGGGCGCGATAGGCGCGAAGCTCACGCCTGTAGCGGGGGCAAGACTGTCCACATGTCCTCGAACCACGACGCCGGGAAAGCTGTCGACCTTGATGCGCACTGGCTGGCCAGGCCGCATGTGGGCGAGCTGGTTCTCCTGGAAGTTGGCGACGATATACGCGTCCGACAGCGGGACGATTGCGAGCAGCGGCGCGCCGGTCGTAACGAATGCGCCGACCCGCGCCGAACGTCTTCCGACCTTGCCGTCGACGGGCGCGCGGATCTCGGTATAGGACAGGTTGAGCTTCGCCTGCTCGAGCGCGGCCTCGGCGTGCGCCAGCGCGCCCGCTGTCTTGTCGCGCTGGGTACGCAGAACGTCGAGGTTCTGCTCGGTTGCAGCGAGTGCGGCCCGGTCTCGGGACTGTTGCGCGAGTTCCTGCGCCAGTGCGCTCGAAGCGCGCTGTTTCTCCTGCGTCGTTCCCGCGCCGGTTTCCGAGAGATTCTGGTAGCGCGCGGCGTTCGCCCGTGCAAACTCGATCCCCGCCTCATCCGACCGAAGCGTGGCACGCGCCTGGTCGACCAGCGCGGGATGCCGCGCGATCTCGGCGTCGTAGTTCGCGACGGATGCCTTTGCCGCCACCACATCCGCCTGCGCACTCATCAATGCGGCCCGGAAGTCGCGGTCATCGATGCGTACCATCAATTGCCCGGCCTTCACCTGCTGGTTGTCTTCTACGAGCACGTCTGAAAGCTGGCCCGCGACACGCGGTGCCACCAGCGTGAAGTCGGCCGTCACATAGGCGTCGTTGGTGGTCTCGCTATCGGAGTTCGAAAACAGCCTGATGCAGGCCCATGCAACGACGCCGAGCACGACCACGCACGCGACGAGACTTAATGTTCTGAAAGGAAATCGGATGACGGGTGACATATATATCGTCGCTTAGCGGGAAGAGGGCGGCGTAGTGCTCCATGGCGGATAGATACGCACGGGCAACACAGGAATAACGAGAAGAAAGGCGAGGGCGATACCCGCCATCACGAGATAGAGATCCGCCGATGTCAGTACGACGGCCTGTTCGTGGACCCGATGCGCGAGCTCGCCGAGGCCATGAGCGGAATCGATGGACTGGCTCGTAATCAGCGCGTTGTTGCCTAGCCGGTCCACGAGCATGCTGGAATGAAAATGTTCGCGCGCAGTACCGAGCCCTTCGATGAGACCGGTTGCCGCGACGGCGGTAAAGCTTTTGAGCGAGTTGAACATGGCCGAAGCAAACGGCCCTTCCGTGGGAGGCAGGCCTGTCGTTACGCCCATCAGGATCGAGAGGATCACCATCGGCTGCGCAACGATCTGTATCGACTGAAGCCAGTAGAAGTTCTCGCGGATCCACTCGGAGGTCATGAAACTCCCCATGAAACACGTGGTGGCCATCAGGGAAAGTCCAATGGCCAGGACCCAGCGGCAGTCGACCCGCCGGATGTTCAGGACGGCGGCGGTCAGAGGAAGCGCAATCAATAGCGGAATGGCAAGCAGCAAGGCGAGGGGCGTCGTTTGCAGCGGCCTGTAACCGTGAACCTTGGCGAGATACTGGGCCGGTATGACGGCGACACCCACCAGCAGCACGACCGCGCCCACCAGTGTCAAAAGCCCGTGCGCGAAGTTCCTGCGGGAAAGCAGTTGAAGCTTGAAAAACGGCAGCGGATGAAACCACTCGTTGACGAGGAACGCCACGAACAACAGCGTTCCCCCATAGAGCATCACGCAGATGAACGTGGAATTCAGCCAGTCAAGACGATCACCCTGCAGAAGACCAATAACGAGCATGGCGATCGCGGGGAACCCCAACAAGAATCCTCGCCAGTTAAACGAACGAAACCTTTCGAGTTTGGAAGGATCGAGCGGAAGTCCCTGCTGGATTGCCACACAGCTCACGAGGCCAAGCGGCACGATTTGCCAGAACGCCATTTGCCAGCTGACATATTCCGTCCACAAGGCGGCAAGAGGCGTGCCGAGCGCCGGCCCGAAGGTCGCGGTGAGTGCGTAGCCTGCGAGTCCATACAACTTGATCTTCGGGGGAAGATAACGGAGCGCCACGATGATCAGCATTGGGGGCAGACATCCGCCTGCCACGCCCTGCAGCGCACGCAACACATAAAGGGCAAGGAGGCTCGGTGCAAACGGACACAGGATTCCGAAGAACATCGTGGCCAGCACGGCGCCGATCGTAAAGCGCTTCAGCGTGAACGTCACGCCGAACCATGGAGCAAATACCATCGTGGCCACGTTCGTAGCCTCGAAGAGAGCGGTCAGCCAGGTCCCGTCGTCGTGTCCGATGGAGAACGCCCCCCGGATATCGGCCATCGCCACCGCAGTGACCTGTTCGTTCAATATCGCCAGCAGCGACGCGAGCAGCACGCCGATCAGGCCAATGGCAAGGCGCAGCGACAGCCTGGCCTCCGTGGGCGCCTGCTGTACAGGAGCCCCTGCCTCCCGTACGGAAACCGGCGCCGGCGTTTGTGCAAAGTTCTGTTCTGCCGTTCCAGTTGTGCTTGGGGTGGCGGTGTTCATAAGGGTCCGCTAGGCTGCTAGTGTTTAATGGGGCGTTTCATTGGGACTTTCGCCCTCTCACGCCCGGTGCTCGCAAAGATCCCAGATGCTCCGCGAAAAAGCCCGAACCAATGACCTTGTTGGTTCTTTTATCCAGTCATTCGGGCCGGTTCATTACCGTATCGCTGCCGCGTAATGGGTTGATTAATTCTAGGAGACCGGTCAGTTTTCTTAAAGCCGATACAGGTCGCGTATCAGGCCATTCCGTTTGAGAATCTGGCCAACGTTATCGTCGCTGCCACTACCTCGACAACGTGCTCACCGGAAACGGTCCTTTTCCATTCGGGCAACAGAACCGATCTCGCCGAGGTAAAGCGGGTCGAACCGCTGCGGTTCGACTGAGCGTCGACACACGTCGCGGCCGTTGCGGCCTGCCTGTTTCGTTGTCCGCACGCCAATCTCGCGCTACGACCGCGTCAGGTCCCGGGCTGCATCTCTGCAAAGTACTGCGGTGCCTCGCGGCGATCGAACATTCCGTACTCCCGGATGACGCGGATGTGCCGCAGGCGCACGCCCTCCGGCAGTGTCGCCTTGCGCTCGAAGGCTTGAGCGGCCGCCAGGTCGTCCCACGTCGCCACTGCGATGACGTCGCCGGGTGTCATCAGTGCGTCGAACGCGTCCCAGGCGACGAGGCCGGATACCGCTGCATTGAGCCCGAGTGACTTCGCGACTGCGTCTGCGCCCGCCTGCCTGACCCAGTCCGGCGCGCGCTTCGCATCGAGCAGCGTGACTGCCTTGCCAACGCCCGTCTGGGTTGCATCGAGACGTTGTTCGAGTAACGTCTGCCCGGCGGGCACACAGGTATCTGCGACGATCTGGCCGATGCGCAAGCGATAGTCGGCGAACACACGATCGCGCGCCGCCTGTTGCACCTTGTGATGGTTCGCCGAGACTCGCCAGCGGACCAGCGACTTCTCATCGCGCCAGCTCGACAGCGAGAGCAGCCATCCCTGGCGCGTCAGACTTGCGTAGCGGGTGTTGTCGATGAAGCCATCGATCGCTTCAAGCTCCGGGCGCAGCATCCTGGCCATGCCGAGATAAGCATCGAATTGTTCGGGGATCGGATTGACTTCGAGCATTGCAGAAAACATGGGACTCCTTCGTCTGGTTGAGGATGACGGGCGATGTGGGAAAACATGCAACCGCAGCGATGCAGGGGATCTTGCGGTGCGCCTCGCGAGGGCGACATGGCGAATTCATCGAGTCACCTCAATGAAGAACGTCCGCTCTCGCATACGTGGACATCCACCCGTCGCCGATTGCCTTGCACAGGGCGATCGGTTGTTTGATTGTCGGAGATGGAACGAGGTTCTTGAAGTCCCGGCAGGCCTCGTATTGGGCCATTCCGTGCGCGAATCCTGCCAGGCTCGTCACGGATACCGCGACAACACGCCGATCCGGAAATGGTCAATTTCCTCTTGGCCAACAAAGCAAAGCTCACGGACATGGCATGGCGCGAAGGGCCACTTCGTTGCCTCATTGAAAGCGTTCGACGGTGGCCATTTGTGGTCTTCTTTGAGCCAACCGCGCAATGAGCGCGTCACCATGCAGGGCATGACGCCTAGAATTGCGAGGTGTCCGTGACCCACCATGACGCGGTGCTCATGAGGAAGGCGCATCCCGGCTGTATTTACCGTTTGCAAACACATTCAAGTTGAGAATCCAGATGGACAGATTGCGCGAGATGGAGGTATTCGTAGCCATCGTTGACCGAGGCAGTTTTACCGGCGCGTCGGAGAAACTTGGAATGTCGGGCCCGGCGGTCTCGCGCGCACTCAACTCGCTCGAAGCCCGCCTGGGAGTGCAACTGCTCGCGCGCACAACCCGTTCAGTCCGGCCGACGGAGGCGGGCATGTCATATCTCGATGCCTGCCGCAGGGTGCTGGATGCCGTCACGGACGCCGATGCGAATGTCGCCGCTCGCCAGGACAATCCGGTGGGCACACTGACCATCTCGGCTCCGGTGCTGTTCGGACAGCGATTCATCGCGCCGCTGGTGGATGCGTATGCCCGGCGCTATCCGGACGTCAGCGTTCACGCAGTGTATGTCGATCGCACCACGCGGCTTCTCGAGGAGGGCATGGATATTGCCATTCGTATCGGCCATCTGGGAGATTCCTCGATATACGCAGTGCCGTTGGGCTTTGTACGGCGTCGAACCTACGCGGCCCCTGCTTATCTCGCGGCGCATGGTGAACCCGTTCATCCCAGGCAGCTTGCCAATCACCACTGCGTGTCGTTCACGGGCGTGTCGAATCCGCTCGAATGGGTGTTTCATGAAAACGGTATGAGGCTGCCGGTCCGGGTTCAGCCACGAATGATCGTCAATCTGGCTCCCGCGGCCGTCATGGCCGCCGTGGACCGCGTGGGGATCACGCAATTGTTCTCCTACCAGGCGGCTCCCGAGGTGCTCAATGGAAGTCTGCTGCCGATCTTGACCGGATTCGAACCCGAGTCGACTCCGGTAAATTTGCTCCATGTGGAGCGGCGAGGCGCAAGCGGCAAGATTCGGGCCTTCGTGGAGTTCGTGACCGACACTTTGCGCAGAAACGTTCACCTTCAATACGTGGACCGCGCGATGGCTGTCAATGGAGCCGCCGGAGTTTTGGATTCGGTCGAATAGGGCGTGATGGTGGGCAAGTCAGATCGCACAGGCAGGCATGTGTGCAATCACGACGACTGAGGTCGCGCACGGATTTCCGTGAACATGCGTTCGTGGCACCCAGGTGCCCTGTCGGGTTCTCTAAACCGGACCTGCCGTTGCGACTGCAACACGGAGTTCCCTGTAGGCGCTCACCAGCGCGTCGAGGGTGAATGTCCGGTTCAGGCCGCTGGGATTCGGCAACACCCATGCGCGAGCGCCGCCGAAGGCTGTCGGTTGCAGACCCCAGTCGATGTCGCGCCTGCCGGACAATGCGCCAAGCGCCATCTTTCCGAGGAAGGCAACGCATTGCGGTGCATATCGTTCGATCTTCCGTTCGAAGCCGGACGCAGCCGCGTCGAACTCCCATTGGGATAGCTCGTCCGCTCGCGCGGTTGGACGCGAGACTACGGTTGTCAGGCCACAACCATACTGCAGGAGCGTGCGGTCGTTTTCAGGAGGAATCTGTTCAGGGGTAAAGCCCGCCAGATGTATGGTCCGCCAGAACCGGTTGCCTCTGCCGGCAAAGTGGCGGCCGGTCGATGCCGCAAGGACGCCCGGGTTTATTCCGCAAAATACCACTGACAAACCCGGTCCGAGGATGTCTGGAAGACATGGAAGTGAATCGGAGAGCGTCATGGATGATGCGGGCCTGTTCATCAAGTGGATTCGTTCCGCCGAACGGGAACGATGGGCGGCCCGGACGCTCCGAAGGAAGGACTTGAAACCGGTGCCGCGTGTTTCCCCTTCGGAAGGAGGGCCACGTTGGCAGTCTGGGGCACCGCACGGCGGCGCACAAGCGACGAGAGGATCAATTTCAGGTCAAAGGTGACGCGATTCCGGCCAGCGACGATACATTCCACCGCCCTGCCACGCGAGGGCCGCGAAGGGTACCCGCACGGCCCGGCCAACGTCGGCTGGACCTGGAAGCTATCTCACACTTTCCAGTTCTTCGGACTCGACTTGCTCGTCGACACTGCTATAAGCCACCTGCTGTTTGCCTGCGGCACCACGGAATCGCTGGCGATACTGCTTGGGCGTCACGTTGAGCCGCCGGGAGAAAGTCGTTCGCATATGCGTGGCGCTGTGGAAGCCGCACTTGAACGCAACCGTCTTGAGAGGAGCGTCTGTCTCCTCGAGCAGCCTCCTCGCGGTGTCGACGCGAACCTGCTCGACAAACGCGGACGGTGTCACCTTTGCATACTTCGCGAAGAGCCGCGAGAAGGTACGCCGGCTGACTGAAACCGCGCTCGCAAGCTGTTCGATCGACAGCGTATCGGTTATGTGCTCGGTCACATATCGGAGCACCTTGCCGACGATCGGGTCCTGGTCCTTCCTGACTCCGAGGTAGGGGCTGTATTGCGATTGCCCGCCTTCCCGCTGGATGTAGACGACCAGACGTTTCGCAACCCGCACGGCAAGCTCGTGCCCCCAGTCTTCCGCCACGAGTGACAGACACAGGTCGATGCCTGCCGTCACCCCGGCAGAGGTGAAGAGGCGTCCGTCGCGAATGAAGATCCTGTCGGGCTGCACAGCGGCCCGGGGAAACTCGTCAGCGAGACGGCCCGCATCCGCCCAGTGGGTCGTCACTTCCTTGCCGTCAAGCAGCCCCGCGTGCGCGAGCACGAACGCTCCGTTGCAAACCGAGCCAAACCGCGCGGCGCCGCGTGCCTGGTCTTGCAACCACCTCAAAAGCTCGCGCCGTGGTTGCGCATCGGGCAACTGCGGTCCTCCTGCAATCAACAGCAGGTCAAATGGGGTGTCGAAGTCCGCGTAGCTGTAGGGAACCGAGAGTTGCATCCCGTTCGAGCAGGACACGGTGCCGGCCCGCTGTCCTACGAGAGAGACCTGATATTTCTGATGCTCGGGGAGAAATGTGTTTGCTTCTGCGAATACGTCCAGGGGGCCCGCAACATCCAGCGCCTGCACACCATCGAATATGACAATGCCGACCTTCATGCCCTGACCCCCTCATTGATTGTAAGCACGCTGTCGCTGGCGGCGTCAATTGACGCTTCACCACAACGAACCGAAGAAGCGCGACAGACTCCCGACAACAGGCGGCCGCCGAGCTTAGCGCTACGGCCGCGTTCCGAGTGTGTCGCATCAGGCAAAGGTCATTCGCATTGTTGCCCGAAGATCAAGCCTGAGCGGCGCCCATGCGCAACGTTCTGCACCGGTGCGTAGCACCGCAGCGCGACTTCCAGCGAAGCACATCAGCCTCTTCACCGGCAGCAGCACGGGAACTTCACATCAGGCTGGTGCTCTGGGTTGAACTATAGAAGCGAAGCGGGCCGGGATATAGACGCCGCGCTGACAAACACTTGTTACATGGAGTATCGGTGCATCGGCACGCGACCCTTCAATCCCGGCAGGTGCCCGCGTACACGGGCGTTACCGGCCAGGTGGCCCAAATCCGGTTCCGATTGGCCCGGCACGGCGCCATTTGTGTATTCCGGTTGCCGTGCCTGCCATCTACTCTTCATCTCATCAATGCGGCTGGGAACTCAAGGCTCGGGCGCACCAGGACATCCCGCGTCAGGAAGCCCACATGCGAGTGGTTGGTCATGAGTGGACGGCTTCATGCGCAGGTGTCGTTCGCCGTCGAAAAGTCACTTCCGTCGCTGGACCCTGGTTGCACTCCGGACTGGCCCGGACGAGGCTACAGCCGCCTCACGACTTGTCACGGTCGAAGTTCGGCCCTGACGCCAATCGAGGACAGATTCATCATGCTGATGCAAAAACGTCAAAGCTCCTTCCTGTTCGGTGGAAACGCCCCCTATGTCGAGGAGCAATACGAGCTCTACCTGGCTGACCCGGCGTCGGTTCCGGATGGCTGGCGCGCCTATTTCGATGCGTTGCGCGAAACGCCTGCCAGCGACGGGAGCGACCGCGATGACGAGCCGCACGCCCCCGTCGTTTCCACCTTCGTCGATCTGGGCAAGCGGTCGCCCGCTTCGGCGATGACGCTCGATGACGGTCTTGCGATCGCCCGGAAGCAGGTGGCGGTACAGTCGCTGATTGCCGCGTTCCGCATGGTCGGCACGCGCAAGGCAAAGCTGGACCCGCTGCTGTGGACTTCGCCGCATGCTCCCGTCGAACTCCTGCCGACGTTTTACGGCCTGTCGTCGGCAGACATGTCTACGCGTTTCAGCACGGCCGACACGTTTCTCTTTGAAGACGACGCAACGCTGCGCGAGATCGTCTCGGCGCTCGAGCAGACGTATTGCGGCACGCTGGGCGCCGAGTTCATGCATCTGTCCGATGCCGGCGAGCGGCGCTGGTGGCAGATGCGGCTCGAGTCCACACGAGCGAGGCCTTCGTTTTCAGTAGCGGAGAAACATCGGATCCTCGAACGTCTGACGGCCGCCGAAGGACTGGAGAAGTACCTGCACACGCGCTATGTCGGGCAAAAGCGATTCTCGCTGGAAGGCGCGGAATCGCTGATCGTGCTGCTGGACGAACTCGTCCGCTATGGCGCATCGAAGAAGGTAAGCACGGTGGTGATGGGCATGGCGCACCGCGGACGTCTGAACGTGCTGGTGAACATCGCCGGCAAGCCCCTGCGCGCACTTTTCGACGAGTTCGACGGCAAGAACGGGGATGATCTCCCGGCAGGCGATGTCAAGTATCACAAGGGCTTCAGCAGTGTCACGCAGACGAGCGACGGGCCGGTGGACGTCGTGCTCGCATTCAATCCGTCGCATCTGGAAATCGTAAATCCGGTCGTGCAGGGCATGGCGCGCGCGAAAGGGGAAGTCTCCGGCGCGGGGGACGGCAGTGACGTGCTGCCTGTCGAAATTCACGGCGACGCGGCGATGTCCGGGCAAGGTGTTGTGATGGAGACGTTGAGCCTTTCGTATACCCGCGGGCACGGTACGGGCGGAACCGTTCACATCGTGGTCAACAATCAGATCGGGTTTACGACTTCGGACCCACGCGATACGCGCTCGTCGTTCTACTGCACCGATATCGCGAAGATGATCGAGGCACCGGTTCTGCATGTCAACGCTGACGACCCCGAAGCGGTGGCCATGGCGGTGCGGCTCGCGCTCGACTATCGCACGGCCTTCAGGCGCAGCGTAGTGATCGATCTGGTCTGCTTCCGCAAGCACGGGCATCAGGAACAGGACACGCCCAACATCACGCAGCCTCTCATGTATCGTTCGATCGCCGGTCACCCGGGCGCGAGGACCGTGTACGCACAACGGCTGATTCAGGAAGGCGCGGTGAGCACCGGACAGGTCGAGGACTACGTGAACGCATGCCGCGACGGCCTCGAACGTGCGCGCGAGAGTGAGGCGCCCGCGGCATCCGGGCGGCAACACGACATACCGGCATGGCCCAAGTTTCTCGAGGACTATTCCGGCCCCGTCATCTATGGCCCTCCGTTGCCCGCGCAGGTGCGTGCACTGGCGCAGCAGATTTCGACCGTTCCGGACGGATATGAACTCCATCCGCTGGTCGGCAAGATGATGGCGGCGCGCCGCGAGATGGCGGCCGGAACGAAGCCGATCGATTGGGGAATGGGCGAACACCTGGCATTCGCCTCGTTGCTTGGTGCGGGGGTCGATGTCCGGTTGAGCGGGCAGGACAGCGCGAGAGGGACGTTCAATCATCGCCACGCCGTGCTGCACAATCAAAAGCGGACGAGCCGGTCGGACGGCGTATACATCCCGCTCGATCACGTCGACAAGGCACGCGGCCGGTTCGCAGTGACGAATTCCATTTTGTCGGAGGCAGCGGTGCTGGCCTTTGAATACGGCTACTCGACGGTGAACCGCAACGCGCTCGTCGTGTGGGAGGCCCAGTTCGGCGACTTCGCGAACGGCGCGCAGGTGGTGATCGACCAGTTCATCGCAGCGGGTGCCGCCAAGTGGGGGCAGTTGAGCGGATTGACCCTGTTCCTTCCGCACGGGCAAGAGGGGCAAGGACCGGAACACGCGTCAGCGCGGCTCGAGCGATACCTGCAACTCTGCGCGCAGGACAACATGCGGGTTTGCCAGCCGACGACGCCCGCGCAGCTGTTTCATTTGCTCAGGATGCAAGCCGCCGTCTTCGATCGCCGGCCGCTCGTCGTGATGACGCCCAAGTCGCTGTTGCGTCATCCGGAAGCGGTAAGCACGCTCGACGATCTGGCGAAGGGCGCATTCCGCGAGATCCTGGGGGACACGCAGGTCGAAGCGTCGCGGGCATCGGGCGTGGAGCGCGTGATCGCCTGTTCGGGCAAGGTCTACTTCGACCTGCTCGCACATCGCCGCACGTCTGGAGGCGCTGATATACCGCTCATGCGTGTCGAGCAGTTGTATCCGTTTCCGTCCCGGCAACTGGCTGCGGAGTTCGCGCGCTATCCGAATCTGAAGACGGTGGTCTGGTGTCAGGAGGAGTCGCGCAACCAGGGTGCGTGGGGCGCCATCGAGCCGCAGTTGCGTGAGATCCTGCCTTCGGCCGCGCAACTGCAGTATGCCGGGCCGCCCGCATCCGCATCGACTGCGCCCGGCTATCACTCGGCACACGCGGCGAGACAGGCGGCGCTGATTTCTGATGCGTTCGCGATGTAATCGCGCCTGCGTATTGCGATGTCGCTCTACGCAGGTTTCAACTGCTCGGGGCGACCGTCCGTGTGTGCGGCGGCGCGTTTCATGAATGGCATCTCGTTGGTCCGCCGTCCGGACCGGTGGTGTGATCGAACTGCACGGTGGTGGGCGCGGCCCGCTGCCTGCTCGATGTGCGCGCGCCAGCGTACCCGGTTCCCCGGTCATCGGGTCGGGCGCGAATAACTCCGGGCTCGCGGCCGTTTGCATGCTGTTAATAGCCGTGCGACCGGAGCCGCGTCGCAATGGCTCAAATGCGGCCTATCTTGGCCCATATACAGCCCTCCCGGGGCGTGCGTGCTGCTTCAATCGTTGTCAGAATGGGTGGAACCATTCCTCACGATTCTTCCAGAGGCACATCAAAAAAGTGCTGGGTGGACTGTGCCCTGTGCGGAGAACCCGTCAGAGCGATCGTCCATAAGCTGGTACGGAACATACGCTGTTCTCGAGTTGGAAGGGAAATTGCCCCTTGATCTAGGCCGCTGACATTGTCAGCGCCCGTTTCCATGCGAGCCAGCCATGACTCAGAACCCGAACGCTGCTTTGGATGCCTTCCTGAAACCGCCGGCTGCCGGCGAATCGATGTCGGGTGCCGACATCATCCTGCGCGTACTCAGCGAACAGGGCGTCGATACCTTATTCGGCTATAGCGGCGGCGCGATCCTGCCGACGTACGACGCTGTCTTTCGTTTCAACGAAATGCACGAGGACCATCCCGAGCGCCAGATCAAGCTCGTCGTACCCGCGAATGAACAGGCTGCCGGTTTCATGGCCGCCGGTTATGCGCGCGCCAGCGGAAAAGTTGGCGTATTCATGGTTACGTCCGGTCCGGGGGCGACGAATGCGGTGACGCCGATTGCCGACTGCAACGGTGACTCGGTCCCCGTCGTCCTCATATGCGGACAGGTGCCTCGTGCCGCGATCGGAAGTGATGCGTTCCAGGAAGCGCCGGTCTTCAACATCATGTCGGCGTGCGCAAAGCAGGTGTTTCTGGTTACCGACCCGGCGAAGCTGGAACAGACACTGCGGAGCGCATTCGAAATCGCTCGCACCGGCCGTCCCGGACCGGTTGTCGTGGATGTGCCGAAGGACATTCAGAACTGGACCGGAACGTACCATGGACAAGGCACATTGGCGTTTCGAGGCTACTCGGACCGTCTTCGAATGGTCGCAAGAGGCGCCCGTCTCGAAGAGGGCAAGCGTGCCGAATTCTTCGATCTGCTGGCGCAAAGCAGGCGCCCCCTGATCTATGCCGGTGGTGGCATCATCACGGCCGGCGCAACGGCTCAACTGCGTCAGTTTTCAGAGCGCTACGGGATCCCCGTGGTGACCACTCTGATGGGCCTTGGCGCAATGTCGGCGAAACACGAGCTGTGGCTGGGCATGCTTGGCATGCACGGCATGGCCTGTGCGAACTACGCAGTGGAGGATTGCGACTTCCTGATCGCGGTGGGTGCGCGATTCGATGATCGTGTTGCCGGTGGTCGCCCTGACGCATTTGCGCCCGGAGCGCGGTACGTCGCGCATATTGACATCGATGAGGCGGAGATCAACAAGGTCAAGCGGGCGCACTGGACGCACGTAGGCGACGCGAAGGATACGCTGCTGTCATTGATGAAGCACGATCCAGCCGGGCAGCGGCCTTTGGACTGGCTCGATCGTATCGGGGAACTGAAGCGGATCTACGGCATGAATTACGACCGGAGCAACCCGGCGATCCAGCCGCAGTTCGTCGTCGAAAAACTCAGTGAAATTACCGGAGGGCGCGCAATCATCTGCACGGGTGTCGGACAGCATCAGATGTGGGCTGCGCAGTTCTTCGACTTCGTCGAGCCTCGAAGCTTCCTTACTTCGGGCAGCATGGGGACGATGGGTTTCGGGCTGCCCGCAGCTATCGGTGCCCAACTGGCGCGACCGGATGCCCTCGTGATCGACATCGATGGTGACGGCAGCATCCGGATGAACGTCGGCGAACTGGAGACGGCAAGCACGTATGGCGTGCCCGTCAAGGTGCTGCTGCTCAACAATCTCGGTGACGGGATGATCCGGCAGTGGCAGCGTCTTTTCTACGAGGGGCGATTGTGCGTGAGCGACAAGTCGCTCCATCGCAAGAATTTCGTCATGGCGGCACAGGCCGACGGGTTCGAGTTTGCCTGCCGCGTCGAAGCAATGAGCGAACTCGAGGACAAGCTCAAGGCGTTCGTGGCATTCGACGGACCGGCTTTCCTCGAAGTCATGGTCGACCAGAACGCCGATGTGTTTCCGATGGTGGGGCCTGGGCAAAGCTACTCGACGATGATTACCGGGCCGTTCATACCGACCCGATCCGGGCAGACGCCCGAAGGGAAAAGCATGGAGCATCGAGCGGCTCCGGATATGTTCTGACCGCACCTCGGGCGCTAACCGCGGAAACTGTCCAGCACGTGCGTTTGGAAGTATGCTGGATGTAGCATTGCGGTTTTCCCAGCGTACCGCTCCCATGTTCTCGACACATGGAGGTTGAGCTTGACGGATAGGCACAGCACGGACAAGGCCTTCGCCGGGTCAATCCCGGAGTTGTATGACACCTGCCTGGTGCCGTTGATCTTCGAACCGTACGCGGTCGACCTTGCGAGCCGGGTCGTGTCGAAGGGTCCGAAGAAAGTGCTCGAGGTTGCGGCGGGAACGGGGGTGCTGACACGTGCACTCTCGACGGCATTGCCTGACAGCACCGCGCTCGTCGCGACGGACTTGAACCAGCCGATGCTCGATCGTGCCCGGACGGTCGGTGCATGCAGGCATGTGGAGTGGCGTCAGGCAGACGCGATGCAGTTGCCGTTCGCAGACGGCCAGTTCGATGTGGTCGTCTGCCAGTTTGGCGTCATGTTTTTTCCCGACAAGCCCGGCGCATTCGCCGAGGCGCGTCGCGTATTGTCGCCAGGCGGCACGTTCATCTTCAACGTGTGGGACCGGATAGAAGAGAACGCATTCGCGCTTGTCGTCACCGACGCCCTGGCTCGCCTCTATCCCGCCACCCCGCCGCGTTTTCTCGCCCGCACTCCGCACGGATACCACGATCGCGAGACTATCGGGCGAGACCTCCGGCTTGGAGGCTTTCTTGCCGAGCCCGCGTTCGAGACCGTCGCGTCACATAGTCGTGCAGACTCCGCCCGCATACCGTCTGTCGCTTACTGCCAGGGAACTCCGTTGCGCAATGAGCTCGAAGCACTCGGCCCCGCCGAACTGGCGCGGGCCACGGACGTTTGCACTGCCGCAATGGCCGGGAAGTTCGGGCCTGGTCGCGTCGACGGAAAGATTCAGGCGCACGTCGTGACGGTCGAGGCCTGAGGGAGCGCGCGATACCGGCTCTCGGCGCACGCGCGCCTGGACTCATCGAAGCGCACTGGCATCGCGATGTTCCTTGGCAACCGGCTGAACCTGCAGCCAGGAGCGGGCATTCAAGGCCGGCGCGCAAATTCCAAGGACGCGGTCAGTCTCGAGAAATGCCGCCTCTGCGTCCTTATCCCCGAGTACCTGGCTCGATAGCCACTCTTTTCCTCACGTAATCGCCAAACGCAGTTGTGCGCGCTGCCAAGGACTTGAGCCGAGCCTGCCGCTCGTTGGGATTCCCGCGACTGCTTCGGCCGTGTCAAGCGCGTCGATCGACGGGTGGTCAGTGCCGTCGCAGACCGCGCGCCTTGCCACCGACCCGGTCTCACGCCGGTTTTTCGCCTGAAGCGCACGCGCAATCTCCCAAGTCGCGCGATGCCGTCAAGCACGTTCCACTGTCACAAACTGAGAATAGCTCAAAAAGTTTACGGATTTGATCTGAGGTTTATTCATTTTGATGACATACACGCCGACTAGTCTTTGCTCGCCCCCAACCTCGTTGAGAGAAAAATGAACAAGGTCGATCGACGTACATTTCTTACCAGCGCTGTCAAAGCGGCCGGCGCGGCTGCCACCATCAACGCATTGCCGTCCAGTATCGCGCGTGCACTCGCGATTCCGGCCAATGTCAGAACGGGCACCATTCAGGACGTCGAGCACATCGTCGTGCTGATGCAGGAAAACCGTTCCTTCCTGAACTACTTTGGCGCGATGAGCGGCGTGCGCGGCTTTGGCGACCGCCTGGGAATTCCGCTGCAAAGCGGGCAGTCCGTGTGGTCCCAATCGGACGGCACGCGCATCATCAAGCCGTTTCACCTCGACAGCGCCACCGTCAACGCGTTGCGCGTGGCCGGCAATCCGCACAGCTACATGGACGCCCAGGACGCGTGGGGGCAAGGCATGTCCGGCTTCTGGCCGAAGTGGAAGAGCGAACGTTCGATGGGCTACTACCGCCGCGAAGACATCGCGTTCCAGTACGCCCTCGCCGAAGCGTTTACCGCTTGCGACAATTACCACTGCTCGATCACGGGCGGCACCGATCCGAACCGCATCGTCTTCATGTCGGGCTCGAACTACGATCCGGCGACGCGGGAAGCCGGTCAGAACTCCACCGCTGCGAATGCGGAAATCAACAACCTGCGCTGCAGCGTCGGCGGTGCGTTGCCTACGCCGGGCTATGCCTACTCGGGCTCCGCGTTCACGTGGAAGACGTGGATCGAACAACTGCAGGAAAAAGGCGTGAGCTGGCGCCTCTATCAGGACCCGAACAACAACTGGAACGGTCTGATGCACGGAGGTCTCGCGTTCAAGAGCTTTCGCGACTCGCGCCCGGGCGACCCGCTGTACGACAACGGCATGTCGCTGTGGACCATCGATCAGCTGGCGCAACACGTGGCGGGCGAAACGCTGCCGCAAGTGAGCATGATCCTCCCGACACCGGCACAGTCGGAGCATCCGGGCGGCCCGTCGAGCCCCCTGGAAGGCGCCGCGTTCATCGAACAGATTCTGAATGCGCTGACGTCGAACCCGAAGGTGTGGAGCAAGACGATATTCTTTGTCTTCTATGACGAGAATGACGGCTTCTTCGATCATCTTCCTCCGCCTGCCGTGCCCAGCCTCGACGCAAACGGCAACCCGATCGGCAAATCGACGGTGGATGTGACGGGCGAGTATCTGGACACGCAAGGCAACCCCAGTCTGAACGGTCAGAACAGCAGCGGCGTGGTAATGAACGTGCGGCCGTGGGGCCTTGGCCCGCGCCTGCCGGTGTACTGCGTGTCGCCGTGGTCGAAGGGAGGCTGGGTCTGCTCCGAAACGTTCGATCACACGTCGTTTGGCCGTTTCCTCGAAAGGCGCTTCGGCGTTCAGATGCCGGCGGTGAGCCCGTGGCATCGCGCGATCAGCGGCGATCTGACTTCGATATTCGATTTCGAAACGCCGAACGATCCGAAGTTGCCGACGCTGCCCGACACGAGCAACTACAAGGCCGTCATCGCGGACCAGTTGAAGAAGCCGGCCGCGCATGCTCCCGCGACGCCTGCGGCCCTGTTCCAGGAGCCGGGCATGAAGTATTCGCGCGCGCTGCCCTATGAGATTCATGTCGATTCGGCGGTCGATGCATCGAGCGGCAATCTGACGTTCAAGTTCCGCAATACCGGCCGCAAGGGCGTCGTATTCCACGTCTACGACCGCCTGCATCTGGACCGGATTCCGCGCCGCTATACCGTCGAGGCCGGCAAGTCGCTGAATGACGACTGGGACACGCGCACGTGGGATGCCGGCAAGTATGACCTCGCGATCTACGGCCCGAACGGCTTCGTGCGCATGTTCAAGGGATCGACGATGGCTGGTGGTTCGGCAGCGTTGCCGGAAGTCACGCTGTCATACGATGTATCGCGGCGCGAGATCGTGTTCACGGCTCGCAACGACGGCAAGCGCGACGTCAAGCTGACGGTCACCGCGAATGCTTACCGGACCGGCGGCGCGACGACATTGAACGTACCGCGTCCTCACGTGGTGGAGCATCGGGTGTCGGTCGAGCACAGCGGCAACTGGTACGACTATACGGTCAGTGACGCGTCAAGCGGCTTCGAGCGGCGCTTCGCGGGCCGGATGGAAACCGGCAGGCCGTCGGTCACCGACCCGGCGATGGCGACCGAACTGAATCAGCAGTAAAGACGCGCCGAAAGCGGCCGCCCCCCGTGGCGGCCGCGCCGCAGTGCGCAACCAGTCGCGGCACCTGACGACATCCGTTATCCGCGATTGCCCACGCCATTGTCTTCCGACCATCCCTGCTGTTTCCTGCATACTTCACGATGGGTCCATCTGGATTAAAGTGCGTCGAACCGCAGCGTCGCGGCAGGTCGCCTATTGTGAATCGAATCGGAAGGTTTCATGAAAGCAAAGCAACGAGGCATTGCGGCACGGCCGATGCCGGCC